>Ga0302319_10015171_pt1 | contig 14296 bp, 11 predicted proteins | sample Bog_T0_2_FD_203319 | JGI IMG/M metagenome (GOLD analysis project Ga0302319, IMG submission 203319) | Peat permafrost microbial communities from Stordalen Mire near Abisko, Sweden - Bog_T0_2 | ecosystem: Environmental > Terrestrial > Soil > Wetlands > Peat | place: Sweden: Abisko, Stordalen Mire... | reverse complement strand
CATGAATTCAACGCCCGCTAGCGCGGATCCCGAGAGCAGGGCGAGCGCCACGAGGAAGTAGAGCGGACCGCAGGGGAGCAGAGGGGTGGCGAAGCCGAGGCCGGCCGCGGCCTTCACCCGGGAGCCGCGAAACCAGCGCAGGCGCAGGTCGAGGATGATCCTTCCCAGCGCCGGGATCCGGGGCAGGCGGCGGTCCCACCTCAGCGCCAGCCCGACAAAGAAAACGACCAGCAGCCAGGGCAGCCACTTGAACGCCGAATGCGAGATCCACGAGACGGGCTCGCGTCCGAGGCCTCCTGCAACGGCCCCGAGCGCCGCGTAGCTGAAGAGCCTCGACAGATGATACACCGTGCTGACGGTGCGCGGGTCCGAGGGGTCGCCCCTGCCGGGGACCAGGGTGCAGGCGAGAGGCCCGCACATGCCCGCGCAGTGCAGGCTGGTGACCAGGCCCGCGACGAAGGCCGCTTCGGGGGAATTGATCGATGCAAAGTCCATGGTTCAGCGGGCGGAACCGGTGGCGAGCGGCACGTCGTCGACGGGATGATGGGCTGCCAGGACAAACCACCCGGTCCACGCGAGGACGTGGAGGGCACACGCCGCGACGAACCACCACCAGAGGCGGGACGGCCGGCGGGCGCTCATTGTCCCTCCCTCCCCCCGTCCCCGGGATCCCCGCCGTCCTCGCGCAGCAGGCGCACGTCCGGCCCCAGGAATTGCGCCCGGCGGTCGATTTCAAAGCTTCCGTCCGCGGCCCTCAGCCGCATCCCAAAGGAAAACGGGCCCGCATACTCGGAACGGGATTCCTGCAGCACCAGCGGCTGGACGACCTCGCCCAGCGGGGGCACCTCGACCTCGCCCTCAAAGCCCGACCGCCTGAGCACGGCTCCGGTCGCATTGATTTCCAGCACGAAGCGCTCCGGCTCGGTCCGCTTGTTCACGATGCGCACAAGGAACTGGTTCCTGACAAAGGCGCTGTCCACGATATAGGGCGCGCCGATCATCCGGGTGACCCCGAAGTTCGCCGGCCGCACAGTGGAAAGGGCCCATGTCGCCACGCCGGCCCCGATGAGAAGGAGCACGCCATAGACGGCGGTCCGCACCCGGAGCCAGCGGGTCCGGTGCCCCAAAAGCCCCGCAAGGGAATCGTAGCGGATCAGCCCCGGCAGACGGTTCAGCCGGCCCATCACCTCGTCGCAGGCATCCACGCAGGCGGTGCACCCGATGCACTCGAGCTGCAGCCCCTGGCGGATGTCGATGCCCGTGGGACACACCTGCACACAGCGGTCGCAGTCAATGCAATCCCCGGCCGGGGGCGCGCCGGGCGCCCTTGCGTCCTTCAGGTTCATGCGCGGCTCTCCGCGAAGCCCGTCATATCCGATGATGAGCGAATGCTCGTCGACCAGGGCCGATTGCAGCCTCCCATAGGGGCAGATCACGATGCACAGCTGCTCGCGGAACCACGCAAAATTGAAATAAAGGATCCCTGTGCCGGCGCCAATGAAGACGAAGGCGCTCCAATGTTCCGTGGGGGCGGCGCCCATCATGCGCCAGAGCCCGGGAATCGAGACGAAATACGACAGCAGCATGTGCATCACCCCTGCCGACACGGCAATGAACAGCACATGCTTCGAGATCCGGCGCAGGATCTTCCCCGCCCTCCAGGGAGCCGCGTTGAGGGCCCTGCGGCGGACTGCGTCGCCGTCGATCCACCGCTCGATCCTCCGGTAGACATGATCCAGGAATATCGTCTGGGGACAGGCCCACCCGCACCACACGCGGCCGAGGAGCGAGGTCACGAAGAAAAGGGAAAAACCCACGCCCGTGATCAGGAAGAACAGCAGCCAGAGGTCCTGGGCGGCCAGCGTCAGGCCGAAGAGGTGAAAACGGCGGCTTGCCGTGTCGAGAAACACCGCCGGATAGCCGTTCACCCTTATCCAGGGAAGGAAAAGGTAGGCCGCGATCAGGAACGCGGCGAGGACCCTGCGCGCCGCGGCAAAGCGGCCTGCGACGTCCGCCGGATAGACAAAGCGGCGCGAGCCGTCCGCACCCACCGTGGTGAGGAAATCGCGCGAGGGATGCAGTGGGGGCTCCACGGGGGGGGCGCCCGGCTATTTGGCGCCCGGCGGCTGTTGGATCGACATCGGCTCGCCCTCCCGGTGATAGCTGAGGACGTAGGCGACCACCTCAACGATCTTCTTCTGGCCCAGCACGGGGCCCCAGGTCGGCATCCCCTTGACGAGCACGCCGTTGGTCACGGTGTGGTAGATGTCCGTCGGACGTCCGCCGTGGATCCAGACCTGGCGTCGGAGGTCGGCGCCTATGCCGCCGTCATCGATGCCCCGGAGGCTCTCCTTGTGGCAGCTTGCGCAGATCGAGCTGAAGGTGGCGTGCCCTGAGGCCACGACCACCGCGTTGCGGCTCATCTGCCACAGGCTTGCATCGTCGATCCTGGTCGCGGCAAGGGAGGCGAGCTTCTCGGCCTCGATCCGGGTCATGGCCTGCTCCACACTCTGCTGGCCCGTCAGGCCCGCGCGGAACCACTCGAAGTACGCCCAATAGCCGACCCAGAAGATGATTGTCGCGTAGAGGGTGTTCAGCCACCAGTTGGGCAGGCGCCGGTCAAATTCCCGGATGCCGTCGTAAGTGTGGGGACGCAGGGCGTCGTCAGGATCCGGGCTTGGTGTCGGTGTCTGGTCCATGGCTTGCCGGTGGCGTTGGGGTGACGAAGGGGAGGTTCTCCATCCGCTGGATCTGCGGCCGCCCCATGCGCAGCGCCCTCCACGTCACGGCCACGAAGATCGAGGCGGCGACCGAGAATGCCGAGATCGTGAAGACCGCGGTGAAATCCTGGTAGATGAGTCGGTTGAACATGTCGGGGGATCCGGTCAGTCCGCGAGCGTCGGCACCGGGCCCGTGTGGTGGACGGATTCATAGTGGCCGAGCTGCTGGAGATAGGCTATCAGGGCTATGACTTCCCGGTCCGACGAGATCCAGCCGCCCGTGGCGTGCAGGTCCTTGGTGATCGCCTTCGCCTGGGCGCCGGCCATTGCGAGGATTTCGGCGTCCGTCCACTTCGGATACGGGACGCCCAGCTCGCGCATCACCGCGATCTTCCTCGGCAGCGTCGACAGGTCGAGGGTGTTGTCCAGCAGCCACGGGAAATTGGGCATGTTGGATCCCGGCGAGATCGACCTGGGATCCTCCATGTGGCGCAGGTGCCATATGTTGGGGTATTTGCCGCCGACCCGGGCGAGGTCGGGACCGTTGCGCTTGGAGCCCCATTGGAAGGGATGGTCATAGATCGATTCCCCAAGGCGCGAATAGTCCCCGTACCGGAGCACGTCGGGCACGAGTGTGCGGATCATCTGCGAATGGCAGAGGTAGCAGCCGTCGCGCACATAGATGTCGCGCCCGGCGAGCTCCAGGGGCGTGTAGGGAATCTGCCTGCGATCCTCCACGTTCGCCGCCTGGTTCACGACGATGGTGGGGATGATCTGGATAAGCCCGCCGGCGATCACAGCCAGCAGGGTGAGCACGGTGAAGGGAAGGGCCCTGACCAGGAGGCGGTCGTACCAGTCGCCCCAGCGCCCGCGGTGGCGCTCGAAGCTCGCGAAGGCGAGCACCGCGCACGCCATCGCTCCGATGAGGCCGGCGAAGCCGATATACTGGCCGCCGAACATCCAGGCGCACGCAAATCCCACGCCCACGACCGAGAACAGGACGGGCGGGCTGAAGAAGAGGGCGACCGTGGAGCCCGCCGTTGTCTTTTCCAGGGCCGGCTCGTCCTCCAGCACCTCGATCGTGCCGTTGACCGCCCTGGCGCCGCGCAGGGTGCGCGCGATGTTGTACGCCATCAGGAGCCATCCGCCGAGATAAAGGGCCCCTCCGAAGGAGCGCATCAGCATCATCGGGCGGATCGTGTTCACGGTGTCCAGAAAGTTGGGATAGGCCAGGACGGTGCCGTGCTCGGTGGTCGCATTGAGCATGAGCCCCTGGGTGATGCCGCTGGTCCACATCGCGGCCACGTAGAGGAGGATGCCGACCAGCCCCAGCCAGAAATGCAGGTTGGCCAGGCCCACGCTGTGAAGCGGCTTGTTCCAGAGCCGGGGGACCAGCCAGTAGATCATGCCCGCGGCCATGAAGCCGTTCCACCCCAGGGCCCCCGCGTGCACGTGGGCGATGATCCAGTCGGTGTAGTGGGCGAGCGCGTTGACCGACTTGATCGCGAGCAGAGGCCCCTCGAAGGTGGCCATCCCATAAAAGGTAACCGCCGCCGCGAAGAACTTGAGCACGGGATCCGTGCGCAGCTTGTCCCAGGCTCCGCGCAGGGTGAGAAGGCCGTTGAGCATGCCTCCCCACGACGGCGCCCAAAGCATCAGCGAGAACGTCATGCCGAGGTTCTGAAGCCAGTTGGGGAGGGCGGTGTTGAGCAGATGGTGCGGTCCGGCCCAGATGTAGACGAACACCAGCGACCAGAAGTGCACGACCGAGAGCCTGTACGAATACACGGGCCTTTCCGCCGCCTTCGGCAGGAAATAATACATGATTCCCAGGATCGGCGTCGTCAGGAAGAAGGCCACGGCGTTGTGGCCATACCACCACTCCACCAAGGCGTTCTGCACGCCGCCGAAGACCGAATAGCTGTGGGTCCAGCTGGTCGGGATGGCCAGGTGGTTGACGATGTAGAGCATCGCCACGGTGATGATCGTCGCGATGTAGAACCAGATCGCCACGTACAGGCTGGGCTCGCGTCTCCGCGCGAGCGTCCAGAAGAAATTGACGGCGAAGACCACCCAGATGAGCACCACCGCGACGTTGATGGGCCAGATGAGCTCCGCGTACTCCTGGCCGCGCGTATAGCCGAACGGCAGCGTGAGGGCGGCGGAGACAATGATCGCCTGCCAGCCCCAGAAGTGGATCTGCGAGAGCACGTCGCTCGCCAGGCGGGCCCTCACGAGGCGCTGGGTCGAGTAGTAGACGCCCGCGAACATCATGTTCCCGACGAGGGCGAAGATCACCGCGTTGGTGTGCAGCGGGCGGATCCGGCTCCAGGTGAGCCACGAGGTGTTGAAATTCAGCTGCCAGAAGTTGAGCTGCAGCGCGATGAGCACGCCGACCAGCATCCCGACGGCGCCCCAGATGACGCAGGCGAGCAGGAACTGGCGGACGACCTTGTCGTTGAACTCTACGGTTACCTTGCGGTCGGACATCGGGCTGGTCGGCAGGCGGCCTGTCAGGCGTCGTGGGCATCCGCCGGGGCGCCGGCCACCCTGGGGCGCTCCTCGGCGAGGGGCAGGAGGGAATCGTGCTCGGCGCTGCTCTGGCGGGCGCCGCGGCGCTCGATGAGGAAAAACGCAATGAAGGTGGTGACCAGCATGAGGCTGATCGCGATCGTGAAGGGGACAACGGCCATGGGATATGATTTAAACGACCGCCCATGGTACCCCTCCGGGGTTGCCGCAGTCTCCGCAGGCATTGCCAGAGACCGCGCATTTTTTGCGCGGCCCCCCTTCTCCGGCGCTCGCGTCAGGCGGATGCGCGCAGCGGCGCAGGAGCGCCGCCAGGTGCGAACTCGGGCGCCGGCAGCGCCGGGTGGAGGGCGTCCGCGACGGCAGCAAGCAGCTGTCCCGGGGTGGCGGGCTTTCGCAGCAGCCGAAGTCCCTCGTCCCCCAGCGTCCCGACGAGGGGATTTGACGCCTCGGCGGCGCTGAAGGCCAGCACGGGAAGTTTCGGCGCAAGCTTGCGCAGCGCGTGGACAAGCGCCCGGCCGTTCATGATCGGCATCATGATGTCCGTGATCACCAGGGCCACCCCCGCCATGTTCTGGACGTAGACCGAAAGCGCCTCGGCGCCGTCGTTCGCGAGCACCACCCTGTAGTTGTGGGCCTCCAGGGTCAGCTTGGTGATCTGCCTCACGGAATGGTCGTCGTCGACCACCACAATGAGCTCGCCCTGCCCGAGTTCGGGATCCTGGCGGTGTTCCTCGGGACCGATCTCGCCCGACACGCACACGGGCAGGTGGATGATGAACCGGGTCCCTCGGCCCACCTGGCTCTCAACCTCGAGAAACCCCCTGTGGCTGCGCACGATGGACGCGACCGTGGACAGGCCAAGCCCGGTGCCCTTGCCGACCTCCTTGGTTGTGAAGAACGGATCGAAGATCTTCTCGCGGACCTCGGGCGGCATCCCTGTTCCGGTGTCGGCGACGACGAGCCGCACGTGGCGCCCCGGTTTGGCGCCGGAATGGGCTCCGGCCTGGGTTTCGTCCACGGTCACCTCGTCGAGCAGGATCCGGAGCTCGCCCCCATCGGGCATGGCATCGCGGGCGTTGACGCAGAGATTGACGAGCACCTGGTGGAGCTGGGTCGGGTCGCCAAGCACCATCCCCAGGTCCCTCGCCGACTCCGCGGACACCCGAATGGAGCACGGCAGGGTCTCGGCCATCAGGCGGCGGACCTCCCCGACGAGGTGCTCCAGGGCCGTCGGCTGCATGTCGCTCTCCCCTCCCCGCACGAACATGAGCACCTGTCGGACCATGTCGGCCCCGCGCCGCGCGGTGGTCTTGACCATCTCGGCAATCTTGTTCCGGTCGGTGTCCGGGGTGTCGGCCATCAGCTCGGCGGCCATCAGGATCGGCGTGAAGACATTGTTGAGGTCGTGGGCGATTCCGCTGGCCAGCGCGCCGATGCTCTCCAGCCGCTGCGTACGCAGGAACTGCTCGGCGGTCTTCTTCCGTTCGGTGATGTCCGTGTTGACCACAAGGATCTTTGCCGGTGTCCCGGCCTCGTCCCGGACGAGCGTCCAGCGGGATTCGACCGTCAACTCGCGCCCATCGCGGGTCCGGTGGCGGAGTTCGCCCATCCATTCCCCGCCTTGCATGGTCTCGCTCTGCGCGGCGCCTGCCCGCTCCTCCCCGCCCTCCCCAAGGAGCGCCTGGACTCGACGGCCGACGGCGTCCTTCTCCGCAATTCCGTAGAGGCGCTCCGCGCTCGGGTTCCAGTAGCTGACCCGCCCGGAAAGGTCGCGGACGTAGATGGCATCCCGCGCCTTCGCCAGGAGGTCGGCCTGTTCGCGGACGTGGGCCTCGGTCTTTGTGCGGACATCGATTTCGGCGCGAAGGGCTTCGTTGAGCCGGGCAAGTTCAGCCGTTCGCTCGGCAACCCTCTGCTCGAGCTGGTCGCGCGCCGCCTGCAGCTCGGTCTGGAGCTGGTGGTTCAGGAGCGCCATCTCGATCGCGATCTGGAGTTCGCGCTCCTTGAAGGGCTTCAGCAGGAAGCTCAGGGGCCGGGTGAGCTTGGCCCTCACCAGGGTCTTCTCGTCGGAATTGGCCGTCAGGTAGACGATGGGAATGTTGTCCTGCCGTCGGATGATCTCGGCGGCCTCGATCCCGTCCATGGGCCCCGCAAGGCAGATGTCCATTAGGATAAGGCTGGGCTTGAGCTCGGCCGCCTTCAGCACCGCCTCCTCCCCCGTGGGCACGATCCCGCACACGTCGAAGCCGAGCTTCGGCAGGCGCCGGCTGATGTCCAAGGCGATGACACTTGAATCCTCGACGATGAGTATGCCCTGTAAGTCGTTCATGGTAATGCGTATTCGTTTTCCCGGACGGAGACCTCCTGGAGGGAGAGCTCAAACGTGGTGCCGGCGCCGGGGGCCGACTTGACGTCGATGGTGCCGTGAAGCTGGCGCACAAGGGTAAAGACGAGCTGCATCCCCAGGGAATCGGTCTGGCGCAGGTTGAGCCCCTGCCGGATGCCCCGTCCCGTGTCGGCCACCGTCAGGTGCAGGAAATCGTCGTCCCCTCGCTTGAGGGTCACCGTCAGCGTGCCGGGGCCGCCCTCCGGAAATCCGTGCTTGTAGGCGTTGGAGATGAGCTCGTTGACGATCAGCCCGCAGGGGATGGCCGTGTCGATCCCCAGGAACATGTCCACGGCCTCGAGCGCGAACCCGATGCCCTGGGTCGGAAAGTTGAATGTTCCGACAAGGTGCCCCGTGAGTTCCCTGAGGTATTCGGAAAAATCAATCCGGGCAAGGTCGGTGGACTGGTAAAGCTTCTCGTGCACGAGCGCCATCGCGGCGATCCGGTTCTGGGTGTCGCCGATGATGGGACGCGCCTTGTCGTCGGGGAGGAAGTCCATCTGCAGGTTGAGGAGGCTGGAAACGACCTGCATGTTGTTCTTCACACGGTGGTGCACCTCCTTGAGCAGCGCGTCCTTTTCACTCAGCGAGCGCCCCAGGGCCTCCTGGATCCGCCTTCGCTCGACCAGCTCCAGCTTCAGGCGTTCATTGGTCTCGGTGAGCGCCGACCGCGCCTGGACAAGGCCCTCGCGCGCTCCCTCCAGGCCTCCGGCGGCCCGCCCGATCCCCTCCTGCAGGAGGTTGAAGTTCCTTGCCATCTCGCCGACTTCGTCCCGGGAGTTCAGGATGATCGGCGTGGGCTCGAACCGGGCAGTGGCCGAGTCGAGCTCCCCGGCGGCAAGCGCCTTCATTGCCCGCGAAAAATCGGCCAGCGTGCCCGACACAAGCCCGCTGGCCGCATTGGAGACCTGGACGACCGAGTGGGCGATCATGCCGGGGAGGATCAGCCCCACGCAGATGGTCAGGAGGGCGACGACCACGAAGATGTCCTCGAGGGCGGCGATGAGGGCGGTGTCGTGCTGCGAGACAGAACTCACCGCGATGAGATACCCTGCAGCGTCGAGCGACAAAACCGCGAGCATCGCCCCCGTAAGCTTGAGGTGGAGCGTGCGCGCCACTCCGGGCAGCCCCGCCTTCAACCGGTCGGAATACTTTCGCCAGGCGTAGGCCGCGGCGCCCGAATAGGCGAAGACGAAGCCGATGATGACCGTCAGGAGCCCAAACTGTTCAAATCCCAAGACGACGGTGACTCCCCAGGCGGCAGCGGCCAGAAGCCCGAGGACGATCGTGCCGCGCGGGGCGCGGTAGGGCCGGGCCAGCTCAGGCTGGCTCCGCCGGAGCAGCCAGACCGCCACGTTGGGCATTCCTATTCCGATGAGGTAGGTGAGATTGGCGGCGGCCACCAGCCAGAGCGGATCGCCGATGAGCAGGAAGGTGATCGACATAGCCGCCGTCAACAGGGTGGCGGCCCAGGGAGCGTCCGTACGGGAACGCTTGGCGAGAAACTCGGGCAGGAGGCCGTCCTCCGCGAGCTGCGAAAGCGTGCGGGAGGCCCCGGCCAGCGGGGCGATGGTGCCGTGGAACATGTTCACCATCATGAACCATATTGCAGCCGCCTTTGCCGCGCTGCCCAGGAGGGGCGCAAAGGTGGGTCCCAGCTCCTGGGCGAGGTCCCGGCCGAGCGGCCCGGAGCCGAGGGCTCCGAGCCAGACCACGGGCAGCACAATGAAGTAAAGTGAAGCCATTGAGGCGCTCGCGAACATCGCGCGCGGCACGTTCCTGTTGGCATCTATCGTCTCTCCCACGTGGCAGGCCGCCTGCTCAAAGGCGGGGGCTGCGAAGCCGACCAGATAGAGGCCGGCCATCACGCTTGTCACCCCGCCGAACCACCCGGCGAAGGGAACCGTAAGTTTGAAGGTGAAGGCCTGGTGCCAGTCGACGTCGCCATGGATCGCCGGAATGAAGGCTGAAAGGAATGCCAGGGTCGCGGAAACTGTCGCAATGGGAACGGCCATCCTCATCACCCATTTGACGCCGCAGAGATTCACGGCGGTGAAGACCAGGACTATGCCCGATGCCAGCAGGGGAACGGAAACCGCGGGCAGGTACCATTGCTGGATTGCCGAGGCCGAAAGCAGCGCCGTCAATCCGCACGTCGGAACCCAGCCCCACCAATAGCAGACCCCCGTCAGGTTGGCCAGGACCGGGCTCAGCGGCTTGAAGGCCTCGGAACACGTCGCCGCGATGCCACCCACCCGGTTGGGGAACATCAGGATCAGCTCGGTCCAGCCGGGAGTCGCCGCCCAGCTCAGGAGCAACCCGGCGATGAGGAGCGGGACCGCCGCGCTTCCCTGGCCGGGAATCGATCCCTGGCCGACGAATAGGGCTCCGATCAGGAAGAGACTCTGGTTGGCCCCCCCCATGGCGACACAGGTCGTTCCAAACCAGCCGACTGTGCGCGGATGCGGACGCGCGGCGTTGCCGCCGTCTCCGGATGCTGAAGCGGGTTTGATCATGAGGATGTACTCATTCTACCATCGGCTTCACCGCCCGGCTCCTTGAGGGGAGAATGCTTGGACGGACGGGCGCAGCCGTCCTCCTGTTAGGCAATACCAACCAAGGCCCTTATTTTCCCCCTGGCTTGAAGGCGGTGGCAAACCACACGGCCGCGACGAGCAGCGCGAAGCTCACACCGTAGTTCCAGGTCACACGCTCCTTCAGCACCACCCACGCAAAGGCGGCGAAAACCGCCAGCGTGATGCACTCCTGGATGATCTTGAGCTGATATCCCGTGAATTCGCCGGAGAAGTAGCCGGCCCGGTTCGCCGGCACCTGCAGGCAGTACTCGAAGAAGGCGATTCCCCAGGAGACCAGGATCGCGACGATCAGGGGCTTTCCCTCAAGCCACTTGAATTTGAGGTGCCCGTACCAGGCGCAGGTCATGAAAATATTGGATCCGGTCAGGAGAAGTATGGTTTTCATAGGGCGGATGAAGGTTAAGAGCCTCACCGGAGCGGACGCGCAAGCGCGATTGTTCGGATTGGCAAAGTTCTTAGAATTTATACCCCAGGGAGCCGAAGAAACCCCGGCGCATCCCGAATTGGGCGGCATTGACCCCCACGCCGGTGCCATTGCGCAACTCGTACGATTTGTCGGTGACGTTCACGATGTCGAAACGGGCGCTCCAGGAATGGTGGCGGTCGATCTTGAATGTCTGCTCCACGCCCCAATTGAGGGTGGCGTGGGCGGGAACCGAACCGCCGTTTGGGATGTTTGCGCCATTGGATGCCGTGGCATCGGTTCTCAAGCCGCTGCCGTAGATCGAATCCAGATAAACACGGGTTGCGCCGAGGCGTCCCTTCCATCCGTAAGCCGTCCCAAAGGAACCGGTCAGCTCCTGGTCATGGTCGAGAAAGATCCAGTGATTCCTCACGTAGGCCAGGTCGTTCGGGTCAAACAGGAATTGTGCCGAATTCCAATCCCGCCCCTTGGCCACGGAATGTGCCACGTTGGCGTAGGCGGAGAATCCGCGATCCGCATAGGAAACCGTCAACTCCTGGCCCGAAACCTCGCCTTTGGCGTAGTTGAACGCCGAAAGGATGAGCGTCTGGCCGAAAAGGCCATCGTCGAGCTGCTCTTTGGCCAGCTTGCAGTAGGCGTCGAGCCCAACCTGCAATCCGGCGAGGATCTGCCTGGTGACGCCGGCATCGAAATAATTCGAGCGTTCGGCCTTTACCGTGTCGTCCTGGCCCACGACGGATTGGTTGGACGTGCCGTTGAAGTCGGCCACCGTTGTGCTTGGGATGTTCTCCATCGGCGGGGGGGTGAAGTAACGCGAATAGCCCGCGTGCAGAGTCGTCGCCGCTCCGGATCGGTAGATGAGGTTGATGCGCGGGCTCAGCTGGGCCTCGTCGTCGAACGTGGAGCTAAAGATGTCGAAGCGGGCGCCGTAATTGACGGTCAGATCAGGCCCGATCGTCCATTCGTCCTGAAGATAAATTCCCGCAAAGAGGCCGTGCAGCGTGTCGCCGTTGACAATCGGAAAGGCCGGACCGGAGGGATTGCCGTTTCCATCCACCGGAAAGGCAGTCGTCGTGGAATTGGCATTGACCGATTCGTCGACCAGCATCATGCCGCCGCGCAGCGTATGGGGGCCATCCGGCGCGTAGCTCGCATCCGCCTGCAGTCCGGCCGAATCCAGAACTCGGTCGACGTCGCTGGCAACCCCGTCAAAGTAGAGATCGCCGACGGGATCTGGCAGGAAGTGAACCCCGCTGTTGCGGGCAAATGCGGATGCCTGAAGATTGAGATCTCCCGCCGATTTTTGGTACGAAAGGACGCCATAGGTGTTTTTCTCGTCCTGGCTTTCGTTCAAATCCGCCGATTCGAAGCTTTTGGTGGACATCTCGGTATACCAAGGAGCGGCGCCGGGGCTGGCAGGAGTCGGCACATTGCCCGGGGGCAGACCCGCCGTGTCTGGAACCTGGAAGGTGCTGTAGGATGTCCCGGCCATGAAGCTGATGCGGCTTGAGGGATCCAGGATAAGCGACAGAAATCCAAAGCCCCTGGATTGGTCGGTGTTGTCGTGAATTGCGGTCGCGCCGGCTGTCGGGTTCTCGATGCCGAGCGCATTGTACTCGTGGCTCCCATCGATGAACGCGCTCAATCGCCCGTCCGACCCTCCTGTCTCGAAGCTGGAATGCAATGTGTCGAAACTGCCGCCATAAAGAGACAAATCGCCTCCGGGTTCGAGTGCCCCGCTCTTCGTCGCAATGTCCACGACACCCGCCGTCCGGAATCCGTATTCGGCCGGAAGCGATCCGGTGATGAGCTGCATGCTGCTGACAAAGCGCGGATCGAGTTCCAAACCGAATCCCGTGATTCCTTCAGGCAGCAGCACGTCGTTAATGCGATACTGCAGGTTAGCATGTTCGCCCCGAACGTGAAGATCGCCGTTTGCGGCAGAATCCTCGGCCACGCCCGGAGCGCGCAGTAGCACTTGGTTGAATGGGGCATCCGTTCCCTGGGATTGATCTTCGATTTGATGTTCGGAAATCACATACGAGGTCGCTCCGAGATCCGGAAGGATGATGTCCCGGGATTGGTCGAGCAGTCCGGTGACGACCATAGGATCGAGCATTGTGGACCCTTGAATGGCGGACGAAGTCGGCGGCTGTTCGGCGCCGGCCGCGGCTGTCGCGGTTAGCAGGACGCAGGGCAGAATGAGGCGTGGAGACATGGCGGACATGGGCGAGGCTGTGGAGCCTCAAGGAATGGAATGGGCCGGACCGGAGCGTTGACGGGATGCTTATATACAACATCCCGTGAGCGGATCGGATGAACTGCAGGGAGATCAGGCGCCCTCAGGCGCCGACGATTGCTTGCCACCAGATCACCCAACAGGCGGTCCGCAGGAGAAGGGCCTCTCAAAGCTCGAAGCCAACAAAATGAAGATGCCGGGACTCCGCACATCCTCGCCCAGCAGCCGCCGGAGAAAAACAAGCACCGTTGCCGCGACGGCGGCCGCAACGAGGCCATGTACAAAGAGCACAACCGCGCAGCCATCGTCATCGTCCAATACCTTTTCGCCGTGCAGCCAAGCGTGGAGCGACGGACAGACGGACAACACGACAAGCGTCAGGACCAGCGCCGCACACGCCGCGGCCAGCAACCGCCGGGGGAGGCCCGATGAAGCTCCTGACCGCGTTGTGCGCATTGGAAACAGAAGGGACGGACAATGCCGTCCCTGTCAAAACAGGAGATGCGGGAAAATGGGCTCGCGCCGGGGTGCGAGCCATATTTGGATCTCAGCAATACCGATGAACATTAAAACGACCGGCATACTCATCGCCATCTTCGGCACCTGGGCCGCACCTGCGATCGCCCAGATCGAGGTTCAGACCGTGCCGCTCACAGGTGCGTCCGGCCCCGTCAACTACGCTCCATTTGATCCTGCGCTCGGCACCCTCAAGAGCGTCGATGTTTCCGTCAACGGTTTGTACCTGCTTGAATGCTCCACCAACAACTACGCCACAGTGGCGGCCCTTGGCGTACCGACGCCGTACCCCATCTATTTCGACGTTGTGACTCAATTCGACGCCCAGGCGCCGAAGCTGTTCGGCGGATTCTCGACCACGGTCCTAAACCCTTTCTCCACCGCCGGCACCCTATGGGGAGACGGCCTGGGGGACAACGCCTACACGGACGTTTCCGTCAGCTACAGCTTCGACTTCTCCGCGGCGTCGGACCTGGCCGGATTCGCGGTCGACTCCCAGGGAAACTTTCAAAACGCAACGCTCAGCGACTTCCTCGCCTCTCCCTTCGGCCCCCCCATTGAGACGGTGACCTCGACCGCCCAGCTGATCGGCGATCCTTACGACTCTGTCCTGCAACTTGGCCTGGAGGGCGACGTGATGATCCAGTACGCCTACCGGCCGGCCCCGGTCTCCACAGTTCCAGACGAGATGGGAATCATCGCGTCGTGCCTCGCGATCCTTTTGCCTGTTGCCCTCGCGCGCGCGAGGGATCGGCCCGCTGGTTCCTCCCTGGGGCCGAGGCGCTGGCAGGGCGTTGCTTTTCAATACCCCGCTAACGCGGCGCCTGCCGCTCCGACTCTTCCAGTGGTTGTTGCATGATGACTTCGAGCGCCACCACGTAG
>Ga0302319_10015169_pt1 | contig 14296 bp, 7 predicted proteins | sample Bog_T0_2_FD_203319 | JGI IMG/M metagenome (GOLD analysis project Ga0302319, IMG submission 203319) | Peat permafrost microbial communities from Stordalen Mire near Abisko, Sweden - Bog_T0_2 | ecosystem: Environmental > Terrestrial > Soil > Wetlands > Peat | place: Sweden: Abisko, Stordalen Mire... | reverse complement strand
TTGAGAATCCTGACCGTGGGCGTGACCAGCTGCATCATGTCCTTGTCGCCGGAGACGATGAAGACCTCATGCTGCTCTTCGGCGGCCTGCCGCGCCAGCGTGCCGATCACGTCGTCCGCCTCGAACCCTTCGGCTTCAAGGATGGGGATGCGCAGGGCCTCGAGGGCGCGGCGGATGTAGGGAATCTGGCGGCGCAGGTCCTCGGGCATGGCTTCGCGATTGGCCTTGTAGCCGTCGTAGCTGACCTCGTCAAAGGATTGGGTTTTGCCGTTCCACTTGCGCAGGGGGCCCATGGTGCGGGCGCGCTCGTCGCGGAAGACTTCTCCGCTGACATCGAAGACGGCGGCGCAGTATTGCGGGGCGAAGTCCTGGCGGAGCTTCTTGATCATGTTGACGAAGACGTAGATGGCCGCGGTAGGCAGGCCTGCGCGCGTGGACATGGGCCGCGAGCGCTGCATGGCGTGATAGGCGCGGAAGATGAACGCCATGGTGTCGAGGAGGAAGACGGGCGGCTTGGATTCGGTTGGCACGGTACGAGTTTAGCAGGGGGCAGAGACTCAGTGACCTTGGAATGGCGCGCGCTAACAAAGGAACATGCAGTCGCCATAACTGAAGAAGCGGTACCGTTCGCGGACGGCGTGTTGGTAGGCGGCGAGGACGTTTTCGCGTCCGGCGAAGGCGCTGACGAGCATAAGCAGGCTGGACTGGGGGAGATGGAAGTTGGTGAGGAGGGCACTGACCAGGCGGAAGTGGAAGCCGGGAGAGATGAAGATTTCGGTTTCGCCGCTGTGGGGCTGGAGCGGGGAGCCGTTTGCCTGAAGCGCGCAGTGTTCGAGGGTGCGGACGACGGTGGTGCCGACGGCGACGATGCGCCGGGCCTTGCGTACGGCAGCGTTGATAGCATCGGCGGCGGGGACAGAGAGCGTGTAGCGCTCGCGGTGGAGGCGGACTTCGCTGAGGGTTTCAACGCGGAGCGGGGCAAAGGTGCCGAGGCCGACGTGGAGCGTGATGCGCGCGATTTCAATGCCGCGCGCGGCGAGGGCTTCGAGGATTTGCGGAGTGAAGTGGAGGCCGGCGGTGGGAGCTGCGACGGAGCCGCGGTCGCGGGAGAAGACGGTCTGGTAGCGTTCGCGGTCGGTTGGGGCGTCGTCGCGGCGGATGTAGGGCGGGAGCGGCATGTGGCCGATGCGGTCGAGGACGGCGTAGAAGTCGTCGACGGGCTGGAAGCGGAGGAGCCGCTCGCCGAACTGGCCGCGCTCGAGAACTTCGGCCTGGAGGGCTGGGGAGCCGTCGGGGTTGGGGAAGACGAGGAATTCTCCGATGGCGACCTTGCGGCCGGGGCGGACGAGGGCGCGCCAGAGGTTTTCGCCGGCGAGTGGCGGAGCAAGGTCCGTGGTATCCCAGGTCCCAGAAGCGGGACCTGGGGCACCCAACCTGTTTGGCGGCACGGGCTCGGTGAGGAGAGCTTCGATTTGGCCGGTGGGCTGTTGAGTACTGCCTGATCGAGCGCGAATATTGAGGGCGGAGGTATCCCAGGTCTGAGAATCCAGACCTGGGGCACCCAGTGCTTGTGGCGGTCTGGAGGTGGGGAGCGGCCGTGCTGGGGTGCGGTGGGCGTAGAGGCGCGCGGGCAGCACGCGGGTGTCGTTGAGAACGAGGAGGTCGCCGGGGTGGAGGAGGTTGGGGAACTCGGCGAAGGTGGTATCGCGGAGAGCGCCGGTGGCGCGGTCCACGGCAAGCATGCGGCTGAGGCCGCGCTGGGCGGGCGGCTGTTGTGCGATGAGCTCGGAGGGCAGGTCGAAGTCGAAGTCGGAGACGCGGAGAGTGTTGGAGCTGCTTCCTTCGTGCGGGGCAGTCATCTGCTGGCCTTCTGGAAGTGAGCGACGGCGTTGAGGCGGGCGCGCTCGAGGGCTGCGTTGAGTTCCTGGCGTTTGGGCTCGAACTCTTCCGAGGCGAGATCGGCAGGAACGCGGGTCCACTGGGCCCAGCTTACGCAGATTTTGGTGAAGGGCTTGGGGATGAGGAAGCGGTCCCAAGACGAGGCGGTCCAGGCGCGCTGGGGCAGCAGGTAGAATGCGCCGATGGGCGCGCCGGTCATCTGGGCCAGCTTGATGGGGCCCATCTTGGTTTGGTAGATGGGGCCGCGGGGGCCGTCGGCGGTGAAGATGGCGGTGCGTCCGGTGCGAACGACCTCTGCGTGGCCGAGGAGTCCTTCGCGCGCGCCGCGGGAGCTGGAGCCGCGCACCGCGTCGAAGCCCCAGATCTTGAGGATGCGGGTGATGAGTTCGCCGTCGAAGCTCTTGCTGATGAGGATGACGGCGTGGGAGTGGGTGAAGTAGACCGTGCAAGGCAGCACGCACTGGTGCCAGAAGCAGTAGATCTCCGGGCCGGGGACTTCGCCATACACGACGGGGATGACGCCCTCTTCCGCGATGACTTCAAAGCGCCAGGTGCGGCTGACCAGCCAGAGGAGCGCGGAGAACACTGGCGGAAAGACAGCCAGAATGACGCGCTGGATGAGGGTGAATCTGGATGTGGAGTTGGCGGTCACTGGGATGATTGTAATGGCCACCTGGGGTGGGGCCAACCGCCCGCTCTTCGCTCGCAGAGGCTACGTGGTATCCGATCCCCTGCAGTGGGCGAACCGCCTGTGGATTTGTGGTGTCCCACCCATTTTCACAAAGGACGCGAAAACGGATGGGGCACCCGAAGTTGCGAACTGATTTGGTCACCGATTTCCTGCTGTATCAATGGATTGCGGCGGCGTCTGCGTTAGCGGCGCCGGGTTTGTTTTTGCTGAGCAGGAAGGCCAGAGCGATGAGCCCTACCGACATCCAGGAGAGCTGCATATAGACGTCTTGATAGCCTTGCGCCTGGGCCTGGCGGTTGAGCTGGCCGTAGATGGAGGCCATGGCCATTGCTGCGCCGTTGGGTCCTCCGAAGTTGGAACCGAAGTAGCCGGATAGCGCCTGCGACTGCTGCTGGAATGCGCTGCTGGCGGAGGTCATGGTGTTCTGCAGGTGCTGCTGGTGCCACGCGGCGCGGGTGGTGACCTGGGAGTTGGTGATGGCGATGAGGATGCTGCCGCCGATGTTGCGGACGAAGTTGATCAGGCCGGCGACCTGGTTGCTCTGCTCCCTGGGCATGCCAACATAAGCCGCTGTGGTGATGGAGATGAAGCAGAACGGCAGGGGCACCATCTGGATGACGCGCAGCCACGAGGCGGAGCTGAAGGTCATGTCGAGCGTGGTGACCGCGGCGGCGTAGCGGTAGGTGAAGACGAAGAGCGTGAAGCCGAGGACAGCCAGCCAGCGCGCGGCGACCTTACCGGTTGCGAATCCGGCAATGGGCATGACGAAGACCAGGGTAAAGCCGCCGGCGGTGAGTGCCAGTCCGGAGGTGGTGGCGGTCCAGCCGAGGAGCTGCTGCATGAACTGGGGCATCATGACGGTGCTGGAGTTGAGCACGCCGCCGACCAGCGCCATGAGGGCGCAGCAGATGGCGAAGTTTTTATAGCGGAAGAGCTTGAGGTTGATGAGGGGGGCCTTGTGGCGCCACTCCCACCAGACCAGGGCCAGCATGCTGCCGACGAACAGGATCGCGCAGAAGCAGATGAAGGGCGAGGCGAACCAGTCGTTCTCCTCGCCCTTGTCGAGCATGATTTGGAGGCCGCCCATGGAGAGAGTGAGGAGGCCGAATCCGAGGTAGTCCATGTGGCGCAACTGGGATCGATCCGCCTTAATCCAGGGCGGGTCTTCGACCAGGCGGCCGACGAGGAAGAAGGCCAGGATGCCGACGGGAATATTGATGAAGAAGATCCAGCGCCAGGAGTAGCTGTCGGTGATCCAGCCGCCGAGGGTGGGGCCGATGGAGGGGGCAAGCACCGCAACGAGGCCGTAGAGGGCGAAGGCCTGGCCGCGCTTTTGGGGTTCGAAGGAGTCTGCCATGATGGCCTGGGCCATGGGCTGCATGCCGCCGCCGCCCATTCCCTGGAGGATGCGGCAGAGCAGCAGGATGGGCAGCGTTGGCGCGGCTCCACAGAGGAAGCTGGCAACGGTGAAGATCACGATGCAGAGGAGAAAGAAGTTGCGGCGGCCCATGACGCTGGAGATCCAACCGCCCATGGGCAGGACGATGGCGTTGGCGACGAGGTAGCTGGTGAGCACCCAGGTCCCCTCGTTGATGCTTGCGCCGAGGGAGCCGGCGATGTGGGGCAGGGCTACGTTGGCAATGGAGGTGTCGAGCACCTCCATGAAGGCCGCCAGGGCAACGGTGACAGCGATGAGCCAGGGATTGACGCGTGGCTTCCAGTTTCCCGGCGTGGCGGGATTGGGGTTGACCATTTGCCTGGATGTTGGTCCAGCGCCGATCTGAGCCGGCGATGCGGGTTGCGACTCTTGCAAAAAAACTTCTCCTGGTATCCTTGTTGTTCGCTCGCGGGGGAGTTGCTGCTGGTTGCGTGTCTGGCATTGCCCGGCGCGGTGCTGAGAGCCCGGCGGCCGTTCAAAATAGAGCTTCAGTTGGTTAGATTCGCATCCCTGCCGTCGGGGTTCATGGATTGTGACCCTGTCCCGCTATACGGGCCTGGGGGTGCGCCATCCGATGAGGGCGATGGAGAGGGCGACGGCCTGCATGACCGCGATGAAGGCGACGCAAGCAGGCCACTTGCCCAGCGCCCAGAAGGCTCCGGGGACGACGCCGGCAGCGGTGCCGCCGAGGTAGTAACAGGTGAGGTATATGCCGGCAGCGGTGACGCGCGCTCCAGGCGGGGCGGCGACGCGGAGATGGCTCTGCGAGGCGGTTTGCGAGATGAAGACGCCGGTAGAGAGCAGGGTGAGGCCGAGGATGACCACCACGAGCGAGGGCGCGAGGGTGAGCAGTACGCCGAGGATGGAGCAGCAGATGGCTCCGGCGATGCCCGCGCGGAGGCCGACGCGGGTAATGAGGAATCCCGCGGCCGGCGTGGCCACGAGGCCGATGAGGTAGACAAAGAAGAGGCCGCTGAGGGCGGTGGTGGAGAGCAGAAATGGCGGAGCGCTGAGGTGGAAGGTGATCCAGGTGAAGACGCCGACCAGCGAGAAGAGGACGTTGAAGCCGACGGCGAAGGTGGCCACCAGGCGACGGTTGCCAAAGAAGCCGCGCACCTGATGCAGGAAGGAGGGCTGGCCGGCTATGGGGGGCACGAGTGGACGGGGTCTTCCGCACGGCAGCCAGGCAGCCACAGCGCCAGCGCCGGCGAGCGCTGCGATGCCAAGGGCGAGGAAACTGACCCGCCAGCCGAACCAGTCGGCCAGGATGCCGCTGGCTACGCGGCCGGTGAACCCACCCAGGGCAGTGCCGCTGACGTAGAAGCTCATGATGAGGGCCAGGCGGTGCGGGGGCCACTCTTCGCCGATGTAGGTGATGACCACGGCGATGATGCCGGGAATCATGATGCCCTGAAGGAAGCGCCAGAAGATGAGTTGGGCGAGGGTGGCGGAGGTGGCGGCCATCAACGTAGGCAAGGAGATGCCTACCAGCGATGCGACGATGACGCGCTTGCGGGCGAGGCGCTCAGTGAATGCGCCAAAGAAAGGCGCCGAGAGGGCGACGCCGAGCGTGGCGGCAGAGACTGTCATGCCGACGCTGGTTTTGGATGCGTGGAAGAGGTGAGTGAGGAGCGGCAGGAGCGGCTGCGTGCAGTAGAGCTCGAGAAAGGCGCAGACACCGCAGAGAACCACCGCGGCGGCGGCAAGCGCGCTGGGCTCCTGACGGTCTGGCTGTGAAGTGGCTTCCAATGGTCAGGATAATTGATTGCGGGCTGGGGGATTGGATTGGCTGCTTGAGATTTGTGCTGTCCCCGGTCTCAAAATCGAGACCGGGGGCACCCGGCTTCTGCAACCCGGCTTTTGTGGCGGGTCTGGGCGTTTCTCTCCGCGCTACTCTTCGGGTTTCTCGCCGAACTCCCTGGGCTCCTCGCTGGTGAGCGGGGTTTCTGCCAGTTTCAATCGCTCGTTGGCGTGCCTGCCCAGCCACGCGGTGATCCACCTGGCCAGCAGGAAGCTGAGTGCCGTAACAACGAGCAAGAGCGGGAGGAAGTATTGCGCAAGCCAGATCCTCATCATGGCAAACCAGGAGATGCTGCCGACGTGCCAGGGCTGTTCGGTGACCGCGTAGGAGTCGAACTTCAGATTCCGCAGCAGGCTGACGGAGCCGATGATATCGCCGGACTGCGATCGATCCAGAAGGACTTCGGCAAAGGGGTCCGCGATTGCATCCTGGCGCAGGGCAATGAGGACGATGGAGCGATCAGGAGAAGCGGGGGACTGTATCTCCTCGACCATCGCATCGGGCGGTCCGGCATCGTTGGAGGGCAGGTGAACGGAGAGGGGCTTTCTCCACAGCCTGGACCACCAGGTTTGCCAGAATGCATTGACGGATGCAACCAGAGAGGCGTAGCCCTGCGGGGGCTTGACATGAATTCCAGCTGCGTCCATGGTGACAGGCAGCAACGGATCGAGCGACTTGATAGCAGGTTGATCGGCAATGGTGCCCAGGATGAGGTAATCGCGCGAGGGGCTGATGATCACGTTGGGCCCGGCGACCGTGACGCGGGTGATGGGGTATCCGGTCTGCGCGCCAAAGTGGCCCATCAGGTGAAGGTAGAGCCCAATCTCCGCAAGGGTGGGATCGGCTGGAAGGACGACGGTGGTTTGCGACAAATCCGCCGACTGCGTGAAGGGGAATCCGGCATTGGCAAGCAGTTCCAGATTCGGCATGCGGGTCCACAGGGAGAGCCCATGCAGGTCGAGCGTTGAGCTGCAGAGAATCTCGCCGCTGAGGACCGTAGTGCCTGCATTCTGCGCCTCGCGGTTGATGGGAATGAAGTCAAAGCTGAAGCGGATGGTGTTTCCGAAAGGACGGATGTCGCTTACCGGAATGAGGATGGAGCGCTGGCGATCGAGAATGTCCGTGCCGGGCAGGAGCGGGACTTCATTCACCAACCTTCCGTTGACGAAAATGCGCAATGCCGATCCCTTGGCGATGGGGCGGGCATCGTAACGGTAATTGAGATGCAGTTCCAGGTTCTCTCTTTCGCCATAGAACAGATCAGGAGGGACGTGGAAGTAGACGGGGATTGGACTGGAGCCATCGGTCTGCAGCTTGTCCTGTGCCTCACAACTTGCCAGAGGAGATGCCTTTTCAATCGACATCCATCGCGGGGCGTCGTCGATGGCTCTTTCCCTCGGCAAGGGCAGGTCAGCGTTCTGCATGGCGTCGCCGCTTAACGGAAGGCCCTGGGCCTTGGTCGTCGCGGTGGCGCTCTTGGTGAGCGAGAGTGTGCGCGCAATGGTGAGGAGTTGCTCGTCGTCATCGCCCGCAAGCACCAGGAGGCTTCCGTAGGGGTCCGAAGGATTGCCCCTGAGCGCGAGGAGTGGACCCGAGCCGGTGGGCAGCAGAAGGGAGGCGGGCAGGGTGGAGCGATCGTCAGAAAAGAGAACCGCATTGCCGGAGGGAATCGTGCCCTGGAAGACGGCAAAGCGCACCGGCTTGGAACTGGCTTGCAGGCCGAGCCAGGAGGCCACAGCGCCAGCCGCCTGAAGGGTCTTCGGGCTGGGCTTGGCGAGAAAGACAAACGGAACGGTTGTGGAAGTCTCGATATCCGTATCGAAGACCGGCAGCGGGAGCTGGCTGAGGTCGTTTCCGAGGCGGAGGCGATCACCGGTCACCTCCAGGGTGGAAGACTGGCTGATGCGGCAAAGGATCTGGGCCCGGGCCTCATCCTCCCGCTGCATGACGCCGCTGCCGATGAATTCGAAGGTGAAGCTGTTACTGCGCACCAGGAGCGCATCGGGAACCGACACATCGGAAAAGACAAATCCGTCTTTGACTTCGGAGCCGGAGGGCGGAGGAAGACTGGCGATCAATGCGCCGTTGAGGTTTACGCGCAGAGATGTGGTGTGGGGCTCGAGAGTTGGATCGATCTTGTAGACCAGCCGTAGCGTTGCGGTGCGGGGCACCAGCGCATGAGAGAGCGTGAAGCGCACGGAATAATAGGAGTGAGGCCCGCGCATCTCGATGGCACTGGCCACTCCCAGATCTTTGAGGCTGAGTACTTGCTGCTCAGTTGCGACGTCGGGCTCTGGGTTTTGCTGCTCGTCGTTGGCGGCAGGGGCGACCTGCGGAGCGTGCGGACCGGCCGATTCGACGGCTGGCGCGGGGTGCGGCTGCGAAGTCGAACCCAAACGCTGCGCCTGGCCGCTTGCGCAGAACAAGAACGCAGCCAAGAGCAGCGCAAGGGTCTGAGCCTTCTGATCCGTTTTGGCTGTCGACTTGCTGGGAAAAAGGCTGCGCAGCACCTGGTAGATGCCGTAAACGGAGAGCACCATGACGCGCCCGAGGCTGATGAGCGGGCGATCCAGCTCCTTTGATTCGAGAGAGCTGATCCATGCGTCGGCCCTGGAGTACAGCGCCCGCGTGAGTGTCTCCTGCTCGGGAATGGTGGCGAGCAGGAAGGCGAGGCGAACCTCGCCCTTGCCCAAGCCCATGACCGTCGCATCGATCTGGGCGTCTTCGTCGCCGGCAATCTCAGGGAAGGTGATCTTCAGCGAATCGCCGAGGGCGAAGTGGGCATCTTCAGCAACTTTGATGGACGCTCCGCCGACCGACATGTCATTGGACATGCCTTCGAGCTGCGAGCCGTCCGGCAGCGTGAAGAGAACCTTGATGCGCGCTTCAATGCGGACCGACTCGCGCCTCTGCTTCTGCTCATGGGCCACAGCGGCCGCGACGCCGAGGATGACGAGGTTGAAGACGACCCAGACAAGATTCATGATGACTGCGCCGGGGTGTTGCGGGTCCGCGATGAACAACCGATAAGGAACGGCGAGGATGCCCAGGAAGTTAAGGAAGAGCATCCATCGCGTGGGTGTGGCAATCTGGCGGTCGAAGTGGGTGGTGGCCAGGGTGCTTCCCTTGTCGGTTACGTTGAATTTTCCGAGCTTGGGATTGATGAAAGCCAGCAGGGTGGGCGCAAGGATATAGGGCGCAAGCACGGCCTCGTAGATCTCGTTCCAGAACGAGTGGCGATGACGTCCCTGGATGCGGGAGTTGGTGAGGCTGGCAAGGATCAGGTGGGGGAAGGCGTAGGCAAGAATCGCCACCCAATAGCCGGGAATGATGGTTCTGCCCAGCAGCAGATAGACGAGCGGAGCACCGAGGAAGACCAGTCGCGGAACGGCGTAGAGGAAATGCGCCATTGCGTTGAAGTAGCAGAGACGCTGGGTGAACTTCAACTTTCCGCCGAACATGGGATTGTCAGTACGGAAGATCTGGATCATGCCGCGCGCCCAGCGAATGCGCTGGCCTACGTGCGCGGCCAAGGTTTCGGTAGCCAGGCCGGCAGCCTGGGGAATGTTGATGTAAGCGGTGTTGTACCCGCGCTTCTGCATGCGCAGCGAAGTGTGCGCGTCTTCCGTGACGGTCTCGGTGGCAATGCCCCCCACCTCTTCAAGCGCCGAGCGGCGGATCAGGGCGCAGGAACCGCAGAAGAAGGTAGCGTTCCAGAAGTCGTTGCCATCCTGGACGATTCCGTAGAACAGCTCCGCTTCATTGGGGATGGTCTTGTACTGCAGCAGGTTGCGTTCGAACGGATCGGGCGAATAGAAGTGATGCGGGGTCTGGACCATGGCCAGATTGGGATCGGCCAGCATCCAGCCCAGTGTCATCTGCAGGAAACTGCGGGTAGGAACGTGGTCGCAATCGAAGATTGCAACGTAGGGGGAGCCCATCGCGGTCAAAGCATGGTTGATATTGCCGGCCTTAGCATGGTTATGTTCCTTGCGCGTAACATAGCCGACGCCGGCTTCGAGCGCGAACTTGCGGAACTCTTCGCGCGTTCCGTCATCCAGGATGTAGACATGCAGCTTATCCGGCGGGTAATCGATGTTATTGGCAGCCAAGGCGGTATAACGAACCAGGGCAAGCGCCTCATTATAGGTCGGAATCAGCACGTCCACATGGGGCCATTTCGACTCGTCGATCGGCAGCAGGATGGGGATTCGCCGGAGCGGCCACACCGTCTGCATATAACCGAGGATCATGATGACGATCGTGTAGGCCTCGGCCGAAATCAGGATCAGCAGAAAAGCGGCATCGAGCCCGGCGCGGTTGTTGGCCGGATCGGTGAAGTAGTCGGCCAGCAGATGAAAGCGCCACCAGGCATAGCGAAAGGTGGCGGTCATCGAGATCAGCATCAGCGCAACGGTGGCGATGCGGCCCTTGGAGAACCGGTTGGTGAAGAGGCCAAGCAGGATGCTGGCGCCACCCAGGATTGCCTGCTTGGGCCAGCTGAGATAGAGGCTGATGAGTTGAAGAAAAAGAAACGCGGTCATGCCAAAGACCAGCATTCGGAAGATGCGGGTCATGAAACCGGGTTTGTCTAGATAGGAGTTCATACAGCCAGAATTGCCGCCACTCGCTTTGCTGCATGAGATTACCACAAATCCACGACTGGCCGCTGCCGCAAAACCGTCCCTGGCGCTGACCTTGCCTGCCTGACTGCGCCGGGAGCTTCTCCGCAGGCTTCCGAGGCTTTCTGTGGCGCAATCTTGGAACGGCCGTCTACTCCGATGTATCGCTCAACAGCCCGCGGAGATAGGCTGCTCCTTGAAAGGCGATATCTTCCGGAGAGACTGCCAGGTCACCCCAGAGGGCGCCAAAAGAGCTGGCCTCTTTCGGGGAGTAGCCGAAGCCTTCGATCATCAGATAGCCGTCGTAGGAGACCTCTTTCAGAGCAGCGACAATCCCCGGGAAATCGACATGCCCGGAACCGAGAAGCCCGCGATCGTTTTCGCTGGCGTGCAGATGCGTGAGGCGGGTCCCAAGCGAACGCACAGCAGCGGCAATGTTCTTCTCTTCGATATTGGCGTGGAAGGTGTCAATCAGGACGCCTATGCGCGGGTGAGCAATGGCGTCGCAGAGCGAGCCTGCCTCTGAGGCGGTGTTGAGAAAGAACGTCTCAGAGCGGTTCACCGGCTCAATGGCCAGGTTGACCTTGTTCGCATCCAGGATGTTGCCCAGCGCCTGAAAGCACTCGACGGCCCAATTGATTTCGTCCCGATTGCGACGCCGCCCTGGAAGATACCCAATGGGGGCAAAGAGCGGGCCGCCAATTCTTTGCGCGCCAAGCGCCGCGGTGGTCTGGATGCACCGGACCAGGTGAGCCAGCGACGACTTTCTGAGGGACGCATCGGGGCTGATGGGATTGACGCCTGCGGGCAGGATGGCACAGACCGTAGATTCGAGACCGCCAGCCTCGAACGCGCGCCGGGTTGCTGACGCGTCGATCTCCGCGGGGTCGAACATGGGAATCTCGAAGCCGTCGATCCCATGCTCGCCAAGGCCGGCAAGCATATCCAGATGGGATTGCTCAATTCTGGTGGTCCACGCAAACGCACTTACGCCGATCTTCATGAATGGCATCCTGCGAAAAGAGTCAATGTGGCTGTACTGACTCTCAGCGTAGCGCCCCGGCTGGCCTCGCAGCAAGTGAAGAGACCCGGCAATGAAGGAAGGCAGCAAGGCGCTGCAATGCGAAGCGTCTCAGCCAGCAACTTCAAAGGAAGAATCGGCACGCCTCTCCATGATCGGTTGCGCCTGAAACGCAACGACGTTCATGGAAGCCGAGCGAAATGCAGAGGGAACGCGCGCAGGCGCAACACAAGCAAGAAAAGTGGCTGCGATGAGCCTGAGGTCGGACCAGAAGGTGGCTCGGCACATGTAGCGCACATCCAGACGCACCTTCAGTGGCTTGATGCGCTGGTGGTAGAAGGAGTCTATTTGACTGGGGTGAATTCTGCCGAGGATCTCTTCTTCGCGGCGGAATGCGAGCGTGGCGGCACCTGTGATGCCCGGCCGATACGGCATATTGGTGATGGCCGCGTACTGGGGCAGCTTGGGCCTTGGACCCACGAGGCTCATATCGCCGCGCAGAATGTTGAGCAACTGGGGCAACTCATCGAGCTTGAGCTTGCGCAGCCAGCGGCCGATTCCGGTAATGCGCAGGTCGCCATCCTTGGTGAGCCCTGGGCCACTGCCGTCCCCGGAGGCCACTTCCATACTGCGGAACTTGTAGATCCGGAACAGCCGCCCGCCGCGGCCGACGCGATTCTGGGCAAAGAGCGCAGGGCCATTCGAGGTGAGGCGCACACAGAGACCGATGAGCACCATGGGCGCGGCAAAAACTGCGAGGACGAGAAGCGCAACGGTGATATCCAGGGCGCGCTTGGATGCGGACAGAGACCATGCACTTGCGGTTGGGCTTTCCAACCGAGCCTTGCGCTGTAATGACCGGTAATTCGCGGACGTGGATACATGCGGCAATGAGCGAGGCGCCGCGACAGTGCTCGATTGACTTACTGGACCAGTCAGTTGCATTCAATCCAACCTCAAGGAGTAAATTGACTTTCGGTGCGATGTTGAAGCCGGACGTGGATCAGAGCAGAAAGCGCGGGCTCAAGGAAGATGGCAGTTAGCCCGAAGATTCCGCAGCCCGCCCGGATGCGTGACTACTTCTGAATCTTCGTCTCTATCTGGGCAGGTGGCGCGGACGCACTAGGAGAATTGAAAGGTGGGTTGACTTGAATGGAACGATTCCCGGAAGTGAACTTTCATGAAGACTTATTCATGAGAAGAAACAGAGTAATTATCCTCATGCAGGGCAACGAGATAGAGGTTGTCTGTCCGGCGCCTTGACGGAGCAGGCGCCGAAGATGCATTGCTCCCGATTGCTTGAAGAGCCCGCAGGTGCGAGAAAGAGTATCCGGAAGCCGGCGGAAGAGTAACATCTGGACCTTACTTGAGCAGATTTACCTCAAGAGCACTCAGTGAGAACTGAGACAGGAGCTGCGTCCACGCAATCAGTTGATTCATGGCGGACGGGCGAACATTCTTCTCCGGAACAACGATGGTATCCCCGGGGTAGAGCCGCAGGTTTTCAAACCCTGACGCAAAGACGGACTGGGCCGCATCGCGTGCGTTGACCGTTCCATCGGCCCTCAGGATGAACATGCGCCCTCGGTCTGCTTCACGGCTTGTACCACCCGCCAGGCGCAGGTAGTTGTCCAATCGCGCGCCCGCACGGTAAAGGAACGCATTCTGGTTGAGTACCGCGCCAACCACCTGGACGGTTGAAGGTGCAGATGGAACCACGAGACGATCCCCGTCTTCCAGGGAGATATCTGGAATGTCGCTCTCTTCTTTGCTGCGGGGACTCAGGCCCAGCACGATTCTGCCGCTGGCGCGCACCCGGCGCAGGCGGGCAATCAGATCGCGATTGATAGCGTTGGCCTGCTGACCGGCTGAATTCTGCTGCCCCACAACGCCGGCGGCAGACAGGGAGTTGCGCTCCAACTGATGCTCGAGGCGCGCGGTATATTCATCGATGCGCTCTTGCTCGAGAGCCTGCGTGCTCTTGCGAGTGAACTCTGAACCATAGAGGTATGCCTTCTCCGTGAAGCCGCCTGCACGGGCGATCAGTGAGCGCAGAGTTTCACCGGGCGCAACACTGTAGACGCCCGCATGCACAAACTCGCCTTCCATGTGAACGTACTTCGTCTGCTGGCTGATGGGCAGGCGGATGTCATCCTGCGAGAAGATGGTGACCACGTCCCCCGGCTTGAGCTCCAGATCCTGGGAGCTGTCGTGATCGAGTACCAACTTGCCAAGGTCGAAGGGCACGAGCGATGTAGCCATGGTTGAAGAGTCAAGCCGCTCAATGACGGCATAGTTCCAGTCGGTCTGAGATCCGGGGCTGGAAACGGCCGCGGGCTTCTCGGTCTCTGTCTGCACGCTGCCGTTCTTTCGGATGGAATGAAGGCTGTTCGATGGGTCATTGACGGAGTCAGCAAGTTGCGGCGCAGGGAGGCCCAGTTCCGTGCGGCGCCACCAGTAGTTGCGTGTGACGAGCGAGTCGCGATCGGGCATCAGCTCGCTGAGATGCATGCCTTCGTGCCAGCGAAAACGGCCGGGGTTCGCCACCGAACCGCGCAGAGTGACCGTCTCGCGATACTTGGAGAGGATGGGGTCGATGCGGACGATGTCGCCGTCGGCCAGAATGGTGGCAAGTCCCGCAGCGTCGGCCGCCAGATCAAAGGCCTGGCGGCGCGCATGTTCTTCAATGCGCTCAACGGACAGCCGTGCGCCGCTGGCGATCGCGGTTCTGCCTCCAGCTTCTTCCAGCAGTTGATCGATAGACTCCTCGCCGCGCAGCTCATAGATGCCGGCCAGGCGCACGCTGCCCAAGAGCGCCACCTGC
>Ga0302319_10015168_pt1 | contig 14297 bp, 13 predicted proteins | sample Bog_T0_2_FD_203319 | JGI IMG/M metagenome (GOLD analysis project Ga0302319, IMG submission 203319) | Peat permafrost microbial communities from Stordalen Mire near Abisko, Sweden - Bog_T0_2 | ecosystem: Environmental > Terrestrial > Soil > Wetlands > Peat | place: Sweden: Abisko, Stordalen Mire... | reverse complement strand
CATGCCGGGCATCTGCCAGTCGGTCACCAGCAGATGCGGCGCGAAGCCGTTCAGCATGGCGATCGCCGCCTCGCCGTCCGGCGCGGATTGCACCGACGCCGCGCCGCCGGCGTAGAGGGCGTCCTTGAGCATCCCCACCGTGATCAAATGGTCGTCGACCACCAGCACCCGGGCGCCCGCGAGGGCCGCCTTGCGGGCCGACTTGAATCTGGACCGGTGGACCATGCCGCAATGTGTCGTTCCGTCGTCTAGGAAGGCTTTATGAGCGTGGTCAGCGCCGGATTAAGCTACCCGGATCGGGGAGCGGCAGGCCTAGCCGTTCGGCAGATGCAGCGCCTTGTCGACCGCCCGGTCGAGGTCCTCGCCGTACTGGCGACAGCCTTCGACGAAGTCCTCGTCGCCCTTGCAGTCGTCGGGATCGATCACCCGCTCCCGGATAGCGTAGGCGAACCCGGCCTGCTGGCGCGCGCAATCGTCATGCAGACAGCGGCCGGGTTCCGCCGCCTGGGAGAAGGTTTCGCCGGCCAGCACCTTCATCTCCTTCGCCCTGGCCTGCGCACCGCCGTCGTCGGCCTCGCAGGCGCAGAGGAGGCTGAGGCACGCCGAGGCCGCGGCAGCCGACAGTCCGGTGCTGCGAAACGACCCGACCCGCGCGGGCAATCCGTCCCCCCTACTGGCCGCCGGCGGGCTTGCGCGCTGCAATTACCGCCTGGGCCGCCACGACGTTTAGCTCTTCGCGGGGAGTCACGCGCTTCAGTTCGCCCAACTCCGCCGAGGCCGAGTCCCATTCCATCTTAAAGCCCGGCGGCGTCGCCAGCTCGCCGGTCAGCGGGTCGAGGGCGACGCCGGCCAGCTGCGCCGGTGAGCTGCGGCCCTGCCAGTCGGCGAGCGTGCGGGCATTGGCGTCGTAGGCCGCCAGGCGCCCGACCTGCACGGCGCAAAGCGCATCGACCAGCACGTTGACCGCGTCAGAGAGGCTTTCGGCCTTTGCCGTGACTTCGGGCGCGGCGGAGCGGATGCAGGCGATCGCCTTCGCTTTGAGCGCATCTTCCGCGGGATCGGCCATCGCCGCTCCCAGGCTGAAACAGGCCAAAGCCCCGGCCAGCAGCAGCGTTCTCATGGCTTCCTCCCCTATCGGCGAACAGGATGCCACCATTTGCGTGGAGAGCGAGGGTGAATCGCACCGCCGCGAACCATGTTGGCCGGCCGATGGAGGATCACGACGGCCGTGGTTTGGCCCGGCGGGTCGGCTCGGCGGCGGCGGGGTCTTCCGGCCAGGGGTGTTTGGGATAGCGGCCGCGCATCTCCTTGCGCACCTCGGCCCAGGAGCCGGCCCAGAAGCCCGGCAGGTCGCGGGTGAGCTGGATCGGGCGGTGGGCGGGGGAGAGCAGCGCCAGGGTCAGCGGCGCTCGGCCGCCGGCGACGGCGGGATGCTGGCGCAAGCCGAACAGCTCCTGCACGCGCACCTCGACCCGCGGCCCGCCCTCGGCGGCATAGTCGATGACGAACTGCGATCCGGTGGGGGCTTGGAAGCGCGTCGGCGCTTCCGCGTCCAGGCGGCGACGGGCGTCGTAGGGGATCAGCGATTGCAGAGCGTCGCCCAGATCCTGGTCGGTGAGGTGGCCGAGGGAGCGCTTGCCCGCCAGGATCGGGGCCAGCCACGCGTCCAGCTTGGCCATCAGGGCTGATTCGGAGAGGTCGGGCGCGGCAGGGTCGAAGCCGCGCAGGAAGGCGGCGCGGGCGCGCAGGCCCCTCGACACCTCGCCCCAGGGCAGAGCGGCCAGTCCATCGCGCCGCACCTGGTCGAACAGGGCTCTGGCGATCAGCGCCGGGTCGGGATCGGCGATCAACCGCTCCTCGATGACCAGCTGGCCGAAGCGGACGAGCTCCTTTGCCCGCAGACGGCCGCCGGCGTCCGGTTCTAGCCGATCCTCGCGCTCGAGGCGGCTCTCGAAGGCGGCGCGCAGTTCCGCCGGATCGAGGCGGGCCGCCAGCAGGATGCGGTCACGCGCCTCGCCGCCGCCCAGTTCGGCCACCGCCAGCCAGGGCTCCCGCGCCAGCGCGTCGGTGGGCTCCAGATAGGCGCCCCGGCCGGTGGCCAGCTGGAAGTGACCGAGCCCGCCCCGGGCCTTGGCGATCCGCTCGGGGAAGGCCTCTGCGACCAGCAAACCGTCGGAGAGCGCTGGCGCGTGGCCGCCACCCTTGCCCGCATCGGCCGCCCAGCGCCGGGTGAGGGTCGTCGCCTCTCGGGCCCTGGGGCCGCGGTCACGGGCGAAGGCTTCCAGGCGGGTCTCGATGTCGGTGTGGCGGCCGCCGAGGCCGCGCTCGGTGACCAGGGCGGCGATGCGGGCTGCGCGCTCGGCCTGGCCGGAGGCGGCAGCCCGCAGCAGCATGTGCGCCAGCCGTGGCGGCAGGGCGAGATCAGCCATCCGCCGGCCGTGCTGGGTCAAGGCGCCGCCCCCGTCCAGAGCCTGCAGCCGGGCGAGCAGTCCGCGCGCCTCGGCCATGGCGCCGGCGGGCGGCCGGTCGAGCAGGGTCAGGTCGGCGGGGTCGCTGGCGCCCCAGCGGGCGAGGTCCAGGGCCAGGCGGCTGAGGTCGGCCTCGAGGATCTCGGGGCGGTCGAAGGGGACCAGGCCGCGGGTCTCGCGCTCGTCCCACAGACGGTAGCAGACCCCCGGCTCGGTGCGGCCCGCCCTGCCCCGGCGTTGGTCGGCGGCGGCGAGCGAGACCCGGACGGTCTCCAGCCGGGTGAGGCCGCCGCTCGGGTCATAGCGCGGCACGCGCGAAAGGCCGGCGTCGATCACCACCCGCACGCCCTCGATGGTCAAGCTTGTCTGGGCGATCGAGGTGGCCAGCACCACCTTGCGCCGGCCCGCGGGCGCCGGGGCGATCGCCCGGTCCTGGGCGCGGGGGTCGAGGGCGCCATAGAGGGGCGCGATCTCGACGGCCGGGTCAGCGATCCGCTCTTTCAGACGCTCGGCGACCCGCTGGATCTCGCCTTGGCCGGGCAGGAAGACCAAGAGGCTGCCGGTCTCCTCGGCCAGGGCCCGGAGCACCGCCCGGACGGTCTGGTCCTCGATCCGCTGGACCGGATCGCGACCGAGGTAGCGGGTCTGCACCGGAAACATCCGCCCCTGGCTGACGATCACCGGCGCATCGCCCAGCATCGCCGCGATCGGGGCCGGATCGAGCGTCGCGGACATCACCACGAGGCGCAGGTCGGGCCGCAGCAACTGTTGCGCGTCGCCGGCGAAGGCCAGGCCGAGGTCGGCGTCGAGGCTGCGCTCGTGGAACTCGTCGAAGAGGACCGCGGCGACGCCCTCCAAGCCTGGATCGTCCAGGATCATCCGGGTGAAGACGCCCTCGGTGACCACCTCGATACGGGTAGCGGCGCTGACGCGGGTCTCCAGCCGCACCCGGTAGCCGACGGTTTGGCCGACGCTTTCGCCGAGGGTCGAGGCCATGCGCGAGGCGGCCGCGCGCGCGGCCAGACGCCGGGGCTCCAGCACGATCAGCTTGCCGCCGCCGGTCCAGGACTCGTCCTTGAGCGCGAGCGGCGTCACCGTGGTCTTGCCGGCCCCGGGTGGGGCGACCAGCACGGCGTTGGGACCGGCGATCAGCGCCGCCTTCAGCGCCGGTAGCGCCTCCTCGATGGGCAGCATCGGCCGCCCCCGACCGTCAGGGATCCGGATGCGGCGCGTCCATGCCGGCCAGCTGGACGCCCTCCACGGTCTCGCCGCGGCCGAGTTTGGAGAACCACATGCCGTAGACGAAGTAGATCAGGATGCCGCCGCCCAGGTAGTAGAGGAAGAAGTTGCGGGTCGCCGGCACCGCCATCAGGCTCAACAGCAGCACCAGACACATGATGATGCCGAGGATCGGCACCACCGGATAAAACGGGGTCCGGAAGGGCCGCGCCATGCTCTTGTGGGTGATGCGCAGGTAGATCACCGTGCCGCAGACGATGGTGAAGGCCGCCAGCGTGCCGACGTTGGTCACGTCCGACAGGGTCTCCAGCGACAGGAAGCCGGCGCAGGCCGCCGCGATCACGCCGACGATGATGGTGTTGATCCACGGTGTCTTGAAGCGCTTGTGCACGGCGGCGAGCTGCGCGGGCAGCAGGCCGTCCCGGGACATGGCGTAGAAAATCCGGGTCTGGCCGTAGAGCAGCACCAGCATCACGCTGGAAAGGCCGGCGATGGCGCCCAGTTTCACCGCCTCGGCGAACCATTTGATGCCGATGTGGTTGACCGCGTAGGCGATCGGCGCGGGACCGTCGAGCTGCTGGTAGGGCACGATGCCGACCAGCACGGCGCAGGTGGCGATATAGAGCACGGTGCAGATCAAGAGCGATCCCAGAATGCCGATCGGCATATCGCGGGCGGGGTTCTTGGACTCCGCCCCGGCGGTCGAGACCGCCTCGAAGCCGATGTAGGCGAAGAAGATCTGGGCGGCGCCATGGATGACGCCGACGATGCCGAAGTGGGCGCTCTTCTTGCCGGTAACGATGTCGATCAGCGCCGCGCCGATCTGATGCCAGATATCCGTCGCTGCGCCGGGCGGCGGCGCCGGAATCTGAGGCGGGATCAGCGGCGACCAGAGGGCGGTCTTCACATAGAAGGCGCCGATGGCGACGAAGGCGACCACCACGGTCACCTTGATGAAGACGATGATGTTGTTGGCCGTCGCCGACTCCGAGACGCCGACGATCAGCAGCGAGGTCACGGCGGTGACGCCGATCACCGCCGGAAGATTGATCACCCCCGTGCCGATGATGGCGCCGGTCACGGAGTCTTTGACCGGCGTGCCCCAGGCGCCTTGCAGCGCCACTGGGATATCGATGTGCACATCGTGCAGCAGCGAGACCACATAGCCGGACCAACCCACCGCCACCGTCGAGGCGGCGAGGCCATATTCGAGCAGCAGCAGCACGCCCATGATCCAGGCGACGATCTCGCCGGTGGAGGCGTAGCTGTAGGAATAGGCCGAGCCGGAAACTGGCAGCGCAGAGGCGAGCTCGGCGTAGCAAAGCGCCACCAGCCCGCAGAGCACGCCGGTGATCACGAAGGAGATCATGATCCCCGGCCCGGCCCATTCAGCCGCGGCATGGCCGGTGAGCACGAAGATGCCGGTGCCGATGATGCAGCCGACGCCCAACAGCACCAGGTTCAGCGCGCCCAGGGAACGCTTCAGCTCCCCGTGGTCGGTCTCGGCGTGAATCTGCTCGACCGACTTGCGCTGGAAGATGCGCGCAAGGCCCGTGACATTGGCCATACTGATGGTTCCCCACGTGACTCGGCTGGCGCCAAGGGCGGCACGCTAGCGGCGCGCCGGCCCCCCGGCAATGCGGGCCGCTCCGGTCAGCCCGACTTGGCCAGGCCTTGGGCGGCGGCCACCACCTCGGCGATGGCGTCGGCGACCGCCTGGGGGTTGTCGGTGGGGATGTTGTGCCCTGCCCCTTCGACCACCCGCAACTCGCCCCGGGACGAGATCGCCGCCAGTTCCCGGTGCATCTGTCGCCAGAGCGCCTTCATCGCCGCACCCTCGGTCTCGTTCAGCTGCGGACCGGGTTCGAAGGCGCCGGCGCTGAGCACGATCAACGGGATGTCCAGCGGACGCCTGGCCGCCTCCAGCTCGTCGGCGGAGCGGCCGACCATTGAGGTCAGTTCCGAGCGGACGGACCGCCAGTAGCTGGCGCGGGTGCGCAGGTTGGCGATGGCCGCGTTGAGTTCGTCGGTCAGCCGGGGCTCCGGCTTGCCGACGCAGAAGTCGTAGTCGGGCGAGCCTGGAACCAGGGTCCCGGCCCGCGCGCAGGCCTCGCTGAACTTCAGCTGCGCCAGCTGTCGGGCAGAGACCAGCGTGGCCTTCGGCAGCACCTCGGCGAACCTTAGGCCTTGCCGCTCGCTGGACGGGTCGACCAGCACCAGCCCGACCACCTCGTCTGGATGCAGGAAGGCGAACAGGCGCGCCTCGAAACTGCCCAGGGAGTGGCCGACCAGCACATAGGGCGGCGGAACGCCGGCGGCCTTCAAGGCGGCGCGGAGATCGGCGACGGTGACCGAGGCGGCGCGCGGGAGCGGGCCGGGATCGCTGAAGCCAAGGCCGGGCCTGTCGTAGGCGACCGAGCGGGTAGCGAGGCGCCGCTGGACGCCGGTCCAGCTCAGGGACCAGCCGCCCCAGCCGGCGGCCAGCACCGCGGTCGGGCCGCCCTCGCCGGTGATCCGGAGGTTGACCCGCCGGCGGCGGCCGATCTTCGCCAGGGTTTGCGGCGCGGCGTAGACGTTCAGCGCCGGGTTCGGCGGGCGGAGGTTGTCGGTCATCGGGTCTCCTTCGCGTCAGGAGAACCTTACGGCGCGCGTGACTTTGCACGAAGCCCGGTCGTCCCTATTCTCTGACGATGAGCGAGACCCGAGGCCCTCCGATCCGCGCGATCATCGCGCCGGTGACGCCGCTGCAGCAGAACTGCACCATCGTCTGGTGCGCCAAGACCATGAAGGCGGCGATCATCGATCCGGGCGGCGAGGTGCCGCGCCTGCTGGCGATCCTGAAGGACCAGGGGCTGACCCTGGAGAAGATCTGGATCACCCACGGCCATATGGACCATGCCGGCGGCACAGCGGCGTTGAAGGAGGCCACCGGCGTTCCCATCGAAGGGCCGCATCCGGACGATCAGTTCTGGATCGACGGCATCGGCGAGGCCGGCAGGCGTTACGGCATGCCCGACGCCAAACCGTTCACCCCCGACCGCTGGCTGCACGACGGTGACCGGGTGACCCTCGGCGAGACCGAATGGGAGGTCTACCATTGCCCGGGCCATACTCCCGGGCACGTGATCTTCTTCAACCGCGAAGCCCATTTCGCGCAAGTGGGCGACGTGCTGTTCGCCGGCTCGATCGGCCGCACCGACTTTCCCCGCGGCAGCTTCCCGGACCTGGTCGCCTCGATCACCGGCAAGCTCTGGCCGCTCGGCGACGACGTGACCTTCGTGCCCGGCCACGAGCAGATCTCCACCTTCGGGGCAGAGCGAAAGACAAATCCGTTCGTGTCCGACGAGGCGCTGGAGACGATGCGGGGGTAACATCGCAACCGCCCATGCCATTGCCAACAAATGTTGTCATCCCGGAAAGCCGAGCAGCGGCTTGTCCGGGACCCCACGGCGCTGATGTCCGATGAGCGACGAGAAGACTTTCGCCGTCTACATCTTGACCAACGGCCGCTACGGCACGCTCTACGTTGGGGTGACCTCGAACCTCCCCAACCGGGCGACTGAACACCGCGAGGGCCGGATCGAGGGCTTCACCAAGACCCACGGACTGAAACGCCTTGTCTGGTACCGGATGTACGGCGACGCTCTCGAGGCGATCACCTTCGAGAAGCGCTTGAAACGCTGGCGGCGCGATTGGAAGTTCAACCTCATCGAAGAGATGAACCCTCATTGGGCCGATCTGTGGCCGAATCTCATGGGGCACGACATCATCGGACCGCTCTCGCACTTGCAAGGCCGGTGACGAGGGGTCCCGGACAAGCCGCTGCGCGGCTTTCCGGGATGACAATTTTGGGTATGGCTGGAAAATCTGGAGTAGCTGAGGCGGACAATACGACGCGGTCGAATTACGTTGCTGTTGCAAGCGCGACATTTGTCCGCCACAGCCTGATCCCACCTTTGTTCACATGCAGGCAATGACAGAAATGGCGTCTCAGAACGCCGAAGTGGCCGAGAAAATCCTGGTCGTCGATGACGATCCAGGGATTCGCGATGTGGTCTCCGAGTTTCTCCAGCGGCACGGCTATCAGGTCGAGACCGCCGGCGACGGCAAGGAGATGGAGCGGGCGCTGGCCCGGGGCGCGGTGGACCTGGTGGTCCTGGACGTGATGCTGCCGGGGGAGGATGGCCTGGCCATCTGCCGCAAGCTGGCCCGGCCGGACGGACCGGCGATCATCATGCTGTCGGCCATGGGCGAGGAGACCGACCGGATCGTCGGTCTCGAACTGGGCGCCGACGACTATGTGCCCAAGCCCTGCAATCCGCGCGAACTGCTCGCGCGGGTGCGGGCGGTGCTGCGCCGCCGGCGCGAACCGCACGGCGACGACAGCCTGGACGCGGCCTGCGAATTCGCCGGCTGGCGGCTGGATCTGGTTCGTCATGAGCTGCGCTCGCCGGAGGGCGCGGTGGTCAACCTGTCCAGCGGCGAGTTTTCGCTGCTGCGGGCCTTCGTCGAGCGGCCGCAGCGGGTGCTGACCCGCGACCAGCTGCTGGAATACGCCCGCGGCCCGCAATCGGAGGCCTTCGACCGGGCCATCGACGTGCAGATCAGCCGCCTGCGCCGCAAGCTGGACGACAGCGCCTCGGGCCAGGAGCTGATCCGCACCGTGCGCAACGAGGGCTACATCTTCACCCCCAAGGTTTCGCGCACTCCATGACCCCGGCGCCGGCGACCTCGCTGTTCCTCCAGGCCCTGGGTCTGGTGGTGGCCACGCTGGTGGCCGTGCTGATCGCCACTACCGTCGTCATCCTGAACATTCCGCAGCCGCCGCCGGACATCTACACCGTCGCCGAGGTCGCCCAGGCGCTGCGCACCGGCAAGACCGCCCAGGCGGTCGAAGGCCGCGCCCTGGAAGTGCGCCCCATCGACCACCCGCCGCAGGAGCCCCCGAACTACGGCCGCCGGCACGTCAACTTCCGCGCCGGCCTGGCCCAGGTGCTGAAGCTCAATCCGAGCGACATCGTCATCATCCAGAACCAGCCTCGGCTGGTGTTCGGCGGACCGCCCGGGCAGCCGCGCCGACTGCCGCCGCCGGAGGGCGCCGCGCCGGAGCAGACCCTGCTGTTCGGTTCCTTCGTCGCTGCCGTCCGCCAGCCCGACGGCCACTGGGTCGAGGTGGCGCCGCGACGCTCGTTGATCGATCCGTGGCAGTTGCGGGTGCTGCTGGTGCTGGCCGCCGCCGCCGCTGCCGTCACACCCTTAGCCTGGTGGTTCGCACGCCGGCTCGCCGCGCCGATCTCCGCCTTCGCCCGGGCCGCCGAACGCCTGGGCCGCGACCCGGAAGCGCCGCCGCTGAATGTCCGGGGCTCGTCGGAGGTGGGCGCGGCGGTCGCCGCCTTCAACGAGATGCAGGAGCGATTGAAGCGCTATGTGACCTACCGCACCACCATGATCGCCGCGATCGCCCACGACCTGCGCACCCCGCTTACCCGCCTAAGATTCCGCATCGAGGCCGCGCCGGACGAGCTGCAGAAGAAGCTTGCCGCCGACATCGACGAGATGGAGGCGATGATCTCGTCCACACTCGCCTTCGTCCAGGACGCCACCCGGCCGCGCGAACGGACCAAGCTGGAAGTCTCGTCGCTGGTCGAGACGGTGATGGACGAGGCGGCCGAGACCGGTCGCGACGCCGCCGTCGAACGGGCTGAACGGGCGGTGGTCGACGGCGATCCGATCGCCTTGAAGCGGCTGGTCACCAACCTGGTCGACAACGCCCTGAAGTTCGGCTCGAAGGCGCGCGGGCGGGTTTTCTCCGAGGCCGGTATGGCCGTGGTCGAGGTCGACGACGACGGTCCCGGCGTGCCCGAGAGCCAGATCGAGCGCGCCTTCGAGCCCTTCCACCGGCTGGAGAACTCCCGCAGCCGCGAGACCGGCGGCATTGGCCTGGGCCTGGCGGTAGTGCGCGCCATCGCCCGGGGTCACGGCGGCGAGGTGGTGCTGCAGAACCGCGTCGGCGGCGGCCTGCGCGCCCGGGTCACCCTGCCGCTGGCGCTGCGCGGCGCGGCGCCGGCGCAGCCAAATTCCGCTGTGGCGTCCTGAGGCGTCCCGTTATGATCGGCTGATTAGAGCCACAGCCGATTTCAGCTTTGCGCCGCAATCAATTTCAAGGCAGGTCCATGGTCGCCGTCCCCGCAAGCCGCTCCGCGCCCGCCGGCCTGCCCAAGCCCGTGCTGTGGCTGCTGATCGCGGTCGGCGTGGTGATCGCGCTGATCGTCGTCTGGAGCCTGCGGCCGAAACCGCCCGTCGCGCCCTACCGCACCGCTGAGGTCTCCCGTGGTGACCTGACCCGTTCTGTCTCGGCGTCCGGCACCCTGCAGGCGTTGATCACCGTGCAGGTGGGCTCCCAGGTCTCCGGCCAGATTGAGAGCGTGCTGGTCGACTTCAACTCGCCGGTGAAGCAGGGCCAGGTGCTGGCGGTGATCGATCCGACGCCGTACCTCTCGCGGGTAAGGCAGGCGCAGGCCGATCTTGGGGCCCAGAACGCCACCTTGGACCAGCAGCTGGCGGCCCTGCAGCAGGCCGAGGCGCAGGTGGCGGTGGATAAGGCCACCTACGACCGCACCGTCACCCTCACCCAGCGTGGCTACGATTCGGCCTCGTCGCTGGAAACGGCGGAGGCGACCTTCAAGCGCTCCGAGGCCGGCGTCGGCTCGGCCAAGGCCATGGTCGAGACCCAGCGCGCGCGGATCGTACAGTCGAAGGCGGCGCTTGAGGCCAGCCAGCTGGATCTCTCCCACACCCGCATTCTCTCACCCATCGATGGTGTGGTGGTGAACCGCTCCGTCGATCCCGGCCAGACGGTGCAGGCCAGCTTCCAGACCCCCACCCTGTTCCAGATCGCCCAGGACCTCTCCAAGGTGCAGGTGAAGATCCTGGTCGACGAGGCGGACATCGGCCAGGTGCAGGAAGGCCAGGCGGTGAAGTTCACCGTCGACGCCTATCCCGACCAGCCCTTCGCCGGCGTGGTCACCCAGGTGCGCAAGCAGCCGGAAACCCAGTCGAACGTGGTCTCCTATGAGGTGATCGCCCAGGCGGACAACCCCAAGGGCCAGCTGCTGCCGGGAATGACCGCCAACGCCGACATTCTGATCGAGCAGGAGCACGACGTGCTGCGCGTGCCCAACGCCGCCCTGCGCTTCAAGCCGGTGGCCCCGCACAATCCCGCCGCCGAGCTGGGCATGCCCGATCAGGCGACCCTGAAGTCTCTGCATATGACCCGCGAGCAGGCCGACCAGTTCCGGCAGATCTACATGGCGGCCGTCGGTCGAAGTTTCTCCGCCGGCGGCGACCGGGAGGCGCAGAAGCAGATCTTCAAGGCCGCCGCCACCCAGTTCGACGCCGACCTGACCCCCGCCCAGAAGGCGATCTTCGAACCGGCGGCTGGCATTGCCAAGCCACAGGCCGGCGGCCCGAAGATGGGCACGGTCTATCTGATCAAGGACGGCGCGCCGGTGGCCGTCGCGGTGCAGGTGGGCGCGACGGACGGGACGGTGACGGAAGTCTCGGGGCCGCTGGCGTCCGGCGCCCAGGTGGCGGTCGGCGGCGGGCCCAAGGCGCCGGCGACCGGAGCGGTGTCCATCGGCGGGCCGCCGCGGTAGCCTGGTGATCGAGGTCGAGAAGCTCAGCAAGATCTATCCCATGGGCGAGGAGCGGGTCGTCGCCCTCGACGGAGTGACGTTGTCCATCGGTCGTGGCGAGTACGCGGCGATCATAGGGCCCTCGGGGTCCGGCAAGTCGTCGCTGATGAACATTCTGGGCGGGCTCGATCGGCCGACCAGCGGCGAATACCGCTTCGACGGCGAGTCTGTCGGCGACTTCGGCGACGACCAGCGCGCCCATTTCCGCAACCGGCGGATCGGCTTCGTCTTCCAGTCGTTCCAGCTGCTGCCGCGGCTGTCGGCGCTGCAGAACGTCGAGCTGCCGATGATCTACGCCGGCCAGGCGCCGGGCGAGCGTCGGGAACGGGCCAGGGCGTTGCTCGAGCGGGTCGGACTGGGGACCCGGGTGGGGCACCGGCCGACGCAGCTCTCCGGCGGCCAGCAGCAGCGGGTCGCCATCGCCCGGGCGCTGGCCAATACCCCCGACCTGTTGCTCGCCGACGAGCCCACCGGCGCCCTCGACAGCCAGACCGGCAAGGAGGTGCTGCAGCTGTTCGAGAGTCTCAACGCCGAGGGCCTGACCCTGGTGGTGGTCACCCACGACGCCGAGGTCGCCGCCCGCGCCCGGCGGCGGGTGCGCTTCCACGACGGCCACATCGCCGAGGACGACCGGGGCGCGGCCAACGCGAAGCCGGCATGAGGCGCGTCGAACTGGTCCGTTTCGCCGCCGGCGCGATTGTCGCGCACCCGATGCGCAGCGCGCTCACCGCTTTGGGCGTGGTGATCGGGGTCGCGGCGGTGGTGATGATGACCTCGATCGGACTTGGGGCGCAGGAGAGTGTCACCAAGGCGATCACCGGCCTCGGCACCAATCTGATCATCGTCAGCCCGGGTTCGAACCGGCAGCGGGGCGTGGTCAGCCTTGGCGCCGGCCAGGAGATCTCGATCACCGATGCCGACGCGGACGCCATCGCCAAACAGGTGGACGGGGTCGCGGTGGCCGCGCCGCTGGTGGCCGGCTACGCCCAGGTGCAGGCCGACGGGGCCAACTGGAACACCCAGATTCAGGGGGTGACGCCGGACTATCTGGTCGCCCGCGACCTGACCATCGCCTCCGGGCGGATGTTCGACGATGCCGACGCCCGCCAGGGCCGCGAGGTCGCCGTGCTGGGCCCAACCGTGGTCAAGCAGCTGTTCGGTGAGGACGCCGATCCCATCGGCCGCCGGATCCGCGTCGGCGACGTGCCGTTCCAGGTGATCGGCGTGCTGGCGTCGAAGGGCCAGTCCGGCTTCGGCCAGGACCAGGACGACCTGATCCTGGGTCCGCTGGCCGCCGTGCGCGAACGCGTCGTCGGCCGGAAGATCAAGGGCGACGCGGTGCAGTCGATCTTCGTCAAGGCGACCGCCCCGGAGATGCTGGACACGGTCCAGGATGGTCTGACCGACCTGCTGCGCGACCGCCACCGACTGCGCGAAGGCCAGGACGACGACTTCACCGTCCAGAACATGGCCTCGATCATCCAGGCGGCCTCCGCGGCGATCCAGACCTTCACCGTGCTGCTGGCGGCGGTGGCGGCGATTTCGCTGGTGGTGGGCGGCGTCGGGATCATGAACATCATGTTGGTGGCAGTGACCGAGCGGACCCGGGAGATCGGCCTCAGAATGGCCCTGGGCGCCACGCGATCGGACATCCTGCTGCAGTTCGCCCTTGAGGCCATCACCCTGTCGCTGGGCGGCGGACTGATCGGCCTCACGCTAGGCTCTCTCGGCGCGTTCACCATCGCGGCGATCGCCAAATGGACGACAGCGGTGCCGGCCTGGGCCGCGCCGTTGGCGCTGGGTTTCTCGGTGCTGGTCGGCCTGGTGTTCGGCGCCTATCCGGCCTGGCGGGCGGGCCAGCTCGACCCGATCGAGGCCCTGCGGCGAGAGTAGATCGGCGGCCGCCGCTCGCGAACCATAGCGTCAGTGTGACCGGCGCAACGCAACCGTTGCGGCGCTGCGGAGTTACCATCCGCAAGACACTCATGCCCCGAGATCATCCAGACGAACCACCGCCCCCCGGCCCTCCTTACGACAGCCTGGACGACGGCCGGCCATCTACCAGGGAGTTCACCTCAGCCATGGAAACCACCGACAACGGCGCCGCACCGCGCACCAGCCGCAGAGGCTTCGCCGCTATGGACCCGGAGCGTCGGCGCGAGATCGCCCGCCGCGGCGGGGCCAGCGTGCCTAGCGAAAAGCGCAGCTTCGCCCAGGATCGCAGTCTGGCGGCCGATGCGGGACGCAAAGGCGGCGCGGCCTCCCGCGGCGGCGGGCGGCGCCCATCTCGGCCGCAGGCCGTCTAAGCTTCAGCGATCCAGTCGCGCGAGCAGGGTTCAGATCGTTTCGGTCTGGACCCTGTCGTGCTTTTGACTCCTAGCCGAACAGGAAGACCGCGAAGGCCGGCGGCGGGCTGATCCAGCGTTCGATCAGCCTCCAGCCCGCCCGCCGCGCCAGTCCGACCACATCCTCCACGGTGAACTTGTAAGAATTCTCCGTGTGCAGGCTCTCGCCCGCGTCAAAGTCGAAGCGCCGGCCGGCCAACTGGATGCTCTGCTGGGCGCGGCTCACCAGGTGCATTTCGATGCGGCTGTCGATGGCGTTCCAGATCGCCCGATGCTCGAAGGCGGCCAGGTCGAAATCGCCGCCGAGTTCGCGGTTGATCCGCGCCAGCAGGTTCAGATTGAACGCAGCCGTCACGCCCCCGGCGTCGTCATAGGCGGCGGTCATGATCGCCGGCTCCTTGACCAGATCCGCGCCCAGAATGAACAGGCCGTCCTCGCCCAGCAGCGCGCGGGCGTCCTTCAGCAGGTCCACGGCCTGATCCGGATCGAAGTTGCCGATGGTCGACCCCGGAAAGAAGCCGACCCGCGCGCGTCCGGCGAGGCCGGTCGGC
>Ga0302319_10015167_pt1 | contig 14298 bp, 13 predicted proteins | sample Bog_T0_2_FD_203319 | JGI IMG/M metagenome (GOLD analysis project Ga0302319, IMG submission 203319) | Peat permafrost microbial communities from Stordalen Mire near Abisko, Sweden - Bog_T0_2 | ecosystem: Environmental > Terrestrial > Soil > Wetlands > Peat | place: Sweden: Abisko, Stordalen Mire... | reverse complement strand
GGGAGAGGGGCCATGGCCCCTCTCCCTTCGCCAACCACAACCATCAACCTGAACGAGAAAACTCCAGTTATGAATGGATGAGAGAACGGGGGCAGGTCAGGAATTCAGGCCAGAGATGGTAAGTCCCGCTATGTTGCTGACGGTTCCCCCGTCGCAAGATGATGATGCTGAAGATCAGTTCACTGAGGTCTGGGAAACCTCGTAATTCACTACTATCTGATCATTATTTGTTATGCCACGAAGTTCAAAGCCACCCAGACGTCGCAAAAGCGACGATATGCTGCGCGCGGAGTATTGTTTACAAGAGAAAGACGGGATCTTCTGCCTTACGAATCCTCCGAAAATATCCACCGTGCATAGTTCGTTAATAGAAATAAACTCCCTGTAAAGCTCGTGAAGCCTGTCCTTCAAATGGTCAGCATCGATTTCTGCTTTACCAAGCTTGTGGACAACTCCGGCATCGGAGTCAATATACGGCCTCGTGCGGTTGTTTGATTGCCGAGGTATGATATGGAATTCCGTACACGCGTTTCGAAGCGCAGATGGAGTGCTTTCGTTACCGAAGACTAGTATTGGGACGTTTTGCTCACGAACATGGAATACCAGCTGCGTGAAGTCTGAATCGCCGCTGACAAGACAAATGCCGTTCGCCCTTCCGGCATGTAAGATCTCCATGCACCCGATGCAGATGGCTTGGTCGCTGATCGACTTGCCCTTGACGTTGCGGAGCAGTTGGACTGGGGAGATACCGCAGTCTGTGAGAATCTTTCGGCAGGGTGCCAAGTCCGACCCATAGGCCCTGCGAAGAAATGGGTCCCAAGTCTGTTTCAATGTCTCTAAAATTGACGGCAGCATCGCAGGGCTAACGTTTTCAACGTCTATAAGTAAGGCCAGTTTTGGAAGATCGTTCTGCATATAGGTCACCTCATCGATTCGATATCAAGAGTGCTATGGGCGTTGGTGTCTGATTCGGAGTTCACTGTAAAGCGATTCGAGATCTGATCGTATGATTCATACCCTCTTGGAAGAGCAGTGTGCCGTTCAAGTCATCTCCCAAGATGGTCACGGTATCTCCCCGAACGATATCCCCCTCGATGAGTTGCCCATGTATACGCACCAGGCCGATACGACCCGTGGCCGATTCGCGAACCCTGAAGTCACGGATGAGCATCGGGCTTTGATTCCAAAGCTTGATCCCTAACCAATACCCGAATACTTGTTGGAGAAGACCGGGGCCGGTATACGTTCTGGGTTTTGACGACAGGATGTCCCGCATGACCCAAAATGCGATGATGAAGGGTAATATTGCGATGAAGATGAGTACCCAGAGCAGGATTCGCAATAGTAGGCCAGCCATATTCGGTCGAGGGGAGCCGATGTATGGCGACGAAACTTGAACGACTAAGCCGTGCATCCTTTGCATTAGGGGCTCCTTTCCATTCTAGCTAAGACACTTCGATAATGAACGGCACCGGCGAAGACAGTCCGGAGCTTTTCCGGCCTGCGAAGAGGCGGTAGGGGCCTCGTCCGTAGACAGATGTAAAGCCGACTTCGCCTAATTGCTCGCTTCGCCATCTCAGCAAGAGGGGCCATGTGCCCCGGTAGTATGCTCCATGGGCCGCGGCATGCATGGCGTCTCGATCAGGCACTTCTAGATGAATGGCAAGGTCGGCACGAGGGAAGGCACCCAAAAAGGAGAAAGTGAGAGCACACCGAGATCCATAACAGAGTTGGCGCGACTGGGCGGCCGTTCCGAATTCAATGTAGAGATTTGCAAAGCTTTGGGTCAGGTAGATCCGATCTCGGCTAGCAGCGAGAGAGACGCCGAGATGCGAGTAGCTGTCGGACAGAATATTCTTACGGTGCCCCGGAGAGTTCATCCATCCGTCGACGGCAAGTCGTGCCAGTTCTTCTTGGGCATAGCGCGAGAGAACAGCAATATTTTCTCCAACTCCCCCTAGTAGATTCGGATACAAGAGAGTCATTCTCTGCTGAGGGGAGCGACCGTGCGGATCCTCGTGCGCAAAGAATCCTGAAGCTGCCATATTCGAGCTGTGAAACTGCGCAACGCGGTCGAGCTTCCAATGCGGGCGCAAGGCTGGTAGGCCACGCTGAAGGCGCTCACGATTGGTGAGATGTAAGACCAGCTTTGAGATACATGCGGTCTCCAAGTGATCCTGTGATGGCGCTAGCAAACAACCTAGGTGCCATAAAGGAAGCGGCAGTGGAATTCGGATCATTTGGTCTTCCTCTGCGGGGTGGTGATGACCGTCAGGGGCGGCTTGGGGGTGCAGGTGATTGCCGTTGGCGGAGAGAGCGTCCGAGTCATGCCGGGGCGCTGATGAGCGGTTAGACGGCATGTTGATAAGTCAGTGATGGGTGGAACTATGGTTGCCGAGGCCGGCAAAATGGTCGTGGTGAGGACACGGACACGCAAGGCACGAGCCGACTCCGCGCCGAAGTATCCTTTCGCTCGGAGTAAGTAGACGGTATCCATGAGCGGTTGAACAGAGCAACTGCCCGATGCAGGCAATTCACCCACACCAGGCTCAACGGTGACCGTCTCGGCTCCGTTTACCTTCCACGTAAGAGTCACTGGACTCTGCTGTGTGGTCAGGGAGGGCGAGGCGTGGAATATCTCTATTACGGGCGCATCCGACGAGACTGCGATGTCAACGCGCGCGACCGAACTGTAATCGAAGGCCGATGTGGCGATCAGCTTGTATGTGATGTTCCGTTTCGGACTCACCAATACAGAGCCGCCGTTCGCAACAATTCCTATCCCCTCGATGGTCACACGTGCAGCATCGCTCGAAACCCACCAACAAAGCTTCACCGGTGTCCGATCCTGTAGCAATGTTCGGCTGGCGCGGAAGAAGGCGATCGTGGGCTTCTGCTTCGAGACAGTTAGTTGCAGCATTGCCTTAGTGACAACGCCGAATCGCGAGGTTGCTGTTAAGGTCACCGTTGTGTCATTTTTGACAGCGATTTCGCAAGAGGAACGGTGGGCGATGCTTCCTATTCCAGGGTCTATCTCAATCCGCTCGGCCCCCGTCACCTTCCATGTGAGAACGGCGGGCGCGGCATCACGCAATTGAGTACGGTCACTAACGAAGCTGTGAACAATCGGGGCCTGCTTGCTGACTTCCACTTGGAGTGCGCTGCTCAGGGAGCTTCCCGCGGGCGGTGTGAGAACGAGCAGGAAGAGTGTGTCGCGTCGCACAATGACATCACACCATCTTCGTCCTGTGACATCCCCGATGCCCGACAGTTCAAGCTGGCCTGATCCTCTCACTTCCCAGTGAAGGCGGACGGGAACCGCGTCGTCCACCAAAATACGGTCTGCGGTGAAGCTGATAATCTCAGGGCGATTCTGCGCCGCGAGCGCCATCTTCCAGCCAGAATACGATGTCCTTCGTGAAGGATTCGAATACCCCTCACATAGCGTGGAAGCAAACGGCTTCACCAAGTCGGGCAGGTTGGACCTCAGATAGCTTGCATAGCGAGAATGGGCAGCCTCGAAGGTGCGATTGAAGTATATGCAGTGACGTTCAGCATCAGGCCACTGAAAGTGCTGTCTATAGTCCTTCATGCTCCGGTCGCTCACTTCATTCAAGAAGAACATTGGGTGACAAGCAAAGAGGAGATGATGGACGGCCATTGCGACTGCCCAGAAGTCAGATGTCACTGATACCTGAACCCGCCCGGGTTTCCCCGATGGGCCGAGCTGCTTAAGAACTTCCGGGGCCAACCATGCCTGCTTGGTGCCCACCGTCGTTGGCTTGTCCAATGGATTAGAGATGATTGCACCGCTGTCAAAATCGATGACCGCACACTTTGGGTGTTGTTGGTTGAGGTCTACGAAGAGAGCTTCAGGTTTGAAGTCTGCATGTATGTAATTCAAGGATCCTAATAGTTCAAACGCAGCGACCAGCTGACTGGCGAGTTCCAGACGGGCACTGAGGGGCAGGGCCTGGAGAGCAAGCACCTTCCCCTCGTCTTCGAGCATGGGGCCGAAGTCCTCCATGCCGAGTGTCCCTAGATCGTTCGCCGTGTAACCTAGGACGATCTCGCCATCGAGAGTGCCCTGAAAGCTCATTTGTGGGACGCCGAGGAGAGCGGGGTATGTTGCGAACAACGTGGTGCCGCTCTTATGCAAGGTCTCATTTTTTGTCTTCAGAAGTTGTTGTAGTTCACGGATAGTCTTAAACCCACGTTGATCGACCCCGTTGACCTTATTGGTGAGCAATTTGACAATCTGGCCATGCAGCGGCGTGTCGTTGAGAGCGGTCCCACGATGCACTACTCCGAAGCCGCCTTCGCCCATTGGCGTGTGGGCCAGGTCGAGCGTACGTGCGGAGGCCAGATGAGGCGAAAGGCCGGTGCTCAGACAGTCCGTGATGTGGATGCGCTTCACTCCGCCATCTCCTCCCCTACGGCGGAGGATGCCGTGGTCAGGTGGCGCCGATAAGCCATCGCGCCGGATGAGACGAGGACAGCAACGGTGACATCATCGTCGACGAGACCGTCTTCGTTGAGCTTCTGTAGATAGGATTCGAGGCAGGACTGGAGGGCAACTTTCGTGAGTGGGCCGCTCATGAAGTTGCTTAGCGCCCCATAGAGCCACTCGACAGACCTCTTGGCCTCAATGAATATTTTTCCTTTACTATCACGCCCTATCTGGACGTCGTCGTAACTGTAGACGCCGTCGCTAACGAGAACCAGAAGATCCCCCAGCAGGTCGTCCTTACTGAAGTGCAGGACGGTCGGCATAGAGTCGGCATCGTTTGTAGTGGGACTGATGATGCGCGTCAACATGCTGCGACCGTCGTACCATCGACAGTGCGGATTGAGAAGGTTTACCGTGCTGGAAGGCAGAAGCCTGCCCACCGACAGCTGATCGAAATCACCCCGTAGGTGCCACACAGCTCCGTTCCCAACGTAGCCAATTTTGAAGCTGTCGCCGACATCCACCGCGCACAGCGCCGTCGTGCCGTATGCGGACTGTAGATTGACATTGGCGGGAAGCGAATGCACCCTACCTTCAACTTCCTGGCGAAGGAGCTTTTGTGCAAATGCGAACGCCAGCTTCAGATCGAGCAAGTAAGGCATTGTGCATGGTTCAAGATAGGACTTGATTGACGAGGCCACGCTAGCGGAGGCGACTTGCGATTCAAAGTAGCTTCCCACACCATCCGCTACGATTACTGCGCTCAGCGGAGACTTGGGGTCATCCATGATTGCGCAAGCATCCTGGTTGGTCTTCTTGCGGCTGAATGTTGCAGCTGCGGCAAGGCCCTTCGGCACCGCGGGTGTGGAGATGGTCTTCGTAAGGTTCAGTTGCGTCATCATGTTTAGCCTCACAATCGGGAAAGGAACGGGCCCCGAAACAGAGGAGCCCGTCGGGGTCTACTTGAGTTGCACACCCGATGCACGAACCAACGAAGCCTTAAAGAAGTCGCGCAGCGCCTCGGGGGTGTACAGCGTGGAGAAGCCACGGGTCGGATCGCTGACGAGTGACCTGAGCAGGGCTTCTCCCGCCGGGTCAGAGGTCCCGACCGTGGCGAACAGCGCCGCGCAAATGGTCACGCGTCCCCCGTTGGATGCCTTGATTCGGTCGGCTATGACGCGAGCATCCGGACCGGTGTTGTGCCCGCCGTCCGACATCAAGAGGATGACGACATCGGTTGGCACACCATCTGCAACCGACTGAACCGCCAGGAAATCGTTGGCGACACGTTCGGCCTCCAAAAGCAGACTACCGATGTCTGTTCCACCGCCGTGTCCGCGCAGAGGATTGAAGTCCTCACTATATTCATCGATCTGCGCACATTCAGTTGGCTGCATGCGAAGCTGGGCCGAGGTGTCGAAGGTGAGCACCCCAAAGCTGAAGTTGTTTTTGGCGCTACTGGCCTTGAAACGGGTGATCAGCTCACGGGTCGCGAGGTCCGTAGCCTCGGCCTTGGTTATGAGGGCTGAAGTCATGTCGGACATAGACCCTGAACCGTCCAAACCAATAATCGCGAGCTGATGAAATGCTCTCGGGTTTGAAATCAGCCCCAGGTTCAAGGAAGAGTTGGTGCCAGTGGGGATGTTTGTACTAGGCGTTGTGGTATTCATCGGTTTCTTCTCCTCATACTCCGGATAGTGTTTTCGTGGTGGCCGGTGTCTCCGGGATGAACTAGGCCGCCATCTGGTTTTCGGCTTGTGTGCGCAATTCCGTCAACACCTCCTTCCGCGTGTCAGGCATCGCAATCGTGCGCAGTTGCTCATCGCGTAGCCGCTCCACTGCCCGGTCGCGAACGGCCGAAGCAGCTTGGAACTCAGCCACACGGGAGATTGTCTGAAGATTGATACGCTCGATGTCGATGAGACGTGAAGCGTTGATAGTGTGATCGAGAGGCGTGGGTTCAGCTAGCATCTTCACGCCCACAGGAAGAACTTCGACCAGGATGATTAGCAGTCTCAGCGCCAAAGATCCAATCCAGAGGGCCAAACGATCCGGATTGTTGCGGTCACCCTTGATCCGCTCAAATTCGAGATACTCCCGCGCGAGATCGTTCCTCAGCAGCGCGTTGAGGCTGGCTTCCGACTCGGCGTCGTGCGCCGCCGTCTCGCTTTCGGCCGCAGACCGGGCGGCGCGGTCCTGCTGTGCCGACTGGGTGAGGGAGACGAGTCTGGCTTGTTCCGTCTCGTTCCAGTCGCGGCGCGCCGCTTCAAGTTGTCGCTCGGCGGCATGCTTTGCGGAGGAAGCCTCTGCTATCTCCGCCTGTAGGCGATGTGCGGCCTCGTGCAGATTTTCGCGCTTGATGGAATCCGAAGTAGATCTAGCCTCGCGCTGGATCACCGCTATGCGTGGTACATTCCGGGCTACGATGAGTGCGTACTGTTGTTCCGCCAGTTTGATGGAAGCGGTTGCGTTGCGGAAAGAAGCGCTATCTGGATCGCCGAGAATGCGACGCTGCTGCGCGATCAAATCGTCATCGCTCTGCTTGGCCTCGTTTTCTCGTTCTACAAGGTGACTCGCGGCCCTGTTCTGTGTAGCCTCGGCCGCTATCCTATCGAGTCTTTCGGAACGGATGCCCTGGTCAATTATTGATCTGAAGACCCGTAACTCGATGGGAGTCGAGAGCGTGATCCCAACGCAGGTTGCCAGGGCAAGCCGCATCGCAAATTGCTTTCTTAACTTTGCGGGCGGCGCGAATTTGTCAATTGTGGTGATCAGAAAGCGATCCAGTACGAAGATGACTGTGGCCCACACGATGCCGACCAGCGGCGCGACTTTATTTGCGATGGGGTCACCATCCAATGCGCGGTGCGCCGCGTATGCGCTGGTGAAGAACGCGAGCAACGTCGTCAAACAGATGGAGAAGCCGGTGGTCGCTGCGAGTGTTGTTCCATCGGGGTGCTTAGCCAGCGCATCCTCACGGACGCCTGCGATGCGGCAGAAGAAGTAACTAAGAGGGTTCATGGTTTGTCCTCCTGACGTCATTCTGCACCTGCAACACTAAATCCAGACGCGATTGCTACGATTTCTTATCTGACATAAGCACTCTGCTGCCAAGGTTGAAGTGTGTTAGCTAACGTCCAACGAAATCGCATTTGACGTGAAGAATGTTAGGCGCGATTGTTCAATCGATTATGAAGTTGTGGATGCGGTGCATCTAACAATCAGCCGAGAAGGGCACGACCTATTGGTTGTTAGTTTTTTGCGTAGAATCAGCGCGGCGCTGGGTGCGCCGAAGGGTTGAAGATGGAGGAGTTGTGCTTCAGATGACACTATTTCTCATTGATCCGCCGCGTGCCGGTCTCCTCGAAGGAGGTTCTAATGGCCTCGTCGCGTTAGCCGACTGGGTAGAGCGTCGTTCGCCTGGCACAGAAGTCCGCTTGCTCGATTGGGCGGCACTGCCACTGGAGCGTTTGGAGCAATCGGTCGCAGCTGCACTTCGCGGTCGGGGAGGAAATAGTTGTTTGGTCGGCATCACGGCGATGAGTGCAACCTACCAGACTGCTCTAAAAGTTGCGCGTGCGTTCAAACGTGTTGATCCTGAAGTCATTGTTTGTCTCGGCGGCCATCACGCGACGCCGGAAGCCGAAATTATCCTTCAGCGACATCGTGATATTGACGTGATCGTTCGCGGAGAGGGAGAACGACCGTTGTTGGATTTGGTGCGCGGAATTCCGATGAAGGGCGTTGCGGGTATTAGTTATCGCACGCCGTTCGGATTGATCGCCGCAACCGCTGATCCACCGCCCTTGTCAACCGAGGAGCTAGACTCCATCGCGACGGATTTTGATCGTCTAACCTCGGACGCGGGAAAGTTCGGTCGCGTAACAATAGTGACAGCGCGCGGGTGCCCTCTTGGATGCCGTTTCTGCGTTGTTGGACGTCAGCAAGTGCGGGCGAAAAGTATCGCTGCCGTAATCTCCGACATTCGCCGTTTCGTCGAGCGGGGCTATCGTAGATTCACCGTGGAAGACAATTTTTTTGCACAAAGCCCAGGTCGTACACTCGCGTTGTGCGGAGAACTTGCGGAGCTACAGCGGGCTACAGGCGGATTCGTCTTCGATTGCCAAACCCGCGTCGAGAGTTGCTCTGAGCCGATTGTCGCGGCATTGGCAGAGGCGGGATGCGACGCCGTATATCTTGGCGTGGAAGCACTGACTCCGCGCCAACTCAGCTTTCTAGGGAAAACTTCATTGCCTGAGCGTTTCCTTGACACGCTAATCCAAAAGACTCTGCCAGCGTTATTCAATCGCGGAATCGAAGTCGGCGTGAATCTCCAAGTGGGACTTCCAGAGACCACGCACGAGGAGCGGCAGGAGACTCTGATTCGCTTGGAAGAGATAGGACGAATTACACGTCAGCATTCCGGTATGTTGCGCATATTCGCCCATTGTCACTTGGTCTATCCCGGAACGCCAGAATTCCGAGATGGAGTCGCTGCAATGGCATTTCAGCGAGATATTTTTGAGTCGTTCACCCAGTGGGAGGCCGATCAAGGCGCGATGCTACATTGGCTAGGGACGCATTTCGCCCACGGTGCAGGAGGGCTACCGATCGCGCTACTCGATCCATGCCGTTTGAGTAGGAATGAGTTCGAGTTATTGGAAGAGCATGTGCAGGAAGCCGATGACATGCTCGCCAATGTAAAGTCTATTGGCGGGATTGAGCTCTTCGACTATTCTCCGGAACTGACATCTGTGGAGGCGATATGAAGCTCTCAAGGAAAGCTATACCTGTTCTATTGCTTGCTCTAACCTCAGTAGGTGGCGGATGCAAGCAGGGCGCAAAACAGCCGGAAGTTGACATCGTCCAAACGATGAGTCATCCGGCACTGGACAGCCTGCGGGTGAATATGGAGGCTGTGCTTCGCACATCTGGCTATACAAACTTTGTTGAGCGAAATGCGGAAGGACAGGAAAACTTGCTTCCGGCCATCTTGCGCGAACTCGACGCTCGTAATCCGGCGCTTATTGTGGCGATTACGACCCCGGCAGCGCAGGCAGCTGTGAAGGTGGCTCATGTTCCGGTCGTCTTTGCTGCTGTGACCGACCCGGTTGGCGCCTCCGTCGTGCCATCCCTGGAGCATCCGGGTGCGATAGTTACGGGCACTTCCGACGCGTGGCCCTACGCGGCGCAACTGCAACTCATTCGCGCAATCATGCCGAACGCGAAGCGTCTTGGAGTCATCTTCAATCCAAGTGAATCTGCTGCGCAACATGGCATACAGCAACTCAAATTGTTGGCACCCGCGCAGGGGTTCACCGTGGTAGAAGGGCCCATAAATAGCACTGCGGATGTGTATGGAGCGGCCCGACAACTCGCTGCAAGCTGCGACGTACTCCTGATCGACAGTGACAACACGGCCATCGCCGGTGAAGCCGCGGCAATCAAGGTCGCGGAGAGGCAAAAGATTCCGCTATTTGCAGGTGATTCTGGCAGCGTTAGCAAGGGTGCAGTTGGCGCGGTCTCCGTTGGCTATGCTCAGCTAGGTACGGAAACCGGCAAACTGGCGGTACTTATGCTCCGAGGTGAGCGCAACATTCCGGTTTACGTCGGACTCGGAGCCCAAATAGTGCTCAATCAAGATGCCGCAGCCAAGATGGGGGTTTCCCTGCCTGCTGACGTGCTCAAGCAGGCGCAACACATCTACATGGAGTCTGTACCTTGAGCGGCTGGCTGCTTGTTGCTCAGCTTGGCGTGATGAATGCACTCATCATGCTTTGGGTTGTGCTCGGCTTCGCAGTGACCTTTCGTCTGTTTAGTTTCGCTGATCTCACGATTGAAGCCTCTCTGCCCCTCGGTGCTGGCGTGTATGCCATCACTGTGACTCATGGGCATTCCCCTTGGGCCGGTGCCGCGTTAGGAATGGTGGCTGGAGCTCTGGCGGGTGCCCTCACGGCTACATTGCACGTTTGGCTTCGACTTAATAAGTTGCTTGCCGGTGTTATTGTGATTGCCATCGGATATTCCCTAACCTTGATGATCATGCAAGGACCCAACATCGGCCTTGTAAGTAATGCTTCGATCTTCGGCAATCAGACTGAGAACCGTATACTGCTTGAGTTGCTCTTTATAGCTATCGTTGCCGTTCCGCTACTTGCTAGATTTCTTTCAGGGAGAACAGGCCTTCGGATGCGGGCGGCTGCCGGTAATCGTGAGTTCGCCGCCTCCCTAGGCATAGCTCCCGGACTGCAGATCATCCTAGCTGTTGCCGGTGCGAATGCACTTGCTGCGCTCTCTGGCGTAATTTTAACGTCCATCCAGGGATTTGCGGATATAGGTATGGGGCAGGGAATTCTGGTCATGGCACTTGCGGCGCTTGGCATGGGCGAAGCCGTACGACCCCTACGCCTATTGCCTTCTCATCTGGCGGTATTGTCATCGGCGGTGATCGGAAACCTCATCTATCAATGGGTTCTCACTGCGGCCTTCCACCTCGGGTTGCCAGCCACATGGTTGAAGCTAGCAACAGGTGTGCTAGTACTGGTAGTCGTTGCCGTGCAAGCCCTCCGATCCCCGCAGCCGATCTGGCGGGAGGTTCTGGACTAATGAGTGTTGAGTTGAAAGGGGCACGTGTAAGCTATGAGCGTTGGGGAGAAAGTATTTGTCCGTTTGACGGACTTGACCTAAGCATTGCGCCGGGTGAATGGGTGATGCTGGCCGGCCCTAATGGCAGTGGCAAAACGACCCTGCTGCGCGCAATGGCTGGCACTCAACAACTCGACCGTGGACGCATTGAACTATGGGGCGTAGATCCTGGGTCGGCGACGGCAGCACAACGTACTTCGCTCGTTTACTCGGTTAGTCAGAACCCACTCGCTGGTACTGCCTCGGATCTGACAGAATTTGAGAATCTGTATCTCGCAGACGACTGTCCGCACAGACCGCGCGCAGAACTCATGGAGCGGTACGGAGCTATGTTGCAGCCTCTGGGTTTGCGTGGCCAACTGACACAGCGGCTAACGACACTTTCTGGCGGCCAACGGCAGCTTCTGGCGATTGTGATGGCCGGGCTGCGGCAGACCCGCCTGGTGCTGCTTGATGAGCCGCTCGCTGCGCTGGACCCGTCGAGGGAGCAACTCGCCCTGGACTGTATTCGTGCGCTATGGTGCAGTGGAAAGACCATCGTTCAGGTGACGCACGATCCACACCTTATGGTGTCGGAAGGCACACGCACGCTCGTGTTGGCGGACGGCCACTTCGTGTATGATCAGTACGCTAACCAACGGGACAAAAACGGTTTACGCGACGCACTGGCGTCTGCTCGTCAGATGTTCTCGTAGCGATACCGCTGCTTCTCTTTGGCAATTTCTCCGGGGTCATCTATGGAAGCCCTCAGTAGGTCTGTCACTCCTGCAGACAAGCAGATGCTCATCATGGACGCTCTGCGGGCTGCAGACTGTCGATGCAGAATCGATGCCATCTTTTTGCAGATTTTCTTCGATTATTTAGTCATATATTTTCATGGCGCTATTAAGGCGACTTTGTCGAATGGCGCAGACGCCGTATGTTCGCTTCATTCGTGGGAAGAGCAAAATAATCAATATTTCTCCAAGGAAGGGTTGGTCGAGACCACACTAGGGGCTTTAAAATTATCCGTCTGCAAGTTTAAGAAATCGCAGGCTGATACGCTAGACCGCCCATTTCTCAAGCTGCTCTTGGAAATATATGCTGATCGTCTCACGGCGGGACTGGCTTCCTACAAGATCACCTTTCCCCGGGACGAACCCGCGCCCAAGAGCGATCCGGTAACGGGGGAGCTATTGGAGCCAGTCCGGGGCCAACTGGATGCAATCTATCAGGACATCACCGCCTCGAAGGTCCTAAAACATTCGGGCAGCCAGACCAAAATGGTCCCGCTCTTCGCTGTGGCCCGACATCCTTCGGTCACTCCGCGACACCTAGCGAACTCCAAGAGGGCGCTCAATTACACGCCTCATCTCTTGCTATCCGAAGAGCAAGGAAGGTTGCTCGTAGATCAGAGTCACCAGACGGATGCGCGCGCGTTGCTCGAAAGGGAGCTAACGTCTGGGATATCTCAGGCTGATTCGCCGCTTCTATCCGGCACAGCAGATTTGATGGAGCCGGGCGGGCCCCGCAAGTCGAACCAGCCACCTGAAGCAAAGAAACTCGAAGTGCTGCTGTATGCCGAGATGTGCGGTGGCCTGCCCTATTTTTTCGTTCCAGTGCATATCGGTTCCACACCTTGGATGAGCTTCTTTACAGTTCAGAGTTTGACGTCACAACGGGATTGGCTGCGCCTGTATCACTTTTATCGTGATGTATTTCCTTATACTGCCGGAGCGATAGCGGCCAGCGTTCACACTGCTCTTTTGAATGCTCTTGTAAAGACTGCATTGAGCCATTGCAAGGAAGGACAGTGGAATCGAGATGCTCTCTCTCTCATCAATCGGGAGTGGGCCGCGTTGTTAGCACATTTTCCATTTTTCGAGGCAATAAGGTTGGATCTCAGCGAATCAATGGAGCCGATCCTACAGGTCACTCCCTTGAACGGTGTCCGGGTTCGCACGGAAGACAGCACAAGTTTTGCGTCACGAATCAAGAGCGACCTGACCAAGAAGATGCTTTGCGCGGGAATCAATAAGAATACGGCTGTTATTAGGAAGAGGGGGCTTCATCTCGAACACGGCGGTAAGAGCGAAGTATTGGAGATGGGCGCGATTGAAACCAACTCAATCAGGATAGTAAAGCAATTTGAGATTACGAAGAAGGGTTTACAAGACCTACTTACGGAAAAGCAGGCTATGTTGCCGACGGACTGGACGCGATACAGAGGGAAGAGAGGTAATATCCTTTGCAAACTAACTGGGCGAGCTAAAGACGATATCATTTCTGAGGAGGATCGCATGATCGCTGTTTTGCTCCTGATGGCGCAAGGCTTAGTACGGGCGAATGAGCCGAAGCTGAGGGGCGCGGTTGCGAATAATTTTCTTGAGGGGGTGAGAGACATTCTGGGATGGAGCGATGCCGGTACCTCAGGACATTTGCAGAGCTTGTTAGACGCAAGATCGAACAATAAGGAACGTCACCATCTGTATACAAAGTTTGTGATGACATTTGAATCGATTGATCCCGCAGATCCCGGACAATGCGCAGAACTTCCGCTGCCGTATCGTCCTTTTGTTCGGGAATACATTAGCGAACTTTGGGAAGTCGTACGTCAAAAAAAATAAAGCTCGTTGATCGTGGGTTGGCTCTGCATTCTGCGTTTGTCTCGCTCCATGATGAATCAGAAGCCGCTAAGCGCCAAGTTAGACTTGACCTGCCCCCTTGTTCTCATCCACTTGATGCGCGGAGGATCTGAAATCCGATGCGCCTGCTGCGTGACTTTAGGGGTAGTTCTGGAGATACTTTTCAGAGATGTTTGAGTAGAACACGCATCGGAGTTAAGCTCCGATGCGTGTCCGTTCCGGTGATACTTTGGATGGTGGAAATTCGCCTCATGTTCGCTTTGCGGGGCGCACATCGGATTGGAAGTCCGCCGATTTTTTGCCAAAATTTCGGTGATACTTTGTTCCCGGCAACCGTGCATCTCTCTGCGCTCGGGTGCAAATTCCCATAATCATGTAAATCATTGCTATATAGGCACTTGAGGTCTACCTGTGCGACCCTGTGCAATGCCTTGCGCCTGTGGAAAAAGCGGTCTCAAAATCCGCCGAGGGCAACCTCATGGGGGTTCGATTCCCCCTCCCGGCACCAACCTCACTGATGCAGATCATTTTAGACCCGGACGGCTTTAGGGCCGTTGTGGCTTGCCATCCTCCAACAGG
>Ga0302319_10015162_pt1 | contig 14301 bp, 11 predicted proteins | sample Bog_T0_2_FD_203319 | JGI IMG/M metagenome (GOLD analysis project Ga0302319, IMG submission 203319) | Peat permafrost microbial communities from Stordalen Mire near Abisko, Sweden - Bog_T0_2 | ecosystem: Environmental > Terrestrial > Soil > Wetlands > Peat | place: Sweden: Abisko, Stordalen Mire... | reverse complement strand
TTTCGCCGCCGCTCGCGGGCCCGGAGGCGTCGAGCAGCGCATTTTGCAGCGTGACATTGCCGGCGGCGGTGAGTGTCAGGGAACCACCGTGGCCGACGCTGGCGTCGCGCGTCGCGCCGGGGGTATCGACGGCGTCGGCGGCGAGAGTGCCGGCCGCGCTGATGTCCTGGGTCGCAGCGAGCACGACACTGCCGCCGTTTCCGCCCGACGCATCGATTGTGCCGGTCGCCGTCTGCACGATGCTGCTCGCACTCAGGGCGATATGGCCGCCCGCCGTGGGCGCCGGCAGCGTGACCGCTGCGCCATTGGCCGGGGTCGGCACGTGAATGGTCGGCACGCTGATCGCCGCGCTGCCGGCGGCACTGATTCTGCCGCTGTTCTGAATGGCCGGCGCCGTGATGGTGACGCTGCCGGCCGGACCGCTGCCGTTCACGGTGCCGCCGCTGTCGGCGTCCGCGCTGATCGTGCCGCTGTTCGTAACACTGTCGCTCGCATTGAGCACGATTCGGCCGCCCGCGGTGGAAAGGCCGGTTGCCTCCAAGGTTCCCGAGTTCTTGACGACGCCGCCCAACAAATGATCGACGGCCTGCGCCGACAGAATGATCACGCCGCCCGGCGCGATCACCGCGCCCCGGTTTTCGACCAAAGCCGCGATCGCCGCAGGTTTGACGCTGATGCCCGCCAGATGAGCGCCGACGAAGGTCAAGGTGACGGATTCGCCGGAAGCCATTGCGACCGTGCCCATGTGCGCCACGATGACGCCGCTGTTGCGCACTTCGGGCGCGAGCAGCGCGATGTAGCCGCCGATGGCGGATTGCAGTTGCCCGTCGTTGACGACGCTGCCGCTCGACCCATTGCGCGTGAGGGTGATCGCACCCGCCATGAAGGCGGCGTTGCCGATGCTGTCCGTGGTGGCCGTGAGACCGCCGACGTCGACCGAGGCGCTCTTGCCGAAGTACACGCCGTTCGGATTGCTGATGAATATCTGGCCGGTGCTGGTGATCTTGCCGAAAATCTCGCTGGCATTGCTGTCGAGCACGCGATTCAGCGTGACCGCACTGCTGTTGGGCTCGACGAAATTGACCTGGGCCGCGCTGCCGAGATTGAACGTGTTCCAATTGACGATGGCGCGCTGGCTGGTCTGATCGACGTCGAGCACCGCGGTGGCGGCCGTGTTCGCAGACTTGATGACCGCCGTGCCGGCGACCACCGTGCCGCCCGTCGGCAGCTGCCTGGGCGGCAACGTGATCGCTGCGGCAGCCCCCGCGGCGTGCAGCGGCGGACTCACGCCGAGACCGGCGGCGGCGAGCAACGAGATCGACAAGACGGCGGCGCGGCCGCTACGTTTGCCCCGTCCGCGCGTGATTTCGGAAACCGGAACCCAGGAGGCCAGAGCTTCGTTCCAGATCAGGCGGAAGATGCGGTTTATGCTTGCGTGTGCGTTCATCAGAAGTTCTCTGCGGTTGCGTGAATCGAGCGAAGGGGGGAACGAGTGATGCGCAAAGCCGTGGTGGGCCCGCAACTCGGCTTGTTCAAAATGGCATGCTGGCTTGCAGCCAGACTCGATTCCTGACGAGCGACCCATCCTGGTCGTCGCCGGTGCTCGTCGGATTGGGATTGCTGCCGATGCGATGCGAGATCGTCGCCTTCAGGCTGAGACCAAAGTTCGCGGTCCAGCCCAGCGACACTCCCGCGCCCTTGAGATCCTCGACATTGGGTTTCGCCGCGCCGGCGATGTGGTTGTTTTCGTTGACGCGTATCGAGCCCCAATCGACGAACTCGACCGTATTGAAATTGGCCGGCAGCCGCTCCCGCGCTTCGAGGTCCGCGAGCACGCCGTCCGCGCCGCCCGCTTCGTTCGCAGGATAGGCGCGAACCCCGTCGGCCCCTCCCAGATAGAGCTTCTCCGAGGAATCCAGGTTCTTGCTCGCGACCTGTCCGGAGAAACCTGCATAGAGCGAAAAACGCTCCGTGACGGCTTGCTGCCGGCCGGCGGAAAAGCGCAGCTTGTCGAAGCTGCCCGCGGTCTGCGTTGTCAATGCATCGGCCGCCTCGTTCGGTGAACCCTCGAGGTCGAGATGACCCTGTTCGAACGTGACGCCCGCGGTATTCGCCCCGCCGCCGCCGAATTCGTCGAACAAGTTGCCATTGAGGCCGACGCTCGCCGCCTGGAGCGTATAGCGCGTGGTGGTGGCGCCGGCGGAATCGTTGTCGAAGCGCCTGTCATCGAGGTTGAATACCGCATAGAGATTCGCGAGCCGCGAACGCACGATGGGATATTTCGCCTCGAGACCCGCGGTGGTCGAAGTACCGTGGGCGTCGAGCGCCGAGAACGCGGCGGTGACGACCTTGTAGTTGAGCTGGGATGCATTCACGCCCACGCGCCAACCGTCGCTGCCAACGGGCACCGAATACGCCAGGCGCTCGTAATTGCTGCCTGCGCTGTGCAGGAAAGTGCCGTCGAGGCGGTCGCCCATTTTGAGCGGACTGTTGAGGCTGGCATCGATGATGATCCGCGCGGCGCCGGTGGCACGCGCGCCGGCATTGTCGGCGGTCACGTCGCCGGTGACGAGCGGTCCGTCGGCCACTCCCAGCACGAGGTCCGTTTCGGCTTCCTTGCGCCCTTCCGCGAGCGTTCCGGTCACGGTCACGCCGGGCGTGTCGCCCACCAGCAAGAGACCGCGGTCAAGGGCGTTGGCATTGACCGGCGCGCCCGAAATTTGCGCCCTTTCGATGATGCGCGTCAGCCTGGCTGCGGAGTCGCGGCGGGGGTTGCCCTCGACACGCACGTTGCCGAACCTGGCTTCGACGATTTGAATGGTCACGCTTCCCTGGGCAATTTCCTGCTCCGGGAGATACGCCCTCACCACCCACCCTGCTTTTCGATAGGCGGTCGCCACCTCGATCGCGGCGTTTTGCAGGTCGGTAAAGCCAACGGGGTGGCCGATGAAGCGGGCAACCACCGACCGCAATTGCTCTGAAGTCAACAGTGCATTGCCGGCGAAGCGAAATGACGTGACGATCATGGTCGGAGCGCCCAACGATTGCATCACGGGCGGCGGCACGAATTGTGGCGCAGACCTCGGCGGCAAAGCATCGTGCTGCTGGCGTTCGATCTGCTGCAGCAGCGCGCCCGCATCCGGTGCGGATTGCGCCGTCGCGAGACAGGGAATGAGGAACATGGACAAGACGCAGCAAAGCGCAGGCCGCCCATACCGCTCACGGGGCCGGACCGCCTGCCCTTCGGCGCGGGTTTTATGGAGTTGGGAAATGGCTGTTGCTCCTGAGCGGTGAAAGGAACACGGCGGCGATGCATTCGCTGCGTGACTTGACATTGGCCGGCGGCACATTGCCCCATGCCAAGAAAAGGAAATTGCGCGAACACTCAGTTTTGAGGCCGCATTGGCGGCAGATTGCGAAATAAAACGCGGGCTCGCGCTTTTCGCCGGGGTACCCCTAAGTCACGCTAGTGCATAGACTGCATTTGCTCGTGATGATCATCGGGGAGGCCAACTCGGAGCTCTTTCCCGGATGTTCTTCGACGCGGATTGTCGAACGCGCCATCGCGAGGCACTTCATCCTTACGTCGATGATCTCGTCATCGTCACAAAAGTCAGCGCCCGGCGCGGCGAGGACGGATCCTGGATCCCGGCCATGTCGCGCGACGAACTGACCGATGCGGTTCATGACAATGTCGAACCGGCTTGTTGTCCGTCAGGGGTTCGAATAGGAGGCGTCGAATCCTCAGTCCCGAGAAACGTCGCCACGATTCTTTGAAAATTGGTGCCGCAAAGAGGATTCGAACCCCTGACCCACGCATTACGAATGCGTTGCTCTACCAACTGAGCTATTGCGGCATTGAACGGCGGACGCCGGCCCCCCGAAGAGGGCGCATAGTCTACCCCGGTGAACCCACCGACGAAAGGCTGCCGCCGCCTTTGGTGACGTCGCGCAAGTCCCTCGGCAGGGCGAACATGACATGCTCCTGGCGGCCGGCAATCTCATCGACGATCCGGCCGCCCCAGGCGCAGAGCTGCGTGACGACGCCCTGAACGAGGATCTCGGGGGCCGAGGCGCCGGCCGTGACGGCGACGGTGCCCACCCCGTCGAACCATTCGCGGCGCAGGAATTGGGGTCCGTCGACCAGGTAGCCGGGTTTGCCGGCCTTGTCCGCGAGTTCGCGCAGCCGGTTCGAGTTCGAGCTCGCCACCGACCCCACCACGATCAGCACGTCACAGCGGCCGATCAGTTCCTTGACCGCATCCTGGCGGTTCTGCGTCGCGTAGCAGATGTCCTCCTTGACGGGGGCCTTCAGGGCGGGGAACCGGCGGCGCAGCGCCTCGACCATGTCCGCGGTATCGTCCACGGAGAGCGTGGTCTGGGTGACGAAGGCGACGTGTTCGGGATTGCGCAAGGCGAGCCGTGCGACATCCTCCTCGGTTTCGACCAGATAAATCGCGCCGCCGTGGGAGGTGTCGAACTGCCCGATCGTGCCCTCCACTTCCGGGTGGCCGGCATGGCCGATGAGCAGCACCTCGCGCGCCTCCCGTGCGAAGCGCGTGACCTCCATGTGCACCTTGGTGACCAGGGGGCAGGTCGCGTCGAACACCTTCAAACCGCGGCTCACCGCCTCGGCCTGCACGGCGCGCGAGACGCCGTGCGCGCTGAAGATCACGGTGGCGCCATCCGGCACTTCCGTCAGCTCATCGACGAACACTGCGCCGATGCCGCGCAGCTGGTCGACGACATATTTGTTGTGGACCACCTCGTGGCGGACGTAGATGGGTGCGCCGAAGAGCGCGACCGCGCGCTCGACGATGTCGATCGCCCGGTCGACGCCGGCGCAAAAACCGCGCGGATTGGCGAGTAAAATGTGCATCAGTTCTTCCGCCTGGCGTCGAATAACGCGTCGAGTAGGAGCAGCGCGGCGCCGGTCGTGATGGCCGAATCCGCGACGTTGAATGCAGGAAAATACGCCTCATTCCAATGAAAGTGAATGAAATCGATGACATGCCCGAGGCGGATGCGGTCGATGAGATTGCCCACCGCCCCGCCGAGTACCAGGGCGAGGCCGGCGGCGAGCAGCCTGTGTCCGCCGCGTGGCATGCGCGCAAGCCACACCACGATGGCGATGCTCACGGCTCCCGCCAGCCCGATGAAGAACCAGCGCTGCCAGCCGGAGGCCGAGGCGAGAAAGCTGAAGGCCGCACCGACATTGTGCATGCGCGTGATGTCGAGGATGGGCAGGATGCGGGTGTATTCGAATTCGCCGAAATGGCTGGCGATATAGTCCTTGCTCACCTGGTCGGCCAGCACGACCAGCGCCGAGAGCACGACCCAGCGTACGGCACCGCCGCGAACCACTGTGCCGTTCATGCGAAAGTGCGCTCCTCGCCCGGTCCCTCGATATTCCCGACGCAGCGCAGGCATAGCTCGGGGTGACGCGGCTCGGCGCCGACGTCCTCGCGCAGATGCCAGCAGCGGATGCACTTGGGCGCCTTCACCGGCGTCACCCGCACGAACACCCCCGGCTCGGTCGCCGCCACCGCGCCGGCGGGCGGCACGCCGTGCACCACGCGGGCCTCGCTCGTGATCAGCACGAACCGCAGCTCATCCTGCAGACTTTGATATTTCGTCACGGACTCGGGCGCACCGAAGATTTCAACCTGCGCCTCGAGCGGTGCGCCGATCTGCCCCGCGGCGCGCAGCCGCTCGAGCTCGCGCGCCACATCGGCCTTCAAGGCGATGAGGGCATTCCAATCGATGCTCGCCGGACGCTCGGTCCCGGACGGAAAAGCGTGCCAGGTTTCCAGGAAGACGAATTCACTGCGCGGGCCGGGCATGAAGCCCCACGCCTCCTGGGCCGTGAAGCTCAAGATGGGTGCAATCCAGCGCACCATGGCCTCGGCCACATGATACAGGGCCGTCTGCGCGGAGCGGCGCGGTGCAGAAGACCGGCCGGTGGTATAGAGCCGGTCCTTGATGATGTCGAGGTAGAAGCCGCCCATCTGCACCACGCAAAAATTGTGGATCTTTTGATAGATGTCGTGAAAGGCGTAGTTGCGATAGGCCGTGAGTATGTCGTTTTGCAGAGAAAACGTCTCGGCAATGGCCCAGCGGTCGAGCGCGACCAGGGCATCCCAGGGGATCGGATGCGTCTTAGGATCGAAGCCGCTCAGGTTGCCGAGCAAAAACCGCAACGTGTTGCGCATGCGCCGATACGAGTCGGCGATTCGCTTCAGGATCTCGTCCGACACGGAGAGCTCGTTCGCGTAATCGGTCGCTGCCACCCAGAGGCGCACCACGTCGGCGCCGAGCGAGTTGGTGAGTTTCTGCGGCACCAGGATGTTGCCGAGGGACTTCGACATCTTGCGGCCCTTCTCGTCGACCGTGAAGCCGTGCGTGAGCACGCCGTGATATGGGGCGCGTCCGTGCATCGCCACCGACGTGAGCAGCGAACTGTGGAACCAGCCGCGGTGCTGATCCGACCCCTCGAGGTAAAGGTCCGCCGGGTAGCCGATTTCGGGCCGCAGCACCGGCAACGCGTGATGCACCACTCCGGAATCGAACCAGACGTCCATCACGTCGGTGGCCTTGTCGTAGCCGGCCGCATCGGCCCCGAGCAGTTCCGCCGCATCGAGATCGAACCAGGCGTCGATCCCGCCCGCCTCGACGCGCTGGGCCACTGCCTCGATCAATTCCGCCGTGCGCGGGTGCAATTCCCCCGTCTCCTTGTCGGTGAACAGCGGCAGCGGCACCCCCCAAGTGCGCTGCCTGGAAATGCACCAGTCCGGGCGCGTGGCGATCATTCCGGTGATGCGCTGCTCGCCCCACTCGGGCATCCAATCGACATGCGTGATCGCCTCGAGCGCCGCCTTGCGCAATCCCGCCTGTTCCATGCTGATGAACCACTGCGGGGTGGCGCGAAAAATAACCGGGGTTTTGTGGCGCCAGCAGTGCGGATAGGCGTGCTGATAGGGCTCGGCTTTGAGCAGGCGGCCGCGCGCGGCGAGCACCTCGACCACATGCGCATTCGCTTCGAACACCTGCTCGCCGCCAAAGAGCGGGGTCGCGGCGAGAAACCGGCCGTCGCCGCCGACCGGATTCTCGACCTCGAGGCCGTAGCGGCGCCCGACGGCATAGTCTTCGAGACCGTGTCCGGGCGCGGTGTGCACGGCGCCGGTGCCGGCATCGAGATTGACGTGATCACCGAGCACGACGGGCACCTGCCGGTCGTAAAAGGGATGCTGCAGCAGCAGGCCTTCGAGCAAGTCACCCTTGCCGACGGCGATCACCCTCGCGTCCCCGATCTCGAGCTTCGCCGTCACGGCCGGCACCAGTTCGGCGGCGAGCAGCAGGCGTTCCAACCCCGCGCCCATGTCGCATTCGATGAGTGCGTACTCGAACTGCGGATGCACGGCAACAGCGCGGTTGGCGGGCAAAGTCCACGGCGTCGTCGTCCAGATGGCGATCGACACGGGAGGCGGCGCGCGGTCCGCCCGGTCGCCGCGCGGATTGGTCTCGAGGTCGGCAAGACCCAGGCGGCGCACGAGATCGAGCGGGTCGGCCAAGGCAAAGCGGACGTAAATGCTCGGGCTCGTCTTCTCCTCGTACTCGACCTCGGCCTCGGCGAGCGCCGAGCGGCAGTTGAGGCACCAGTGGACGGGCTTGTAACCCTTGTAGAGATGCCCGTTCTTGATGATGACGGCGAGCGCACGCAGCTGCTCGGCCTCGAAGCGCGGCAGCATGGTGAGATAGGGATGGTCCCAATCGCCGAGCACGCCGAGGCGCTTGAAATCATTGCGCTGCGAGGCGACCTGACCCTGCGCATACTCGCGGCAGGCGGCGCGAAACGCGCGCGGATCGAGTTTTTGACCGACACGGCCGTGTGTCTTCTCGACCTGCATCTCGATCGGCAGGCCGTGACAGTCCCACCCGGGGATGTAGGGGGCATCGTAGCCGTCGAGCGTGCGCGACTTGACGATCACGTCTTTCAGGATCTTGTTGAGCGCATGACCCAGGTGAATGGTGCCGTTTGCGTAGGGCGGTCCGTCGACCAGGTTGAACGGCGGCCGGCCGCGCGCGGCGGCGCGAATCTTGCCGTACAGATCCGCACTCTCCCAGGCCGCCAGCATCTTCGGCTCGCGGTTCGCAAGATCCGCCTTCATGGGAAACTCGGTCTGCGGCAGATTGATCGTCGATTTATAGTCAGTCACACAACGCCCTCATCCGAGCCGCTCGCGCGCCTGCGCGGCATCGAGCTTCATCTGCGCGGTCATCGCTTCCAGGGACTCGAACCGTAACTCGTCCCGCAGCTTCGCGACGAACTCCACCTCGAGCGCCCGACCATAAAGATCCCCTGCGAAATCGAACACATGCACCTCGAGCAACGGCTCGATGCCATTCACGGTCGGCCGGGTGCCGAGGCTCGCAACGCCGCCGAGCGCACCGGCCGCGATGCCATGCACGCGTACGGCGAGCACGCCCCACACCGGCGGCTTGCGGCGCAAAATGCGCATATTGGCAGTCGGGAAGCCGAGCGTGCGGCCTAACTGGTTGCCGTAGACCACGCGCCCCAGCATTCCATACGGCCGCCCGAGGAGGCGTGCGGCACCCGCAAAGTCACCCAGCCCGAGGCGCAGCCGCACCTCGGTGCTGCTCACGCGCACCGCATCGTGAACGAAGGGCGCCACTTGCTCCACTCCAAAGCCGCGCTCGGCGCCCGCCTCGCGCAGCGTCGCGATCGTGCCGGCAGCCCGGCAGCCGTAGCGGAAATCATCGCCCACCACCACGTGCCTGGCGCCGAGCGCCTGCACCAGCAGCCGGTCGACGAACTCGCGCGGCGTCATGGCACGGATCCGTTCATCGAAGCGCTGCGTCACCAGGCGTTCGACTCCATGCGCCTCGAGCGCGAGAAACTTTTCGCGCCATCGGGTCAGGCGCGGTGGCGCGCCCAGCGGGTCGATGAATTCCTTCGAGCTTGGTTCGAACACGAGCACCGTGGCGGCGCAGCGCCACTCTGCAGCTCGAGCCTTCAAAACACCGATCATGTGCTGATGACCGAGATGCACGCCGTCGTAGTTGCCCACGGTAAGCACGCAGCCCTGGTGACGCTGCGAGATGTTGTCGAGACCGCGGACTAGTTCCATGGGAAAGGCTGTGATTATACTCGAGTTTTAGCCGCCCAGTGGCCCGCTCAGTGACGCAGGTCCGCGGGCCGCATGCCGCCCGCCAGCAAGGCGATAAAATACACTGCCGCGCCCACCGCGACGCAGATGGACGTGTGCAGCACCCGCTCCCAGGTGTGCATGGCGAACCAGCGGGCCATGTTCCCGGCGAGCCACCACAGCACCGCGGCCATGACCGCGCTTGCGCCCACCACCCGCGCGAACAAAACGCCCCAGCCGGGCCCGGGACGCAGCAGCTCGTTACGGCGCAAACCGCGGTACAGCAACACCGAATTGGTACACGCCGAAATGCCGGTCGACAGAGCCAGAAAGGCGTGCGGCGCCGGCAGCAGCTTGAAGTACACGAGGGGCGCCACGACGAGCACATTCAGGCCGATATTGACGCCCAGCGAGACGAAGCTCACACGGACCGGCGTGCGGGTGTCCTGGCGCGCGAAGTACCCGGGCGCCAGCACCTTGACGAAGCTGAAGCCGAGCAGGCCGAAGGAATAGGCCATCAAGGCATAGGACGTCATCGTGACGTCGCGCGACGAGAATCGCCCGTGTCCGAAGAAGGTCGCGGTGAGGGGTCCGGCGAGCACGAACAACGCCACTGCCGCCGGCATGACGAGCACCAGCACCAAGCGCAGCGCCCAATCGAGGGTCGCGGAGAAACGCTCCGGCGCCGCCGCGGCGTGATGGGCCGACAGGCTCGGCAGGATGACCGTGGCGAGGGCGATGCTGAAAACGCCAAGCGGAAACTCCACCAACCGGTCCGCAAAATACATCCAGGTGACGCTGCCGGTCGCCAGGAACGATGCAATCTGCGTGTCGAGCAGCAGGCTCACCTGGGCCATCGAGGAGCCGAGGATGCCCGGCACCATCAATTTCGCGACGCGCCGCACTCCTTCGTCGTCCCAGCGCCAGCGCGGCCAACCGAGCAGTTTCAGGCGCAGGATGAAGGGCACCTGGTACGCAACCTGCACGAGTCCGCTGACGAACACCGCGGCGGCGAGCACCAGGCCGGGATTGGCAAAATGCGGCGCGATCCACACCGCCGCGACGATCATCACCACGTTCATCAGCACCTGCGTGAACGCCGGTGGCCCGAAGCTGCCGTAGCTGTTGAGCACGCCGCTGCCGAGGGCCGTGAGCGAGACGAAAAACAGATACGGAAAGGTGAGGTGCAGCATCTGCACGGCGAGGTCGTAGCGGCCGCCGCTGCGCTGAAAGCCTGGCGCAAATGCCCAGATGATCACGGGCGCGCCGATGACACCGAGCACCGTGATCACGAACAGTGCGAGACCCAGCGTGCCGGCGGCGCCGCTGACCAATTCCTTCACCTCGGCGTGGGAGCGCTGATGTTTGTATTGCGAGACTACCGGGACGAAGGACTGCGAGAACGCGCCCTCCGCGAACAGCCGGCGCATGAAATTCGGGATCTTGTAGGCCACGAGGAAGGCATCGGCCATGGGACCGCCGCCGAAGAGCTGGGCTTGTGCGACGTCGCGCATCATGCCGGTGATGCGCGAAATGAGCGTGGTCAGGCCGACGATCGACGTGGATTTGAAAATGGCGCGACTCATGTGGTGCGCACACTATACCAAGCAGACGCAGTCGCACATTGACAAGTGCGGAGCCGCTCCGCAGACTATGCGGCTCTTTACTCGAGGAGCTTGCGCTTGGCCAATACGAAATCAGCGGAAAAAGCGGCCCGTCAGTCGACGGCGCATCGCGCCCGCAATGATGCGCTCACCTCGAAGCTGCGCAGCGCGATCCGCAAGGCCACCGCTGCGATCAAGGGGGGCAAGGCCGACGCGGCACTTGCTGCGCTCGCCGCGGCGACGCCCGTGATCGACGGCATGGTGAACAAGGGCATCATCCATCGCAACAAGGCCGCCCGTCACAAGAGCCGGCTCACCAAGCAGGTCCGCGCCCTCACGAAATGATTCGCCGCCCGCTCATGCGGGCGCCATGCCCGGCGTCGTGCGCGGATGCTCCTCGAGATAGCGCATGACCGCCTGTTTCAACTCGGCCGTTCCCGCGCCCGTCGCCCCGGAAATTCGGAACACCGGACCCTTCCAGCGCAGCCGCCGCACAATGTCCTTCGCGCGCCGCTCGGCCTCGGCCGGCTCCAAGAGATCGATCTTGTTGATGAGAAGCCAGCGTTCCTTGGCCGCAAGATCCTTGGCGAATTTCTTCAGTTCCGCAACGATGGTGCGCGCACCCTTGACCGGATCGGCGTCCGGATCTAGCGGCGCGAGGTCGATGAGGTGCAGCAGCACGCGGGTCCGCTGCAGATGTTTCAAAAATCGGATGCCAAGCCCCGCGCCGTCAGCCGCGCCCTCGATCAAACCCGGGATGTCCGCCATCACGAAGCTGCGGCCCGGACCCACCTGCACGACGCCGAGGTTCGGGTGCAGCGTCGTGAAGGGATAGTCGGCGACCTTCGGGCGCGCGGCGGACACGGCGCGAATCAGGGTCGATTTGCCGGCGTTCGGCAAACCGAGCAATCCCACATCGGCGATCAGCTTGAGCTCGAGCGACAGTTCGCGCTTCTCCCCGGGCAGGCCAAGTCCCGCCTTGCGCGGCGTGCGGTTGGTGCTCGACTTGAAACGGGTGTTGCCCCATCCGCCTTTGCCGCCACGGGCAACCAGCAGGGTCTGGCCCTCGGTGGCGAGATCGCCCAACTGCTCGCCGGTCTCGAGGTCGCCGATCACGGTGCCCACGGGCACGTTCACATGGATGTCGTCACCACCGTGCCCGGTGCAGTCGTTGCCGCTGCCACCCTCACCGTTCGGCGCCCGGAAGGTCCGGGCGATGCGAAAATCGGCGAGCGTGTTCATGCCCTCGACCGCGCGCAGGTAGACGCTGCCACCCAGGCCACCATCGCCGCCGTCCGGGCCGCCGAAGGGCACGAATTTCTCGCGACGGAAACTCACACAGCCACGGCCGCCGTTGCCGGCCTGCACCTTGAGTTTGGCTTCGTCGATGAATTTCATCAAGCAAAAAGGGGACAGATGTCTGCCTGCCCCCTTCTAAATTTCCGCCGGCGGGCCGGTGGCCCGCACGCCGTGCGCTACTTCGCTACGACGCTTTCGCGACGACGTTGACGTAGGTGCGCTGTTCCGGACCCTTGACCCGGAACTCGACGACGCCGTGGGCGGTGGCGAACAGGGTGTGATCGGTGCCGATGCCGACGTTCACGCCGGGCCGGTAGACGGTGCCCCGTTGGCGGATCAGGATATTGCCGGCGAGCACATCCTCACCGCCGAATTTCTTGACACCGAGGCGCTTCGAATGCGAATCGCGGCCGTTGCGAGTGCTGCCGCCAGCTTTTTTGTGTGCCATTTTAGCGAATCTCCTGCAAACGCCCGCGCGAAGGGCTCAAGCGACGATCTGGGTGATCTTGACGTCGGTATACGGCTGCCGGTGTGTCTTCTCGCGCTTGTAGTGCTTGCGGCGGCGAAACTTGACGATGCGTACCTTGTCGCCCTTGCCATGACCTTCTACCGTGGCCACCACCTTGGCGCTCGTCACGAAGGGTGCACCGATCGTGACCGACGAGCCCGCCCCGACCAGCAACACCTCGCTGAATTCGACGCCGGCGCCTTGCGCCGCGTCGAGCTTCTCGATCCGGACGACAGCACCTTCCTGAACGCGGTACTGTTTACCGCCCGTGCGAATCACGGCATACATGTGGATCTCCAACAAGCGGCCGAGAAGGGCCTGCAAAAGAGCCGCGAATTGTACGGCGCCGGCCGCTTCTGGTCAAATGCCTCTCCGGCCTGCCCCATACCGGCGCCCGCGCGCGCCGCGCCAGCAACCCGAGCCCCGCGCGGGCCCGAACAATCTTATGTACCATGTCGCATTAGTTTGAGCGCCTCATGAAACTTCAACAGATTCGCGGATTGGTCACTGCTGATTTCGAGGCCGTCGATCAGGTCGTCAAACACCGCTTGCACAGCAAGGTGGCACTCGTCGATCAGGTGGCCACCTACATCATCCACTCCGGCGGCAAGCGCCTTCGTCCGTTATTGGTGCTCCTCGCCGCCCGCGCCTGCGGCCACAGCGGGACCCGCCACATCGAAGCCGCCGCCGTCATCGAATTCATCCACACAGCCACCCTCCTCCACGACGACGTGGTCGACGGGTCCTCACTGCGCCGCGGCCGCGAAACCGCCAACGAAGTGTTCGGTAACCCCACCAGCGTGCTCGTCGGTGATTTCCTGTATTCCCGCGCTTTTCAGATGATGGTGGCGCTCGATCGCATGCCGGTGATGAAGATTCTCGCCGAAGCCACCAATGCCATCGCCGAGGGCGAGGTCCTGCAACTCATGACGGCTCACGACCCCGACACCAGCGAGGAACGCTATCTGGAGGTGATTCATCGCAAGACCGCCCGCCTGTTCGAGGCGGGAGCGCAAATTGCGGCGGTTTTGAGCGACGCGGCACCGGCCATCGAGCACGCCCTGGCCCGCTATGGCAAGCACATCGGCACTGCCTTTCAGCTGATCGACGACGCCCTCGACTATCAGGCCGACGAGACCCGGCTCGGGAAACACTTGGGCGATGACCTCGCTGAGGGCAAACCCACACTGCCACTGATATTTGCACTGCAGCACGGAAATGAAGGGCAGCGCGCCATGATTCGCGACGCGATTCAGCGCGGCGGCCTGGAACACCTGGATGAGATCACGCGAGCCGTTGCAAGCCTGGGGGGCCTTGCGTACACTGCGCGCCTCGCCCAAAGCGAGGCAGATCAGGCGCTTGCCGCCCTGGCTCCGCTTCCCGAAACCGCGTTCAAAGAAGGTTTGAGCGAACTGGCTCGGTTCGCCGTGGCTCGCAAGCACTGATCCGAAGGCCGACCATTCGGGGTGTAGCTCAGCCTGGTAGAGCACTACGTTCGGGACGTAGGAGTCGCAGGTTCAAATCCTGTCACCCCGACCACTATTCCTAAGCGACGCCTTTCGACGTCTGCGCGGGGCTTTGACCGGCAACAGATCCTCGAGCTTGGAATTCCAATACTCGACATACTTTTCATACGCCCAGTCGGAAATCAGGAAGGGAACGTGATCGGGGCAGAAGATCCTGTGGGCTGGAGCCATTTGCACACTTTCGCGCCTGGCTCTGG
>Ga0302319_10015161_pt1 | contig 14301 bp, 11 predicted proteins | sample Bog_T0_2_FD_203319 | JGI IMG/M metagenome (GOLD analysis project Ga0302319, IMG submission 203319) | Peat permafrost microbial communities from Stordalen Mire near Abisko, Sweden - Bog_T0_2 | ecosystem: Environmental > Terrestrial > Soil > Wetlands > Peat | place: Sweden: Abisko, Stordalen Mire... | reverse complement strand
GACCGGGCTGACCTTCGCCCCCGAGGGGGGCACCTGGCGGATGCGCCAGGTCATCAACAAGCTCATCCGCGAGGAGGACCTCTACGCCGCGGTGGACGCGGCGTTCAGCCAGGGGTGGAAGCGGGTCAAGCTGTACTTCCTGATCGGGCTGCCCACCGAGACCGACGAGGACACCCTGGGCATCGTGGAGCTGGCCACGCAGTGCGTGGCCATCGGCCGCCGCTACCACAAGGGGGTCACCGTCACCGCGTCGGTGGGTGGGTTCGTCCCGAAGGTCCAGACGCCGTTCCAGTGGTTCGGCCAGAACACCATCGAGGAGCTCACCCGCAAGGTCCACCTCCTGCGTGACGCAGCCCGACCGGTCCGCGGCCTCACCATCCGCTGGCACGATCCGAAGGCCACCGCGGCCGAGGGCATCGTGAGCCGGGGCGACCGGAGGATGGGCGCGGTGATCGAGCAGGTGTGGCGTCGGGGCGGCACCTTCCAGGAGTGGTCCGAGTACTTCGACCTGGCCCTGTGGACCGACGCCCTCGCCGACCACGGGATGTCCCTCGAGACGACCGTCTACCGCCACCGCACCGAGGACGAGCCGCTGCCCTGGGACCATCTCTCCGCCGGCCTCCACCGTGACTTCCTGTGGCAGGACTGGCTCGACTCGCTGGCCAATTTCGGCCTGCCCGACTGCCGGTGGACGCCCTGCTACGACTGCGGGGCCTGCACCGGGTTCGGGATCGAGCACGTGGTGGCCTCGGCGGTGCCTCCGGCGGGCGGGAGCCAGGGCACCGGGCAGGATCTCTCAACCGGGGGCCAGGTACCGGTACGCTTCCTCAGCACGGTACCGTCCGGTGCCGCACCGGCCAGCCGGCCGGACGAGCACACGGCCGTCGGTGTCGGAGAGGGGAGGGGCTGAGATGCGTATCCGCTTCCGCTTCTCCAAGCTCGGCCGGATCCGGTTCACGTCCCAGCGGGACGTCGCCCGGATGTGGGAGCGGGCCCTGCGCCGGGCCGCCCTGCCGCTGGCCTACACCGAGGGCTTCTCCCCCCGGCCCCAGCTGAGCTTCGGCCTGGCCCTGCCCACCGGGTGCGAGTCCCGGGCCGAGTACCTCGACGTGGTGCTGGACGATGCCCGGAGCGAGACGGCCGAGCTGGCCATCTCGTCGCTGCCCGCGGTCCTCACCCGCCTGCTCCCTGACGGTATCGACGTCGAGGAGGCCGCCCTCTTCGAGCACAAGGACGGGTCCCTCCAGCAGCAGGTGACCTCGTGCTCGTGGGCCATGCGCTTCTCGGGGGTCACGAAGGACCAGCTCGGCCGTCACGTCGAGTCGTTGCTGGCCGCACCGTCGGTGCCCATCCTGCGGGAGCGGAAGGGACGAGAGGAGCTCGACGACCTCCGGCCCTCGGTGCTGACGCTGGCCGTCGTGGACGGCGAGGAGCCCGACGGACCCGTGGCCCCGACGGTGGGCCTCCTGGCCGACCTGGCCACCCAGCCCCGGGGGGTCCGACCCACCGAGCTGGTGCGGGGATTGATCGCAATGTCCGGACCGCCCAGCGGGCGGTCCTCGGTAACACCTGTCACCCCTGGTGACGACAGCGTGGGAACCCCGGTCCTCGACCGGGCGTGCAGAACACAACAGTGGATCGAGCGCGACGGTGTCCGGAAGGAGCCCCTCGGACGAACCGGGGAGCCGACCGGGCTCGACTGCGCCGGGCCCGCCATGGAGCGTGCCTCTTGAGCAATTTCGGAAGGGAATTCGATGTCAGATGCAGCAACCGGGCAGCCGGTGGGGGTGCCGGGCGATGGGCCCGGATCCTCGAGGCTCGCCCACGAACAGGACGGTCCTGACCGCCCGATCGCATCGGGCGGGTCATCACCCTCGCAGGCGCGTCCGGACGGAGGGTCCACCTCCGAGTCGGGCCAGGCGCCCCGCGGTGCCAACGGCACGGGTGGGACCGGTGGCCCGAGCGGTCAGAGCAGGAGGCGGCGCGGCACCCGCGGGGGCCGGGGCCGCAGTCGCTCCGGCACCGGGGGCGCCGGTGGTCCGTCCGGTCCCGGTGGACCCGATGATGCCGGCAGACCCGATGGTGACGGGCCGCTAGCCGGCGGGTCCACGGCCGCCTCCACGCCCCCCTCCGGGCCGGAAACGGCCGGGGGTGCGGGCGAGGGTGCCACCCGACCGGTGGCTGCTCCCGAGGGGCCGGGAACCGGCCTGTCGCCGGACGCATCCCCTGTCCCCCCGCGCGCCGAGGCCGAGCGCCCGAAGATCGGTGATACCCGGCCGGCCCGTCCCGGTGCCGCCCCCACGCCGGTCGTGGGAGGCACGGCGCCGCGGCCGGCGGCCGCACCGGCCCAGCGCGGGCAGAGCCGGTCCGGTGGGCGCCAGCGGCAACGACCGAACCCGGCCGACGGTGCCCCGGCGTCCAACGGGACGTCCAACGGGGCCGGGGTGCCGGCGGCGGCAGCCGGCACGTCACCGGCGCGGCCCGAGGCGGGCAGGTCCGAGGGCAGGCGGGGTGGCCGTGAGCGTCGGGGCAAGGCCGTCGGCCGCTACATGATCTGCGTCCACGTGCGTCCGGAGATGACCCAGATCGCGCTCCTCGAGGGCCGCACCCTGGTCGAGCACTACATCTCGCGGGCCTCCGACGACGCCACCCAGATCGACGGCAACATCTACCGCGGCCGGGTCCAGAACGTGCTGCCCGGCATGGAGGCGGCCTTCATCGACATCGGCACGCCGAAGAACGCCGTGCTCTACCACGGTGACGTGCGGTACGACACCGAGGACGTGGAGTCGGGCCCCACCTCCGGACAGCCCCGGATCGAGCAGCTGCTCCGTCCGGGCCAGACCATCCTGTGCCAGGTGACCAAGAACCCCATCGGGGCCAAGGGGGCCCGACTGACCCAGGAGGTCTCGCTGCCGGGCCGCTTCGTGGTCCTGGTGCCCAACAGCAGCGCCTACGGCATCTCCAAGCGTCTGGAGGATGGCGAGCGCAAGCGGCTGCGCAAGATCGTCGACGCCGTGCGCCCGCAGGGCCACGGGCTGATCGTCCGGACGGCGGCGGCCGGCGCCAGCGCCGAGGAGCTGGGCAACGACGTGCAGCGCCTGGTCGAGCAGTGGGAGACCATCGCCAGCGAGGCCACCCGAGGGCAGGGACCGGCCCTCCTCTATCGTGAGCCGGCCATCGCCGTGCGGGTCATCCGCGAGGAGCTCAACCGCGAGTACCGGGGGGTGGTCATCGATGATCTCGCCCTCTACGAGCAGGTGCGGGACTACGTCGGTGCGGTCAACCCCGAGCTGGCCGACCGGGTGGAGTACTTCGATCCCGAGGTCGAGGCCCTGCCGGTCTTCGAGCGCTACCACGTGCACGAACAGCTGCACAAAGCGCTCGACCGCAAGGTGTACCTGCCATCGGGTGGGTCCCTGGTCATCGACCGGACCGAGGCGCTGACCGTCATCGACGTCAACACGGGCAAGAACGTGGGGACCACCAACCTCGAGGAGACCGTGTACCGGAACAACCTCGAGGCGGCCGAGGAGGTGGCCCGCCAGCTCCGCCTGCGGGACATCGGCGGGATCATCGTGATCGACTTCATCGACATGGAGATCAGGGAGAACCGCGACAAGGTGGGCAGTGCCCTGCGGGCCGCACTGGCACGCGACAAGACCCGGACCCAGGTCTTCGACATCTCGGAGCTGGGCCTGGTCGAGATGACCCGCAAACGGGTCTCCGAGGGCCTGATCGAGTCGATGTCCACCACCTGCGAGGTCTGTGGCGGCCGCGGCATCGTCTTCGACGACCCCGAGCTCTGACCCCGCCGGGCCGCCAGGCACCGCGCTGGATGGCTCGGGGCGGCTCGGGGCGGCTCCGGGCCCTCGGCGGCGTGGTGTAGAGTCGTAGCCCTATGTACGCCGTGATCAAAACCGGAGGCAAGCAGGAGCGGGTGGCCGAGGGCCAGACCCTGCGCGTGGAGTTGCTGGGCGAGGCCCCGGGGGCCGAGGTGACCTTCACGCCCCTGCTGGTCGTCGACGGGGAGACCGTTCTGGCCACGCCGACCCAGCTGGCCGGGTCCTCGGTGACCGCCACGGTGGTGGGTGAGGAGCTGGGCCCGAAGATCCGGGGCTTCACCTACAAGAACAAGTCGAACAACAGCACCCGCTGGGGGCACCGCCAGCGGTACTCGACGATCGCCATCACGTCGATCAGCGCGGCCGGCTGACCGGCCCGCACGGATCCAAGGAGACCCACCGATGTCCAAGACCAAAGGCGGCGGATCCACCCGCAACGGCCGTGATTCGAACGCCCAGCGACTGGGCGTGAAGACCTTCGGCGGTACCGAGGTGCGCGCCGGCGCCATCCTCGTCCGCCAGCGGGGCACCCGGTTCCACCCGGGACTGAACGTGGGCCTCGGGGGCGACGACACCCTGTTCGCCCTGGCCGACGGCACGGTGCAGTTCACCAGCCGCAAGGGCCGCAAGCTGGTGGACGTGGTCACTGCCTCCTGAGGGCACCGCCTCCTCGGGGCACACCGTCCCCGGGGCACGGCGTCCTCGGGGAGCTCCTCCAAGGGGAGCCGGGCACCCCGCACCGCTCTGACCGCGGCCGGAGGCCCGACGGGCGGCGGTACGCTCCGCTCCATGCCTGCCCCTGACACCGCGTCCCCGGCCGACACGGCCGAGCCCTCCCGCACCCTGGCCTTCGAGGGCTGTGTGAACTTCCGTGACCTCGGCGGCTACCGGACCGCCGACGGGCGCCGACTGGGATGGCGCCGGCTGTTCCGGGCCGACGGCCTGTCCACCCTGACCGACGCCGACCAGCGCCAGCTGACCGAGCTCGGCGTGGCCACGGTGATCGACCTGCGGACGGTGGACGAGACCGAGCAGCGGGGCCGGTTCCCGGTCGACCGGGTCCCGGTGCGCTACGTCGGCCTCCCCCTCACCGACGTCCTGCCCACCCCCGAGGAGCTGCCGTCGTGGGGCCAGGCCTCCTATGTGGCCGGACGGTACGGCGAGATGGTCGCCCAGGGCGGGCCGGCCCTGACCGCCGCCTTCGAGGTGCTCGGTTCCGGTGACGCCCTGCCCGCCGTCTTCCACTGCAGCGCCGGCAAGGACCGGACGGGTGTGCTGGCCGCACTGATCCTGGCCTTCCTGGGGGTCCCCGACGAGACCATCGTCGAGGACTACCACCTGAGCGCCGCCGCCATGGTCCGGCTCCTCGAGCGCCTCAAGGCCCAGTACCCCGACAACGTGGAGGAGGTGGAGCGGTTCGCCCCCGCCGTCCTCCAGGTGGTCCCCGAGACGATGGAGGAGTTCCTCGCCGGGCTGCGCTCCGAGTACGGGAGCTACGACGGCCTGGCCGAGTCCCTCGGTGTGGTGGAGGCGGTCGGCGCCCTGCGCCACGCCGTCCTCATCGACGCCTGAGGAGCGTCCCCGCCGGGGCCGGCGACGGCCGGTCGGTAGGATCGGTCCATGTCCGGGTTCGTCGACGAGGCTCAGCTGCACGTCAAAGCCGGTGACGGCGGCGCGGGCGCCGTGGCCTTCCGCCGCGAGGCCCACGTCGACCGGGGCGGTCCCGACGGTGGCGACGGGGGGCGGGGCGGCAACGTCTGGCTGGTCGCCACCACCAACCAGTCCTCGCTGATCGGCTTCCGTGACCACCCCCACCGACGGGGGGGCGACGGCGGCCACGGCGGTGGCAAGAAGAAGCACGGGGCCCGGGGCGCCGACCTCGAGGTCCCGGTCCCGGTGGGCACGCGGGCCAAGGGCCCGGGCGGTGACGTCCTGGTGGACCTGGTGTCCCCCGGCGACCGCTGGATGGCCGGCGAGGGCGGCCGCGGCGGCCGCGGCAACGCCAGCTTCCTGTCCAACCGTCGGCGGGCGCCGACCTTCGCCGAGCAGGGCGAGAAGGGGCACGAGGCGTGGTACGACCTCGAGCTGGCCCTGGTGGCCGACGTGGCCCTGGTGGGATTCCCCAACGTGGGCAAGAGCACCCTCATCTCCCGCATCTCGGCGGCCAAGCCCAAGGTGGCCGACTACCCGTTCACCACTCTCGAGCCCCACCTCGGAGTGGTCCGGGCCGACGACCAGACCAACTTCACGGTGGCCGACATCCCCGGGCTGGTCGAGGGCGCGGCCGAGGGGAAGGGCCTCGGCCACCGCTTCCTGCGCCACATCACCCGGGCCCGCGTGCTGGTCGTGCTGGTGGAGCTGGAGCCGGTCACCGGTGTGACCCCCGACGGGCAGCTCCGGGTCCTGCTCGAGGAGCTGGGCCACTATCAGCCCGCCCTGCTGGATCGGCCCCGGATCGTGGTGGGATCCAAGGCCGACGTCGCCGTGTCCTACGACCCGACCGACGGACGGTTCTGCCCCGACCTGGTGATCTCGGCCGTCACCGGCCAGGGCATCCCCGAGCTGGTGGGACGGCTGACCACCCTGGTGGCCGAGGCCCGTGCCGTCCACGCCGAGGACGAGGGGATGATCGTGATCCACCACCCCCTGCCCGAGGGCTTCAGTGTCGACCGCATCGGCGAGCACGAGTTCGCCGTGGTGGGCCGGGTGGCCGAGCGGGCCGTGGCCCTCAACGACCTGACCACCGACGAGGCCGCCGACTACGTCCAGGGCCGGCTGCGCCGCATCGGGGTGGACCGGGCCCTGGCCCGGGCCGGTGCCCAGGACGGCGACCTGGTCACCATCGGCGAGCTCTCCTTCGTCTGGTACCGCGACCAGCCCGAGTTCACCGGCGACTCGGGTGGCCGCCGCCGCCGCTCGTGAGCACCGCCGGCGGGGGAGGGGATCCCGGTGGCGCCGCCGCGGGTGGCGGCCACACCGTCGTGGTCAAGATCGGCACCTCGTCGGTGACCACCGCCACGGGCGGCGTCGACGCCGAGGCCATCGCCAAGCTGGCCGACGAGGTGGCGGGGCTGCGCTCGGCCGGTACCCGGGTGGTGGTGGTGACCTCGGGGGCCATCACGGCCGGATGGGCGGGCCTCGCCCCCGGCCGGCCCCGGCCGTCCGACCTGGCCACCCTCCAGGCGGTGGCGGCGGTGGGCCAGCACGGCCTGATGCGGGTGTGGAGCGACGCGCTGGCCCGCCACGACCTGCTGGCCGGCCAGGTGCTGCTGGCGCCCCTGGACTTCGTGCACCGCAGCCAGTACCTGCATGCCCGTCAGACCCTGGCCCGCCTGCTGGAGCTGGGGGTGGTCCCGGTTGTCAACGAGAACGACGCCCTGGCCGACGAGGAGATCCGGTTCGGGGACAACGACCGGCTGGCCGCGCTGGTGGCCCACCTGGTCCGCGCCGACCTGCTGGTGCTGCTCACCGATACGGCCGGCCTGTTCACCGAGGATCCGCGTGGTGCCACCGGGGCCTCGCTCATCGAGGAGGTGGTGGAGATCGACCACGAGCTCGAGCGGATGGCCGGGGGCCCGGGCAGCGCGGTGGGCAGTGGCGGCATGGCCTCCAAGCTGGCCGCGGCGAAGATCGCCGTCTGGTCCGGCGTGGAGGCGGTCATCGCCGACGCCGCCCGACCCGGGGTCCTGGCCGAGGTGTCGGCGTCGGCCCCGGGGGTCGGCACCCGGTTCCGCCCGCGGGAGCGGCGGCTGGCCGCCCGCAAGCTGTGGATCGCCTTCGCCATCGGGGCCTCGGGGACCATCGTGGTCGACGACGGGGCCCGTCGTGCCCTCACGGAGCGGGGCCGGTCCCTGCTGCCGGCCGGCGTGGTGTCGGTGAGCGGAGCGTTCGATCCCGACGACGCCGTGGAGATCGCCGACCGCGGGGGATCGGTGTTCGCCAAGGGCCTGGTCCGCCAGTCGGCGGCCGTCGTGGCGTCCCGGGCCGGGCAGCGGTCCGACCAGCTGCCCGACGACGAGTCACCCGAAGTGGTGCACCGGGACGATCTGGTGGTCATCGACTGACCGGTCCGCCACGGGCCGGGCCGGATCGCTGCCGCAGCGCCGCTCCCGCGCCGCAGCCCGTGACCTGCGAACTACGCTGACACGGTGCCATCGAGCCCGTCCTCACCGAACGAACCGGACCTGATCGGACTGGGCCGTCGCGCCCGGGAGGCGTCACGTCAGCTGGCCCGCACCTCCTCGGCCGCCCGGGACGAGGCGCTCGAGCGCTCGGCCGAGCTGCTCGACCAGCACGCCGAACGGGTGCTGGAGGCCAACGCCACCGATGTGGCCCGGGCCACCGCCGCCGGCGCCGAGGCCACCGCCCTGGACCGCCTCCGCCTGGACCGGGGCCGACTGGCCTCCATGGCCGACGGGCTGAGGCAGGTGGCCTCCCTGCCCGATCCGGTGGGCGTGGTGACCGACGGCTGGGTCCGCCCCAACGGGCTGCGGGTCCAGCGGGTCCGGGTCCCCCTCGGCGTGGTGGGGATCATCTACGAGAACCGCCCCAACGTGACCAGCGACGCCGCCGGGCTGTGCCTCAAGTCGGGGAACGCGGTGGTGCTCCGGGGCTCCTCGTCGGCCATCGCCTCCAACCGTGCCGTCGCCGGGCTGATGCGCGAGGGCCTGGGCAAGGCCGGCCTGCCGGTCGACGCCGTGGGGCTGGTGGAGGACACCAGCCGCGAGTCCGCCGTGGCCTTCATGCAGCTCGAGGGGCTCATCGACTGCCTCATCCCGAGAGGGGGCCCGTCCCTGCTGGCCTCGGTGCGTGAGCACGCCACCGTGCCCTACGTGGTCGACGGCGCCGGGAACTGCCACATCTACGTCGACCGGTCCGCCGACCTGTCCATGGCCGAGTCCATCGTGGTCAACGCCAAGACCAGCCGGCCCGGCGTGTGCAACTCGGCCGAGACGGTGCTGGTGCACCGCGCCGTGGCCGAGGCCTTCCTGCCCCGACTGGCCGCGGCCATGCCCGAGGTCGAGCTGCGGGGTGACGCCGGCACCCGACACGTGCTCCCCGAGGCCCTCCCGGCCACCGAGGAGGACTTCGCCACCGAGTTCCTGGGGCTCACCCTGGCGGTGGCGGTGGTGGACGACCTCGACGCCGCCATCGACCACATCGCCCGCTACTCCTCGGGGCACTCCGAGGCGGTGGTCACCGCCGACCTGGCCACGGCCCACCGGTTCACCGCCGAGGTGGACGCGGCCGCCGTCCTGGTCAACGCCTCGACCCGGTTCATCGACGGGCAGGAGCTGGGACTGGGAGCGGAGATCGGCATCTCCACCCAGAAGCTCCACGCCCGGGGGCCGATGGGCCTCGCCGACCTCACCTGCCTCAAGTACGTGGTGACCGGCGACGGGCAGGTGCGGTCATGACCGAGGTCGCCGACCCCACCGGCTCCATCACGACCAGCCGCGAGATCACCACCGGCTTCCCCGAGGCGGGTCCCCCCCGCTTCGACTCGATCGGCGCCGTTCGGGAGGGGCTGGCCGGGGTCAGCTACCTGGCCGACGACGGCATCGCCGGCGTGGTCTTCCTCGCCGACCGCCTGGCCAAGCCGGTGCTGGTGGAGGGGCCGGCCGGCACGGGCAAGACCGAGCTGGCCAAGTCGGTGGCCCGCCTCACCGGGAGCCGGCTCATCCGCCTGCAGTGCTACGAGGGACTGGACGAGTCCAAGGCCCTCTACGAGTGGAACTACAAGAAGCAGCTCCTGCGCATCCAAGCCGACTCGGGGCAGTCGTGGCAGGAGCTGGAAGAGGACATCTTCTCGGAGGAGTTCCTGCTCACCCGGCCGCTGCTGGAGGCCATCCGCTCGCCCGAGCCGGTGGTCCTGCTGGTGGACGAGGTCGACCGGGTGGAGCTGGAGACCGAGGCCCTGCTGCTGGAGATCCTCTCCGAGTACCAGGTGTCCATCCCCGAGCTCGGGACGGTGCGGGCCACCCAGATCCCCCTGGTCTTCCTCACCTCCAACAACACCCGCGAGCTGTCCGAGGCCCTGAAGCGCCGGTGCCTCTACCTCCACATCGACTACCCCCAGCTCGACCGCGAGCGGGCCATCATCGAGACCCGGGTGCCGGGCATCAGTCAGGCACTGGCCGACCAGGTGGCCCGCATCGTGCGCTCCCTTCGCACCCTCGACCTGAAGAAGGACCCGTCGGTCTCCGAGACCCTCGACTGGGCCCGGACCCTGGTGGTCCTGGGCGTGGAGTCGATCGACGTCGACCAGGCCCGGGACACGCTCCACATCCTCCTCAAGTACCAGTCGGACATCGAGCGCGCCGCCAAGGAGCTGGCGTCGGTGAAGAACCCGGACTGAGTCCGGGCCGGCCCGATCGTGCTCGACCTGCTGACCGGCTTCGTGGCGGAGCTCCGCGCCGCCGGCATACCGGTGTCGCTCACCGAGCACCTCGACGCCGCCGAGGCGCTCCAGCACGTCCCCATGGAGGACCGTGAGGCCCTCAAGTACACCCTGGGGGCCAGCCTGGTGAAGTCCTCGTCCCACTGGCGCGCCTACGAGACGGCCTTCGAGATCTACTTCTCGCTGCGCGGCCCCGAGTACCGCATCGACGACGAGGGGGCCGAGGGCGGCGACGGGGGCGAGTCCGACGACGAGGCGGCACGGAGTGCCGGACGCGGGGACGGGCGGGGCATGGGCCGGGGCGGGGGCAGCGGCACCGGCGAAGGCATGAGCGCCGAGGAGCTCGCCGACCTCCTCTACAAGGCCCTGCTCGGGGCCAACGACGCCCTGGTGACCGCCGTGGCCCGCCAGGCCGTCTCCCGGTACGCCGGCATGGAGGCCGGGCGCCCGGTGGGCGGGACCTACTACCTCTACCGCACCCTCCGGAACCTCGACCTCGAGCGGGTGCTCGAGCGGCTGGTGGCCGAGGCCCGCACCGGTGGTGCCGACCCGCGGGAGGCCGGTCCCGACGGTGCCGGCCCACCGCCCGCCCTGACCGGACTGGAGGAGCGCCTCCTGCGGGACGAGTACCAGGCCCGGATCGACCAGCTCCGCCAGGAGATCGAGAACGAGATCCGGCGTCGGCTGGTCGCCGACCGGGGCAGCGAGGCCCTGGCGCGGTCACTGCGCAAGCCGCTCCCCGAGGACATCGATGTCATGCACGCCACCCGCGAGGAGCTGGTGGCCCTGCGCAAGTCCCTCCAGCCCCTGTCGCGGAAGCTGGCCGTCCGGCTGGCCCGCAAGCGGCGCCACGGCCGCAAGGGAGCACTGGACTTCCGGTCCACCGTGCGCCACTCGCTCTCCACCGGCGGGGTGCCCGTGGACCCCAAGTTCCGCTATCCCCGGCCGTCCAAGCCCGAGATCGTGGTGATCGCCGACATCTCCGGATCGGTGGCCTCCTTCGCCCGGTTCACCCTCCACCTGGTCCACGCCATCAGCTCCCAGTTCTCCAAGGTGCGCAGCTTCGTCTTCATCGACGGGATCGACGAGGTCAGCCGGTTCTTCGACGGGGTCGACGACCCCGCCGACGCCGTCCACCGCATCAACACCGAGGCTGACGTCATCTGGGTGGACGGCCACTCGGACTACGGTCATGCCTTCACGGTGTTCTGGGAGCGGTGGGGCGAGGAGATCACGCCGCGGTCGAGCGTGCTCCTGCTGGGCGACGCCCGCAACAACTACCACGCCTCCCAGGCCTGGGTGGTCAAGGAGCTGCGGGCCCGGGCCCGGCACGTCTACTGGCTGAACCCCGAGCCCCGGGCCTACTGGGACTCGGGGGACTCCATCGTGGGCGAGTACGCCGTCCACTGCGACGACGTGGTCGAGTGCCGCACCCTGCGGCAGCTGGAGCGGTTCGTGGGGGAGCTGGCGTGACCGCCACCCCGGGCGGCTTCGACGCCCTGGCCGGCGCCGGCACCCGGGCCGGCGGCAGCCCGCCCGCCGGTATCCGGACCCTCGGCCCACCCCCGGTCGACGCCACCCGGCTGGTGCTGGTGCGCCACGGTGAGGCGGTGTGCAACGTGACCGGGGTCTGTGGCGGCCGGATCGGGTGTCGGGGCCTCACCGATGGGGGCCGGCTCCAGGTCGAGACGTTGCGCGACCGTCTGCTCGCCACCGGAGAGCTGTCCGGGGCCGATGCCCTCTACGCCAGTGTGCTGCCCCGGGCCGTGGAGACGGCCGAACTGCTCCGGCCCGCGCTGGGTGGCCCGGACGCCGGGACCGCACCCCCCGAGATCGTCGAGGAGTGCGGCCTGTGCGAGCTGCACCCCGGGGACGCCGACGGCCTGACCTGGGGTGAGTTCACCGAGCGGTTCGGCACACTCGACTGGGACACCGACCCGGGGCATCCCATCGCCCCGGGTGGCGAGAGCTGGACCGGGTTCGTGAACCGCGTGGACGCCACCCTGGACACCCTGGCGGCACGGCACGCCGGCCAGCTGGTGGTGGTGGCGTGCCATGCCGGCGTGATCGAGGCGTCGCTGCTGGCCAAGCTCCCCGTGGTCGGGGGACTGGCCGGTGCCCGGTTGCAGCTGAGGACCCGCCACGCCTCGATGACCGGCTGGGAGATCGAGGGCGGCCGGTGGCGCCTGCTCGGCTTCAACGACGCCTCCCACCACCAGTTCGCCACCGTCACTCAGCAGGCTGTCACTCAGCAGGCTGTCACTCAGCAGGCTGCCACTCAGCAGGCTGCCACTCAGCAGGCTGCCACTCAGCAGGCATAGTCGTCGTCGTAGGTGGTGTTCATCCCGCCGTAGGAGGTGGGGACCGTCGGTGAGCTGTACTGGACTATCTGGACCGGGCCCCGGGGCAGGTTGGACGACGAGAACTGGGTCCGCACGCTGGTGCAGGTGGTGGAGGGCGAGACTCCCCACGATGCCGCCCAGTAGGGGACCTCGGGCGCGTACTGGGCCCCGACGATGGCGTTCCAGTCACCCGGGCTGGCGTAGATCCCGACACTGTTGAGTCCCTCGGAGTGCAGGCCGTCGATGGCGCCCTGGACCAGTGCCGCGTTGGCATCCAGGTCGGACGACCACGCCGGGACCCCCCCGCCGGAGGGCTCGACATCGAGCCACCATTCGACCGCCGTGTTGACTCCGGCCGCCTGGGCCTTGGTGAAGGCATCGATGGCGGCGTTGAAGCCGTAGTCGCACGCCGTGGCCGAGCCGTCGTAGGGGTAGGTGTTCGAGTTGCAGGCGGCCTCACCCCCGGTCGTCGCCGTCCCGTCGGTCAGGTAGACGTAGAGGTTGAGGCCACCGCCGGCCCAGGCCGCTTCGGAGGCCAGCTCGGGGTTGAGGCCGAAGGACTGGCCCGCCACCTGGACGATGCCGATGGTGTGCGGGTTGGGCGGGTAGTGGCCGGCCTGGAAGTTCGAGATGTCGTAGCCGTAGCTCCCCGACGGGTAGGCCGATCCGGTGAACTGCCCGGTGCCGGTGGCCTCGGCCATGCCCACGATGGGCTTGTTGATGACCTGGGGCGCCGATCCCCAGTAGGTGGAGTCCCCGTAGGCGGTGACGGCCCCGTTGCTGTTGGAGAACCAGTACCCGCCCCCGTCGGAGCTCGAGGTGATGGCCACGATGGGATGGGCCTGGGGCACACTGCCCACCGACCCGTAGAACGGTGAGCCGAACGAGAAGACCCCGCCGTCGGAGGCGGTGAACCAGTACCCGCCGTTGGGATTGGCCGTCATGCCCACGATGGGCTTGTTGAGGTGCAGACTCCCGGTCGACCCGTAGAAGTGGGCGTCCCCGAAGGAGAAGATGCCGCCGTCCGAGGCCACCAGCCAGTACCCCCGCCCGTCCGGTGTGGCCGCCATGCCCACGATGGGCTGGTTGAGCGGCTTGCCCCCCATGGATCCGTAGAAGGGGGCGTCACCGAACGCGAACACGCCGCCGTCCGAGGCCACCAGCCAGTACCCGCGGCCGTCGGCGGTGGCGGCCATGCCCACCACCGGCTTGTTCAGGTGGATGGCGCCGGTCGACCCGTGGAAGGGGGCGTCACCGAAGCAGAAGACGCCGCCGTCCGAGGCCACCAGCCAGTAGCCCCGGCTGTCCGGTGTCCCGGCCATGCCCACCACCGGCTTGTTCAGGTGGATGCCGCCCGTCGACCCGTAGAAGCCCGCCCCGCCGAAGGCGAACACCCCACCGTCCGAGGCCACCAGCCAGTAGGCCGAGGTGGAGCTGGCCGTCGCCTGCTCGGCGGTGGCTGCTGCGCTGTTCGTCACGGTGCCCGCCCACGACCCGGCCAGGCCGGCGGTGGCCAGGGCCAGGGTCGCCACGATGACGAAGCAGTGGCGCCGGCGGGAGCGGGTACGGGTGACGGGAAGCATGGGCATCGTGAACGGCATCTCCATCCGGTTGCTGGCGTGGGCACCCGGGCGGGACACACCGGCGAGCCACCACTCTCGCCGATAGTCGGCGTCGCCAGGGCAGCTCCAGTCTCCTCGCTGGGTGGTACGGG
>Ga0302319_10015160_pt1 | contig 14302 bp, 7 predicted proteins | sample Bog_T0_2_FD_203319 | JGI IMG/M metagenome (GOLD analysis project Ga0302319, IMG submission 203319) | Peat permafrost microbial communities from Stordalen Mire near Abisko, Sweden - Bog_T0_2 | ecosystem: Environmental > Terrestrial > Soil > Wetlands > Peat | place: Sweden: Abisko, Stordalen Mire... | reverse complement strand
CGGTACTGCAACGCAGATGGCAGCGCTTCACCAATTATGGCGAGTGTCGCCTTTGGTGCGGTGCGTTGAGCTCGGCGCACGGGCTGGGAGTTCGGCCGCGCCGCTCAGGGCGTAACGGTGACCGTCGTGGTCTGCGTGGTTCCGCCAGAACTCGCGGTCACGGTAGCGGGAACCGCGGCGGTGACGGCCTTGGTCTGAACCCGCAACTGGCCCTGTGTGGAACCCGGGAATATCGTCACCGTTGCGGGCAGCGGGAACGCCGCACTGCTGCTGCTGAGCGTGATGGCCGCTCCCGAAGGCGGCGCCGGACCACTCAATGTGAAGGTAAGCGTTACGGAACCGCCGCTTTTTACCGATGACGCGCTCGACGCTACCGCTGTCAGGGTCGGGATGACAACGGGAGTCAGAGTCGGGGTGGCAGTCTGAGATCCGCCGTTGTAGGTAGCCGTGACAGTGACAGGCGTAGACGCCTTAACGGCACTGGTCTGAACGAACAGGCCGAATTCTTTCAAGCCCGCCGGAACCGTCGTCGTCGCCGGCACGGGGAACGCGGCGCTGTTGCTCGAAAGCGTCACCACGGAACCGCCGCTCGGAGCCGCCGCGCTTAACTGAACGGTGAGGAGCGCGGTCGCGCCGCCAGGGAGACTCGAGGGCGAAATCGTTACCGAACTCAGGTTGGGCAAAGTAACCGGGGCCAGCGTGATGCTGGCGGTCTGAGTGCCGCTGTTGTATTTTGCGGTGATCGTAACCGTAGTGGATGCAGTTACGGCAGTCGGCTGAACGAGGACACTCTGGGCCGTCTGACCATACGGCACTACGACGCTGGCGGGCACCACGATCGCCGCATTGCTGCTGGCCAGAGTAACCGTCGCACCTCCGGGGGGCGCCGCCGCGGTAAGCGTAACGGTGATCGAGGTGCCGGTTTCCGAACAGCACGCGCCGAAATTCGAACTGAACTGCGAAATCGTCACCGATTTCAGGGTCGGCAGCACGACGGGCGTCAGCGTGACGCTGGCGGTCTGAGTGCCGCCGTTATATTTCGCCGTAATCGTGACGGGCGTGGAAGCCGTAACGGCCGTCGTCTGGACCGAAGTACTGACGGACGTCCGGCCGGCAGGAATCACGACGCTCGCCGGCACGGGGAACGCGGAACTGTTGCTCGACAGGGTCACCGTGGAGCCTCCCGGAGGCGCGGCGGCACTAAGGTTCACGGTGACGAATACATTTGCGCCGCCCACAACGCTCGCCTGCGAGACCGCAACGGAACTGAGCGCAGGCAGCACAACGGGCGTCAAGGTGACCGATGCGTTCTGAGTGCCGCCGTTGTATTTTGCCGTGACCGTCACGTTGGTCGAAGCGGTAACGGCCGTGGTCAGAACGTTGACATTGAACGACCTCGCGCCTGCGGGGACCACAAGGGTCGCGGGAACGGGAAACGCCGCGCTGGTGCTCGAAAGCGTCACCGTTGCACCGCCGGCCGGCGCCGCGGCATTGAGGTTGACCGAAAGGTTCACACTCGCACCACCCACCACACTGGCCTGCGAAACCGAAACCGAAGTCAGCGTGGGCAGCACCACCGGCGCCACCGTTGCAGCGGCGGTCTGAGTTCCACCGTTATATTTCGCAGTAATGGTCACAGGTGTGGAAACTGTGACGGCCGTAGTCTGCACGGTAATCGAAGCTGACCTGGCGCCCGCCGCGACAAGAATGCTCGCGGGGACGGGGAAGGCCGTGCTGCTGCTCGAAAGCGAGACACTCGCGCCACCCGCCGGAGCGGCGGCACTCAGCGATACCGTCACGATGGCGCTACCGCCGCCCGCAGCGGCCTGGGTAACCGAAACCGAAGTCAGCGTGGGCAGCACTACCGGCGCCACGGTAACGCTAGCCGTCTTTGAAGTTCCGCTATAGCTGGCCGTGACCACGAGGGACGTGGAAGCCGTGACCGCCGTGGAAGCTACGCTCACGCCCGCAGTGAATTGTCCGGCAGGAACCACAATGCTGGCCGGCAAGGGGAACGCCGTGCTGCCGCCGGAGAGAGCGACCGTTGCCCCACCGGAAGGCGCGGCGCCCGAAAGCGTAACCGTCACCAGCGCCGTGCCGCCACCGGCGACGGTGGAAGGATTCACCGTCACCGACGTCAGAGCTGCGGGCGCAGCCTTGATCAGCGACCAGTCTGTCGCGAGCGCATAAGCATTGACCGATCCCAGTCCCGTTGCCTGATCGTAGCCCGGACCTGCGGTATACCCGAACGATCCCGAAGTGCAGCCCGAAGACCCGGTGCGGCACGGCGTGACATTATCCCCCGTGGTGATGTCGTGGAACGCATCGCCGTAGTTCTGAGCCAGCGCATAGAGCGTGGGGTTGATGTTGCCCAGGCCGGGTTTCGCCAGTGCGCCCGACTTCACCTGATACTGGTTCAGGAGCGCCGCGATTCCCGCAAAAAGCGGCGTGGCGACAGACGTTCCGCCCACCACTTCCGCGCCCTTAATGCCAGTCGCACAGCCGCCGGCACTGCAAATGATGGCCCCGTCATGATCGGCCGCGGCAGCCATCGAGAGATCCGGAACATCGCGTGCGCCGTCCGGCGGCACTCCCGGACCCGCCTGCCACGTGGGCTTGGCGAACTGCGCGCTGGCCCCGCCGCCGCTGGCGCCGATGCCGCCGCCATCGGCCGTTTCATTCCAAACCGCTTCGGGGATATAAGAGATCACCGAACCGTTATTCGAATTGTTCGCCGCGTTCCAGTAGGTACCCGAGCCTTCGCTAAACTGCGTACCGCCCACTCCTGTGACTTCCGGTATGCTGGCCGGCAAGGTGACCGAAATGCCGTGCGTTGCGATCGCGGCGGTATTGCTTTCACAGGCGAACGGCCCCGTATCGCCGGAGGCCGAAACAAGGGTGATGCCTTCCGCGTTCGCCTGCTGGGCGATCACGCGGAGCGAAGCGCCTTCCGCCGTTGACCCGGTCTCGCACGTTCCATAGCTGATGCTGATCACCGGGGCCAGGTTCTGAGTCACTGCGTATTGCAGGGCGTTGAATACGTTCGTGCTGTAAACGAAAACCACGCTCGCGTTTTTCGCCACCGCACCGGCCCATTCCACGTCCAGATCCGACTCCGTCACGTCACCGGTCACGACGCCCGGTACCACCAGGTTCGGAACGGAGACCAGAGTCGGATCGTTTTTGGTCAGGTTGAACAACGAACGGAAGCTTTCCACATCGGTCAGATTAATCGCCGACTGCCCCACGATCGCGATCGTCTGGCCCGTGCCGTCATAACCTCTTGCGTAAAGCGCGCTGAAGTTATAAATTGTCGCCGCATCGTCCGGCGCAAGATAATGATTTCCGGATGCGGACGTGTAGGCGGCGTGCGCCTGCGTGCGCGGATGCTGCGGCAGAAAATCGTCCAGGCCCCGGAAACCCGCCACCAGTCCCGCGAACGCTGCCGGAACACGCGGCTCCGTCGCCGTGGCGAAATGCGATTGGCCGGCGACAGTATAACGATGTATGTCCACACCGAGCGCGGCCTGCGCCACCGCGGCCGTCCCGCTGAAAGTAATCGCGTTGCGGCTGGACGCAACCTCGCGAACCGTCAGACCCTGCGCCCCGAGCCATCCCGTAATCTGCGCGACGTCACTCGCGGACGGCCCAAAGCGATCCGCAAACTGCCCCGGTGTCAGCCAGTTGTGATAATCGGGCGACGAAGGGTCCTGCTGCGCGGCGAGAAAGGCGTCCAGTTCCGCCTGGCGCGCCGCGGAAGGCTTGAGCGTGAGAACCACATCGTTCAGCGGAAAGTTCGCTTCCACGCGGCCGTTGTCGGTACCTGCCAGTGCCCGGGCATTGATGTGGCCGGGAATGGTCACCATCCGGCTGCTATCGACCTGAGCTCCCAACTGCGCTATGGCCAGCACTGCGAGCGTGGCAGCGGCGAATAATTTATTCATTCCTGTTCCTTCCAAACACTAATCACGCAGACGGGTTGCCGACCGGTTTCGGTTTCCGGTAATTCGGGCAGCGGTCGACAAATGGTTACACGCCATTGTGACGCAACCCGGCGAGCACCGCAACCGTCGGAAGACCAGTACTCCGTTCCGGAAAACGGAATGGCTCCAGATCGATGGCAGTCTCCCGGCAGGAAATCCGGCTTCGGTGCGAAACCAGGATATTGCCCTGACTATCGTGAAGAAGACATTTCGACACTGCGGCTTGAGTTGTTGACGAAATATAATCGGAGGCGATGCGGTGCGAACTGGCGGCAATCACGGCGTTGTTCGCTTTCGTATCCGTATCCCCTGCAATTTCCGCGTCCGGCTACGAATTGACGGGCCGAATTGAGCCACCGGCCAGAGTCGCAGTCTCCCTGAGCGGCGCGACGACGCCGTTTCAAGGCTCAACCCTCAGCGGCGCGGATGGACGCTTCGTGTTCCACAAGCTCTCTCCGGGAATCTACACCCTGGTCGTTTCTACCGCCGCACGGGGCAAAGTCGTTCAGACCATTGACCTGAGCGCTGGCACCGTGGACCGCAAAGGACGTCTCGACGTGCTCGTGAAAATCGAACCGGGTCGTCTCGAATCCGATGGCGGCGTCTCCACTGGAGCGACGGTCTCGGCGACCGTGCTCTCCACTCCCGAACGAGCTGCGAAAGAATACGATGAGGCATTGCGCTGCCTGAATCGCCGCGATTCAGCCTGTGCGGCCACTCATCTTCAGACCGCCGTGGACATCGCCCCCCGCTTTTCCGCGGCCTGGAACCAACTGGGCATCATCGCCTACCAGACGAAGCGCTACAGCGATGCGGAGTCGCATTTCCGCCGCGCCCTGGAGGCTTCTCCCGACTCATTTGAGCCGCTGGTGAATCTCGGCGGCGTGCTGCTGAATCTGGCGCGCCCGCGGGAGGCGCTGACGTATAACCAACGTGCGGCCTCGCGCGCACCGAACGATGCCCTGGCGAATTCGCAACTCGGACTCACTTACTTCCAGCTCGGCAACGGGACGGAGGCGGAACGTTTTCTCCGGATCGCGGTCTCGCTCGATCCCGCGCATTTTTCTTATCCCCAGTTGACCCTCGCAAAGATCTACGCGCAACGCGGCGACAGACCGGCGGCTCTCGAACAACTGCGCGACTTCCTGACACGCCATCCGGATGCGCCGGTTGCGCCCGCCGTACGCAGGAACATTGCCCGGTTGAGCAGTCCCAACTGAGCACTGGCGCTTCTCGAGTCGACACCACGGCCCGTGCCATGCCAGGCGGAACATGCTTCAGCAGCAGCCTCTGCCTGGCGGCAGATGGAACAAAATGAGACCACGCGCAGCCACCCCACCGCTCCAGAGCCGCGACTGCAAAGGAGCGGTGCTGAACCGCCCGCGATCCTCTTCGCCGATGAGCCTGTGGAGTCGCGCGCAGCTCGACGCGCCTACTGCCGGACCAGTTCGACTCTCCGGTTGCGCGCCCGCCCCTGAATCGTATCGTTCGATTCCTTCGGTTGCGTAGCCCCAAATCCCGCCGGAGTCAGCCGGGACGCATCGATCTGATACTTCGTCACGAGGGCATTTACGACAGCCGCCGCGCGTCGTTTGGAAAGATCCATATTGTGTTCGTCGCCGCCGATGTTATCGGTATGGCCGTTCACATTGAGCTTCCACGTCGGATTCGCTTTGAGCGCCGCCGCGATCTCATCCAGAACAGGGCCCGATTCCGGACGGAGGACGTCCTTATCGAAATCGAAATAGATGCCGTAGACATCGGCACGGCCTTTGTTCTTCAGTGCTTCCGCGATACTACCGCCGCCGCCGCCGCCTCCGCCTCCACCGGCGGCCTTTTGATCCTTCACCGGGGCGTTCGCGGGCGGTGGCGGGGGTGGTGGGGGAAACCGGATCTCCGTCACCTGTCCGCGATCCTTTAAAGTGGCTGAGTTGGCCGCCAGATTCATCGGAAATTGGGCATTATCCAGGAAGTAGACGTCCTGGTGAACATCCGCGCCATCGCACTTGGCGTGGATCGCCGGCAGCGAGACCCGCTCATCGTTTAATAGAACCGGATAAGCGACGTCCTGTGCCTCCGCCCGGGTCAGCGTGCAGGTCGTCTTCTCCATGTGCTGCCAGAATTTCGACCCGTAAGCCATAACGTTTACGTGCACCATGAGACTGCCCTGGATTCCGGGCTTTGTCCGCTGGAGATCGGCCTTTCCCGTGGACATCAATTTGGCAAATATATCAACGGAAAGAGCGTCCGCGGTGGTTCCGGGGATGTCTTCCGGAATCTCCTCACCGAAGTAGCCAAACCCGGCAGGAGCGTGCTGAATGTCTTCCTGGGATACAAAGCGCTTGCCTTTGGTTTTATTAGGTTCCTTTTTTGCTCCGCCCGCGTCGCCGGAAGCGTCCGGCATCTGCGCCGATTGCACCATCCGGAAGCCCGTGGCGTCCACGGAAGTGTAGACCTCGATAACTTCATAGTCTCCGAAGGCCGAGTTACTGTCCACTTGAGTCACCATCATGCCCTTGACACGCTGGAGATGTGGCGCGGCCGCGATTGCCGCGGGCGTCATGGGAGGAAACGTGGGGAGAGGCGGACCCGCCGCCGGCTCCCCACCCTCATGCACCTGCTTCAGAACGTCGCGAAGATCCTGCGAAGGTTCACCACCGCCGCCGGCACTCCCGGCCCCTCCCGGAGCGTTCGCGTTTGTGGCCGCCGCGGTAGAGGCCGGCGGCGCGGCTGGCTGGGTCCTGGCCGACGATTCTCCGGCGGCCGACTGCGACGAATTGCTGTGGCCGCACCCGGAAAGCGCCATCGCCGCAGCCACGAATAACCCCAGCGCCAATCGGCGCGCACAAATGTTTGGCGTCATTTATTTGGCCGGGGTTTTCATCATTTTTTCGATAGGCGACTGGACCTGCTTGTATCCTGCCGGCACCTCGAACTCCGAAAGCACTACGGGTTGGGTGGAGAAGTTGCTCAGTTCGATAGTGGTTTCCGATAGAAACGGATTCCCCGCGGCTGCGCCGGGAGCCTGCGCCGTGGCAACGGGCGCGGGTGTTGCCGCAGGTGCCGGGGCAGGCGCCGCAGCGGGAGCAGCGGTCTTCCGCCCGAATCCTCCGAGCACCCCTCGGGCCAGAGCGCCCCCCAGTCCGCCAATGGCGGGTGCGGGCGGCGTGTTTGTGGGCTGCTGTTGTTGGCCGCCTGTTGTCGCGGGTGCGGGTGCGGGAGCCGCCGGAGTAGCCTCCTGGCCTTGCGCTGCCGCCATCATGGCCGGGTCGACCGGCATGCCGACCTTGGTCACTTCAATCACATGCAGGCCTTTCAGCGCCGACACGCGCCGACGCAGTTCCATCATGCCGTTCTGCGTCCCCGGGGTGTTGGGAATCCCCTGTGGCATCGCTGCCTTCGCTGCCGGACTCATGACACTGCTCATCTTTTCGCCCGCCATCTTATAGAAATCCAGCACGGCCTGATAGGCCGGCGGTACCTCATTGATCACCCAGATCTCTTCCGTGTAGAGCATCGTGGTCGTCATCGCCACCGGCTCACCGTTTCCCGACGTGCCGGTCATGTGAGTCTTGATGGTCGCTTTGAAAATGTGTTCGGTGGCTGTATAGCCGGCCACTTCTTTGGTGGTACCGGGATGCTCTTCCGTTACATCGACCGTGGTCTCCGTCTGCATCTGCCCGTCGCCGGGCTTCGAAGCGTTCGGCATGGGCGGCGGCGTTTTCATCATGTCCTCAACCCGCGCCATCATGTCGCTCATTTGCTGAAACGTCATCACATAATACTCATGTTTCGCGGCATCGGTCTGAATCCACGCCTGTTTGTCCAGGTCCATGATGCTTGAGCCGCGCTTGGATACGGTGACCATCTTGTTGCCGTGCACCATGATCACGTCCGTGGTGGGCTCCAGTTCCTTCAGCATGTCGCCGCCGCCCATCTGCTTAGTCAACGCCATGAGCGGCGACGACGACATCGCACTGATCGCCGATTTGATGGTCTGCTTCTTCAGGTAACTCGCGTCTGCCCATAAGGGATTCACCGCGATCAGGATGGACACCACTGTTGCCAGGATTTGCTTCTTCATAAGATTCTCCGTTGTTCTGTTATTTACCGATACTCGCGCACATACCTCCGGTATTTCGCGAAAAACTTTTGGTGAAGACGTCGGAAGTGTGCTTGTTCTCGTCGATGCCGACCCCGAACATGTTGGCATTCACGCCCACCTGACCCGTCACATGCAGGTCGACGTTCGAACACGGCGCCACCGTGGCATCGCCCGAACGCGTCACTCCCGCCGTGGAAACCAGCTGCGCAAACACTGCGGCGTTCGACGTCAAAGCGTTCGAAATGATCGCCGTGGTCGAGATTCCACTCGTCGCCGGCAGGCCGCTCGTAACCGAACTCAGCCACGAATCCACCTTCCCCACGGCTGCGTTCAACACCTTGCCTGCTGCGCCATCCGGCGAAAGCGCCGGGTAAATCTTGCTGAGGCCTAAACTCAGTTCCAGGCGCGGGAAGCAGTAGGCTACCACCATTCCCACCGGTGCAATCCCACTGGCCCCCGCATCCTGATCGAGCGTCGCGTTGCCTTTGAAATCGCCCGAGGCCGTGGTCCCGCTCTGCACCGCGTTACCCTCCATACTGCCGTTGTAGTTGATTGTGTAAGCGCCCGTTGCGATCTCGGACCCGCCTGTGAGCGCCGGGTGAATAATCATCGCCGCGCTGATCTCGAGCATCACCGGGAGTCCGCCCAGATACTGCGCCAGCGGGATGGAGGCCGAAATGGGCAGCTTCATCCGGTCTTCTTTGGCGTAACCTCCGGGCGTATCTTTTCCGATCTCCCAGGTCAGTTTCATCTGCCCCCCCACGTTCTTGAATGCCGAGACCAGCTGGGTGCTCGCGAAATTGGAACCGAGTTGCATGTTCTGGATCAGATCGAAATCGGTGATGTATCCGTGACCCGCGATCATGGCCTTAAATCCGCCAACGCTTTTTGCCAGCACCAGATCCAGATTCAGTTGGCCGTTCGAAGGCGAAGCGTTGTATTGGGTTACCGTCCAGTCGCCCACGGCAAACTTGCCCAAGCCCTTCATCATATTGCCGAAACCGTCGATGGTTGCTCCCGTAGCTGCGCTGCTCGATGCTGCGGCTGCGGCGTTATTATCTGGGCTGAAACTCTGGGCATACGCCGGCGTCGCAAAAAGATCGAAGATCGAGCCGGGTGCCGCAGTCAGGCCTCCGTTCGTGACTTTCCCGAAATGCACGGGGGCGTCGAGCTTGATTTCCCCGTTCGCGACCACTTCGCGCAGGGACGCGACATCCACCGCCAGATAGACCTCATCGCCCTTTTGTTCCACTTTCAGAATCTTGCGTGCCGCGACGCCTTTGATGATCAAAATGTCGCCCGCCTTCAGCGATGCGATCCCCGGCGTAGAAGCTTTGTAAAGCAGTGCACGGCCGTCCGTACTCTCCGCCTCCAGCCCATCCAGGCCGTCGGATTTCTCCAGCTCGTGAACATTCGTGGCATACGTCACGTGGGCATAGCTGTTACCCTTGCCACCGCGCGGCGCCTCCGGATAGAAATACTTCAGAGTGCCCCCGACCGTTCCGCCAGTAGCCATTCCGCCTGGCGCGGACCCGGCAACTCGCCCTCCGGTTGCCGCGTCATCCACACCGGGTTTTCCATGGCAGCCAGCCAGCAGGAGTGCAGCCAGGCTCCCCACGATTCCCCAATGTGACTTCCGGGCTATGCCGTTCATGCTTCCTCCTGGCCGGTGTCGCAGACATCGATCTCGGGTAAAAACCTCGGGCGGGATTTCCGCCTTTGCTCATCTACCGCCCGAGGTCTCGCCCGCCGGACTGATATCGCCTCCGCGCAGCCTGTACAATCGGTACGGAGTTCTGTTCGCCCGATGCCACCAGCGCCCAATGTCACAAGCCCGGTATTCGCTATAAGACCGTATACCCCTTATCAGTGTCATCAAGCGGGCTCTCATTCGTTCTCATTCGTTCTCAATTTGGCGTATGGGTCTTGAAATCAACAATTTGTACCGATTCGGCGAGTTCGAACTCGACGCGGCTAATCGTCTGTTTACCCACGCCGGCCACCGGATCCCCCTCCCCACCCGGGCCTTTGACCTCCTCGCCTACATGGTGCGCAACCCCCAAAGGCTCTTGCCTAAGGACGAACTGCTGAAGTCGGTTTGGGGTGGAGCGTTCGTGGAAGATGGCAATCTCACTCAAAGCGTCTTCCTGTTGCGAAAAGCTCTCTCGGCCAACCAACCCGCCGAAGGGCACCTCATCGTCACCGTCCCGGGTCAGGGATACCTGCTCGCAGCAGACGTGATCGAAGTGCCCCGACCCAGGCCCGACGCCGCAAGCGACTCCGTTCCATTCCTGCCAGTTGCCCCCCCCGCCGTCCAGTCACGAAGATCCCGTCGCTGGTTGCCGGTGGTGGGAATCGCGGCCGTACTCACAGGGCTTTCCCTGATCCTGGTCCCCCGATTCCTTCTGACGAAGGATGAGCCTCCACAGGCTGTTCCGCCTCCTCATCCCGTAACCCTGAACTCCGACGAAGACCCCGTTACCGCCCACGCGCTCTCCCCCGACGGACGCTATCTTGCCTACGCCGGTGCCCGAACCCTCGCCATTACTACCCTGAAGTCCGGCGAGATGCGGTCCTTCCCCGTTGCCGAGGGCGTCAGCGTAGCCCGGCTCGTCTGGTATCCCGATGGCACGCGTCTCCTGGTAAGCGAACGAGTCAATGGCTTGCCCGTCATCATGGTGCTCTCCGTCCTCAGCGGCACCCTCAACCCCCTGCGTGAAGGCGCCGTGAGTCCCGCCATTTCACCCGATGGCAACCGGGTCCTCTATTCGGATGGCGAATACCGTCAACTCTGGCTCATGACCGGAACCGGCGAAAAGCCCCGCCAAGTCATGGAGTTTCCCCAGTCCGATCACGTCTACCCCATGTTCTGGTCGCCCGGCGGCAACCGGATCTGGTTCGCCCGTGTGCATTCCGATAAGGATGACAACACCATTACTCTCGAGTCTTGTGACGAGACCGGAGGGAGCAAGACCGTGGCCCTCTCCGAGCCCCGCGCCGTCGCCTTCGTCCTTCTTCCCGGCCGCGTAGTCTACGCCCGGTCGGAACCCGGCGGACACAGTTTCACCAATCTCTGGGAAGTGCCTGTCAATGCAGCCGAAGGGAAGGCCAACGCCCCCGCCCGCCAATTGACGAACTGGCCTGACATCAGCGTTTCCCAGCTTTCCGCTACCGCCGATGGCAAACACCTGGCCTTCACCAACGGCTCCTGGCAGGCCGACGTTTACCTGGGCGACCTCCACAAAGGCGGCGCGGAACTGGCCAATACCCGGCGTCTTACGCTCGACCAGAGCGACGATTGGCCCGCCTTCTGGACCGCCGATGATACCGCCGTGGTCTTCGAATCCAACCGCAACGGCAGGTCCCAGATCTTCCGCCAACGGGTCGATCAGACCTTGCCGGAATTGCTCAGCGCTGATTTGGGTGACGCCGACTTCCCGGTTTTCGGAGGGCCATGGATCTATTTTTATTCCCTGCCCTCCGGGACGAAGCTGGTTTGGGATAAGCCTGTGGAGATTCGTCGCATAGCCGCGGACGGCGGGGCATCGGTCCCTGTGCTGAATGAAGTGGGCCCCGGCATCGCCTGTGCGGAACGGAATCCGAGCGTCTGCGTCCTCGCGCGTCTCCGCGGCAAGGTACTCTCCTTCTATCATTTCGATCACGCAAACGGCCCAGGTTCTGAATTCGGCCACATGGATTTCGACACCAGCCTGTGGCCCGAGTTCTCGCTGTCACCGGACGGGTCTAAAGTAGTCGCCATCGATCCCGGTGGTGACGGGAATCGGCTGAGAGTCATTCCGGTCGATGGCAGCCCCGCATCTGACGTGCAATTGCCGGGTCGCAAAGGCCTCGAAAACCCCTTCTGGGCCGCCGACGGCAAAGGCTGGTTCGTCTCCAGCCTCGCCCCTGGCGGTGTTTATCTGCTCCACGTCAGCCCGAATGGCGAGTCGCAGGTGATCTTCGAGCAGCCCCAAAACGGACGCGTCACCTGGGGCATTCCCTCGCATGATGGCAAGCACCTGGCCTACCTCCGCTGGACTGCGGCGAGAAATATCTGGATGATCGATGGATTCTAACTGCCGCCTAAGCCCGGCCTCGTGTCTGTCCGTTCCCCTGGAATTTGACACGGCCCGAATGCTGACTGTCATGTGGTGCAGACACTCTCGAAAACACCCTCCCGCGACCGTGCCGCAAACCTATCCCAATCTTCCGAATTGGAACGGATTACCAGTACTTTGTCAGTTAGCACGTGCTTCAGCGGCAGCCTCTGCCTGGCGGCGGATGGAACTGTTGAGACCCCCGGTAGCTGTGGGGCAGGTTGGAAAACCAGCGGTCCGATCGTCAATCGGACCAGTTACGCTTTGTCACGAATCGTTCCAGCACCGCCAATCCGATGGGCATTCAACCTCGTTCGGCAAGCGTCTGCATCTGCCTGATTCCACAAGCGGGCCTCAGATGAGCTTGTGGGCCCGGCAAAGCTCGACGAAGGCCGGTTTCGAACTAGCCGGCCCTCCGCCGCGGAATCGCAGAAGGTTTCCACTGGGTGGTCGCAGTGCTCAAAATCTCGGACGGAGTATCCCCCTGCGATTCAGGCTGCCCGAGAAATCGCAGAGCGGCAGCCAACTCTGCCGCGGCCTCCGCCGCATCGAGCGCCGGCGCCAGTGTCTGCTTGCTCAGCTTTTCGCCCCTGGCATTCGTCACCACCGGGACATGCAGGTATCGCGGCTCCCGATAGCCCAATAACCGTCGCAGATAGATCTGTCGCGGCGTCGAATCCAGCAGATCGGCGCCCCGCACAATGTCTGTCACACCCTGCGCGGCGTCGTCCACCACAACCGCCAACTGATACCCAAACAATCCGTCGGCGCGCAGCAGGACGAAGTCGCCCACGTCCCGGCCCAGGTCCTGCGCCTGCCACCCGAGCAGGCGGTCGTCGAACCCCAGAGTAGTTTCATCTACCCGCAACCGCCACGCCTGCGATTTTCCGGGTTCGCTAACCCCGGCGCGGCAGGTCTGCGGATACACCGGACCACCGATCTCACGTCGGGAACACGAGCACGGATACACCCGCCCCTCATGCTTCAGCCGCTCCAGCGCCTCCCGATACGTTTCCGTCCGGCGGCTCTGGTAAATCACAGGTCCATCCCATTCGAAACCGAACCGTTCGAGCGTACGCAGAATATCGGAGTCCGCGCCAGGCACGCTGCGTGGGGTGTCAACGTCCTCTATGCGAACCAGCCATTCGCCGCCCACTGCTCGCGCATCCACATAGCTCGCGACAGCCGCAACCAGCGATCCGAAATGCAGCGGACCGGTCGGTGACGGCGCAAAACGGCCTCTGGGCATCATGCTGCCGTCAGCGCCTCCGGCGGGTTGGCCGCCATAGCGGCGATCGGCAGAGCCTCAATTTCGTCTCCCATCGGATAGCGTGCCGTGCCCGGGTAGATTACGATGACCCGATCCAGATGGAGCAGTTCCTTCGCGGCCTGCATGGATCGCGTGGCCACGGGTGCGTCCGCGAATTTGAACTCCACGCCGATGCGCTTGCCTCCGCGAAACAGCAGCAGATCCATTTCAGGGCCATTGTGTACCGACCAGTAAAAAGCCTCGCCATTCGGCACGTTCCAGGCGCGCAACGTCTGCTCCAGCGCGAACCCTTCCCAAGACGCGCCCAGTTTCGGATTCGATTCCAGCGCCACCCATCCCGGCATCCCCATCAGGGAGTGAAAAATTCCGCTGTCCCGAAGGTAGACTTTGGGAGCGCGTCGCAGGCGCTTACCCACATTCTCGGTCCACGGCAGGAGTTGGCGCACCATGAACGCTCCGGTCAGGATGTCCAGATAGTGGCGCGCCGTCTTATCGCTGATCCCCAGCGACCCGGCGATCTCCGAACTGTTCCACGTCTGGGCGTGATAATGCGCCATCATGATCCAGAACCGGCGCATCTGGGGCGGAGGAATCGTAATTCCCAGCTGCGGGAGGTCCAGGGTCAGGAAAGTCTGCACGAACTGCTCCCGCCACTCGAAACTGGCAGCGTCCGATGACGCCAGATAAGACCTCGGAAATCCGCCGCGCAGCCACAGGTTTCGCCATTGGTCCGACCCGGTCTCGGTCAGGTCGAATCCGCCCATCTCCACCATCGCCACCCGCCCCGCAAGCGATTCCGAGACTCCCTTGATCAGCCACGGCGACGCGCTGCCAAGGATGAGAAAAC
>Ga0302319_10015157_pt1 | contig 14304 bp, 15 predicted proteins | sample Bog_T0_2_FD_203319 | JGI IMG/M metagenome (GOLD analysis project Ga0302319, IMG submission 203319) | Peat permafrost microbial communities from Stordalen Mire near Abisko, Sweden - Bog_T0_2 | ecosystem: Environmental > Terrestrial > Soil > Wetlands > Peat | place: Sweden: Abisko, Stordalen Mire... | reverse complement strand
GAGCAAGAGACTGTTCAGTCCCTACTTGCAGAATGGTGTGGTGGTTCAGGCTGCAGCAGCCAGTGAGTTTCCAAATTTGGCGGCATTCAGTAAGGCGATAAAAGCGCTACCGCTAGAGTTCGAGACCGCACCAACGCCGCGAGTTAAATTTCGCAGCTTGCGCGGAACTCTGATTGAGTTTACATACGGAAAGGCTCCGATTTTGAACGGCAAAGCGATTGATTACGAAAACTGGCCTTTATTCGGAGGGCCGTTTCTGCAAGCTGATGTTGATTCTGAGACTCTGACTATGACGTATGGCAACCACAGGCGCACGCTGGATTTCAAGCGATTGACTGTGACAAGCAACTAGATGGTTCGGCCGCCATCCACCGGGAGTTCGATGCCGGTGATGAAGTCTGAGTGCGCAAGATACAAAGCTGCTTGCGCGACATCGCTGGGCTCGCAAAAGCGGCCCATAGGAATGGTGGACAAGAATTTGGCACGAATTTCAGGTGTGTCTTCGCCACCAATGAAGTCTTGGAACATGCCGGTAATGCTCATGACCGGACAAATCGTGTTCACGCGAATCTTCCAGGGCGCTAATTCAACTGCGAGAGATTTAGACAGGGTATTGACCGCGCCCTTTGACGCGTTGTACCAACTGAGACCGGGACGCGGCCGGGAGCCAGCGGTGGAACCAATGTTGATGATGGCTCCGCCGCCAGCATCGCGCATGCCGGGCACAACGGCTTGGACCATGTGAAAAACTGATTTGACGTTCACGCTGAAGACGCGGTCGAAGGTGGCTTCATCGACTTCAAGACACGAACGATTCTTGTGGGTGAACCCGGCATTATTGACGACCAGGCTGGGGCAGGACCACATACGAGTAACCTGAACGACGGACGCGAGGACGGCATCACCTGACGAAACATCTGCTTGTAGTGCGATGGCGCGGCCCTTCGGAAGATCAGAAGCGACTCGCTGGGCTTGATCGATACGAAGGTCCACGAGGCCGACTAACGCGCCCTCTGCGGAAAACGTCCGGGCAATCGCTTCACCAAAACCTGAACCGGCTCCGGTGACGATTGCCACCCTGTCTTTAAGATCCATAATTCATAACCATGGTCTTGGTTCTGGTAAATTCATGCAGCGCGAGAAAGCCTTTTTCGCGACCGTGTCCGCTTTTGCCGACACCGCCGAATGGCAACTCGATGCCCGCGCCCGCACCAAAACAATTGATAAATACCTGGCCGGCGCGAATGCGTTTGGCCATGCGGATTTGGCGGCCGCCATCGTTGGTCCATACGCCGGCCACGAGCCCGTATTCGGTGGCATTCGCGAGTGACACCGCATCAGCTTCGTCGCTAAACGGTAAAACACTGAGCACGGGGCCAAACACTTCTTCTGTCGCCAGCGCAGCATCACGCGGCACAGCCCCAAAGAGCATGGGCTTTACGTAGTAGCCGCCGGGAGCTACGTGCGAATCGATGGAGCCTTCGGCCACAAGGGTTGCGCCTTCGCTTTGTGCTTTATTCACATAGCCAAGAACGCGCTGCTTTTGTTTTTCGTTGATGATTGGGCCGCAATCGAGATCCATTTCAGGAGCGCCGACGCGAACCTCCGAGAAAGCGGCGCGGAGGCGGTCAATCAGCTTGTCGTAGATGCTGTGTTCCACAAGAACGCGGCTGCCTGCGGAACATGTCTGGCCGGTGTTCTGGATGATAGCTTTGCGAAGGACCGGGATGGCGGCGTCGAGATCGGCATCGGCAAAAACGACTTGCGGAGATTTGCCACCAAGTTCAAGAGTGCAGGCGATGAAGTGGTCGGCGGCCAATTTCTGAACGGCTTGGCCGACAGCGGGTGATCCGGTAAAGGAGAGAAAATCGATGCCGGGGTGAGCGGCGAGGGCGGCGCCGGCCACTGTGCCTTTACCCGTAACGATGTTAATGGCACCGTCAGGAAAGCCGGCTTCGCGCGCCAATTCAGCAACGCGCAAGGAGGAGAGGCAGGCGTCTTCCGCCGGCTTAAGCACAACGGCATTGCCAGCGGCGAGGGCAGGCGCGAGAGTGCGACCAAACATCTGCGCTGGATAATTCCACGGCAAAATATGGCCGGTGACGCCATGAGGCTCACGAAGGACGCAGACGTGATATCCCGCTAGATACGGGACGATTTCGCCATGGAGCTTGTCAGCGCCGCCTCCATAGAATTCAAAGTAACGGGCCAAGCCGGCGATATCGGCAGCGCCGGCACTCTTGGGCTTACCGGTGTCGCGCGATTCAAGGGCAGCTAACTCCACGGCGTTTTGAGTAATCAACGCGCTCAACTTGGAAAGCATGCGGCCGCGGTCCACTGCGGTTGTCTTACCCCAGGCACCTTCGTCAAACGCTTTGCGGGCGGCGCGAACGGCCAGATCGACATCCTTTGCCGTGCTATCCGCGATGGAGGCGAACGTTTGTCCTGTGGCTGGCTCGTAGACGGGCATGGTCCCGCCGGCGGTGGCGGGACTCCAATTTCCATTGATGAAGTTTTGAGCGGATTCAAGTTGCATAACGCTGCGGTGTCCTGTGAACATTATCACGCTAAGGAAAGCGCCGCACCCGCTCAAGCCGGCGCTTTCCCCAGACCTTCCGCTAGTTGTGCTTATCTCGGTAGATGTTTCTGCTGATTGCGTTTTGTTGATTGTTGACGCTCTTACGCTCTCCCGCAGTGAGCCTGCCGCCATTGGCCGATCGATCGGCATGAATTTCAGACTTCACGCCTGCTGTACGGTTTTCCAGATTCGCCGTCTCGCCAGCGTTGAGCTTGCCGCTCTGAATGCCATTGCCGATGCGCTGCTGCTGGCGCTGTTCGCGACGGCCTACTTCACTGTTCCCAAAGTTGTCTTTAGCGGCGTTGTGCTTATCGACGTAGATCTGTTTGCTCAAATTCTGGCGTTGCGCATTCACTTGAGTTTTTTCCGCGCCGGTGAGGTGGCCGCCATTGGCATTGCGGTCGGCGCGAACTTCGCCGTTGACGGCACGTTCCTTATTTTCAAGGTTGGCGGTTTCGCGCGGGGTCAGCTGGCCCGACTTCACGCCTTGGCCAATGCGCTGCTGTTGACTCTGGTAAACAGTTTGGGGTGCTGCAGATAGTGTGCCGGCTACCAATCCGCTCAGCGCGATGCTCATCAGGAAGTTCTTCATTGTCTTGTCTCCGTTTCTGCTTGCTCAGCAAGCCGTTCAGCTAACAAAACGCAAGAGGCCCGTCAACGTTGACGGAAAAACAGTTAAGTCCCCTTAAGACAACCTCACGATTTCACGGGAGGGTAGTCTAGAGGATTGGACCTTTCGACGCCACTCCAGTTTGTGAAAGGCATCGGCCCAGCGCGCGCGGAAATGTTAGCGGCGAAGGGACTCGAGACAGTCGCCGATCTTCTTTATTACGCACCCTTTCGCTATGAAGACCGCAGCAATGTGAAGCCGATTGCCCAGCTAGCTCCGGGCGAGAAGGCAGCCGTTATGGCAAGGGTGTCTTCAGCCAAGATGTCAGGTTTTCGCAGGCGCGCGGTGGGATTGTTCGAAGTGATTTTCAAAGATGACGGCGCGGGTACGCTCTTGGGGCGCTGGTTCCATGGAGAACGCTATGCAGATTCGCTAGTTCCCGATACGCGCGTGGCGCTGTTCGGCAAAGTCGAATTGGATAAAACGAGCGGCCACCGTTTGATGGTTCAACCAGAAGTTGAGATTCTTTCTGGCAGCGATGATGTGGATGAGACGCTGCATTCGGGCCGAATCGTGGCGGTTTACGAAGCAGCCGGCAAAGTTTCAACGCGCATTTTTCGTACGCTGCTTGATCGGATCTTGAAAGAGATCGATCTGCCACCCGACCCGCTGCCAGCAAGTGTGCGCGAGCGGATTAAGCTTCCGGGACTGGCCGAGGCGATCAGGGAAACACATTGCCCTGCTGCGGGGACGGACCTGCGTTTGCTGAACGAGTTTCGTACGCCCGCGCAGACACGCCTGATTTTTGACGAATTCTTCTGGCTGGAATGTGGCTTGGCGCTTAAGAAAAACAAGGCGCGCCTGGCAGAGGGTATTTCGTTTGAAGTGAGCGAGAGCGCGCGTGAGCAGATTAAACGCATGCTGCCGTTCAAGCCAACCGGCGCTCAGAAACGAGTTGTTCAGGAAATTGTGAACGACATGAAGCGGCCCCATCCCATGAATCGGTTGCTGCAAGGAGATGTGGGCAGCGGCAAAACGATTGTGGCCGCGCAGGCAGCTGTGCTGGCAATTGAGAACGGGTATCAGGTAGCGGTGCTGGCGCCGACGGAAATTTTGGCCGCGCAGCATTTCAGTTATTTCAGCCGTTTGCTGGAAAAGCTTGGCTACGTAGTGGGTTTCCTGGTCGGTTCAGCGGGCCCGCGCGAGAAGCAGCATATGAAAAACCTGGTGGCGAAGGGTTTCGTGAACATGGTGGTGGGGACGCACGCCATCATTCAAGAAGATGTGACTTTCGCCAAACTAGGTTTCGCCATCATTGATGAACAGCATAGATTCGGTGTCTCACAGCGATTGGATCTGATGAAGAAGGGCAACCAGCCGGATGTGCTGGTGATGTCTGCCACGCCGATTCCGCGGACGTTGGCGCTGACTGTTTACGGGGATTTGGATGTTTCGGTAATTGACGAAATGCCGCCTGGGCGGAAGCCGATTCGCACCAAACATGTGGCGGATTCTGCAGTAGAGCGTGTCTATAGCTTCGTAGCCCAAGAGATTGCGGCAGGACGCCAGGCGTATGTTGTTTATCCGATCGTGGAGGAAACTGAAACCTCAGCAGATATCAAAGCGGCGGAGAAGATGTTTCTGCACTTGTCGGAGAAAGTTTTTCCGACTGTGCGCGTCGGATTGCTGCATGGCCGGCTGAGCGCAAGTGTCAAAGAAGCTATCATGCGCGAGTTCCAAAGCGGTGAGGTGAAAATTCTGGTGGCCACCACGGTGATTGAGGTTGGCGTGGATGTTCCCAATGCTACCGTGATGGTGATTGAACAAGCGGAGCGCTTTGGCTTAGCGCAGATTCACCAACTGCGCGGGCGGGTGGGCCGCGGGGCGCAGCAGAGTTATTGCGTATTAGTGACTAGCAAACTGGGGGATGTGGCGCGCGAGCGGATTCGCACGCTGGTTGATTCCAGCGATGGGTTTTACATCGCGGAAATGGACATGCGGCTGCGCGGCCCGGGCGAATTCTTCGGGACTCGGCAATCGGGAGTGCCAGGCTTGCGTTTTGCAAACTTGCTGCGCGACACAGAAATATTAGAGCAGGCTCGAGCTGAAGCGCAGAAGTTGGTGGACAACAGACAAAGCGACGAAATGCGGGCGGTAGTAGCGTATATCCAGGAAAACTGGCAACGGCGTTATGGCTTGGTACAAGTAGGTTGAAATGCGAATTATTGCAGGGGAATTTCGCAGCAGGAAGCTGAAGAGCGTGCCGGGACTTGACGTGCGGCCCACGCCGGACCGCATGCGCGAATCGCTGTTTAATATACTGGCGCCGAGGTTGGCGGGAACGGTGTTTGTAGATGCTTATGCGGGGAGTGGCGCGGTAGGGCTAGAAGCATTTAGTCGCGGGGCCAAGCGAGTCATTCTGATTGAGAAGAAACAAGGCGCGCTGGAAGTGATTCGAGAGAATGTGGCGACGCTGGGTATTGGCAAGGAATCGGTGAGCGTTGTGCGAGGGCAGGCAAGCCTTCTATTAGCCAACTTTCCTGCGGATATCGTTTTCCTTGATCCGCCGTATGAACTGGAGGCTGAATATCCGTCCTGCCTGAACATTTTGGCTGACATGCCTTGTGAGATTGCTATTGCGCAGCACCCTTCGCGGCTGACACTCGCTGAGGAATATGGGAGGTTGCGCAAAACCAGAGTTGTGAAACAGGGAGATAATTCACTCAGCTTTTATTCTTAGCTTTCTTCAAAGGGTCTGCTGGTTTGTAGTTGAGTTCCTTAGAGAGCACTTCGACCAAACGGGATAGAACTTTCACACGCGCCCAATATTTATCATTGGCTTCGACCAGAGTCCAAGGCGCGAGGGTCGTGCTGGTTTTGACAAGCATTTCTTCGGCGGCATCCTCATAAGCTCCCCATTTTTCGCGATTGCGCCAATCTTCGTCGGTCAGCTTCCACGCTTTATAGCCGATGCGTTGGCGTTCTTCAAAACGCTTGAGTTGCTCTTCGCGCGAGATATGCAGCCAAAACTTGACAACTACCGTTTTGAAGTCGTCCAGTTGCCGCTCAAAAGCGTTGATCTCTTTGAATGCACGCTTCCATTCGTTTTCCTTGGCGAATCCCTCCACGCGTTCGACTAAGACGCGGCCGTACCAAGAGCGGTCGAAGATGGCAATCGTTCCGCGCTCGGGCAAGCGACGCCAGAAGCGATACAAGTAATGTCTGGCTTTGTCTTCGCCACTTGGCGCGCTAATGGGGTAAACCACAAAGCCGCGAGGATCGAGTTTTTCGGTGATGCGTTTGATCACGCCGCCTTTGCCCGCCGCATCCCAGCCTTCAAACACAAGTGCTACCGGACGTTTTTGTTGATAGACCTGAAAGCCGAGTTCGCGCATCTGAATCTGACGCCGCGCAAGTTGACGGATATACTCTTCGCGGTCAAGCTTGCGATTTAGATCGAGAGTCTCGAGCATCGTGTCCTTCCAAAGATTCCATGACTTCCCGCAAGTCGGCATCGTTCACAGCTTCATTCGATTGCGGGGGAGCGCTGGCGCCGAGGCGGCGTTCCAAAGCAGCAATCACCGTTTCAAACACCTTGCGGCAAGCAAACGGAGTGGATTCTGCCTCTACGATCACCCAAGGCGCAAATTCTGTATCGGTCAACTCAAACATCTCTTCAATGACGCCGACATATTCGTTGTATTTCTTGTGATGATCCCAATCCTCGTTTCGTAAGCGCCAGGATTCTAGAGGGTCGGCCTCCATCGCTTTGAAGCGCTTCTTTTGCTCCTTCTTACTGATGTGAAAAAAGAACTTGAGAATGCTGGTGCCGTCGTCGGCTAACATTCGCTCGAAATCCAAGATGTCACGTCCCGCGCGACGCCATTCATCCTCACTCAGTTCCAAGTCAATGCGTTCGTCGAGCATGCGGCCATACCAGCTGTGGTCGAAAATCAGCATCTCACCGCGGCTTGGCACTCTAAGCCAAAAGCGCCATAACCAAGGATGCTGTTGTTCGAAAGTGCGCGGGGGCAGCGTGGAGTAAAAGCGGAAGCCACGCGGGTCAAGCCGCTGGCTCAAGGCGGAAATGGCGGTTCCCTTCCCTGATCCGTCCCAGCCTTCGAATACGATCATGCTGGGCACGCCCTGATCCCAACACGCCTTTTCGAGTTCGTACAAACGCATTTGCAAAGACGGCAGCATACGCTTGTACTCCTCGCGGGAAAGCTTCTTTTCCAGATTGATGTTTTCCAACATTTCAGTCGCTCGAACGATTATCTGATAGTCGTCTCAGCACGCTAATCGACGAGCATCACGTTTACGTCCATGACATTTGTACCAGTGGGGCCGGTTTTGACCAAGTCGCCTGACGCTTGGAAAAATGAGTATGAATCGTTGTTTGCCAGATAGGCGGAGGCATCGAGTCCCAACTTACTCGCTTGCGAAACAGTGTCACCATCTACCAGCGCTCCAGCTGCGTCAGTGGGGCCGTCCGTACCATCGGTGCCAGCGGAGAGGCACATGATATTCGCGGCGCCAGCTAATTTTATGGCGGCTGCTAGCGCAAATTCCTGGTTCCTGCCGCCCTTTCCTTTGCCCTGAACGGTGACGGTTGTTTCGCCGCCGGAGAGCAAGCAGGCTGGGGGCCGCAGCGGATGTCCGGCAAGAATTATTTCCCAGACGATATCGGCATGGAAGCTCGCGACGTCGCGTGCTTCGCCCTGGAAACGGCTAGAGAGGATGAGCGGACGATAACCGCGACGCTTAGCTTCTGCAGAGGCTGCTTCTAATGCCTGGCGGCTGTTACCGACAATCGCGTTGGTTACGCTGGCAAACATTGCGTCGCCCGGCTTAGGAGTTTCGCCTATTTCTCCCCGTGCTCCTTTTTCCAGATGTTGCCTGACTTCAGCGGGAACACGGGGCAGCACAGAACGACTTGCAAGTACGCTCAATGCTTGGGCGAACGTTGATTGATCTGGAGCCGTGAGGCCCGAACCAATCACATCGAGAGGATCGCCCACCACATCGGAGAGGATCAAACTTAAGACCGGCGCGGGATGGGCCAGCGCAGCCAAATTGCCCCCCTTGAGCATTGATAAGTGCTTGCGAACGCAGTTTAGTTGGAAGATATCGGCACCCGCCCGGAGCAAGAGATCGGTAGTTTGCTGTTTGGCGGCAAGGCTGATACCTTCGACGGGGGCACAGAGCAAAGATGAAGCACCACCAGAGACGGCCACGATTAGGAGGTCCTTTTCCGTGAGTTCATCAAGCAGGCTCAATACGGCTTGACCAGCTCGCAGACTTTCCTCGTTTGGTACAGGATGTCCAGATTCAAGGACGGTGCATTTGCCTGAGTAGGAGGCTGCATGGCCGTGTTTGGTAACAATCAAGCCTCTAGCAAAATGATCAGCAAGCGTGTGCTCGACTGCTTCGGCCATTTGCGGAGCGGCTTTGCCTACTGCTACGACAGACACGCGAGCGACGCGACTTAAGCGGTATGAAGTTTTGCCGATTCGAAGATCAAGCGCTGATCGCCGTAAATGGCGCTTCACGGCATTACCCGCGTTTGCGGCCGCCAGGGCGGCGTTGAAAATAGCCCAGGCGTCCTCACGAAGAGTTTGCTTTTCCGGCATGAGAACTTCCTACAGTGTCACACTACAGTTTGAAACTCGGCATGCACACTAACATCCCCTACCGCCCCTACAGCACACCTTTGGTGCCCGTGCAGCTTGGTGCTGAAGAGCCCGTTATTTGGGCGAAGTTAGAGTTTCTCAATCCGAGCGGCTCCACCAAAGATCGAATCGCCCGCTTCATCTTGGAGAAAGCTTGGCGTGAAGGGAAGCTTGATAAAGAAACGACCGTTATTGAGGCATCAAGCGGATCGACCAGCATCGCGATGGCGTTGGTGTCAGCGCAACTCGGTGTACCTTTTATCGCGGTGATGCCAGAGAGTGTATCGAACGAACGCATGTTGATGATCAAAGCGCTGGGCGGACAGATTCGCTTGACACCGGCAGCGGGAGGAGTGCAAGCCTCGATTCAAGAAACTGAGCGCTTAGCCAAGGAGATCAAAGCATTTCTGCCCAGGCAGTTTGCGAATGAAGATAACGCCATGGCCCACCGCACGGGCACGGCACGGGAAATTCTGGAGCAACTACCCGCCAAAACGGTGGACGCTGTTGTTAGTGGCGTCGGGACTGGCGGTACTCTGGTGGGGCTTTATGAAGGCCTAGCGGATGCCGGCTGCGCTTGCGTCGGAGTGCTGGCCAAACCCATAACGTTCAACGGAGATATTGAATGTTGTAGTTTCAGCGGGAAGATTCCGGGCGTGGTGGATAGTATCTCCACTATTTTCCGGTCTGGGCGGCTGAAGCGTTTGGAAACGATTGAAGTGGAAGATCACAACGCGCTGGCGGTGTCGCGAGAATTGTTGCGGCTCGGTTTTCCGGTAGGCCCGAGTTCAGGCCTTAACTATTGTGCAGCGGTGGTGATCGCCAAGAAGCTGGGACCCGGGAGCGTGGTGGTAACGGTGTTTCCTGACCGCATGGAACGTTACTTCACAACGGAATTGTTTGCGCCGTACCGGTAGCGAAGTCTTTCAGGCACGCGGAGAGCTATTGGCCAAATAGCGGTAATTTCAAAATGCGTTGAATGAGTTCTTTGACGTCTTCGGTATCCACATCGACGCGGTAATCGGCTTTTGAATATAAGGGCCTGCGGTCTTCATAAAGCCTGCTTAAGCCATTAGTCTGCGCTGCCAGAGGGCGCGACGTATCGCCGTTCAGCCGCCGTTGGATTAACGGCAGTGGACAATCGAGCCAAAGGGTGATGCCATTGTTCGCTAGCAGTTCCCGGTTATCGGGTTGTACAAAGGCTCCACCGCCTAGCGCGAGAATGCAAGGCTGACCGGCTTCAATGTTGCGCACATGCGCCCGTAAAACCTGCGCTTCAATTTCGCGGAAATGCGCTTCGCCATGTTCGCGAAAAATTTGTGAGATCGGGCGACCTTCGCGCGCTTCAATTTCGGCATCCATGTCTATAAAAGGCCAACCAATATGATCGGCCAAAGCGCGCCCGATCGTGGTCTTCCCACTAGCCATGAAGCCGACAAGATAAAGGCCAGGAGTGCGTTTGAGCTTCAGTATCATGGGCGGCTTGGCAACATTCAACTCAGTTGCGACCAGTATATCGCCCAGTGCCCGGCGGATTGTTCGAAAGGGACAAAGCATAATGAATCTATGGCAATAGAAATAATTCCGCTGTTTCCTCTATCTGTGGTTCTACTGCCGTCGATGCCGTTGCCACTACATATTTTCGAAGATCGTTATAAGGAAATGATGGGTGAGATCATTCCCGCTAAAAGCGAGTTTGGTGTGGTCTTCGCGAAAGACGATGGCATTGTGAATATCGGCTGCACGGCAACCGTGGAGCGTGTCATGCGTCGCTACGACGATGGGCGGCTCGACTTGCTTGCCATTGGCCAGCGGCGGTTCCGAATTGAGTCGCTCGACCAGGAGAAATCATTCCTGCGGGCGGAGGTTGAGTTTTTTAATGATAACGATGCCACCGAAGTTCCGCTAGATCTGCGGCAGCGCGCGACTGCTGCGTATAAGGAGTTGGCGACCACAGATAACGAATCGGCAGCCAGCGACGCCGATCCAACGTGGGAAAACACCCGCATTAGCTTTCAATTAGCGCGGCACATTGACGATTTTGATAAACGCCAAACGGTGTTATCGCTCCGTTCAGAGATCGAACGGCTGGAGTTCCTGATCCGCGTCATTCCGGAGTATGTTGCCAAGCGCGAGCGAACGATATTGGCAAAACGTGTTGCACCTTTGAATGGGCACGCCAAGGTGTCTCATTAGGCATGGCGCGATCTAGACAATTTCTTATCTTCGACGCCGACGACACGCTGTGGGAAAACAACATCTATTTTGAAGAGGCTTTTGACCGGTTCTACGAATACCTGTCGCATAGCTCGATGTCGCACACGGAAGTTCGCGGAATTTTGGACGAGATTGAAATGACCAACGCCAAAATTCACGGTTACGGTTCAAAAAACTACGCACGCAATCTTGAGCAGTGTTACCGGCATCTGGCAGAGCGGCACATCGCCGAGACCGATTTGCAGGCGGTGCAAGAGTTTGCGCACCAGATTCTGGAAAAGCCAATCGAGTTGATTGACGGTGTGGAGGATACTGTGGCGCGACTGTCGGAGCGGCATAGCCTGACGATTTTTACGAAGGGCGACCAGGACGAACAGCGCGTCAAGATTGACCGGTCAGGATTATGGAAGTACTTTGAGCACGCCGCGATTGTAAAAGAGAAGAATCGGGCGGCGTATGCGAATTTAGCGGCAGAGCAAAAGTTCGACCCGGCTATTACATGGATGATTGGTAATTCGCCCAAATCGGACATAAACCCGGCGCTGGCGGCGGGTTTAAACGCAGTGTTTGTGCCCCATGCGCGGACTTGGAATTTGGAAAAAACGGAGGAAGTGCCGGCGATTCACCCGCGCTTGATCCGCGTTGAAAGAATTCGCGAATTACTAGATCACTTCTGACGATCTAAATCCGAGATCTCATCGAAAAGAGTGCGGTTTGCTTCCTGAAGCTCCCATAACTCACACACGATGGAAAGCAGCACTAAGATGATCCCAAATACAAACAGCGGCACCGTGGCGACGGCTAACATTTTGCGCCACAGCGTCGCGCTAATGATGAGAGCCATGGTGACGAAGCAAACGGACGCGAAGTAAAGGCCGCGAATGGACCAGGAGGCGAGCGCGATACGAAGTTTGAAGACCGGCAACTGTCTCGCAATTACCGATCGCCGTGCGGGCAGTGTCGCGGGGTTTCGATGCTCGGCGGTCAACAAGCGAATGCGGTCGGCAATGGCGATGTGACGCGAGTTTACGCCACCAATCAGGATGGCGGTAGCAGATACTAGAACAACTGGAGTAACGGCGGACGCGACGATTTGGAGCGGGTCGTCAATCTGCATTATCGAAATACCTACCCAGAAATGATCCCGCAACCCCAGCTAAAACCATGGCTCCCAGATGAAAAATCACGCAGTGTAATGAATTGCGGATGGGGCAGTGCATGGCCAGCACAGCGACTCCTACCAAACCAGCAGAGAAGCAGTAGAGCAAAATTGTTTCGCGCGGGGAAACAAGATAGCCGCGGCGCAGCAATCGCCAGCCGAGTAGCCCGCTAACCAGCGCGCTAATTGCGCCTAATCGCAAACACGGAATGCCACTTGCCACTAAATGCTCAGTTGTGTAGTCGGAGAAGATCCCGCTCATCACAATTCCTAACGTAACGAGTGCCGTGCCCCAAAGTACGGCAGATGGCAATAACCGTTTTGTACCGGGGATCATTCCCTCAACCAGCGCCCTGGCGAAAAGGATAGCGAAGAGACAGATAGCGGAGTAGTAGACGGTCATCTCCGCGACAGTAAGTGAGGCGAAGGCATACAAATGAACCGAGGACGCGATTGCGAAGGAGACAGCGGCAAAAATAGCAAGGCCGATAGTCATGAGAGCGGCATTCGAGGGAAGCGGCCGGACAGGCGCTGAGACCGCCGCCAATTGCGCGCTGATGCGCTGAAGAATTGCTGCGTCGGGCGGATCTTCGTGCGGGAGCGAGATGTTCAGATCTTCGTTCATTCGCTCCTCCCCAAGCGCTTGCGTAAGCTTTCGTACGCGCGGTGCGCTTTCTGTTTGACGGAGCCGACACTGACGCCTGTGGCACGCGCCACTTCTTCCAAACTTAACCCTGACACTTTGAGCATCAGCAAAACTTCGCGCTGTGATTCCGGCAGAGACTGGAGCATTTCCGAAATTTTTGGGGTGGTCTGGCTGGGCGTTGCTTGCACGGCTTTTTCGGGAAGTTGCTCGCTCAGAATCTCATGTTCGCGGGCGCCTTTAGTCTTGCGGTAACGATCAACTCGCACGCGCCGGGCGATGGCGTACATCCAGGGCAGTAGCGGTTCGCCACGCCGAAAAGTTGCGCGCGCCTTGTGGATACGCAGCCAAAAATCCTGCAACAGGTCTTCGGCTTCGGTCCGGTTGCGGGCTTGCGCTAGAAAGAACTGAAAAATGGGGGGCGAAAGCTGAGTGACCAAGGCGGTGGCGGCATCTGGATCGGATTGTTGATAGGCCACCATAAGCGCTTCGACGTCGGGCTTGTCCTCAACAGGCACTGGGACGCCTTATAAGATTGTTCGCCAGCGGAGGCTCAAAAGTTACGGTCATTCACGGTCAAACGATCTATTTTACGCTAAGCGAATGTATTATAGACCGCATGACCCGCAGAGAATCCCTGTTTGCATTAGCTGCCACGCTTACGGGCGCAACGCGGAAACTGCCCGCTAACCGGAACGTGAAGTGGGCGCTGGGCTCTAACTTATGGAACTCGTTTCCTGGCACGGCGTTCACCGACATTTTGGACGTCATGCGCGATACCGGATTTATTGGAATTCGCATGACGCGCTTTCCGGGCATCCTGAAGCAATACGATCTCACAGAGACGATGCTAGAGGGAGAACTAGCGAAACGCGGCCTACAAATCATCACCATCTCATTTAACGGGCCGGCCGATGACGAGACGAAACATGCGGAGATTCTGAAGAACGCGGAAGAAGACATGAATTTCTTGAAGCGTTTTGGGGCAAACCATTTGGTTGTGTTTTCACCGAAGCGCACAGATAAGCCGGGCGCGTTTGAGACGATGTGCCGGTGCTTTAACAAGCTTGGCGAAAAGGCCGGTGAGATGGGTTTTCTGGCAGGGTTACACAACCATCTTGGACAAATGGTGCAGACTCCCGAAGAAATTGATCGGTGCATGGCTTTGACCGATCCAAAGCTCTTTCACTTTTCACCAGATACGGCACATGTTTATTTGGGAGGAGGAGATACCGCCGCGGTGTTGGAGAAGCATCAACACCGCTTGATGCTGGCGGACTACAAGGACGCCAAGCGCGTAGGTTTGGATAAGAATTTCTTGCCAAATATCTTTGATTTGGGAGATGGCGAAGTGGATTTCCCAGCTTGCCATCGAGTCTTGAAGTCGGTCAATTTCAAGGGCTGGTTGTGCGTGGACTTGGATAT
>Ga0302319_10015156_pt1 | contig 14305 bp, 13 predicted proteins | sample Bog_T0_2_FD_203319 | JGI IMG/M metagenome (GOLD analysis project Ga0302319, IMG submission 203319) | Peat permafrost microbial communities from Stordalen Mire near Abisko, Sweden - Bog_T0_2 | ecosystem: Environmental > Terrestrial > Soil > Wetlands > Peat | place: Sweden: Abisko, Stordalen Mire... | reverse complement strand
AGAAAAGCGAGAGCGAACGCTTCCCTGGCGCCGTGAGCACGCTGTCCATCGAAGTGATGGTGCAGGATCGCAAAGCCATCCAGGCCGGCACCTCGCATTTCCTCGGCCAGAATTTCTCCAAGGCCAGCGGCATCAAATTCCAGTCGCGCGAGACCAAGGAGGAATTCGCCTGGACCACGAGCTGGGGCATCAGCACCCGGCTCATCGGCGCGCTCATCATGGCGCACGCGGACGACGATGGCCTCGTGCTTCCTCCCCGCGTCGCGCCCGCGCAGATCGTCATCCTCCCCATCGCTCCGAAACCCGAGACCCGCGACGCCGTCTTCGCTGCCGCGGACAAGATCGCCGCGGAACTGCGCCGCCAGACCGCCTTTGGCGAGGCCATCACCGTGGAAGTGGATCAACGCGATATCGGTGGAGGAACGAAGAGCTGGGAATGGATCAAAAAAGGCGCGCCGATCCGCGTGGAAATCGGCCCGCGGGATTTGGAAAAAGGCTCCGTCGCCGTCGCCCGGCGCGATCGCGGCCCAAAGGAAAAGGAGTTCCTGCCGAACGCCGACTTCATCGCGCAAGCGGGTTCCATGCTCGAAAGCATCCAGGCCAACCTGCTGGCCAAAGCCACCGCTTACCGCGATGCGAACACTGTGAAGATCGACAGCAAGGAAGCCTTCTACGAATTCTTCACCGCGAAGAATGCGGAGAAGCCCGAGATCCACGGCGGCTTCGCGCTGGCGCACTGGAACGGGAGCCGGGCGGTCGAAGAGCAGATCAAGGACGACCTCAAGGTCACCATCCGCTGCATCCCCTTCGACGCGCCGGAAGAGGACGGGAAGTGCATCCTGACCGGGGAGCCGAGCAAGCGGCGCGTGGTGTGGGCGAAATCCTACTGAGTTGAATAAAGAGATCCTCGTAGATTGGTTGGGACTGTGAACGCCCTCATTGAACTTCACGATTCAACTGTTTCCGAGATTGCCGAGCTGGATGACGCCGTAATTGTGCATTTCCTGCCGGCTTACCTACACAAGTCTGGAGGCCGCCCAGGATTCGATGCTGGCACTGGCTGGCTCCAAGACGCCCGATTGATTTTCTCCGATGCGACCGTCAGCGGATGCGCTCCAGATTTGCCAAGTGACGTTATGAACGGCGAACTGATTGTTGGTGCGGAGCGGCACGCCAATGAAATCCCGGCGCCTTTGAGCGCTACGGCGCTTACCGAGTTGCGCCTCGATTTCGATGCATTGCACACGGTGACGGTAGCAGGCCACGGTGTCCGGTTGGAGTTATTGGGCGAGCCGCGCTATGTCGAAGAATTCAAGCCATAGCGAATTCATCCCTGCGGTTTACAAAGTAGACGTACGGTTTGCGGCCTCCTTCGCGGCAGCGCCGCCATCTTTAAAAGCCCGTTTGGACATTCTACCAGATAGATGGTAAATGTTTCCACATGAACGGACATCTACCAGATGCGTATTCCCGGCTCGGGCTGATCCTCGCGCGGGAGAACGTGAGCGTCTTGGGCCTGCAGCGCAAACTCAAAGCCGCGGGAGTATCCGTGAACGTGAAGAGCCTCTACCGTCTCGTCGAGGAGGCTCCGTTGCAAAAGATCGACCTGCGGATCGCGGCTGCAGTCTGCAATGCGTTTGGCATTGCATTGGGCGACCTCATCGGTTTTGAGAAACCGAAAGCGCGGCTCAGCCGGCTTGATGCGGAAACGCAAGCGCGACTTGATGCGTTGATGTCGAAGAACAACGAGGGCCAACTCACGGCTGCGGAGCGGAAGGAATTCGTGGCGCTGGCCGAGCAGGCGCATCGGATGAGCCTCGAAAACGCGCGCACTCTGCTGGTCGAGGGCCGGCGCGTGGGGAAGCGCGTCGCGGCCCCGAAGAAACCCGCCGCACCGAAGCGCCCGGAGATCGCCGCGTAGCTTGGCTCACGCCGCCGCTTCGGCGGCGGCAGGGGGCCAGGTGAGGATGATCGCGGTGCCAACGCCGTATTTGCTCTGCGCGGAGACGCTGCCGCCGTGCGATTGCACGATGTGCTTCACGATGGAGAGGCCGAGGCCGGTGCCGCCCCGCTCGCGGGAGCGCGCTTTGTCGGCCCGGTAAAACCGCTCGAAGATGTGCGGCAGATCCGCGGGCGGAATGCCGATGCCCGTGTCTTCGACACGCAGCTCGATTCCGCCGCCGCGCTCGGCGGCCCGGATGCGAATTTCCCCATTCGCCTCGGTGTATTTCAGCGCGTTCTCCAGCAGGTTGTTTAGCACCTGCTCGAGGCGCATCGGGTCGGCGGCCAGGGGCGGAAGATTGGGCGGCAGATCGACTGAGAGCGTGATCTGCTTCTTGGCGATCTTCGCTTTCCAATCGTCGCAAACGCTCCGGATAAACGCGGCCAAGGCGATTTCCTCGCACCGCAATTCCTCGTGCCGGGACTCGAGCCGCGCGAGGATCAGCAGATCCTCCAAGAGCGCCTGGAGCCGCTGGGAGTGCTTCTCGATGATGGCAAAGATTTCCGCCTGCTGTTCCCGCGGCATTTCGGGGGTATCCACGAGGTTTTCGAGGTAGCCCTGGAAGATCGAGAGAGGGGTCCGGAGCTCATGCGAAACATTCGCCACGAACTCCCGGCGCACTTCTTCGAGCCTCTTCAAGCGGGAAATATCGCGAAAGATCATAACCGCGCCTGCTCCGGACGCTACGTCCGGCATCGGTGTGGCATAGACTTCAAAGCTCCGCGGCGGCTTCAGGCTAGTCATCATCACATCGCGCGTCTGCGGCGAGTGCGTCTTGAGCGCTTGGGTGACCATTTCCTCGAACGCCGTTTCGCGCAGCGTGCGCAGCACCGTCTGGCCTCTGGGATCGCTTTTCAGGTCAAACAGCTTCAGGAACGAGGGATTGACGAGGCGCAGGATATGTTGCGCGTCCACGACCATGACGCCCTCCTCCATGCTGGAGAGGATGGCGCGGAGATTAAACTCCTCGCGGCTGATTTCCTCCCGCATCCGGTCCATCTCCCGGGACAGATTCTCCAGGGGATGCGCCAGTTTCGAAAAGCGGCCGCCATTCAGGAAGACGAGGCTGTCCGGCTTGCGGCCCGCGGTCAGCGCCGAGAGCACGTCATCCAGGTGCCGCCAATGACGGACGGCGCGCCAGTGGGTCAACCACCACGCGAATGAAATCGCAATGACGAGAAATCCAAGGAACCAAACCATTGCATTCGTTCAGCGGGCTGCGGGTTCGGCCACGCGATAGCCAAACCCGCGAATCGTTTCGATGCAATCGGCGGATCCGCCCAATTTTTCGCGCAGCCGCCGGATGTGCGTGTCCACAGTGCGGGTATCGATCACGCTCTCGTAGCCCCAGACATCGTTGAGAAGGGTATCCCGGCTTTGCACGCGACCCCGGCGCTCGATGAGCAGCGTGAGCAGCTTGAATTCCGTGGCCGTGAAGTCCACGGGCTTTCCGTCGATGGTGATCTCGTAGCGCGCCCGGTCGATCTTGATCCCCCCGAGGGTGATCTGCTCGGTGATTTCCGGTGAGCCATTCGCGCGGCGGATCACCGACTTTACGCGGAGCACGAGTTCCCTCGGGCTGAACGGCTTCGTGAGATAATCGTCGGCGCCGAGTTCGAGGCCGACAATCCGATCCACCTCTTCCGCCTTCGCGGTCAGCATGATGATCGGAATCTGGCTCGTCGCGGGTTCTTTCTTGAGCACCCGGCAGACTTCGAGTCCGGACATTTCCGGCAGCATCAGGTCCAGGACGATCAGGGATGGGATGGTGTCCCGAGCCTGCGTCAGCGCGCTCAAGCCATCCTCGGCTTTAATGACGTTGAATCCGGCGTTTTTTAGATTGCTGGAGACGAGTTGGAGGACATCCGGCTCGTCGTCGGCGACCAGAATGCGTTTGTTCGCGGCTTTGCTGCTCATGAATTGCGCGGATTTTATGGCTCCCCCACCCTTCGGCAAGGAGGGGCGCGTAACAATCGTGTAACATGCCCTGGGCTAAAGCGCGCCAAAAAAAGGGAGGGGCTATTCCCGGAAGTGTGGTTTTCGCCCGGAGAATAGGTCCTATAGAACCCGGAGGACCTATTCGGCGCGCGCTTCCCCACTCAAAACCCGTCGGCTTTCATCGGGTTGCAGCCGATCAGGGGAAACTGCTCCACATCGAAAACCGTGCCGTTCACGAGTTCCGCCTGGGCGCCGAGAAAATTGGCCGCGAAGTGGGCGATTTCGTCAGGCCGAAAAATTCGGCCCGCCGGGGCGTGCTGGCGGGGAATGCGGCTCGGCCACTCGGAGCCCAGGCCTTCGTCCACTTTGGCGCGATATTCGTTGTCAGTGAGCACCCAGCCGGGATTGAGCTGGTTGACGCGCAATCCCTCCTGCCCGTGGGCGTCGGCCAGGTTTCGCGTCATGGTGGTCAGGCCGCCTTTGCTCATGGAATAGGCCAGCAGGGCGGCCTCGCCGCAATAGGCGTTGATCGATCCGATATTGAGCACGCGTCCGCCGCCTTGTTTGCGGAAATGCGGGAGCGCCGCGCGAATCAGGAGAAGGGGCGCGCGAAGATTCACGGCGAAGATTTTGTCGAAGAGCGCAGCGTCCGTGGCGGGCAAATCGGCGCGCGGGGAAATGCCGGCGTTGTTGACCAGGAGGTCGATGCGCCCGTATCGGGCGATCACGGCATCGATCAGCGCCGCGCAAGCCGCGGGATCCGCGAGGTCGGCAAGCTGCACATCGGCGTCCGTTTCGCTCTCGTTATTGATCGCGCGCGCCACCCTGGCGGCCGCCTCGGCCTGGCCTGGGCGCCCATGCACCATGAGCCGCGCGCCCTCCGCCGCCAGTTTGCGCGCGATCGCTTCACCGATTCCTGAGACTGATCCCGTGACCAGGGCGATTTTGTTTCTCAGGCCGAGATCCACGCTCACGGCTTCAGCACAGCCTTGACCAGATTCCCGGCGTGCATCTCATCGAAGCAGCTCTGCCACTCTTCGAGCGGGGCCACGCGATTGAGCACATGATCGAGATTGAGGTAACCGCTCGCGAGCATGGCCAGCACCTTCTCCCACATCGTCCAGTTATGCGAAAAGCTGCCGCGCAGGGTGATGCCTTTTCCGACGAGCGGGTCGAGTGAAAAACCGAGGGGTTCGAGGCCCCATCCCACTTTGCTGATCTGGCCGCCCGGCCGGACGATATCCAGGGCCAGCTTGAGCGTGGGGCTCACGCCCGCCGCGTCGATGACCACATCCACCCCGTAGCCGTCGCCCAGCGCCTTGATCTCCGCGGACACGTTCTCGCCGTGTTCGCCGAAGGTGCGGGCCGCCCCGATCTCGCGGGCCACCGCGAGACGTTTCGCGTCGGCTTTCACTCCCACGACGATCAGGGGAGAGGCTCCGGAAAGCTTGGCCATCAAGGCGCAAAGCAGGCCGATGGGGCCGGGGCCGATCACCACCACGCTATCGCCGGGGCGGATGTGCGCGTTCATGCACACCGCGTTGTAGGCCACGCAGCAGGGCTCGGTGAGCGCCGCTTTTTCGAAAGGCAGGCCCTTGGGGACGTGATGCAGGCAGCGCTCCGGCACGCGGACAAACTTGGTCATGGCGCCATGGACGCCATAGCCGAAGCCGAGCCGGTTGGGATCGAGATTGTACTGGCCGGCGCGAGTGAACGGGGAATCCAGATCCAGGACGGCTGCCGTCTCGCTGACCACGCGGTCGCCCTCGCTGAATTTCCGCACGCGCTTGCCTTTCTGCGCGATGACTCCGCCAAACTCGTGTCCAAGCACCACGGGATAATTCACCTTCCAGCTCTGCTTGCCCGAATACTGGTGCAAGTCGCTGCCGCAAACACCCACCGCTTCCACGGCGAGCAGCACATCGTCTTCGCCGATCTCCGGCTGGGGCAGGTCGCGAAGTTCCACGGAATGCGGTTCCGAAGAGTAATTAACAAGGCCGATCATGGTTTTGGATTTGGGACGGTGGTTGGCGGAAAGCGGAAGGCGGAAACGAAGCGATCAAGGGGCCTTGGGACCGACGTCGCCGTAGGCATGCACTTTCTCGCAGACCAGGCGCAGCTTGCTTTCCAGATCGCCGCCCGCCGTCTTGAAGGAGTCCGCATCGATGGTCAGCGGCGCGCCGAGAACCACGAGGGGAGCGCCATATTCGGGCGACCTGACGGCCTGCTCGACGGAGAGGCCGCCGACCGCCTGCACCGGCGCCTTCACGGCTGCCACGACCTCGCGCAATAGATCGAGCGGGCTGGGGCATCGTCCGCCGGCGGCCACGATTCCTTTGCGTTCATCGTACCCGACGTGATGGATGATGAAGTCGCAGCCGAGATCCTCCAACCGCTTGGCGCTGGCCACCATGTCCGGCGAGCCGAGGTTATCGCCCATGACTTTGATGCCGAAGTCTTTCCCCGCCTTCACCATGATCTTGATCGTTTCGGGATGCGCGCGCTCCATGACGACGACGTGCGTGGCCCCGGCCTTGGCCATCATCTCCGCTTCCAGCCAGCCCCCGTCCATCGTTTTCAGGTCGGCCACGATCGGCACGCCGGGGTATGCGCTCCGCAGCGCCCGCACGCCATTCATTCCTTCGGCGATGATCAGGGGCGTGCCGGCTTCGAGCCAGTCCACGCCGGCGCTTAGCGCCATGCCGGCGGTGGCCAGGGCTTCGGGAATGTCAATGAGATCGAGGGAGATTTGAACGATGGTTTTCATAGGTGGATGGCGATGGGATGCAGTGGGAATGGAACGATGGCTTTTGACAGGAGAAACGAAAGGCTGAACGCGCCGATCAGGGCAATCCGTGCTCGGCCATCTTGGCCCGGAGAAACTCCGCGGAGAGGCGGATGTGCTCCATGCCGACGTCGGGATTGTCGCCGTCTTCGATGCTGATCCAGCCCTTGAAGCCCACGCTCTTCAGCGTCGAAAAGATGGCGTCGTAGTCGTTGAGCCCGCGGCCGATCACGCCGTGCCTGAGGATGGAGGCGTATCCCGTATGGCCGCCCAGCTTTCGCAGATCCTCGGCCGTGCCGCCCTCGAAAAAGCGGTCGCTGGCATGCATGGAAACCACGCGCTCCTTGACGTCGCGCAACAGCGCGAGCGGATCGTCGCCCGCGATGACCGCATTCGAAGGGTCGTAGTTGACGCCGAACCATGGGCTGTGCGGGATGGCCGCCAGCAATTTCAGGAACACGTCGTGCCGCTGCGCGAATTCGGGGAACTGCCAGTAGCCATCCTTGTAATGGTTTTCCAGGATGAGGACGACGCCGTGTTTCTCGGCATGGGGGAAGAGTTCGACGATGCAATCGGCGGCCATCTTCACGCCATCGTCGATCGAGACCTCGGGCCGCCGCTGCCCGCTGAGCACCCGGCAGAGCCGGCCGCCAAGCTGCGCCGTGACCTCGATGACATGGCGCTCTTTCTCGACCTCGCGCGCCCGCGCCGCGGGATCGGGCTGAGTAAAATCCGGGGAGTAGCACATCATCGGCATGGTCAGCCCATGCGCTTCGATGCGTTCCCGGGTCCGCTTGATTTCCGGCCCATCCTGCGGCGTAAAGCCCCAGTAGAATTCGAGGCCGTCCACATCCAGTTCGGCAGCCACTTTGTCGATCCATTCATCCACCGTCATCGTTTTATTGACGCACAAATGATCGAGATAACATTTTGGAAAAGCGGCGAGAGGCATCGGGTATGGCGAAAGGGTGGACGGGAATTTTAGTATTATCGCAAAGCGGGCGCAAGGTTAGAGCGAATCGCAGAAACCAGCGGCGATTCCGAATCTTTTGCCGCCGTCATCGCGCCAGCGCTTCCTTCGATTTTTGCGCGGTTTCGGTCCCGCGAGGAGGTGTCGAGCCGCCCCGGGTGCGGAAGAGGATGTCCGCGACGTTATGGATGTACTGTTCGTCGGGCATGGCTTCCACGGCTTCGGGCGGAAAGGTGACGATCTCCTTGAAATGCTCCGCAAGCTCAGAGAAAAGCCGCACGCGGGCGGCGGGTTCCAGGTCGGCGCGGCGCACGAGCGCCTGGAGCGCGAGCCGCGCTTCCTCCGCGGAGGCGCGCTGGCGGAGGCGGGCTTCCAGGTGCGGATACTGGCGAAGGGAATTGAATTTGCCTGCGAGGAGATTTTCCAGGTCGGGCTCCAGATGTTTTGGGATGTGGATCACGACGGTGTTCGCGGCCAGATCCCCGAGCCGCTGGGCGCGCCTGGTGACCAGGCAGGCGATGCCGCCGACCATGTAGCAGGCAGGCAGCAGATCCGCGAAGCGGAGCAGATTGCGCATGAGAATCTGGTGAAACTGGAGGCGAAGACCCTGCGCGTCCATCACGCGCAGCCGCAGAAATCGCTTGCCGACGGTCTGGCCGCGAAATGCCCATTCCGTCGCTACTCCGTAGCCGATGGAGATCACGAAATACGAGATGAGCGAAAGCGCCAGCGCGAAATCGAGGCTGACCGCTCCCACGGCCGTGCACAGGAAGTTCACCCCGGTGTGAATCGCGCTGATCATCACGAGGTCGATGCCCCAGGCCATGCAGCGGGAGATCGGGCCCGCGAGCTGATAGGAGAAAACGATGCCTTCCGGCGTGCGGAGGCGCAGTTCGGAGTTCACGGCGCCTCCTCCTGGACCGCCTCGCGCTTGCTTCCGAGAAACCACACCAGCACGGCAAATTCCGCGCAGCCGAACGCGATCTTGAGCCAGTAGGGGACCACCGGCTGATGGTACTGCGAGAAGAAGGATTCGACGATGCCCGCCCAGACCAGCATCACCGCCACGCCGCCGATCAGGGTCATCACGTCGCCTCCCACCGCGCGCAGGCGGTCGGCCAGCGGCGCGCGATCTCCGCGCCCGATGAGCGCTTTGCCCAGCACCAATCCGCCCTGGCCAGCGATCAGCACCGCTGGGATCTCAATCACCCCGTGGGGCAGCAGCCATCCGAGGAGGAAGACCGTTTGCCCAGCGAGGATGTAATCGATTCCGACGAGCCCGAGGATGACCCCGTTATAGAAAAGCAGCAGAATCGTGCCGATCCCGAAGGTCATGCCAAAGGCCACGGCTTTGATCGATACGCCGATGTTGTTCGTCATGAGCTGGCTGGCGAAGGTGGAGTGCGATCCCGCGAGGCGGTCGTGCTTGGCCTTCTCTTCGTCCGCCACCCGCTTCGCGGGGTCGCCGAGATGCTTCGAAAACATCCCGGGGAGGATGGCTTCTTTCGCCTCGTCGTCCAAGGCCACGGCGAATCCGCCGAAGATCACGCCCACGATCGTGATGATGACGGAGAGCGCAAAGGCGCCGGATTGCCGCCGGAAAGCGCTGGGAAACTCGATGTAAAACCACTGCCACGGACGGAAGCGGGTCCGGCGCTGGCGGGTCTCGTGGATCTCTCCGTAGGCCCGCGCGGTGAGCGATTCCAGGTAGGATCGCAGCGCCGGCTCCGAGGCAAACGTGGCGATCCGTCCGAGATCCGCGGAGACCTTTTGATAGAGGAAATGAAATCGATTCGCTTCCTCGAGCGTGAGCCGCCGGTAGGGCGCAGCTTCCATCCGGGTCAGGATCTCGTCGAGTTCAGTCCATGTGGGCCGCTCGGAAGCGATGAAGCGGGGAAGGTCGATAATCATGGGAATACGCCTGCTTTTTTACGGGGTCTAAATCAGTTGCCGGCGCTTCACGTCCGCGTGCTGGGCGACCAATTGCCCGGCGAGTTTTTCCGGATCGAGGAGGCTGAGCCGCACCCCGCGCCGCTTCAGCACCTTTTCCAGTTCGCGGAGGCTGTGCCACCGGAAGTGGCCGCCGAGCTGCCGATAGAGGTCGTCCGGCTGATGGACGGCGGAGTCCTGGAAGAGCGGGTGCGCTCCCGGCGGCTGCAGCATGTCCGCGAGGATCAAATGCTGGCGGCTGATCAGTTCCGTCGCTTTGGAAAAGTTTTCCGCGAGCATCGGGTCGTCCAGGGAGGTCAGGAAAATCAGCAATGCCCGGCGGCGCAGGCGCAGCCGGATGAAGGCGCAGAGTTCCTCGAAATCCGGGGTCACGTCCTGGGGCTGAAGCGTGTGGAGGCGGTCCCGGCAGGCGTCAAAGTGGCTCTGGCCGCTTTTTGCCCGAACGAAGTTCAAGACGCGGTCGCTGAAGGTCAGCAGTCCGAATTGATCGCCCTGCCGCTCCGCGGCCAGGGCGAGGATCAGCGCCCCCGTGATGTAGCGCTCCAGCGTCGTCGTGCGCGCGGTTCCGGTGGGAGATTCCGGGTCCGCGAGCGTGACTTCGCGCGCCGAGAGCCGGGAAGCATCCAGGATCACATAGACTTCCTGGGTGCGCTCGATCTGGAAAATCTTCGTCACTGGGTGCCCGCGTTTGGCCGAGGCTTTCCAATGAATTTCATCGTAGCTGTCCCCCGGGACGTAGTCGCGAAGCTTCTCGAAATCGCGGCCTTGTCCCGCCTGCCGCTGGGCGTGGGCGCCGAGCTGTCCGCGTTTCAGGAAAAGGGCCGCCACGTGTTTCCGCTCGCGCATGAGGTTGGGATAGACCTTCAGCTCGGAGCGCACCGCGTGGTTGGCGCGGACGCCCCAGAATCCCAGCGGCGAGACGCTTTCGATGTAGGCGCGATCGAGAAAATACAGACCGCGCTTCGTGGGAGTCACGGGCCATTCGAGCTGCGAGTACGCGGCTCCTGGGGGGAGCTGCGCGATGCGGTCATCCGAGTCCGGGTTGATTTCGACGGGAAAGGCGAAGCCGACCCGGATGCTCCGGGCTTCGAGAGAGAGATTCTCGATCCGCACCTCGAGATGGCCCGGGCGATCCTTGAGGAATCGCGTGGACTCGGGCAGATGCACTCGAATGCCGCCCAACCGCCGGCGCCCCGCGAACGCGTCGTTGACGGCGAGCGCCGCCAATCCGCCAATGACCAAAATGGCCACGGATGCCGCGGCGGGAATCGTGGCGCCGACCGCCGCGAATGGCAGGACGATGAAGGAGACCCAAAGCAGGAGCCGTGTGCGGGGGACGATCATCAGGGAATGCGGCGGGATGGAATCCAGACGGGCGGCAGCCTCAGCGCGGCACCGCCACTTGCTCCAGGATTTTCGAGATGACTTCGGTAATGGTCACGCCCTCGATTTCATACTCGGGCCGGAGCACGAGCCGATGGCCGAGCACCGATTCCGACATCGTCCTGACGTCGTCCGGGGTGACGAAATCCCGCGTTTCGAGGGCGGCCTGGGCGCGGCTCGCGAGGAGCAGCGCCTGCGTGGCGCGGGGGCCGGCGCCCACGAGGATGGTGTCGTTTTCGCGCGTCGAGCGCACAAGATCGACCACATAGGCCACGAGTTCCTCGCGCACGGTGACCGCCTCCAGGGAGCGCCGAAGCTGCGCCAGATCCTCTCCGGAAACGACGGCCTGCACCGCGCCGGCGGCCAGGGTTTCCTCGGGCGATTCCGACCCCAGCATCCGCCGGGCCAATTCCAGTTCGCTCGCGCGGTCCGGCGTGTTCATGGAGACCTTGAGCATGAAGCGGTCTTTCTGGGCTTCCGGGAGGGGATAAGTGCCCTCATATTCCACCGGATTTTGCGTGGCGAAGACCGTGAAGTTCGGCGAGAGCGTGTGGGTTTCCCGGTCGATCGTCACGCGGCGCTCCTGCATCGCCTGCAGGAGCGCGGACTGAGTCTTGGCGGGCGCGCGATTGATTTCATCGGCCAGAAGGAATGTCGTGAAGACCGGCCCCTTGATGAGCGTGAACTCGTTGCGCTGAAGGTTGAATACATTGGTGCCGGTGATATCGGCCGGCATCAGGTCGGGCGTGAACTGGATGCGGTTGAACTCGCACCCGAGCACCCGCGCCAGGGTCCGCACGAGGAGCGTCTTCGCCACGCCGGGCACGCCTTCGACGAGCGCGTGATGGCCGGTGAAGATGGAAATGAGCGCTTTGTCGATGACGTCATCCTGGCCGATGATGACTTTATGCACCTCGGCCCGCGCACGGGTGAGGACTTCCTGGATGGGGGCGGTGTCGGTGGGCATGCGGGTGGGGTGTTGGGTAAAATGGCGGCTAACGCTGGCGGGTGAGGCTTTGGCAGATGGTCTGGTAGGCAGCCACGGTATTGCGTTCGCGCGATGGGCGGGCCTGCTCCTGGCCGAAGATTTCGTCGATCCTGGCCATCTCGCGCGGCCGATTTGGAAAGGCCTTGCGCCATTCGCCCACGCAGATGCCGAGGATCTCGGCAGGCTTGATGGCGCGCCGCAGCAGATTGACGTAGCCTTCCGACGATTCCTTGCCGGCCACGACTCCGCTTTCATCGGCGCCGGACTTCCGGGCCGGGAGGAAGCGCACGGCATTCTTCCAGACGAAGAGGGCCGTGAGCAGAATCAGGCCCGCGACCACACTTTGCAGGTGGTATTTTCGCGCGAGCGTCGCCATGCCGGGCTCTTCGCGGACGTCATGATGCTCTTCATCGAAGATCACCTGGGGCGGGCCATCGAAAAATCGCGCGAGCAAATGCGGCAATCGATCCGTGCGCAACGCTTCATTGCTGATCAAAAATGAATCCGCGGAAAAGACGAGGCTGCCTTTCCCGAGTTTTCGCTCGATGATCACCGGGTGATTTTCGCAGGTGTAGAGGACTTTCCACTCCGGCTTGAGATCCTTGAAATAAAGCGCGGTGTGCCATGAAATCTCAGGCTCGAGGCCGCCGGAGCGATCGCTGGCGACCGCGATTCGGTGAAAGGCCTTCTGTTCATCGGCGGGCAGGAAATCAAAGGCGAAGCCCCAGCGCTTCACGGCTTCGTCGAAATTCACGGTGGTTTTTGCGCCTTCATCGCTGTCCTCATCGGATTCGCCGTCCTTCGCCTTTTTCCTGGCGTTCTTTCCCTTCGTGCCGGGCTCCTTTTTGTCGTCGTCTTTCGCATCCGCGGTCTTCCTGTTTTTGCCGCCGAGCTTTTCGCCTTTCGCCTTTTCCGTCTTTTCCTTCTTCTTCCTGCGGGCATCGGCATCCAGGCGCCTTTGCTCTTGCTCCCCCGGCGAACGCTCGATGGGGTTGAAGGTAATGATGGCGCGCGAGCCACTGTGCATCAGGGTATTGAGATCGAGCAACTCCTCTTCGTCCCACGCGGCGTATCGCGGGACGCCCGCATACATGAGAGTGATCGGACCGGCGGGCTTGAGTTTCGGCAGGGGCTTGTAGTTGCGTTGCGCGTCCAGGCCCGGCAATTGCCCGAGCGCGTCGTAGAGACCTTTGGCCCCGAGCGGATCGGCCCGGAGGGACGAGTAAGGCGGATACACGTCGCCCTTCTCGTAGCGGAGGGCGAAGAGCTGCGCCACGCCGGCCACGAATGCGCCTGCGAGGAGCAGCGCCAGCATCAAAAGAAGAAGCGGCTTTCTCAGCATGCGCGAATCGTTTGAAGTTTCCGCGAGAAATCCGTGAGCGTTTCCGAGGTCACGGGATGTTCGCCGTACCATGCCCGCTCGAATGCACGGAGATTCCCCTCGAAGGCCGACAGGAGCTCTGTCTGGCTGCGGGCGCGGCGTTGCAGTTCCCGGTCGTAATCGCGATTGGATTTGTATTTTGCCAGCCGGATAAGTTCCCGCTGGCCGAGGTGCGCGAGGCAGGCGAGGTAGGAGGCGCGCAGGGCGAGCCGCAGTTCGCCCCGCTGGATCAGTTCGCTGGCGAGGTTCAACCAGCCATCTTCGGGAAGCTGATCGGCGGTCACGTCCTCCTGGGTGAGATCCGGCTGCACAGCCAGCGGTTCGGCGCGCGCCTCGGAAGTCGGGGTCCGGCGCCGCGCGCGCACCACGAGAACGATCAGCAGGATCGCGGCGACGCCCAGAAGCACGATAAACAGGAAGCGCACGGAGCCGAGCATGCTCAGCCAATCGTGGCTGCCGGACTCCGAATTTTTATCGCCGAAGAGCCAGTCGCCGAGTTTCCGGAGCAAGGGCTTGAGCCAGCTCCCGACTTTCCATTTCACGCGCTCCACCCAGCGGTCGATATTTTTTATCCCTTTGGAGAACCAGCCCTCCTCCTCCTTTGGAAGGGTTGAGCGGTCGCGCGGCGCGCGCCAGGCGTACTCGCGGCGCTCGAGCACGTCGTCCAGCGAGCGGTTGAGATCCTGCGCATTGACCTTCGGCTCCTGCTTCATCGCAGCGGCCGCGGGCAGGGGCGCGCCCCATGCGGAAAAAAGAAGGAGGAGAGCCGCCGCCCCGGCGATCGCCGGACGCGAAAGACGCATCCGCTTGAGCTGCACCTCGATATCCCGGCCCGTCCTGAGCGAACTGCCATGAAAACACCGCAACACGATGAAGGCCTTCCGAATGGGATCGAGGCACAGATAAAC
>Ga0302319_10015155_pt1 | contig 14305 bp, 8 predicted proteins | sample Bog_T0_2_FD_203319 | JGI IMG/M metagenome (GOLD analysis project Ga0302319, IMG submission 203319) | Peat permafrost microbial communities from Stordalen Mire near Abisko, Sweden - Bog_T0_2 | ecosystem: Environmental > Terrestrial > Soil > Wetlands > Peat | place: Sweden: Abisko, Stordalen Mire... | reverse complement strand
TTTCGGTTGCGGCCCCGGCCGCGACCTGAAAGCGTTCCAGAGGCTCGGTCACTTGGCAATCGGACTCGATGGTGCGGCGGCATTTGCCGCCATGGCCCGTGAAGACACGGGGTGCGAGGTTTGGCATCAGGATTTCCTCCACCTCGATTTGCCGAGCGGGTTCTTTCACGGCATTTTTGCGAACGCCTCGTTGTTTCACGTTCCATCGCGGGCGTTGCCGCGCGTGCTTGGGCAACTGCGGCTGGCATTGCGGCCGGGGGGTGTGCTGTTCAGTTCGAATCCGCGCGGCGACAACGAGCAGGGTTGGAATGGTGAGCGTTACGCCGTTTATCACGATTTCGCCGGATGGCGCAGCCATCTCATCCAGGCCGGCTTCGCCGAAATCGAACACTACTATCGCCCGGCCGGGTTACCCCGCGAACAACAGCCGTGGCTGGCTAGCGTCTGGCGCCGCCTTTGACCCCGTGGAACTCCCCTCCCATTTGGGAGTGGGCGGACCCTGCGGCCCGGCGATAGGCTCGATCCAACCTAGGGAGCGAGCGATGCGCCGAATCATGCGATCGACAATGAAGGGATTTCCGCACTTGATTGCAGGCCTGGTCGCCGCCGCACTGATGGGAATCGCCGCCGACTACGGAATCGCGCGGGTGCAGGCGGCGCCTCTCGCGGTGCCAGCGCCGCCACCGGCGGCGATCGGCACACCAATCGACGCACCCGCCGGTCCACCGACCGGCGCACCTGCGCGCGACGCGCTCAACTCGACGGCGTCCACGGGATCGCCTGACTCAGCGCACGCCGCGGCCGCCGGCCACGCGATTGGTCCCGACCCCGGCAAAGGCTTCGTGCGCCTGCCGGGTCACGTGCTGGCGGCGCTGGCCAACGCCGTGCCGGCTCCCAGTTCGGCATCGGATTCGCAGCCGATGACGCTCACCTTGACCCTGAGGCGCGATGATGAGGCGGGGTTCGAGCGCTACCTCGCGGACGTCTACGATACCGACTCGCCCCACTATCGCCGTTTTCTCAGCCAACGCGAGCTGACGCAGCGATTCGGTCCCTCCGCAGCGCTCTACCACGACGTGGTGCGCTATTTACACGCGCAGGGGTTTCGCCTCCTGTCCGGTTCCAACAACCGGCTCACGTTGACGGTGCGCGGCACCCGCGCGCAAGCCGAGAGGGCATTCGATTTACACATCGGCGAATACGCGATCGGTGCTCGACGAGTTTTCGCGAACAGTGAGGATCCGCGTCTGCCGTCGAGGTTGGCACCCTCTGTGATGGCGATCGGCGGCTTGAATGATCTGGCCGAGCCGAAGGCGGGGAAGGATGCAATTCTAAGGGCACTCCAGTATGTTTGGGAGGCTCTGTGCCATCTTGCCGAAACAGGAACTGGCGCAAATTCGCTCAATGGAGCAGCAGCCACAGCAGGAAACACCACGCAGGCCGATCCTTGCTTACCGAAGAAAACAACGCAAGTCTCAGCGACGCGCGTTGCGGCCGTGCAGAGACTGACTGCAACGCCTCCAACGCCATGGAGCGCCGTGGATGGGACCGGTCAGACCGTGGGCCTCCTGGAATTCGATACATTCGAAACCAGTGATGTCGTCGACTACTTGAATTTCACCGGTGCCCCGGCGAGTGAGATCAACAACCTGAGTGCAGTGCCGGTAAACGGCGGCGCGGCGCCTGGCGCCAACCAGGACGAGGTTCTGCTCGATATCAACGCCGTCATGACCGTCGCCCCGGGCGCCAAGGTCGTGGTGTACGACGCGCCCTTCTCGGGCGCGGGGTCGAGCTTCCAGAGTCTGTTCAACGCCATGATCAACGGCGGCGTGACGGTCATCAGCAACAGTTGGGACTACTGCGAAGATCAGACCACATTGGCCGACGTCCAGAGCATCGATGCCATTTTGCAGAGTGCGGAAGGGTCCGGAATCACCGTTTTCAACGGCAGCGGTGACTCCGGCAGCACTTGTCGCGACGGCAGTGCGAACACGATTTCCGTGCCGGCCGATTCGCCGAATGCCACGGCGGTTGGCGGCACTACGCTGCGCTTTGGACCAGGCTATGTTTACGGCAGCGAAACCTGGTGGAACGGCAGCGCCGAGGTGCCACCGACCGGGCAAGGAGGATTCGGCGTGAGCCGCTTCTTCAGCCGGCCGGCCTACCAGGCCAACTTGAATTCGAATGCCATGCGCTCGGTTCCCGATGTGGCTGTCAGCGCGGATCCGTCCGACGGTGTGCAGCTTTGCGAGGCGAGCGCCGGTGGTTGCCCCACGGGTTTATTCTACGGCGGAACCAGCCTTGCTGCGCCGACGTGGGCGGGGTTTGCGGCCCTCCTCAACCAAGCAAGGGGATCGAATCTCGGCAACTTGAACGCGCTGATTTATCCGCTCGCCGGCACCAACGCATTCCATGGCGCGGCCTCGATGGGCAGCGATTTTGCGCACGTCGGGCTGGGCTCGCCGAATGTCGACAACCTGTTGCTCGCATTGACCAATGCCGTTGCCGGCGCTCCGGATGCGGGCGTCTCGACGGTCGTTCCGTGGCTGGCCGCGCAACTGTATGCGCCCGCGATTCAATCCGTTCCAGCAGATGGCAGCACGACCGCCTACCTTGTCGTGACGTTGAGAGATGCCAGCGGCAACACGGTGGGCGGCAAGACTGTGTCATTGAGCGCCGCCGCAGGCAGCGCCAGCATCACTCCGGCGAGTGCCGTAACGTCCGTCAGTAATGGTGCGGCGATCTTTTCGGTCACGGATCTCACGGCCGAATCGCTGGTATTCACGGCGACCGACACCACCGACGGCACCGTTCTTCAGTCAACACCGACCGTGACATTCAGCGTGGCCCCCGCCGCCGGCGCCAGCATCAGCGCGACTCCGTCCAACGTCCCGGCCGACGGTCTAACGGCGGCGACTATCACGGTGACTTTGAAGGACGCCTTGAATCGACCCACACCAGGAAAGACCATCGCCGTCTCCGACGGCGGTGCGCACGCGGTGATCACTCAGCAGGCCTCGGGCGGCGGCTCAGCCTCCGGGGTGACTGACGCCAACGGACAGATCGTGTTCGCGGCAACCGATCAGGTCGCCGAGACAGTGACCTTCAGTGCAGTCGATGTCACGGACGGCAATTTGCCGGTGCCGGGCACGGCGCCGGTTACCTACAGTGGCAGTACCCAGACGGCGTGCGGCCTCAGTACGCCGCCGGTGGCTGCCACCGGCTACTCGCTCACGCCCTACATCACCGGTTTCGCAGCGGCCGTCTCCTATTATTATGGTGGAATCGACGCTGGATGCGGCGGCGTTACGCGGCCAGCGTTCCCATCGTCCGGCGGCGTGTTGGTCGCGGATTCGATCAGCGGCGCGCTCTACCAGCTGCCGCTCTCAGGCGGCGTCGTCTCCAGCGCCAATACGCTCTTACAGCTCAATCCCACCGCGGGAAATCTCGTATTCGGGACGGACGGCAGCCTTTACGCCGGGTATGCAACGACGGGAAGTGCCGTCGGCTCCGGCGCCATTGTGCAGCTCGATCCGCTCACCGGTACCGTGAAGAATACCGTTGCCTCCGGACTCACCTGTCCTTACGGCCTCGCCATCGATCCGCTCACCGGCGACCTCTTCTTCGATGATTCCTGCACTGGCGATGGCACCGACGACCCGACGGTCTACCGCATCATCGACCCCGACAATTCCGATGCAACGCGGCCGACCTCGGTCGTGGCGTATGCGACGCTGCCGTCGACCCCGAACGGTGGTATGGCATTCGCGCCCAACGGCACGCTGTACGTCGTCAGCGGTTATGGGGTTTTCACTTCCGGCAACGGCAGCGTGCAGCAAGTCTCCGGCACCAATGCCGCGAGCGTCACCGTCACCGCGCTGACCGGGATCGATTCATTGCTGGGCGTCAACATCGGCGCAACGAATGCCGATGGGAGCGCGCAATCGCTCATCGTCCAGCCGGAGCCATCGGCCAGTCTCACCGCGGTGCCGATCGCCAATCCCGCCGCGGCGACGCCGCTCGCCACGGTCCCGCCGGGCCTCGGTGCCGTGGGACCCGATGGTTGCCTGTATTTCGGCGCATACGATACCGTCTACCGAATCGCCAATAGCACGGGCAGTTGCGCGTTCCCCACGACGAGCACGGCGCCGGCCATCACGTTGGCTCCCGCCACGGTCTCTCCCAACCCGGCGCAGGGAGCAAGCCAAACCTTCACCGCGACCGTGAAGAACGTGAGTCCATTGTCTGGTGTGCCGGTGCTCTTTAGCGTGAGCGGCACCAACACCCAAGCTGGCCTTGCCGTGACCAACGCCAGCGGCAATGCGACCTTCACCTACACCGGTCTCTATACGGGCACGGATCAGGTGGCCGCCGGTGCGACGGTTTCGGGCACCCAGCTCGCCTCCAACATCACGCAAGTGACCTGGACCCCCGGCAAGCACGTCACCTTCCTGACGCTGAACACGAGTCCGCAGGGTGGCATCGCCGGCCAGCCGGTGAGCGTGGTCGCGTCCCTCACCGATGTATCCGCGAGACCGGCTGCGGCCCTTTCCGGCCAGATGATCAACTTCAGCCTGGGGAGTTCGACCTGCACGGCCCTGACCGGCGCCAATGGCAGCGCGACCTGTCCGCTGACGCCATCGCAAGTGGGCACGAGCACGCTCACCGCATCGTTTGCCGGCACGGGTCAGTACGTCGCGTCCACGGAGTCTGTCGCCTTCCACGTCACCGCTGCGGCTGTGACGCCGCCGCCGTCGGTCACCATTGGTGTCGTGCCGACGTCAGTGACGCTGGGTACCGCGGCTCAGCTTACGTGGTCGAGTGCCAATGCCACGAGCTGCATGGCCAGCAACGCGTGGAGCGGCACCGAAGCGACGAGTGGTACGCAAAGCGTGAAACCCGCGAGTCCCAACACCTACACGTATGTACTGACCTGCACCGGCGCGTCGGGCGCAACAACTACGGCGCAGGCGGTCCTCGTCGTCAAGCCGGCCGTCACGACCACCACCGTGATCACCTGGCCCACGCCCGCGCCCATCACCTATGGCACGGCGCTTGGCAACACCCAGCTCGATGCCAAGGCCAACGTGGCGGGAACCTTCAGCTACAGCCCGGCGGCCGGGACGGTGCTCAGCGCCGGCGTGCACACGCTCAGCGTGACGTTCACGCCCGCGAGCAGCGCGTACACCCCGGCCAAGGCGAGCGTGCAGCTCTCCGTGCAACAGGCAACGCCGTCCGTCATCTGGCTGCCATTGCCCATCTTCCAGGGCACACCGCTCGGCTTTTTCCAGCTGGATGCCGTCGCCTTCGAACCGGGAAAGTTCTGCCGGTTGCTGCCGGGGAAGTTCGTGTACACGCCCGCGGCCGGCAAGGTGCTGCCGGCGGGCAAGCAGCCTTTGTCGGCCACCTTCACGCCGGACGATGCGAATTTCAAGACCGTCACGGTGCATGCAACGCTCGAGGTGTGGCCGAAGCCTTGGTAGGCGCCGGGCTCATCCGGGTGCCGTGGGGATCTTCAGCAGGGCGGGGCGGTTGATCCACCAGGTCAGCTTGAGCAGAGCGATCACGCCGAGCACCATGGTCGCGCAGCTCGCGGCCAACGCTGTGCCGAGCGACCCGAAGGCATCGCTGCCCAAGCCGACCAAGAACGGGCCGAGTCCGGGACCTAGCACGGTCGTCACCAAGAAATAGGCCGCCGTCCCGGTTCCCCGGTGCTCCGGTGGCAGGAGATCGAGCGCAAGCGCGGCGGCCACTCCGGTCCAACCGCCGCTCCCGAGGCAGAGTACGGTAAACGCCGCGAGGAAGGCGTGGTAGTTGGTCTGACCGGCAGCCAGCCAGATTGCCGCGCCTTCGACGAGGACGGCAAGCAATGCCGTATATGCGCGTCCCGCACGATGCGCTCGGTGCCAGCGATCGGCGATCCAGCCGCCGAGGAGACAGCCGATGATGCCGCCCCCGATCAGGAGGCCGCCCAACTGCGCCCCCGCGGCGGTGGCACCGACGCCGAAGCGGCGCTGCGCGAAGGGGATGAACCAAAACCCCGCGGCATAATCGACGAAAAGCACTGCAGCAAACGCGGCTACCAGCAAGCGAAATGGTTGCCGGCCCAGCGTCGCGAGGTAGGCGGGAGGGTCGGCAACCCGCAGCCGCTGCGCCCACCAGATGGCAACCATGGCGGCCAGCGTGATGGCGAGAGGCACTGCCCAGGACGGCGGCAAGCGCACTTGCAGGACAACCGCGCCGAGCGAGGCGCCCACCAACACGGCGATGTTCACATTCTCTTGCCGAGTCCGTAGCCGCCTGGGTCGGACCGGCTCCGCTGCGCAAAAGAAACGCAGGTAGATCGCGCCCAAGATCCCCGGTGCGCCCGCCACGAGGAGCGCCGGCCGCCATGCTGCGAACGTCGCATGGCGAAATAAATCCAGGATGGCGCCGCCGACGAGCGCCGCCGCGCCTGCGCCGATGAAGGCGCTGGTCAAAAACAAGCTTGCAAGCCGTGCGCGATAGCGCTCGCCGGCAAGCTCCGCAATCACGGAGACCGCAGCCGCGGTCGCGATTGCTTCGCCGACGGCGACGCCCGCCCGGGATGCGACCAGAGATGAATAGTCGGAGGCGAACGCGGCGCCGATACAGGACAGCGACCAGACGTAAGCGCCCACGCGCACCAATCGAAGGCGATCCGAACGGTCCGCCATATTGCCGAAATAAAGCCCGAGTAATGCATACACGATCGAAAAGGCACTGCCGGTCAAAGCACCCAACTGCCGGTCCCGGAGGTGCAGATCCGACTTAACAGATTCCGCAAGAATTCCCAGGATCTGCCGGTCCAGATGAATGCAGGCGTAGAGCCAACAAACTCCTAGAAAGATGCCGATCCTTGTGCTTTTATGCGGGGAAATCGGCATCGCCACGGGTGATCCTGAGCATGATTTTTCCGTTCAAAAGATAAATAAATCTTGTGAACCGCATCGAAATCGCCGTCGAGAGTTTTCGCGATGCTGCGATGTTTCCTGCGCGTTGGCCGCAGGCGCTCGAGCGGGTCGCAGCTGCGTTGCACTCGGATGGGGCGACTCTACTACTGACGCCCACCCGGGCGCACTTCCTGACGGCGTCCACGACGCTGCACCCGCTCGTCGAACAACACTTCAAGCTGCCGTTTCCGGATTCGCGCGAGCAGCGCGTCAGTCCGGACATCACAGAGGGCTTCAAGCCGGACCAAGCGTATTTCACTCCGGAGGAAATCAAACGCGATCCCTATTATCAGGAGTTTCTCGTGCGGCACGGTTTGGGATGGAACGCGGCGGCAGCACTTGGCGGCGGACTGCTGATGAGCCTGAAGCGCGGCAACCGGCTCGGTCGCTACGAACGAGCGGAGATTTCCGACTTGAACGCGGCGCTTCCCTGGCTGCGCTCAGCCTCGCGCGCGGCGGCGATGGCGTGGCGCAGCAACTTCTCCGGGCGGCTCAGCGCGTTCGACCAGATCGGCCGCGGCGCGATCCTGATGGACGAACGCGCCCGCGTCGTGGAGTTCAACGCCTCCGTGCAGTTCGGCGATGGGCTGGATCTGTCGGACGGCGCGCTGCAGGCAGCGCGCGCCGCGGACCGCACGCGGCTCGCGCGATTTCTCGCGGCGGTGGTGGATCCCGCTTTGAGTTCTTCGCGTTCGGGCAGCATTCTGGCGCTGCCGCGGCCTTCCGGCCGGCGACCCTGGCTGCTCGACGGTGTGCCCTGTACCGACGCCATGCGGAGCCTGCACAGCCGGGCGACGGCGCTGGTCCTGGTGACGGACATGGATCGGCCGGTGAACGTGACATTGGATCATCTGCGGGAGATGTTCGGTTTGACACCGACCGAAGCCAGGCTCGCGCGCGAACTCGCGGGCGGTCGTTCCGTGCAGCAGGCAGCGGCTGCACTTTCGATCAGCGTTGACCACGCGCGCCAGCGGCTGAAATCCATATTTCTGAGCACCGACACCAGTTCGCAGGCGCAACTGGTGGCACTGGTGGCCAAACTCCATGCATCGGCCGCTGCCGAAACGCCGCGTTGACCGGGCGCGGCGCGCCGGCGGAGCCGTTTTTGGCCGGTGCAACGTCGAGAGTCATCCCGCGAGCTGCTGAGGGGCCGAGCGCCTCCGGATAGGACGCGAGGAGTTTCCGCATAACGCCGTTGGTCCAACCGAAGCCGTCCTGGGTCGGGTATTCGCCGCCACCGCCGCGCCGGCCAGGTGACACGACGTCGTATTTCTCGACCAGCTTGCCGGTGCGCCGGTATACGGCATCGACGTTGGCCATCCATCGAAACGCGATGGATCGTGCCAGAGCCTCGTCGCCGTAGCGGCGCAGGCCGGCAACGGCGATCCATTGCAACGGCGCCCACCCGTTCGGCGCGTCCCACTGCTGACCCGTGTCGCGCATCGTCGTGACCAGACCGCCCGCTTTCAGCAAGCGTCGCGCGATCGTGCGGCCCACCGCGTGTGCCTGCACCGGTGTCGCCAGACCTTCGAAGAGCGGAAAGGCCGTGGCGGCCGTGACCTGCCCTCGAGCGCCGCCGCCGCGCCAGCGATAATCGAGGTACGCGCGCTGCGTTGGGTCCCAGAGATACCGGTCGATGGCCCGGCGGCGCGCCGCCGCACGGGCGGTGAAATCCTTCGCGCAGGCGTCGTCGCCGGTGGCATGACAGCCCAGGCGGATCGCGTTTTCGAGGCCGAACAGCAAACTGTTGAGATCGATCGGCACGACATCGGTGGTGTCGATGCGTGCCAGCGTGTGGCCGTCGGCGAACCAGCGTGAACTGAAGTCCCAGCCGCTTTCGGCGGCGGCGCGGATGTCCCGAAACAGCTGCGCAGCCGGGCGTCCGCTGGCACCGGCCAGCGCGTAGTCCGCGCGATACGATTCATCGCGCGGCGTGTCGCGATCGTCCCAGTAGCGATTGAGGACCGATCCATCCGCGAGGCCGACGACCCGCCGAAAGGCGGCACCACGGACGAGTCCACTCGCACCGTCCATCCAAAATTCGTATTCGCGTTTGAGCTGCGCGAGGTAGCGCGCGAAGGCCAGGGCCGGTTCCCCGGGTGAGAGCAGCCCCACCATTTCGAAGAAGAAGGGCGGTTGGGAACGGCTCAGGTAGTAGGTTCGGGCGCCGTTCGGCACATGCCCGAAGGTGTCGATCAGATAGGCGAAGTCCGCGATCATATCCGCGACCAAATCTTCGCGCCCGCTCTGCTGCAGCCCGAGCATCGTGAAGTACGAGTCCCAGTAGTAGATCTCGCGAAATCGCCCACCGGGGACCACGTACGGCTGCGGCAGCGGCAGCAGCGAATCATACGGCGGCGAGTCGGCCGAGCGGCGGGTCAATTGATTCCACAGGGCGTCGATGTGAATCACCAGCGATTCCGGAGCGGACGCCGCGGGCACGGCCACCACCGGCACCGGCAGCGCGAAATGCGCGGTCACGAACGCTTTCAAAGCCTCCTGCGTGATGGGGCGCGAGGCGTGATACTGCGCCAAAATCCAACCCGGCTCGCCGTCTGGAACCGCGTCGGGAAAGGCCTTGGCGTCGGCGAAAATTGGAGCGAGCTGCACGTCGACGAACAGGTCATCGAACAGCACCGCCGGTGGCGGGGGATATGCCGCCAATGGATCGGCCGACACCGGGCGGATGGCGTCGTGCCGCAGCTCGTCCGCTGCGGCGCTCAAACTCGCACAACCGGATCCCAGTGCGAGGCACCCAAGAATGACCGCGACCCGAAATTCCCTCACGCGCCAATCTGACATGCTCCAACCCGACACATCACATGAAGCTGTTCAGCCCCTCGCCGAACAGGTCTGCCAGGGCCGCGCGCGCCTGCAGCTCGTCGAAGCGCATGTCAATCAGCTCCTCGAGCTCCGCGGAATCGGCGTCCCCGCACCGCTGCGTATGGACGGTCTTGGCGGTGCTCGCCGAGAGAATCTCGAGCGGTCGGGGCGGCTCCCCGCTCCACGGGCGGGTCGGCCGGTTCGGAGCGGGTCGGGCGGCCGGATTGGGGTGGGTTGCCATCGTTGATTCCTCGCGTGTTTCGAGAGCCGTGGCTGGTGAGTGAGCGTGACTGTATAGCGCGCCGGCACCACATGCGAATGTCGGGGAACTCAGACAATGACCCACCCGGTTGGCAATCTCGCCGGCGAATGATCGGATCGAGGCGTAAGCTGCAACTGATCGCCATTGCATAGGGGCAGGGTGCCGCATTCGTGCCAGTGAGGTTTGCCAGCGTCGTGCTGACGTCGATCATGCTGCTCGACGGCTGCTCTCAATCGGTTCAGTATGCCGGCGATGGCCGTTTGATCGACAATGGGGTGACCGCGCCCGACACCCGGTATGTCGTCGAGGCCGGAACCGTCGATCTCAGCCGTGCCGGGAGCACCACCTTCCGGATGAGCGGACTGCCGCGGACCTATTTCGTCATCGGTCTCGAGGTGCCGGTTGGTGCCGATGGAGCCGCGACGAAGGCGGGCACGACCCCGGCGGATGTCTCGCTCCAGGTGTATCAGGAAGACCATGGGACGGCGGCGCTGGTCACCACGCCGCTGCGCGACTGGACGTGGTCCCGGGGCGCACGGCAGGGTTCGGCGTTCGTCTACCTGCCGCAATCGCCGCGATCCTACTTCGACGCCTTCACCGAGGCGCGCTATCGATTGACGGTCACGGTGAATGTCCCGGATCCGTCGATCCCGGCCGGCTCGCTGGTGGTTTTGAAATCGGCCGGATGGAAATGAGCGGCCGCGCGTGATCCATGGCCAATGAAAGCGCGATTCGCCGCGAGGTTGGGGCCGTTGCGCTGATGTTCACCGGCCTCGGCTCGATCATCGGTTCCGGTTGGTTGTTTGGCGCCTGGCGGGCGGCACAATTGGCGGGTCCGGGTGCGGTCTATGCCTGGGTCATCGGTGCCGTCGTGATTCTGTTCGTTGCCTTCACCTACGTGGAACTCGGCGCGATGTTTCCGGAGTCCGGCGGAGCGGTGCGCTACGGACATTATTCGCATGGGTCGCTGGTCGGCTTTGTCGCGGGCTGGGCCGCCTGGATTGCCATCGTTTCGGTGATCCCCGTGGAGGCGGAAGCCTCGGTGCAGTACATGAGTTCCTGGCCCTGGGCGTGGGCGCACGCGCTCTACGTGCACGCCGCAAACGGGCAGGGAGAATTGACCGCACCGGGCCTGTCGATTGCGGCCGTCCTCGTGGTGTTTTACTTCCTGGTCAATTTCTGGAGCGTGAAGGTGTTCGCCGACACGAACAGCGCCATCACCTTCTTCAAGCTGCTGGTGCCGGCGGCCACCGCCATTGCCTTGATGAGCAGCGGGTTCCACTGGCAGAACTTCCAGGTGGGAGTCCACGGCGGCCGGCACGTTGGCAATCTGGCCGCCATCCTCACGGCGGTGGCCACGAGCGGCATCGTCTTCAGCTACAACGGGTTTCAGAGCCCCGTGAACCTCGCCGGCGAGGCGCACGATCCGGGCCGCAGCGTGCCGTTTGCGATCTTCGGCTCGATCGCACTCAGCACCGTGATCTATCTCCTGCTCCAGGTCGCGTTCCTGGGTACGGTGGCGCCGGCGCATCTCGGCGAAGGCTGGGCGGCACTTGAATACAGCTCGCCGTTCGCGCAGCTGGCGCTCGCGCTGAATCTCAACTGGCTCGCCCTGCTGCTCTATGCCGACGCCTTCGTGAGTCCGAGCGGGACCGGCGCGACCTATACTGCGACGACCGCGCGCATGATCTACGCCATGGAGCGCAGCGGCACGGTGCCGGAGTTTCTCGGACGGGTGCATCCACGCTGCGGCATACCGCGACCTGCCATGTGGTTCAATCTCGCCGTATCCTTCACGTTCCTGTTCTTCTTTCGCGGCTGGGGCAAGCTCGCCGCCGTCATCTCGGTGGCGACCATCATCACGTACCTCGTGGTGCCGATCAGCGTCATCGTGCTGCGGCGAACCGCGCCCGACATGCCGCGCCCCCTGCGCATTCCCGGGCTGCCGTTGTTCGCTCCCATCGCTTTCGTGCTCGCCACTTTGATGCTGTACTGGGCGCGCTGGCCCCATACCGGCCAGATCATGCTGCTGCTGATTCTGCCGATGCCGGTGTTTCTTTATTACCAGGGTCGGGCGGGGTGGCGCGGGTTCGGCCGCCAACTCGGCGGCGCCTGGTGGCTGATCGCCTATCTGGGGGCCATCGTGGCGCTGTCCTGGGCCGGCAGCAGGGAATTCGACGGGCGCGGCTTCATCGCGTATGGATGGGACCAACTGTGCGTCGCCATCGCCGCGCTGCTGTTCTATGTCTGGGGCGTGCGCAGCGGTTGGCGGACACCGGCGCTCGAAGTCGAGGTGCGGCGCGCGAGCGCGCAACGGTAAGCCAGCTCGCGAGCCCGCGAGAATCGTGGTTGCGCACTCAAGTTTCGCCGCCGGCTGTCGTATCATTTGCGATGATGCATATGGCCTCGCCCACACCGCGATCCTCGAATTTGTTCGGCGTCGTCGGGTCGCTGGCGCTGCATGCGCTGTGCGCCGCCTGTCTTCTCTGGTCGAGCCGGATGCCGGTGGTCCTGCCGATGCCACCGGCACCGTTGCAACTGCTGGCACCGCCGCACGGCGGCGAGGAGCGGCTGCTCGAAGCGAAGGACGGCGCACCCGAGTGCGCCCTCGGCAAGGTCTATGTCGGCATCGGCGTGCAATACAGTTTGGAAGGCGTCGTATTGGTCGCACCGCAGTCCTATCCGGCGTTCCAGGCAGGCATCCGGCTCGGCGACGTCCTGTCTGACACAGGAATGAAACCCGATCCGGAGGGCTATTTCACCGTGGATTTCACGCGGCGAGGCCAGGCGCACCGGGTCCGCATCAAGACCAAGCGGATCTGTTTGCGCTAGATCCTAGTTCGCTTCGCCATCGCGCCGCGCAACTTTTCGAGGTCGACCGGCTTGATCATGTGATCTGCGAATCCTGCCCTCTGCGCGCGCTGCCGGTCCTCGAGCTGCCCATACCCGGTGAGCGCGATGAGACAGACTCCATCGAGGCCGTTCTGTTTCTTGAGCCGTCTCGCGACCTCATAGCCGTCGATCTCGGGCAGTCCAATATCCAGCAGTACGATCTCGGGCTTCAGACACTGCGCGAGTTCGAGAGCCTCCCGCGCCGAATATGCGGTCGTGACGGTGTGTCCTTCAATCTCGAGCAGCATGGCGAGGCTGTCGGCGGAGTCCCTGTTGTCATCGACGATGAGCACCCGCCGGGACGCGGTCGCGCCAGTCACCTGCGTGATCTCGCCCGCCGCCGGCATGTCCTCGACGGGCAGGTGGATCTCGAAAGTGGACCCCTTGCCCGGACCCGCGCTCGCCGCGGTCACCGTTCCGCCGTGCATCTCGATCAGCCTTTGCACGACCGCGAGCCCGACGCCGAGGCCGCCTTGCGAACGATCGAGGGTGCGGTCCCCCTGCACGAAGAGGTCGAACACCCGTGGCAGCAGCTCCGGCGGAATCCCCGCGCCGGTGTCGGAAATCGCGACGATCGCACGTTCGTCCCGCAACCTCGTCTCGACGCGGATCTCCCCGCCGCGATCGGTGTACTTGGCGGCATTCGAGAGAATGTTCATGACGCATTGCATGAGCCGCTCGGGATCTGCATTAACGCGCAGCACTTGCGGCGCCGTCTGCGTGACGGAAATACGGTGCTGCCGCTCGTGCAGCAGCGGTTCGACCGCCTCGATCGCCTGCGTGATCACGCCGGAGAGCTCCAGCGGCCGGCGCTTGAGTTCGATGCGACCCTGGGTGATGCGCGATACGTCGAGCAGATCATCCACCAAACGCGTGAGCTGCGAGACCTGGCGTTTCGCCATGCGCAGCGCCGGCTGAGCGCGCGGCTCGGCCTCCAGAATCTGGGTCAGGAATTCCACCGCATTGCCGATAGGGGCGAGCGGATTGCGCAGTTCATGGGCGAGCATGGCGAGAAACTCGTCCTTCTGCCGATCCGCTTCCTTGAGTGCCTCCTCGGCCCGCCATCGCGCCGACAGGTCCACCGAGGAGATGGCGACCCCGTCGCCGACGCGCGCGATGGCCAATCGAACGAAGGACTGGCGTTCGTCCTGCCCATAGAGCATCTCGCCGACCCACGGCGTTCCCGTCCCGAGGACCTCGACGTAGCGGTCGAACAGGCCGGTGCTCAGGCTGCCCGGCTGCACCTGCAGGATGCGTTTTCCAAGCAGCGCCTCGCGGGCGTGGCCGGTCAGTTGGGCGGCATTGTGGTTTGCGTAGGTCCACGCGAAGTCGACGACGGCACCGGCCTCGTCGCGCA
>Ga0302319_10015151_pt1 | contig 14306 bp, 14 predicted proteins | sample Bog_T0_2_FD_203319 | JGI IMG/M metagenome (GOLD analysis project Ga0302319, IMG submission 203319) | Peat permafrost microbial communities from Stordalen Mire near Abisko, Sweden - Bog_T0_2 | ecosystem: Environmental > Terrestrial > Soil > Wetlands > Peat | place: Sweden: Abisko, Stordalen Mire... | reverse complement strand
GCATCGGATGCATTCGAAATCAGTTCGCGAAGGAAGATGTCCTTCTCGGTGTAAAGCGAATGAATCATCAGGCGGAGCAGTTCTTTGGTCTCGGCCTGAAATGCTAAGGTTTCAACGGGCATTCGTAGCTTTCATCTCCAGAATTGTGATTGAGTATGGGGGAAAAGTCTTAGTGAAATCGGCGCTGAGGCCGTCGACCACGGCAGTGATGGGAACGATCTTATCGGGCTGCAGGATCGAGTTTGTGTCGTTGGGCGAGACGGCGGAGAGCGTGAACGAGCGGCCCTGGTCTGCCACCGTAGCCCCTGCTAAGGTCACGTGAACGGGCGTCGGATCTTTCTCGCGATTGACGATCTTCAGGAAGACGGTTCCGGTCTTGCTGTCGCGAGTCGCGCTGAAGAATAACATCGGTACCTGGCGGGCTGGCGGGGCCGCAGGCGGCGGCGCTCCGGCACGACCACGCGGCGCAGGGGGCTGCCATTCATGCGTCGGCACATCCGGGGCATCGAGAGGCAGGATGGTATCGCCGTGATGCGTGCTGAACATCTGCTGCGCGTAATAGGCAGGCGAACCGTAGGAATCGATGGTGTTATAGCCGATCAGGTCAGTCTTCCACTGCATGCCGCCGGGATTCACGTTGACGAAGAGCGGCGCGTAGCTCGACATGAGAACCAGGTCGGAATTGCGCTCCATGCCGGTCATCCATGCGGCGTCGCCCAGGGCTCCGCTCATGTTGGGCGTAGGTTCGCCGACACGCGTTGCCCATTCGCCGACGAAGACCTTCTGCGGACCACCGCGCGGGCGGCTGTCGAACTGATGGGCACGATTGGCCATGTCGTCTTCGCTGTTGGGATAGAGGTGTTCGTCGATGAGGTCGGCGGTTCGGGTCTTCGCGGAACCGGCGGTCGAAATGACCTTGAGCTTCGGGTACTTCGCCTTTATCGCGTCGAAGAACTGGGCGAAGCGGGCGTCGTAAGTGCCGCCATCGGCGCGATCGAAATTGTCTTCATTGCCCACTTCGATGTATTCGAGCGGGAAAGGCTTCGGATGGCCGTCTTTGACGCGGCGCGCACCCCAAGTGGTTTCGGGGCCGCCTGTGACGTATTCGATTTCGTCGAGCGCGTCTTTGACGTAGGGTTCGAGATCGGCTCCGGGCTTTACGCGTTCGCCGCGCAGCGAGTAGCCGGCGTAGACCGCGAGGAGCGGCTGCATGTGAAGATCTTCGCACCAGTTGAGGAATTCGAGCAGGCCCATGCCATCGGACGACCAGTATTTCCAGGCGTCGTCCATGTGGCCGGGGCGGAGGGTGATGTCGCCGATGGTTTTCTTCCAGTCGAACCGGGTGGCGATGGTGTTGCCTTCGAGGTAATTGCCGCCGGGGAAGCGCAGGAACGCCGGGTGCATGTCGGCGAGGAGCTTCATGATGTCGCGGCGGTTGCCGTTGGCGCGGTTGTTATAGGTGGGCGGGAAGAGGGAAACGAAGCCGAGCCAGATGGTGCCGGGTTCGTCGGATTCGATGGAGAAGTGGTTGTCGGGCGAGGCTTTGATGTTGTCTCTCGTTGTGAGGGTTACATCGTACTTCTTCCATTCTGTAGTGAGGTGGAGAATCCTGGAAGACGCTATCGGGAGGGTGTTGTCGTTGCTGGCGATTGAGACCCTGAGAGAGCCAGTGAAGCCAGGGGCGGCCCTGGCATAGATCGTGGCTTTGTAGCGGGTGATGGGATGGACGGGGATGCCCCAGAAGCCATCGTTTTGGACCCCGCCTTTTTTATCGATGGTGACCTTCAGGCTGGCAGGGACGGCCTCGTTGAAAGGCGTCGTCGAGTCCAGAGCAATGGCGGCTCCGGGTGTGGCGCTCCAGTGGACGGGCTTCGTGGCGTCTTCTTTGAAATTGCGATTGCGGATGAGTTCGGCGTAGAGACCGCCGTCGTAGGAGTAATTGATTTCCTCGGTCATCAGACCGTATAGAGCGGGGCTCACCTTTGGGCCAGGGGTGTCGGCATGGATGCGGATATTTACCGTCGTCTGCGCAGCAACGGCGAGGGCAGCGAAGGCCGCCAGCGATAAGAGTTTTTGCATAGAGCTCCGGCTATTCACTATATATAGCCTGAGCGGACACGGCGTGGAAATCAGACGCGGTCGACACGAGCGGCGTAGCAGCCTGGTTTGGCGAAATGCAGATGGATGTAGGCTGCGGTTGAGTTTTCGAAGGCTGTTTCGATGGCGGCTTCGAGCGCGGATCCTTCGGCCAGATCCGCAGCCACCATGGTTCCGGCGGCGTCGAACGAGCGGACGGAAATGATGCGCGAACGGAGCGTTTCGGGCACAGCATTTTCGGCCGGATTGGCCTCCGCGGCATCCCTCCGAACGTAGACAGCGTGGCTGGACCGGAACGGCGTGTTCGCGGAATGATGTTCGAAGTGTGTCAGGATCAGCTCTTCGCCGATCTCGGCGTCGGCGAGGCTGACTCGGCAGGGGAAACCGGGCTTCTGCGTGGCTTTGACGCGAAGTGCGTTACACGATGCGAGTTCTTTGTCGGACAGTTCGAATAAGTGGGCGAAGGTGGCTCTGGGCAGAGATCTGATTTGAAAGGGCATGCTTCGAGTCTGCGCTTTGGCGTTGCGGGACAATATCCGTTTATTGCCTTGGAATTTACGGATGAGTTCGAAAGGGCAGGCGGAATCGCCTGCCACACAGGTGACGCACTCGATGTGGCTTGCGGGACGGGGCGGCATGCGGTCTGGCTTGCCGAGTTTGGGTGGCGCGTCACGGCTGTCGATATCGAACCTGTCGAGATCGCGGGCGTAACCACAATTCAGGCCAATCTTGAAGCCGGCGAGTACAGGATTCAGCCCGCCTCGTGGGATCTGATTGTTTGCTGGCTTTACTACCAGGCCGATCTGCTTCCTCAAATTAAAGCGGGCGTTCGTCCGGGAGGCATTGTTGCCGTGGCGGGAAAGACTACGGGGCGTTTTGCAACGTCGCTGGCTATTTATCGGACTGCCTTCGAAGGGTTCACCGAACTCGCCTCGGGCGAGGAAGGAGATCGCGCCTTCCTGATTGCCCGCTACAATAAGTAAATAACCGTGGAAAAGAAGTTTTACATAGAAACCTTCGGCTGCCAGATGAATGCCCATGACTCGGAAAAAGTCATTGGCACGCTGCTCGCCAGTGGCTACAGTCAGGTCGATACGCTCGAAGAAGCCAGCTACGTCTTTTACAACACCTGCAGCATTCGCGATAAGGCGGAGCAAAAGGTCTTCAACCGGCTGCAGAGTTTCAAGCGCATCGGTAAAGACAAAGTCTTCGCGGTGCTCGGGTGTGTGGCGCAGCAGGAGGGCGAGAAGATTTTCGAGCGTGCCCCGCATGTGAGTCTTGTGGCGGGGTCTGCCAGCTATACGAAACTGCCGGAAATGCTGATCCAGCTCGAAGCGGGCAATAAGCGCGTCACCGGCCTGAGTCTCGATACGACCGAGGCTTTCGACACGCCGTTCACGCGGCGGGACAACCCGCACCGCGCCTACATCACGATCATCGAGGGCTGCGACAAAAGCTGTGCTTATTGCGTGGTCCCGTTCACGCGCGGCCCGGAGCGCAGCCGCATGGGCGCGAGCGTGATCGATGAGGCGAAGCGCCTGGCCGATTCGGGCTGCACCGAAGTGCAACTGCTGGGGCAGAACGTCAACAGTTATCGCGACCCTTCGCCTGCGGGCTGGGATTTCGCATCCTTGCTCGATCGCGTGGGCGAGGTGCGGGGAATCAGGCGCGTACGCTTCACCACTTCGCACCCGCGCGATTTCGTGAAGCCGATTATCGACGCCATCGATTCGAACCCGAACCTCTGCAACCATGTGCATCTGCCGGTGCAATCCGGGTCCGACCGCATTCTCGACGGCATGCAGCGGCTTTATACGCGCGATCAGTATCTGGAGCGCATCGCATGGATGAAGGCCGCGCGCCGGCCGATCGCGATCACGACAGACATCATCGTCGGCTTCCCCGGCGAGACCGAGAAGGAATTCGAAGCTACGCTGGACCTGCTGGATGAAGTGCAGTACCATTCGCTGTTCGCTTTCAAGTACTCGCCGCGTCCCAACACGGCGGCTCTGGCAATGGAAGACCATATCTCCGAGGATGAGAAAACGCGCCGCCTCACGATCCTCAATGAGCGCCAGCGCGCGATTCAAATGCGCCGGAATTCGGAGCTGATCGGTAAGGTGGAAGAAGTCCACGTGGAAGGCCGCCGCAAGGCTACGGAACTGCACGATGAACCACAGTGGATCGGACGCACATCGCAAAACACCACGCTCAATTTCACCGGCATGGCCGATGCTGAGTTGCTCGGTTCTTATGTGCCGGTTCGGGTGACGCGGGCGAGTCCGCATTCACTCGTCGGCGTGAGCGTAAACTAAAGTTATGGAAGTCGAGATGAAGATCCGTGGCCTGATGATGGATCCGGTAACCAGTATGCCGATCGTCATCCTGAAAGATGTCGGGAGCAATAACGTGCTCCCCATCTGGGTGGGTATTTACGAGGCGAACGCGATAGCGCTAGAGATCGAAAAGGTCTCCACGCCGCGCCCGATGACGCACGATCTCATCAAGACGCTGCTGCTCGGCCTCGAAGCGGGCATCCGCAAAGTAGTGGTGAACGAACTGCGCGAGGACACTTTCTTCGCGGTGATCTGGGTGGAGCGCGGCGGCGAGCTGATCTCAGTGGATTCGCGGCCCAGCGACGCGCTGGCCCTGGCCCTGCGCCTCGATTGCCCCATCTACGTGGATGATTCGGTGCTCAGGTCGGCCAAAACCGCCGCCAACGTTTCCGACAAGCTGAACACCAATCAGGAACTGAAGCGGTATCTGGAAAACCTGGGCGACGAAGATCTGGGCCGCTACAAGATGTAGGGCTATTTCTTCAGCGTCAGAAACAGCCACACCGCATAGAGGGCGAGAATCGAACCCGCGGCCAGCGACACGGACCGCACCCGGAAACGCGCGCGCCGTCTGGCGATGAGCATCGTTTCGCGTCGCTTCCACCAATCGCGGATCAACAGCGTCAGTGAATCCCGCGCAATCTCGTAACGCATCGCACCTGGCAATTCGACAGTCCGCAAAATCCCCTCCTCCATCAGCACCGTGATGAGAGAGAGAGCGAATCGGTTGAGGCGCCCGGAGTATTCCGACAATGCCTCGACGGAAACTGCCAGGCGTTCCTCGTCGGTTGAAATCAGAATTCCGCACCAGCGAAAGAGGAGATCGGTCTGGGTGGGATTGAGTTTGCCGAGCTTGATATCGAGCGATTCGATGATCAGGCGATCGGCGCCGCCGTAGATCTGAATCATGCTCGCGGTCGCGGTGGTCCACTTCTTTTCGGCAGCGGCGTCCAGCAAGCGGCGAATGCCGGCCAGCAGATAAAACGGATGCACTCCGCTCTGGTATTGCGCGACCGGCGCCTTAACCAGCGCGTCGACTACCGCGGCCTCGAACTGAACGCCTTCTTCCTGGGCGGTGCCGGTCACAAGCAGGCGGGCGGCGGTTTCTTCGAGCGGGCCGAGCTGAAGGTGGCAACCCATCAGATTCGGAATGTACTGCTCGAACCGCCGCAGCGCTTCGATGCCATGATCCTGGAGAGCGATTACAACCTGGCACTCATGCGCTCCGATCGCATGCGAAATATCCGCATCGAAACTGTCTGAAACATCGGTACCGGAGTGGCAGCGAAGATAGTCTTCGAACTGATCGAGCAGCAGCGCCACGGGCCGCCCGGTTCTGCGCCGGATGCGAGCCAGCATGTCGAAGAGAGTCTCGGATTCGGCCAGAAAGCCTTCATCGGCCTGGTCTCTCACGGCGTCCGCGATGAGTTCCACAAGCTGCGTTCGGAAGAATCGGCCCTGCCAGTCACGGAACGCAACCACGATGAAGCCGAAGTTGCGAAGCGCGGGGACAACGCCTTCTTTGAGCAAAGTGGTGGCACCCAGGCCGGGGTGTGCCGTGACGACAACCAGCCGCCCGGCCTTGCAGTGTTCGAGAATTTCCTTGGTTTCTTTCTCCCTGCCGCAGAACACGTTAGAACGACTGTACTATAAAAACGGGTCAAATGAGACAGTTGTTGAGGTTCGCCGTACTGGTATCCATAGCACTGGCATCGGGGGCGTCGGGCGGGCTTTTGGCGCAATTCCACCTGCCGGGAACGACGCCCAAATCGGATGCGCAAACTCCGCCCGCTTCGAAGCAGCAGAAGGCATCCAAACCCGACGCGCCGGCCTCAGCGCCTGAGAAAGCGCCCCGCCATTTCGATTACTATGCGCTGGCTTTTTCCAGCCGGCCGGGGCGGGTGGTGGTCCTGAGCTTCGCGCCGCGCATGAACGACGGGGCGAACCCGGAGAATTGCGGTACGGTTAAGCCGGCTTCGAAAAGCGCGATCGGCCTTGTCGAGCCTTTGATGGCGGGCCGGGCCGCAGTGCAGCAGGAATGGACCAGGCATGGCTCATGTACCGGACTGAAAGCGGCCGAATACTTCAACACGCTGCGCTTTGCGCGCTCACTGGTGCAGATCCCGGTGCAATTAACGTCCCCGGACGACGACGCGGTTCCGGAGACTCCGCAACTGGCAGAGTCGCAGTTCGTGAGCGCGAATCCAGGCTTTCCCGCAGGGGCATTCCGGATCGCAGGCAGCGGCGTAGAGATTTGCTTCGGCCTGGAACTAAGGCCACTGGCCTGTCCTGCTACTGGCTCAAAGTAAAGTTGACGGTGATGGTGGTGATCACTTCCACCGGCTCGCCGTTGAGCAGCGTGGGCTTATAGCGCCACTGCTTAACAGCGTCGATAGCAGCGTCTACAAACGCCCGGTTCACGTCGGCGCTTTGCGAATTCAACGACAGCGGCACGCCTTCTTTAGAGATCACGGTCTGAAGCACTACGGTCCCTTCCAGGCCCTGGGCTTTCATGTCCGGCGGGTAAACCGGAGTCACCTTCGTGATCAGGGCAGCGGCCATCACATTGCCGCCGATTCGCATCGGCTTCGGCGCACCCGAGTCCTGGCTGACCAGTTGAACGCGCTGGCCCGGCGCGGTAACAACCACATTCTCAGAGATGCGGCCCAGATTCAGCCGGGCATCGGCGCGAACGTTGCCGTTGCCAGTCACGGCCAAATCGTCGGCGTGAAATACGGCAAAGCCACGCGAGCGAACCGCCACTTCATAGCGGCCGGCGGGCAGACCCGTGAAGGCATACGAGCCGTCGCCCCGAGCGGTCGTGGTCACACGGTGGCCGTCGGCGTCTGTAGCAATCACAGTGGCGCCGGGAACGCGGGCGCCGCTCGGATCGGTCACAACTCCGGAGATCTGGGCAGTCAGACTGAGGGCGCTCAGCAGCGAAAACACGGACACGGACTTCATAGCAAGCTATGTTAGCTCAACTTGTGGGCTTATCGCGCGGCGGCGCCGACGCCTGGATGTCGCGGACCATGCGCTGGCTGTAATTCGCCAGCAGTTCTTCAATGCGCTGCGGGCTCGGCGACTGCAGGATCAGACCGGCGTGATGGTCTTTGCCCAGACGCCAAACGATCTCAGGATCGTTGTATTCGGAAGTGTCGGGATTCTCCTGGCGGGCCAGCGTGACCAGTAAACCGGCATAGTCGCCGCGATCCCGCGGTGTCTGATACGATTTCTCGGCAACTTCGACTTTAGCCCACTCTTCCCACATGTTGAGACCGGTGGCGGCCTCAAGAAGATCTGAAACATAGGCTCCGCCGACACGCGCCGAAGTTTCAAGGAAGCAGATCTGACCATCCGCCGCCGCGCGGATGAACTCAGTATGGGAAACACCGCGCTGCATTCCGAACGTCTTCATTACCTTTGCATTCGCGGCCACCAGATCCTGAGCCAGCAGGGATTCGCGATCGAGCACGCGGCTCATGAATACGCCGCCTTCGTGCGAAACTTCCATCGGTGGACGGCCATAACCGCTGGCGATGGCGAAGCGCACTTCGCCATCGAAGATGATGCTGTCGACGTGAAATATGGCGCCAGGCACGAAGCGCTCGATCAAATACTGCGACTGCAAATCTCCCAGTTCATTCGCCAGGCGCCAGAATTCGTCCTGGTTCGCGATCTTTTTGATGCCGATCGAACCGGCCATGGAACGCGGCTTCAACACCCAGGGCGGCGGCACGCGTTCCATGAATTCATGCAGCCGGTCGTAGTTGAGAACGTGGCGGAAATCGGGCACCGGGATGCCGGAATCGCGGGCTTTCACCCGCATGGCCAGTTTGTCGCGGTAGTAACGCGCGATCGTCTCACCTGAACCGGGCACGCGGAGGTGTTCACGCAGCATAGCCGCGGTCTCGACGTCGAAATCGTCCAGGCCCACAATGCGGTCCAGGATGTGATTGCGTCCGAGATAGCTGACTGCGTTCAGAAGATCGCCGCGATCCCAAAGCTTGTCGCGGTCCGGCATGTAATAGATTTCGTCGATGCTTTCGAGCGGCCAGTGGGCCTTCTCTTTCAGGCTGAGCGAGGTGACCAGAAGCACGGTTGCACCCTGCTTCTTCGCTTCGATGATGAAGCGATGGCCTTTTTCATAACTGGCGAGACAGAGGATCGTCATATGCCTCTCTTGTTGCCCCAAAGCAGAACGTGAAGGCGCGGGCTGAAGCGGTATCCATGAGCCTTGCAGACTTCGGCCAGCCATGCGCCACGGGTGTTGAGAGTTTCGGAATCGATGCCCTCCGGCATGAGAACCACCTTTTCCGCGGGCGCACTGAGTTCTTCGATCAGTTGCCGCATTTCACCGATGTCTGCCTCCTGCGCGATCACGAACTTTAGCTGATAATCGCATAAAGCCATCAGGCGGCGCAGCGTGTCCGGCTGAATTCGTATACGCTCATGCTGAGTTCGAAAAAGGCCGTCGGGAGTCGAGTTCGAGAGCTTCGGACTGATGCTCATCAGATCGCAGGCAACGTCGTGAAATACGGTACCGGCGGTTTCGATGGTGATGTGCAGACCGCGCTCGCGGAGCCGGTTCGCCAGATCCGGCATGCCGGGTGCGATCATCGGCTCCCCGCCGGTCAAAACCGCATGACGGGCCGCGGGGAATTCATCGAAACGCGCGGCGATTTCGTCGATGCTCATATCCACTCCTTCCGGATGCCAGGAGGTGTAGGGAGTGTCGCACCAGGAACAGCGCAGATTGCAGCCGCTGGTGCGAATGAATACAGACGGAACGCCCATCAGCACGCCTTCGCCCTGCACCGAATAAAAGATCTCAGCGATCTTCAATGCCCGCCTCTCGAAAGCCCTTCGCGCGCAGCAGACAGGAATCGCACTGCCCGCAGGGCTTGCCGGATGTGTCGGGATCGTAGCAGCTGTGAGTCATGCCGATGGGCACGCCCAGTTCGCTTGCGAGCCGGACGATATCGGCTTTTGAAAGCTGGATCAGCGGAGTGTGGATCTTCACTGTTGTTCGGCCTTCGACGCCCGTTTTTGTGGCGAGGTTGGCCATCGTTTCGAAGGCGGCGATGAATTCGGGGCGGCAATCGGGATAGCCGGAGTAATCGAGCGCGTTCACGCCGATGAAGATGTCGCTGGCCTCCAGCACTTCCGCCCACGCCAGGGCGAAGGAAAGGAAGATGGTGTTGCGCGCGGGCACGTAAGTGATCGGGATGCCTTCGCCCATTTGCGATTCGTCGCGGCCTTTGGGGACGTCGATCTCGTCGGTGAGAGCCGAGTGGCCGAAGACGCGCAGGTCGATTTTTGCAATTCGATGCAGGGCCGCGCCCATGTTTTCCGCAATGCGGCGGGCCGCTTCAAGCTCGATTCGATGCCGCTGGCCGTAATCGAAAGATAGCGCATAGGTTTCATAGCCGTGCTTACGCGCATAAGCCAGGCATGTAGCCGAATCGAGACCGCCGCTGAGGAGACAGATCGCTTTCATGAAATTTCATGGTAGCGAGTAAACTCTTTACATCGAACCTACAAACCGAAAACCGCTCGCCGCGGGTATCGCGATCGTTATCGCTTTCGTGGCGCTCAACTATCGCGCTTATGACGGTTATTTCCAGGACGACGAACTCGATAATCTCGCCTGGGCGCCGTCCACGCCGCTCCACGATTACGCGGTCGCGTTCCTCAAGCCCACCTTCGATACAGCAAATTTCCGGCCCGTCGGCCACATCTATTTCACCCTTATGGGGAGGGCTTTCGGGCTCGATTTTCCACCCTATATGACGCCGATTCTGGCGATCCACTTAATCAATGGCCTGCTGCTTTTCCTGCTTCTGCGAAAGCTCGCAATCAATACCTGGAGCGCGCTCGCCGGAACCGCGTTCTTCGTCCTGAGTGCAACGGCTTTCGATGCCTACTGGAAGCCGATGTACGTCTTCGATCTGCTCTGCGCGACGTTTTGTCTTGCCAGCATTTTGCTTTTTGCGTACCGCCGCTGGATCCTGAGTTTCGTCGCTTTCTGGTTCGCCTATAAGGCCAAAGAGCTGGCCGTGATGCTGCCCCTGGTGCTGCTGGCATATGAATATTGGCTCGGCAAACGGCGATTCGCCATTCTGATCCCGTTCTTCCTCGCATCGCTTTCCTTTGGCATACAGGGCCTGATGTTCAATCCCAACAAGGACAATGAATATACCTTCCGCTTCACGCCCGAAGCGCTGGCCGCCACCATTCCGTATTACACGCAAAGGTTCCTGTTCTTCCCCTGGAGCGGCTTGCTTCTGCTGCCCCTCGCATTGATCCGCGATCGCCGTGTGTGGTTCGGCCTCGTCGCCACATTCTGCTTCCTGTCCACTCTGCTCTTCCTTCCGGGACGCCTTTTCGAAGCCTATGCGTATCTGCCATTCGCCTGCGCGGCGATAGCGCTGTCGGCCGCGGCATCGCGTTTGAACCCGCTTTGGCTGGCCGCTGCGATGATTCTCTGGCTGCCCTGGAACATCCGCCACCAGCATCGCGAGCTGAAAGAAAAACTCGCGCTCGACGATGAAGCCGCCGCTTACGTGCAGCAACTCGGCGCCTGGGTCGCGAAGCATCCCGCCATTCGGACTTATATCTACGATGCCATCCCGCGCGGCTACCACCACTGGGGCATAACCGCCGCCTGGAACATCTCGCATAACGCCGGCGGCATGCCCGCTCTGTGGCATGACTGGGATTCCGTCGCGCCCGCCATGAGCCGCGAAACCGTCGCGCTCGGCTCATGGAAATGGGACGGGAAAAACGGCACGCTCACCGTTCTTATACACTCACCGGAGAAATGAAAATCCCCCAACTTCGCTGGGTGATCGCGGGCATGTTGTTTTTTGCGACGGCGGTCAATTACGCGGATCGCCAGGCGCTGGCCGTGGTCTCAGAGCGCATCCGCGCGCAGTTTTCGCTCACCGAGATCGATTACTCGCGTGTGCTGGCGGGCTTCTTTCTGGCCTACGCGATCATGTACGCCGGCTCGGGTTATATCGTCGACCGGCTGGGAGCGAAGAAGAGTTTCTCGCTGTTCATCGGCGTATGGTCGCTGGCATCGATCGCGCATGCCTTCGCAACGGGAGTGTGGTCGTTCGGCATTTGCCGGTTCGTGCTGGGCCTCGGCGAACCCGGCAACTGGCCGGCTGCCACGAAGGCCATCTCCGAATGGTTCGCGCCGAAGCAAAGAGCGCTTGGCACCGGCATCTTCAACGCCGGATCTTCGGCAGGCTCCGCATTGGCGGGTCCGGTTGTATCGTGGCTGACGATCTCCTACGGCTGGCAGTTCGCGTTCATCGCGGTCGGCGGGACGGGCTTCCTCTGGCTCATCTTCTGGTGGCTTCTCTATGACTCGCCGCACAGGAGCAAGCTTCTGCCTCATGACGAATACCTCACAATCAAAGACGAGATTCCTCCGATGGAGGAAGAGGGCCCGACGCCCGCGAGGAAAGTCGACTGGAGCCATGTCGTCCGCACCCGCGAAGCCAAAGCGCTTTTCATCGCACGCACTTTTACCGACCCGGTAATCTACTTCGTCATCTTCTGGCTGCCCGCCTATCTGGTGAAAGAGCGCGGGTTCGATCAGGAGATGATCGGCCGGTATTCGTGGGTTCCGTTCGTCTTCGGCGGCATCGCCTACATGCTGGGCGGATGGCTATCGGGATGGCTGATGGGCAAAGGCTGGATCCTGCCGCGCGCCCGCAAGCGGATCATGCTGATCGGCGCCGCGTGCCTGCCTGTGGCCATGATCGCGCCGTTCGTCCCCAACGCGGGCCTGGCCATCGCGGCCATTTGCTTCATCACTTTTGGACACGGCTTCTGGACCGCCAATCTGCAAACCATGCCGGCCGATCTTTTCCCGGGCCATGAAGTGGGCACGGTGGCAGGCTTCTCCGGCATGGGCGGCGCGATCGGAGGAATGGTGGCAAACCTCGGCACCGGCTACGTGGTTTCGAGATTCTCTTACGCGCCGATATTTCTGGTCGCCGGCCTGATGCATCCGATGTGCATGTACGTCATTTTCCGGATGCTTCCCGATTCGCGCTTTCGGTCCGCGAACCTCGCGGCCACGTGACGATAAGCGCGACAAAGACCCCGAATACGTCGTCTCGCACGTCCAGCCACTCCATCGCATTTCGATAGATCAGCCATTCGCCTGTCTCGAGCATCCACGCAAACAGGCAAACCGCAAGCGCCGCGAGGATTCTTCTGTACCGTGTATCCGCCAGCGATAGCAGAAGCCATGCGGTAATCGCGAACGCCGCCATATGAACGGCTGCGTGCTCGTAATGCGAGGTGGTGCCCAGCCAAACCTTGGCGGTGGTGGGCATGAACGATCCCACTATGAGTGCGGGGATCACCACGCTGAGAGACGCGATGTTTCGCTGTCGGCGGGTCATCGCTCTGCAACCGAGGTGCAGCGCAGTTTCAGATAACCCGGTGTGTGGCCCGCGGCGTCGATGGCTAACGCGTCCTCAACGTAATCGCAGACGCCGAATTCATCGAGCGTGCCTTCGCTGATCGCCACGGAAATGAAGTAGCGTCCGGATGCCAGTTCCGGCATGGTGAAGTGGAAATCGACATGATCGATGTGGCCCGGCGCGAGCGATGGCATCGGATAGTTTTCGCGCATGGTGTTCGAGCCGAACAGCGTTTCGCCTTTGCTGTTGCGAACCAGAAAGCCCACGATGGGAACGGGCAAATCTTCGCAAACGCGGAAGGTGACGCGAAGAACCACGCTCAGGTTCGGAGCCCACACGCTTACCGGCTCGCCGGTTGCCGTTAACAGCTGCACACCCGCGATCCTCGCGGAGCCGCTGCCATAGCGATGCGTGCCCGCTATTTCGGAATCGGGCTCGGATAAAGGAAGCGCATCGCGTTTGCGCTCACGCTGAACCGTCTCGCTCAGGTATTCGGCGATCACCACGTCCGCCTCGCCAATCGACCGCATGGCCCCGCGATCAAGCCACAGGCAGCGCTCGCACAGCGCTTTCACATCGCCCGATTCGTGCGATACGAAGAGGATGGTAGTTCCGCCCGCGCGCAGATCGTGAATGCGCCGCATGCAGCGCTGCCGGAACGCGATATCGCCGACCGCCAGCGCTTCATCCACAATCAGGATTTCGGGATCGACGTGGGCTACCACGGCAAACGCGAGACGCAGCACCATGCCGGTCGAATAAGTGCGAATGGGACGGTCGATGAAGTCGCCGATTTCGGCAAAGCGCTCGATGGTTTCGAAGCGGGCGCTGGTCTCCTCGCGTGAAAATCCCAGGATCGAAGCGTTCAGATAGACGTTTTCACGGCCCGTGAATTCAGGCGAGAAGCCCGACCCGAGTTCCAGCAATGCGGAAAGGCGTCCGTTCACTTCTATGGAGCCCGAAGTGGGCTGGATGATTCCCGCGACAATGCGGAGCAGGGTGCTCTTGCCGGATCCGTTAGCGCCGATGATGCCGAAGGCTTCGCCGCGCGCAACGCTGAAACTCACATCGCGCAGGGCATGAATCGCGTCTCCAGTGGCGTCCAGGCCTGAACTGAGAGCATGGCGGAAGCGAGCCCACTGCGATCCGCCGCGCGGAAAGTTTCGTGAGACGTTGCGGACTTCGAGCGCGTTCACGGCTTTTGTTTATGGGCGCGCAGCACGACCCGCTCGAACTCGTAGCCGGACGGGTAAAGCATGCCGCGATGAAAGCCCGTGTTCTCTACCTGGGCGAAGCCGAGCTTGTTCAGCATCTGGGTCAGGCAGGAAAGGTTCGGGTGCCACCAGGCGACTTCGTCGTCGGCCGGGCTCGATCCGCCGATGTAGATCATGGCGGGCGGCTCCTGCGGGCCTTCAGGCAGCACGCC
>Ga0302319_10015150_pt1 | contig 14306 bp, 14 predicted proteins | sample Bog_T0_2_FD_203319 | JGI IMG/M metagenome (GOLD analysis project Ga0302319, IMG submission 203319) | Peat permafrost microbial communities from Stordalen Mire near Abisko, Sweden - Bog_T0_2 | ecosystem: Environmental > Terrestrial > Soil > Wetlands > Peat | place: Sweden: Abisko, Stordalen Mire... | reverse complement strand
CCCCCGGTCGTGAAGTTCACGCTCGTCAACCAGAACGGCACGCCGGTGCAGGGGCTGCCGGCCGCGGACCTCGGCTTTGCGATCGCGCAGCTCGTGCCGGGGCTGGACGGCAGGTCGAGCCAGTGGAATTCGTATATCTATTCGACGGTACCGCCCGCGGCCTGTCCGACCGGCGTTGCGGCCTGCGCCACCGTGCCGCGGCTGCAGGCCTCCGTCGAGGCCGCAACGAGCGGCAGCCTCGTCGATCACGGCGACGGCAGCTATCAATACACGTTCCACAAGGACATCACCCAGGACAGGAACGTCCTCTACAGCGCGGCCCTGACGCACCGGGTCGGCTTCGAGATCCGCGGTCTTGCGCAGGCGAACAACGCCGCCTACACATTCCAGCCTTCGACCGGCGCAACGAGCGGGATTTTCAGCCGCGAGATCGTCGACACGGCCACCTGCGACACCTGCCATACGATGCTGACGGCGCATGGCGGCGCACGGGTCGAGGTGCAGTACTGCGTGATGTGCCACAACCCCGGTACCGTCGACCCGACCAGTGGCAACCCGCTCGACATGACGGTCATGGTTCACAAGATCCATGCCGGCAGTACGCTGCCCAGCATCAGCGATTACGCGACAGGCACGTCGAACCCTGCGCCGATCCTCGGCCAGGGCTACTGGATCGTCGGCTATGGCGACTCACTGTCGAATTTCAATACTGTCGTGTATCCCCAGGACATCCGCAACTGCACGACCTGTCACGTCCAGACTCATCCGAAACTGACCGAGACGCTGAACTTCTCGACCGTTCCCACGCTGGAGGCCTGCGGCGCCTGCCACGACACCATCAACTTCGCGACGGGACTGAATCACGGTCGGGGCATCATCGCGAACGATACGCAGTGTTCGACCTGCCACGGCCCGACCTCGACGATCGACAATTCGCAGCTGCAGGTCATCACCGCCCACGTGATTCCGGAAATGGTGGTGCAAAAGCAGGTGGCCTACCACATCATCAAGGCTACGAATACGGGTCCGGGTCAGAAGCCCGTGGTGCAGTTCTCGGTCACCAACCCGGTCAACGGCAACCGGCCGTGGAACCTCGTGACGGATGAGCCGTTCGCTTACTGTACGAACCCGAGTTTCGGAGAGTCGAACCTGAGCCTCGCCATGGCGTGGAGCACCACCGACTACACGAACGTCGGCAGCGGCGTCACCAGCGAGGCGGCGCAGCCGATCAGCGTTGCGGTCACCTGCGCCGCGACGCCGCTCACCGCGAACGGCGACGGCAGCTACACCGTGACCTTCACCACCGCGATCCCGGCGAACGTCACCGGTTCGGCCGGCATTCTTTTCCAGGGACATCCGGCGCACGACTTCGGTGACGGCAGAGGCGCGCAGGAGATTCCGGTACCGAGCGTGGTCGGCTTTGCGCCGATCACGGACCCCATGGCCGTACCGCGCCGCGAAGTGGCCGCCGTTGCGAATTGCGACACCTGCCACTTCCAGCTCAACGGCCACGGCAGCAATCGCGTCGACAGCGTGCAGGCCTGTGCCCTCTGCCACAATCCGGATGCCACCGACGTCGTGGCGCGAATCGGGGCCGGAATCACCCCCGCAAATCCGGATCCCACCGACCACCTCGCCGAGCAGTCGATAGATATCAAGGTCATGATCCACGCGATCCACGCGAGCGCGGTGCGCGCCGCAGACCTCGGGACGCCGTACGTCGTGTATCACCGCGGGGGTGCCAACGACTTCAGCACCCTCGCGTTCTCCGGACTCACCAACAACTGTGTCGCCTGTCATGACGAAGGTACCTACTACCCGCCGGATCCCGGTACGTCGACGGTCCTCGCATCGACGATCAGCACCTACGTCAACGGTGTCGGCAACAGTGGTCCGGCAGGCCAGACCGCCGTCACCGCAGCGACGGCTGCCTGTTCGGGGTGCCATCAGTCAGCAGTCGAGAAGACGCACATGATCCAGAACGGCGGCAGCTTCACCGCCGTGAAGGATGCCGGCAGCCATGTCGTCTCCGCGGAGACCTGTGTGATCTGTCACGGCCCTGGCGCCGTGGCGGACGTCAAAGTGGTGCACAACCTCGCCTTGTATCAGTAGGTCGTGACATGAGACGGATCTGGGTACTCGTCATTGCGCTCGCGGCCCTGGCGGGTTCCGTCCGGGCGGCCGACGCGCCAGGCTTCAGCCCGCAGGGGGCCGATACCTGCCTCGGCTGCCACAACACGCCCGCGGTCACGGACCTGTTCCATGGCAGGCACGCGCGGCCGGATGATCCCCGCGGTCCTTTCGGCCGCGGCGGGATGCAATGCGAGGCCTGTCACGGCCCGGGTGGCGCGCACGCCAAGGCGGGCGGCGGCCCGCTGGCGGGCATGGTGGATTTCGGCCCGAAGGCGCAGACGACGGCTGCGCGGCAGAATGCGCAGTGCCTCCCCTGCCACCAGGCGAACGCCGCGCACGACTGGGCCGGCAGCGTGCACGCGGCCGCGGGCGTCGCCTGTACCAGCTGTCACACGCTGCACACGAACAAGGATCCGATGCAAAGCGCCGCCTCGCAGGTCGAGGTCTGCAGCAGCTGTCACCAGGCGGCGCGCGCCGACCTGTTCAAACCCTCGCATCATCCGCTGCGCGAGGGCAAGATGGCCTGCACCGCGTGCCATGGGCCGCACGGCTCTGCCGCGCCTGCGGGGCTCAACCGCAGCACGGTGACCGAGACCTGTACGACCTGCCACGCCGAGTACCGTGGTCCGTTCCTGTGGGAACACCAGCCGGTGGCGGAGGACTGCAGCAACTGCCACCTCGCGCACGGCAGCGCGCAGGCCAGCCTGTTGACGCTGCGGGCACCGCTGCTGTGCCAGACCTGCCACCAGGGCCAGGGCCATCCCTCGATCGTGAACTCGCCGGCGGGCCTGCCGGGCGGCATGGCGAGCGCATTGCTGGTCGGTGGCGGCTGTGTGAATTGCCATTCGCAGGTGCATGGCTCCAACAGCCCCTCCGGCCGCGCGCTGATGCGCTAGCCCAGGACAGCCATGAAAACACTCCGACATCCCTGGTTCTGCCTGACGGTTGCGCTCGGTTCAGTGCCGCTGGCGATGAGTGCCAGCGCCGCTGCGCCGCCGACCGACGCCGGTTCGCCGCTGGCGCCCGTGGTCGATCCCGGTGACTGGAAATGTGCGCTGTGCCCTTTCGTGCGCGGCGCCGCAGGCGCAGCGGAACTCGGTGTCGAGGGCGCGGCCGGCGGCAATGCCACCTATGGGCGCTACACCGGCATCGACCGCGGCGGCGCGTTTGCCATCGCGGACGCGTCGGGCGCGGCGCGCGGCAGCGAGGGTGACTATGTCAACTACGACCTGCGTCAGCTCGGCCTCGCATCGCGCGACGGCACCGTCGAGGGCGGGCGTATCGGCAGCTACGACCTGCGCATCAGCTACGACGGTCAGCCGAACCGGTTGTACGATACGACGGCAACACCGTTTGCGACCCGCGGTGCGAACCTCGCGCTGCCCGCAACCTGGGTCGCCGGCGGCAGCACCAGCGGGATGAGCACGCTCGCATCCAGCCTCGCGCGCGCCGACCTTGGCGATCAGCGACGCACGGTCGCGCTGCTCGGCCGCTATTTCGCCAGTCCCGCGTGGACCGTCTTCGGCGAGTTCCGGCGCCAGGAAAAGGACGGCACGCTGCCGACCAGCGCGGCCTTCCTGACCGAGGCCGTACAGCTGCCGCAACCGGTCTCCTATGTCACCGACTCCTTCGAGGCGGGTGTCGCGTGGGCGGGTGCCGCGGCGAGGTTCCGGCTCAGCTTCACGGGTTCGTGGTTCGAGGATCGCAACGAGGGGCTGCTCTTCGCCAATCCCTACCTGTCGCTGGTACCGGGCTCCGTCGCCGGACAGCTCGGCACGCCGCCGGACAACCGGCTGCAGCAGCTCGCCGCCGCGGGCGAGTTCAGCCTGCCGTGGTACGCGACGACGCTGACCTATGGCGCATCCTACGGCACGCTGCGCCAGGACCAGGCGTTCCTGCCGGTCAGTACCCTGAGCACTGCGACGCTGCCCGGGTCCGGATCGCTCGACGGCAACGTGCACCTGATCCACTACGTGCTCGGCCTCGCCTCACGGCCCTTGTCCCGGCTCAGCCTGCGCGGCACCGCGAGCTACGATGAGCGCCTCGACGACACGGCGCCGCTCGCGGTGACCTACGTCGTGACCGACACCTATCCCGGCGGTACTGCCCTGACGCCGCGCTACAGTGAAACCCGGCTGCGGCTGGACGGCAGCGCCGACTATGCGGCCGGGCGCCGGCTGCGCATCGGGGTCGGTGGCCAATACCTGGACACGCAGTACACGCCCGACCAGGTCATCACCAACACGCGCAACGCGACAAGCTGGGTACGCGTCGGTTTCAACCCCACGGCAGCGCTGCTGTTCACGGTGAAATACGGCAATGCCTTGCGCAAGAGCGGGCCGTTCGATGCCGCAGCGCTACCCTACGGCGAGAATCCGCTGGTCAGGGACTACACCCAGGCGGGGCGCGACCGGGTGTTTTCCACGGTCAGCGGCTCGTGGATCGTCACACCGACGCTCACCTGGACCGGCGAATGGTTCCAGGCGCGGGACGATTACCGCTCCTCGGCGCTCGGCCTGCAGGCGGTCCACGAGCAGCGTTATGCGTCGACCTTGAACTTTACGCCGCGTGAGTCGCTGAGTGCCTATGTGACGGCAGGCTACGAGCGCCTGGCGACGCTGCAGAACGGTTTTCTCGGCAACTACACGGCGCCCTGGCTCGCTACCGACACGCAGCGCTTCTGGAACGTCGATGCGGGCGGACGCTGGGTGCCGCAGGAACGCTGGACGCTCAGTATCGATTACCTGCTGGCGCCTTCGTACGAGGATAACGATTCCGCGGTGGCCGGGCTCGCGCAGGCGTTCCCGCAGAGCTGGACGCGGCTGGAATCGAAGCGGCTGGATGTCGCGTACCGCTGGACGGCCGCGCTGCAGCTGCATCTGCGCTTCACGCGCGAGACCTACAATTCCAGCGACTGGGCACTCGGCGGCGTCCAGCCGGCGACCGTGCCGAACCTGCTGGCACTCGGCATGCAGCCCTGGCGCGACAACGTCTACCTCGCCGGGCTCAGCTTCCGCTACCAGTTCGGCACGGAGCGCTGATGCAGAGCGGCCGTGGCTGGTCCGCATCGGCTGACGCATCCCGCGTGATCGTCAGCCTCGAGGGCGACTGGACCGGCACCAACGCGGTCATGGAGCCGGGCGTCGCGACCCGGCTGGTGGACCGCGCGGGTCTCACGGCAGTGGCGTTCAACACCGAGCACCTCGGTCGCTGGGACAGTGCGCTGCTGCTCTTTCTGGTGGCCCTGCGGCGTGCCACGGCGGCCCGGCATGCGCAGCTGGAGGATGCGGGCCTGCCCGCGCCGGCGCGCGAGTTGCTGGCACTGGTGCCGGACGCGCCGCAGGCGCCGGCCGTGGCGCCGGCGCACACCATCAGCGCCACGGCTGACGTCGGTCAGGCCGCCATGGATGCGTGGGCACAGTGCACGGCGGCCACGGCGATGCTCCGCGCCATGGTGCTGCGCGGCGCCGCCAACCTGCGCGGCGCAACGCTGATGCGCCGCGTCGATCTGCTGGCCTTCATGCAGGCCGCAGGCCTCGGGGCGCTGCCGGTCATTGCGCTCGTCAACGTGCTGGTCGGCGCGATCCTCTCGTTCATGGGCGCGGTACAGCTGCGCAAGCTCGGTGCATCCCTGTACGTGGCCGACCTGGTCGGGATTGCGGTCGTGCGCGAGATGGCACCCCTGATGACCGCGATCGTGATGTGCGGGCGCACTGGCGGCGCGTACGCCGCCGAGCTCGCGGCCATGAACGGCAGCGAGGAAACCGGCGCGCTGGTCGTGCTCGGGATCCCGCTGAATGACTATCTGGTACTGCCGCGGGTCGCAGCTCCGCCGCCGTGGGCGGCGCCGCGACGCGCGCAACCGTGACCGGCATCGTTGGCGTGATCGCGATCGATGCGATCTTTGCGCTGTGCGCCAACGCGCTGAACTTCTGAACCTCATGGACGCCCCCCGCGTTGCGATGGACGTGAAATCCCTGGACATCGGCTATGGCGATCAGCTGGTACAGCGCGACCTGAGCTTCAGCGTGCTGGCCAGGTCGATCTTCGCGATCATGGGCGGCAGCGGCTGCGGCAAGAGCACGCTGCTGCACGCGCTGATCGGCCTGTTGCGCCCCAGGGCCGGTTCGGTGCTGTTCCGCGGCGAGGACTACTGGTCGCTGGACGATGCCGGCCGGGGCCGCATGGGCCGGCGTTTCGGCGTGCTGTTCCAGCAGGGCGCGCTGTGGAGCACGCTGACCGCCGCCGAGAACGTCGCGTTGCCGTTGCAGCTGTTCACGGCGCTGACACGCTCCTCGACCACCAGCACCGTGACGACGCTGGGGGCGACGCGGCGAACCAGCGCGGCGTAACCTGTCGGCGAGGCGCCGCTCGCCACACCGGCCACGAGTGCGGCAAGCGCGACGGCGACCCAGGCTGATCCTGGGGCGTACCGCGGGCGCGATCGCAAAAGAAGGGTCGCCATGTCCGTCAACATAAAGTCCAACAGTCACCCCATCCGTTCGATGGCACGCTTAGCCCGCAACAACCCGGGATCCGCCCGGGCTCCCGTGTGCTGGCGTACCGACCCCGGGGTTGGACATGAATAATCTTGGTACCGCAGTCCACCCGGACAGGCGAACACACCTTGAGAATCCCTATGAACATCGCAGACAAGTCCCCTGATGCAAACAAACGCGTCCGTCCGACCATCGACAGACCCCGGCGCGCATCCGCGGCGGGCAGCATCCTGGTCATCGCAGGCGGTGCGGCGGCTGCCGTCGCGCTGGCCGCGACAATCTCCCTGTTCGTGTCCCGGTCTGCGGGTGCGACGCCGGCGTATGCCACGCAGACGGGGAAGGCCTGCACCCAATGTCATACGACTGCAGCGGGCGGGGCGCTGACGCCTTATGGGGGGAAGTTCCAGGCGGACGGGCACAAAATGCCGGCAGAAGCGCCGAAATAGGCGCTCGCGGAGCGCCAGATGACATCAGCTGATCATCGCCACGATCAGTGCGGCGCCGGCCAGCGACAGGTCCTTCATCAGGTGCGCGAACTCGCTGAGGCGCATGTACGCGTCGGTTTCCTTCCAGAAGCGATGCAGGAAGAACGGAGCCGGAAAGATGATGCAGAACAGGATCAGCGCGCCGATCCGGGTCTGCCAGTCGAACAGCACCAGTGCGCCGCCGGAGAGCATCATGACGATCGTCAGCAGCGTTGCGCAACGCGGCAGCGGCACCTCCTTCATTTTCAGCACCCTCGCATGCTCCGGAAAGAACACCAGATGACTCATCCCCAATGCCAGGAAATATGACACGAACAGCAGGCGTCCCGGCAGCCACAGGAAACTGAGTGAAATCTGGGTCATGGATCCGGTGCGTTCGTCAGAAGACGAGCCTGCTCCTGAGTTCCGGTGCGGCCTCGTCGATGCGGCGCGACAGGTCGCCGAGATGACAGGTGGGGACCAGCGGAAAGAGGTGATGTTCGATGTGCAGGAACATGTTGAACGTCACGGCATTGAGGATCCTGTTGCGCAGCGTCCGGGCGATGTAATGGCTGCGGTCGCAGTGATGGTGGACGGTCCACACCGCGAAGAAGGCTGTCAGGCAGTGACCCACGCCCATGGCGCAGACGTGGTACCTGAGGGGCGCCCAGTTCCAGTAGCGGTACGCCAGCACGACGAGCAGCGCATTCATCAGCAACTGGCCGGCGATGGTCGCGCGCAGGCGCCAGTGGCCCTGCCGGAACGCTGTCACGTGCATCAGCACGGTGAACCAGGGACCCTGCAGCAGCGCGCGCCAGCCGGGGATCCGGGCGTGCCGGCCTTCGACATCCTCGTCCGACAGGTTCACGCGATGGTGCGTCAGGTGCGTGAACCGCACCGCGTGCATCGAACCCAGGATCACGGCGCTCATGGCCCACAGCACGATCTCGGTGCCAAGGTGCGAGAGTCCGACCGCTGCATGAAAGGCGTTGTGGATCAGGCGCAGTCCGGTCAGGAAGAACATGAACGACAGGGCGAGCGCGACGATGATCAGTCCGTTGGCCGCTGCGATCAAGGAGGCGGCGAGCCACAGCGCGGGCAGGGCGAGTTCGAACAGGACCTGCAGGGGCGTGACCCGCACCAGATCGAGCCACCGCACCTGTCGCAGGCGTGGGTCGCGCGGCGTGTTGTTCAGGTCCACGGTCGTCACTGTTTTACCGGCAGGTCGTGGGCAATGCCCTGGTGGCAGTCAATGCAGGTGTAGCTGCGCGGCAGCGACTGGTGCATGACCTCAGGCGCGATCGCAACCTGCGCCGGATGATCCGCTGCGGCCATCGCCCCGACCGTATGGCAGCTCCGGCATTCCGCGGAATCGTCCGCCCGCAGATCCTGCCAGACCCTCTGCGCCATTTCGAGACGGCGCGCAGCGTAGGCTTCCGGCGTGCCGAGTGTGGAGCGCAGATGTCCCCAGCTGTCGCGCAGCCCGGATGTCATGTGGCGCCATGTGCCAGCGAGGAAGCCGGGGGGGATGTGGCAGTCCGCGCAAGTGGCACGAATCCCGAGCGCGTTCGACCCGTGGACACGGTGAGCGAGTTCCGCGGCCGGCGCGGACATCTCATGGCATGAGGTGCAGAACGCCTCGCTCGACGAATAGTGCAGGGCCACGGCAGCGCCACCCGTGACGGCAATGCCGGCGACGAGAGCCAGCAAGGCGCCGAGCGGGATGCCCAGCAGATACCAGCGTTGCGGCCGCCGCCACAGCCAGTCCCGGAAGCGGTGCTGCGCGGGCTCATTCAAGGGTGGCCCGTGGCCCGATGACACTGGTCGCAGGTCGAGAACGCGAGTTTGCCGTTGTGGCAGGCAAAGCATTTTCCGTCGCCGCTATGGTCGGCCATCGAGATCAGGCTCTGTTTCTGCGTCTGGAACAGCTGCGCACCGGTCGCCGGCCAGCGCGTGTGGCAATCGAGGCAGGCAAAGCCCCGCGCCGCGTGCATGCCGTGATCGAAGGTCACCGTACCCACGCCGGCGGCGCGGTAGTCGAAGGCATTCACCCTCTGTCCGGCCGGTGCAATGCCGACAGCTCCCAGCAGTGGAACTGTCAGGCACAACCCCGCGCGCAGGCGGTGGCTGTTCACGCAGCCCGGCCTAGGCCCGGGAATCCAGGTCGAGGATGTTGCGACTGATCGCAGCCACGTTGGGCACCGCGGTCAGCACCATCGCAGCGGTCAGCTCGTCGCGCATCGTCTTCATGAACAGCGCGACGCCCGGTCGGCCGCCGCCATGTGCGGCCCGCCAGATATGCCTGCCGACGAGGACGGCATCTGCGCCGAGGGCGACATAGCGGAGGACGTCGGTCCCGTAGTGCACGCAGCCGTCGACCAGAATCACCATCTTGCCCTTGACCCTGTCTGCGATCGCCGGCAGCACTTCAGCGGTCGACGACGCATTGTCGAGCACGCGTCCGCCGTGATTCGACACGCAGATCCCTGCGGCACCCGTCTCCCCGACGAGCAGCGCATCGTCGGGGGTCATGATGCCCTTGACGATGATCGGGATCCGGGTCGAGCGCACCAGTTCCCGCAACTGGGCCACGGTCTTGGGCTCGACGGCGGTACTCTTGGATGCGTCCATCCAGCCCCGTCCGGCCGAGTCGATATCGATCGTGATCATGAAGGCCCTGGCCGCCTCGGCCAGGCGGACGATGGAAATGAAATTCTCGTTGGGCCGCGGCTTGATGCCCGCGATGACCTTCCCGGGAAAGCGTCCGGCGACGTCGTAATGCGAGCGGGTCACGGACAGGGGATTCGACTGGATGTCGCCGATCGACCCCAGGGTGCCGGCATCCACACAGCCGCCGATGATGGCCTCGAAATACTGGTCCTCGGACATCCGGGTGAGCGTCGGGAAATTCACCGCGAGACCCCCGATCGGCGCAGCCATGGCGGGGAAGGAGAGCTTCTGGCCCAGGATCGTCGTCGAGCAGTCCGGTTGCCTGTTGCCGCTCAACGGCCGGGTCTTGAGCCTGACGCGCTGCAGGCCGGTGAAGTTGTTCTGAAAGGCCATTCCGGAACCCAGGCCGCCGATCCCGGGGAACTCGCCGGCACAGGCCACCCCGTCGCATTCCGGGCACACGCGGCAGACCGGATACAGGACCTCGCGCGCCCGCTGATAGACGGCGGCCACATCGCCCGTGGCGCTTTGCGGTCCATAACGCGTGGCGGGTGTGGCCGGGGACGCCCCACCGCCGCCCGGATCCGCTGCGGTCGCCTTGGGGACTAGGGATCGATTCGCCAGAGCGCCCATGCCGAACAGGGCAGAGGCCTTCAGGGCAGCTCTTCGGCTCAGAAATCCCAAGGCACACCTCCCGTTCCCGTGGTTACGTCCCGCGGCAAATTCAAACACAGGGTGATTGCCCGCATCTGTTCGATGGCGCACGTGGCGGGGCGGTGTCCGCCTGCACCACGCTCACCGCCTGACGCTGAAGGGTGAGTCGCTACGCAGACCCGGAAAGACCAAAACCCGTACCGACCCAGAGACCATCGTGACCGACTGAGCTATCATTACCGTTGAGCACTTCACCGCGCCCAAGACCGGTCACGATGAATCGGAAACGCCGGTCACCATCATCGGAATACGCGCTTATGGCCGGCCCGTGACCGTAAATGCAGAATTTCCTCGGTTGGGGACCACCCAGTTTCCTGAGTTGAAGACCACCTGATTTCCTGAGTTCGGGACCACCCGATTTCCTCAGTTGGGGACCACCTGCGGGGCGCTTTTGAAGCGCCTGTTTTGGCGCAGGAGTGGCCCAGTGAACCGATTTTGGCGATTTGCCCCAAATTTGAAGTGTTTCCTCATATCGTAGCCAAACTACGATTTCGCCAATTTTCCTAAGTGGCATTTAATTTCGAAAAGTGCTATAAATCGTAGCGTGGCTACGACATCAAAAAACAAACTAAATTACCTATACAGGCAATGGCCGCCAGGGACACCCATGGCGTCCCAAGACTTGGCCAGTCGGGGCATATCCGCTGATCTCGCCGTGCACTACGCCAAGGCGGGCTGGTTAGTCCGCCTCGCTCACGGCGTATACGGCCGACCAGGTGACTCCCTCGCGCTGCATCCCTGCCTACGATTCTTGGAGCGAAGCGCACCGGGGCTGCATGTTGGTGGAAGGACCGCGCTGGATTGGTATGGCATACGGCAATACGTTTCGCAGCGACCGGTCACCGAGCTCTATGGTTGGAATGCGTCGAAGCTTCCCGAGTGGTTCACGAAACATTTTCCCGCCGAGTACCACCGAAAACGCCTCTTCAAGGAAGAACCCAACGCACCCTTGCACGCGACATCATTCGAACGGCAGTCAGATGCGCCCCACGTATCGGAACCGGAAAGGGCGCTGCTCGAAGTGCTGAGCGATGTGGGCGTGCGCCAGCCACTGCAAGAAGCGCGGGAGCTCACGCAGGGTACCCATACTCTCCGCGCCAATGTCCTGATGGAGCTTTTGCGCTTATGCGTGAGTATCAAGACAGTGCGTTTGTGCTTGAATCTAGGCAAAGAACTCAGGTTACCTTGGTCATCGAAACTCGATCCAACCGACTTGCCGCTGGGTAGCGAGCGTCCCTGGGTGTCTCGTTCGTCCGATGGCTTGCTTGTTCTGAAGCGATGAACCGCGAGTACCTTGAAACCGCGCGTTTACTGATCCAGGTAGCACCACTGGTCTTAGTTGACGATCAGTTTGGGCTCAAGGGCGGTACGGCGATCAATTTGTTTCTTCGGGACATGCCCCGATTGTCAGTCGATTTGGATTTAGTCTTTACCGATCACACTATCGGACGGAACGAAGCGATTGCCCGAATCAACGCTGCTGTCAGAGACGCCGCAGATCGCTTGCGAGCGCGGCGACTCGAGGTTTATGTGCCGGGGGCCGGAAGTGACGGCGAAACGAGGCTGATGGTTCGAAGTGGCGCTGCCGAAGTGAAGGTCGAGATCAACACGGTTATGCGCGGTACGGTTCATCGCGTGCGTCGCGCCAGCTTGACGCCCTTGGCCCGCGATACGTTGCTCGCCGACATTGAGATTCCCCCCCCTGTGCCAATGTGACCTGAGACAGACGGAAACGTCTAATTAAAGAGCAAGCAGGTACACTACTCCATGAATTCCATAGTCCAATCTTCAGCCAACGGAAGGTCCGAGTCTTCCGCTCCGGTTGATCCATCCCTCAATGGATCCGAGGCAGCACATAGGTCAGCCTCCAACGCATCGAACCCCGAGGTCATGGCCGTCAAGCGCCGACGATTGATTTCTCGGTCCGATAAGCGCCGAATCTTGCGCGATTACGACCGCTGCAAGAGGCCCGGTGAGCGCGGCGCGTTGTTGCGCACGGAACGCGTCTACAGCTCGATGCTGGCGACTTGGCGCAAACAATTGGCGAGTGCGGACCAGGTCGCCGTGAGGCGTGGTCCGAAGGTCAATCCCGCCACGGCGCAGAAACGCCGCGATGAGCATCTAAACCGCGAGATCGCCCGACTCACCCGACAACTGGGGCGCGCGACCGCCATCATCGAGGATTTCGGTAGGGACGCGCATTACTGCGCGCCCCCCGAACAAAACCGAGCGGGCCCGATTTAGGCACTCGGCTTCCACCTTGGGTGGGTGGCGAGAAAGCGCTCATCCGGCCAGGGATGAAGGACGCGCGGCTTCGGCAAGAACTCCGCCGCAAGATTGGCGACACGTTCCCACGTGGTGCCGTCCTTTTGGCTGCGACGCCGAAGCGCTCGCTGCCAAAGGCGCTTCACGTAGTGAAGGAACGCGCCCAAGTTCCGGGCGTTGGTCGGTACGGCATGGTAGGCGAAATATCCGCGCACCACCTGTGCTAACCACTTTCCTTGCTCCGGGATCGGTTCGTGCATCCGCTGCCGCAGTTCTGCCTTTATCGCTCTCAGCTTACTGCGCATCCGATCGCGGCGGCTCTTCCTCTTAAGCAGGAAGCGGCCGGCCCGCGATCGTCCGCAGATATGCTTGAAGCCCAAAAAGTTGAACGTCTCCGGTTTCCCTTGCCCCCGTCGGGCACGACTTTCCGCCGCGAAGCGGCCGAACTCGATCAGACGGGTCTTCTCCGGATGCAGCGTCAACGCAAACTTCTCCAACCGCTCGCGCAAATCCACAAGAAAACGTTTCGCATCGTCTTCGTGCTCAAAACCAACGACGATATCGTCGGCGTATCGCACGTAGATGACATTGCCGCGAGCTTCACGGTGTCTCCACTGTTCGGCCCACAGGTCAAAGCAGTAATGCAGATAAACGTTCGCGAGCGTCGGGGAGGCCACGGACCCCTGAGGAGTTCCGGTCTCCGTCGCCGACCACGTGCCGTTGTCCATTACTCCGGCTTTCAACCATTTACGTATCAGGCGGATTACGCGTGGATCGCCAATCCGGTGCTCGATGAACCGGAGGAGCCATTCGTGGCTGACCGAGTCAAAGAAAGACCGAACGTCGCAATCCAAAATATAGTTCACCTTCGTACGAGTAATCCCGAAAGCCAACGCGTCCAGCGCGTGATGCTGACCGCGTCCGGGGCGAAACCCATACGAGAACCCCAGAAAGTCTTCCTCGTAGATCGCATTGAACACTTCGACCACTGCTCGCTGGACGATCTTATCCTCCAGCGAAGCTACCCCCAATGGCCTCTGTCCATCTCCTTTCGGAATGAACTTCCGCCGCGAGGGCTGCGCCCTATAGGCACCCCGGTGCACGCGCGCATGCAAATCCTCAAGTCTGACTTCCAGGTTCTGCTCATACTCCTGCCACGTGAGTCCATCCGCTCCCGGTGCCGCATCCCGCTTGAGCCAGGAAAACGCCGCCCGCAGCAAATCGATACTCACATGGTGCAGTAAAGCGGTGAACCGCTCCTTCTTCGCTTGCCTTGCTCGCTCTCGCACACGGTCAAGTCCCGGAAACACGCTACCCCGGCTCGGTGTCCGGTGCGTGCGGGCATTGCCCGTGTTCCCCTTGGCCCCCTCCCTTCGCTCCACTGGCTCCGATGCCGATCGTCCGGCGCCGTTCGTCAGCTTCGTCGCTACTGTGGAAGGGTCTGACTTCTCCGGTTCGTTCGTCATCGGCTTCGGCTCCTCACCTTCCCGACACGGACCACCCCATTGAGGTTGCAAGTGGTCGAACTGGAGATCTCCCGGTTCCCGCGCAAAGAGCGTCC
>Ga0302319_10015149_pt1 | contig 14306 bp, 10 predicted proteins | sample Bog_T0_2_FD_203319 | JGI IMG/M metagenome (GOLD analysis project Ga0302319, IMG submission 203319) | Peat permafrost microbial communities from Stordalen Mire near Abisko, Sweden - Bog_T0_2 | ecosystem: Environmental > Terrestrial > Soil > Wetlands > Peat | place: Sweden: Abisko, Stordalen Mire... | reverse complement strand
GAAAACGTCATCATGGGCCATATCATCCCGGCGGGCACCGGCTTTGACCGTCACCGCAAGGCGACTCTCAAGCCGCTGGTGGACGTGCCGGAGGAAGAGCCGATCGAGGAAACCGTGGAAGCGGAAAATCCGCTGCTGGCGTAAATGTACTGAAAAATTACCAAGCCGGGATTGAAAAATCCCGGCTTTTTTAATTTAAAGATCATCTGTGGCTGCTAACGTGAGGTCGCGGGAAACTTCTTCGAAAAGTACGCGCATTCTCACGAAGGCAGCCGCAATGGTTTGTGAATCAAACTTGCCAACCCCCCCACAACGCATTTAAATTGCGGGCATGAGCCGGGCGGAGATAATTTCTGAAATTCCCAAGTTGTCGCATGCCGACCGCCGGGAAATCATGCGCTGCATCGTCGAAGCCGAGGAGGACGCCCGAACGCTGGCTGATTGCGATCACCGTGCGTTGGAGCGTTTCCAAATGCTGGACGCCATGGAAGCCGCAGACGAAAAGAACGCTGCCAGGTGAGATCTGGCGCGTGGATTTTGGCTTGGCAGCCAAAGTCCGGCCCGCTCTCGTCCAGAGCGATTATCCGCTCGATGAAGAACTGGCTCTGCTCATCGTTGTCCCGCATACCACTGCCGTGCGCGGGAACCGTTGGGAAATGAGTATTCCAAAACCATTTCTGAAACCCGGGGTCTTTCATCTTCAGCAGATCCAGCCAATCTCCCTGGCACGTTTTGACATCCAACTTGGCATCTTGAGCCCGGTTGAACTCAAGCAAGTGAAAGGCGCCTTGATTTCGCTGTTAAATCTACAGGCATAGTCAGAGCTGAAATTGACCGGAAAAAAACATGAGCACCATGACCATCCAATTGCCTGACGGAATTATCCGCCAGTCGCGCGAATGTGCCGCGAAAGAGGGGGTGACGGTAGATCAACTGCTTTCTTCCGCCGCCGCCGAAAAGTTGAGTGCGATGATGACCGTTGAACATCTGCGAGAACGGGCTCGTCATTACAAAAGGGAGGATTTTATTGCGCTCCTTAACGATTCGCCCAACGTCCCGCCGGTGCCTGGTGACGAATTGTGATTTGAGCTGCTTCTTGTAACCTGGCAGCGCAAATATCCGTTGCCGCCTTCCGTCCGCAGCCGCATTTCATTAACATTCGCCGCCCCGCCCCCAGCACGGACAAAATTTCGCAGAAAAAGATGTTGCAAGGAATGTTGGATTCTACTACCTTCACCGTTCCGTTTCTCCAAACCAGAGAACGGTCAATTTACCGCGATTTTTAACGCAAATGCCGACAATCAACCAACTGGTCCGCAAGGGCCGTAACAAAGTTAAGTACAAGTCCAAGTCTCCTGCCTTGGAAAATTCGCCGTTTCGCCGCGGTGTGTGCATCCAGGTGATGACCCGCACGCCGAAGAAGCCGAACTCGGCCATGCGCAAAGTGGCCAAGGTGCGCCTCACGAACGGCTATGAGATTATTGCCTACATTCCGGATGAAGGCCATAATTTGCAGGAACATTCCATCGTGCTGGTGCGCGGTGGCCGTGTGAAAGATTTGCCCGGTGTGCGGTATCACATCGTGCGCGGCACGCTCGACGCCGCCGGCGTGGAAAAACGCCGCGTCAGCCGCTCCAAATATGGCGTAAAGAGACCCAAGGCCGCCAAACCCGCTGCCGCCGCCAAATAACCGCTTTAACGATTTAACGCTTTTAACGAACTATGTCCCGCAGACGTCAAGCATCTAAACGGCCCCTGGCCAAGGACGGCAAATACCAGAACACGCTGGTCAGCCGCCTCGTAAATACCGTGATGGTTTCCGGCAAGAAAAGCACGGCGCAACGCATCGTTTACGGTGCATTCGACACCATCTCGGAAAAAAATCCGGCGAGCAACCCGATCGAAATTTTGCAGCGCGCGGTGGACAACGCCAAGCCGCGCATTGAGACCAAGGCCCGCCGCGTGGGCGGCGCCACCTATCAGGTGCCGCTGGAAATTCCCACCGACCGCCAAAACGCCCTCGCGCTCCGCTGGATCGTGGACTTTGCAGACAACCGCAAGGGCCAGCCGATGAAGGCCGCGCTCGCGGCGGAAATCCTCGAAGCCTACCAGGGGCAGGGGAACGCCATCCGCAAACGTGACGAAGTTCACAAGATGGCCCAGGCCAACAAGGCCTTCGCGCATTTCCGTTGGTAGAATTTTTTTTAAATACGCCCCGACGGAAATCGCCGGGGCGTTTTTTGTTCCCAGACCAGATTGATGCTATAGTTAACTTTGAATTTATGAGTGCTGAAGCCAAACCAGTTGATTCGCCCAGTTCGCCCAATTCGCCCAACCGCGAATATACGCTCGAACGTACCCGTAACATCGGCATCGCCGCGCACATTGACGCCGGCAAGACGACGACCACGGAGCGTATTCTCTTTTACACGGGCTTGATCCACAAAATCGGCGACGTGGATGACGGCAACACCGTGACTGACTGGATGGAACAGGAAAAGGAGCGCGGCATCACCATTACGTCCGCAGCTGTCACCTGCTTCTGGACGCAGAAGGCGACCAAGGCCGGCGAAGGCGAAATTTACAAGGCGTTTCGCGACGTGTCGCATCGCATTAACATTATTGACACCCCCGGCCACGTGGATTTCACGGCTGAAGTGGAGCGTTCCATGCGCGTGCTGGACGGCGCGGTGGCCGTGTTCTGTGGCGTCGCGGGCGTGCAACCGCAGTCGGAGACGGTCTGGCGCCAGGCCACCAAGTACCATGTTCCGCGCATTGCGTTCGTCAACAAGATGGACCGCACGGGCGCGAATTTTGACAACGCGCTCAACGACATGCGCACCAAGCTCAAGGCCTATGCGTTCCCGATTTTCCTGCCCATTGGCGCGGAAGAAAATTTCGCCGGCCTGATTGACGTGGTGAACCAGAAATGTTTCTGGTTCGGCGAAGGTGACGTCACCAACGAAGGTTTGAACTACGAGGTCCGGGAAATTCCGGCCGAGCACAAGGACCGCGCCAGCCAGGCGCTTGAGGAATTGATTGAGGCGGTCTCCAACAAGGACGACGCCATCGCCGAACTCGTGCTCGAAGAAAAACCGGTTGATCCCGCGGCCCTCAAGGCGGCCATCCGCCGCTTGACCTGCAAGATCGAACTCGTGCCCGTGCTGTGCGGTTCCGCGTTCAAGAAAAAAGGCGTTCAGGTGCTCATGGATGCCGTGGTGGATTATCTACCCAGCCCGCTGGACGTTCCCGGCGCCGAAGGCCACGAACCTGGCACTGAAAACAAAGTTTCCGTGAAGACGGATGACAACAACAAGTTTTGTTCGCTCGCGTTCAAGCTGTGGACCGATACCTACGCCGGCAAGCTGGTGTTCTTCCGCGTTTATTCCGGCCATTTGAAAAAGGGCGACACGATTTACAATCCGCGCACGCGCAAACGCGAGCGGGTGAGCCGCCTCATGGTTATTCAAGGCAGCGAGCGTAAGGACATCACGGAAGTCTATGCCGGCGACATTGCCGCGCTGGTGGGCCTGCGCAACATCACCACCGGTGACACCCTGTGCGATGAGGATTTCGACGTGACCCTTGAACCACCGACGTTCCCCGAACCGGTCATCAGCATGGCCGTGGAACCAAAGACCAAGCAGGACCGCGATAAACTTTCCGAAGGCCTCCAACGGCTGGCGGAAGAAGATCCCACATTCCGCTGCTTTACCAACGAGGAAACCGGCCAGCTCATTATTGCGGGCATGGGTGAGTTGCATCTGGAAATCATCATTGACCGCCTCAAACGCGAATTCAAGGTGGAGGCCAATACCGGCGCGCCACAGATCGCGTATCGTGAGACCATCACCAAGAATGCCGAGGGCGAGGGCAAGTTCATCCGCCAGTCCGGCGGCAAGGGCCAATACGGCCACGCCTGTATCACCGTCGCGCCCAATGAAAAGGGCAAGGGCGTCGAAATCGTTGACGAAATCGTCGGTGGCTCGATTCCCAAGGAATATATCCCTGCCGTCATTAACGGCATCGAAGAAGCCATCAAGGGCGGCGTCTATGCCGGCTATCAGGTCATTGACATCAAAGTGGAAGTTGTGGACGGCTCGTTCCATGAAGTGGACTCAAACGAACTCGCGTTCCGCATGGCCGGCATTTTCGCCCTGAAAGATGCCTTCAAAAAAGCCGGGCCGATTTTGCTCGAACCGCTCATGAAGGTCGAGTGTACGACGCCCGATGAATACCAGGGTGATTTGCTCGGTGACATCAACCGTCGTCGCGGCACGATTGTGAGCATTGAAGCCAAGAACGGCCAGACCGTGCTCAATGCCCAAGTGCCGCTGGCTGAAATGTTCGGCTACGCCACGGCCATCCGGTCGCTTTCGAAAGGCCGCGCCTCCTACTCGATGGAGCCGCTGACCTTTGCGCAGGTGCCCAACAGCGTCCTCACGACCATCATGGACGCCGCCGCCAAGAAGCCCGCTGCGCGTACGTAAGTTATATTCAACCAAAAGAGCCGGAACGAAAGTTCCGGCTCTTTTTTTTGTTTTGGCAATCCAAATAATTCCAACTTTGGCTTGCTTCGGGCCGGGACACTTTCCAATTTAAATCATGCGCCCCGTTCTCATTTTGGCCATCGGCCTCACCCTGGTCTCCAACTTTTTCACCGGCGCGTATGCGCGCGAAAACCAGCTTTTGGACTCCGGCTGGCGTTTCATGCTCCAAGATGTTTCGGGCGCGGAAAATCCCGCTTTGGATGACAGCGGCTGGCAAACGGTATCAGTGCCGCACAATTGGGGCTGGGAAGACGCCCAGGCCGGCAAGGCGAATTTCCGCGGGCCGGGCTGGTATCGGCGCGGGTTGGAGGTAGCCACACAGCCTGGCAAACGCTATTTCCTGCGGTTTGAAGCGGCGAGCCTGGTGGCTGATGTCTATTTAAACGGGAAACAGCTGGGCGAACATCGCGGCGGTTTTGGCGCGTTTTGTTTTGAGATCACCAAGCAGCTTTCTGATACCGGCACGAACCTGCTGGCGGTGCGCGTGGATAACAGCAAGGCGCCAGACATTGCGCCGCTGGAAGGGGATTTTTCTGTGTACGGCGGGCTGTATCGGCCGGTGCATCTGATCGTAACCGATGAGGAAAATATTGCGCTGACCGACCACGGGTCGCCCGGAGTTGCCTGGTCACAGACGAGCGTGACCTCCACGCAGGCGGTGCTGGATGTGACCGCACAAATCTCCAACGGCAGGCAAGGGAAAGTGCCACTGACGCTGGTCGCCAGCGTGCTGGACGCGGAGGGCAAGACCGTGGTCAGCAGCGAAGAATCCATCACGCTGGCGCCGCGCGACACCGCGCCGTATTTTTTCCATCTCACCGTGCCGCAGCCGCATTTGTGGAGCGGACGCAAGGACCCCTATCTCTATCAGGCCGTGGTGGAACTGCGCTCCACGAACGGCGAGACCGTGGACCGCGTTGAGCAACCGCTGGGGCTGCGCTATTATTGGATTGATCCCGAACAAGGATTTTACCTGAACGGCCAGCCCTATCATTTGCACGGCGTGGACCGGCACCAGGATTTCATGGACAAGGGCTGGGCCATCAGCGAAGCCGACATGGACACGGACATTGGTTTGCTCAAGGAACTTGGCGTGACGGTGATCCGGTGCGCGCATTACCAGCACAGCGATTATTTTTACAGCCTGTGCGACCGCGCGGGCATTTTGGTCTGGGCGGAAATCCCGCAGGTGAACGTCGTTCGCACCACGCCGGAATTTGCCACCACCTCGCGCAGCCAATTGCTTGACCTCATCCGCCAAAACCTCAATCACCCGGCAATTTTTGTGTGGAGCATGTCCAATGAAATCGGCTCGCACAGCGATGACCCGCACCGGGAAATAATGGATTTAGTTGCGCTGGCCCATGGCGAAGACCCGACCCGACCCACCATCCAGGCGGCCTCCACCGGCGCGCGCCCGGAGCTCAATAAAATTCCCGACCAGCTTGGCTGGAACATTTACCCGGGCTGGTACAACGGCGACAAGGAAGATTATGGCCGCGTGCTCGATGCCCACCGCAATACCAGCCGGCAGGGCGGATTCTGCATCAGCGAATACGGCGCGGGCGCCAACGCCGCGCAGCATGAGCAAAATCCGAAGCAGCCCAAGCCCGGCGGCCAATGGCATCCAGAGGAATGGCAGGCGGAAGTTCACGAGGCAGCGTGGCCCGCGCTGAAGCAGCGTCCCTTTGTCTGGGGCACGTTCGTTTGGTGCATGTTTGATTTCGCGGTCGGCACCCGGCACGAAGGCGGCCAGCCCGGCTTGAACGACAAGGGTCTGGTCACACGCGATCGTCAGACCAAAAAGGACGCCTTTTTTTATTACAAGGCCAACTGGTCGGACGAGCCGGTCCTTTACATCACCAGCCGCCGGTTCACCGAGCGCACCAAAGCGGTCACGGACATAAAAATTTATTCCAACGCGAAGGAACCGGAATTATTCATCAACGGCGTTTCCCAGGGCAAACGCAGCGACGGTCAGAACTGCGTATTCGTCTGGAGAGACCTCACCCTTGCGCCCGGCGAAAACAAGATTTCCGCAACGGCGCAGGCGAGTGGACAGACCTTGACTGATGAATGCGAGTGGAAGCTTTCACCGCCGTGAAATAGGCGGACGATTGGTTAAAGCGGTGCTAAAGCCACCGCACTCCAGACGCTGCCGCGTTTGCGAGCCGCCTTCAAACCTCGCGAAGCGTCTGGAGTGCGGCGCGTTCACCGCCGCTTTCGTGCGCCCAAGCTCTTGGTTGTCTAAAAGCTACTCGTTGTTTGTGAATACCAAGTGCTGGTCTTACAAACTTCTTCTCATGCGCATGTAATGAAACAGATATTGCTGCGCATAACCCGCGTGGGGACCGAAATGCGTGGCGGCAAATTTCCGCAGGCGTTTCTCATTGGCGCGGCGGCGGGGAAAATAGAGTTCCTGCAACGCGCGTTCCACCCATACGTCCACCGGAAATGCACTGTCGAAGCCATAGGCAAAAAGCAGCACGCAATCGGCGATTTTGCCGCCCACGCCCCGCAGTTTCATCAGCTCAGCGCGGGCGGCGGCATAATCCAGCCCCCGGATTTTTTCGAGATCGAAGTGGCCGTCGGCAATCTGGCGCGCGGCGGCGAGCAGGCTCGGGGCGCGAAAGCCCATCTTGCACGCGCGCAATTCTGCCTCGGTGGTGGCGGCGATTCTCTGCGGCGTGGGAAAGGTAAATTGGAGCGCCGGGCACCGCCCCGGCTCGTTTCCAGCGGGTGTTTCCAACGAGCCGGGGCGGTGCCCGGCGTTCCCCAGTGACTCCAGCGGCTCGCCGAATCGTTCGCACAGATGCGAAACAATCTGCCGGATTTGGACAATCTGCTTGGTGGACGACAGTATAAACGAAGCCAGACATTCCCATGGTTCCTGCCGCAATAATCGCAGGCCGGGGCAGGCGGTCACCGCCGCGCGCATCGGCCCGTCTTCCGGAAAGGCCTGAAGAACAGCGGCGAAGTCAATTTCGCTCTGGAGAAAATGCCGGAGCCAGTCCCAATTTTCAACCGGCGCAGGCGTCTCTGCGTGAATGCCACTTTCAGTCGGGGTGAGCCGGACACAATTTTTTCCCACCACGCCGTGCCAGGAATTTCCAATAAGTTGCCAGCGGAACACCTGGCCGGAATCCAGCGTTGCCGCCAGATTATAATCGCGCAAAAGGATGACGGTTTCACTCATTGAATGGCTGTGGCCCGCATGTGCGCGAAGCATTTTGGGCGGCGGCGGCCCGCCGCTTTACCCCGCTTGCATGCGCAACCCGGATACAGTTTGACCAAATGCAATTCATTTCAAATTATAGCACCCGAACAACTGCACCCGCTGAAACACCCGGCCATCGCGCAACTTCACTTCGCGAACGCCCAGGTTGGTCACAGTTTCAAATTCCGCAGCTATGCGAGGGGGGACGGCGGATGGCGCGGGAAATTCCCGATATGCAATCGGCGCGCGCGCCAGCCATTTCCACAGCCAGCCGTGCTCCAGCTTGCCGGGAGGCACATGCAAAACAAACAGCGCGTTCTCCCCATGGCGATGTTCGCGATAGTTGTACTGGTCCCAAAAGGGGAACTGGTCCTGGGGCTTGTCCGAATCCAGGCAATAGACCAGCGGCCGGGGCGATTCCGCAGCAGCGCGGGCGGGCGGCGAATAAAACGAATACAGCCCGGTCGTGCCGTAGTGGTCGGCGAGGATGAAGGCGTTGGTGTCGAACTTGAGCCGCTCGATTTCCACGAGCTGCGCGGTTTCGCGCCAGCCGCGCACCCGATGTGTGATGTCCACTTCCGCCGGCAATTTGTTGGCCGCGAGCCGGCCCAGCAGGTCGGAGTCATGCATAAATACCGCCATCGCAATGCCCAACACCAGCCCGCCGCACAACCATGGCTTGACGCGCCGTTCGTTTCCAGCCCCGACCGCGACCATGAGACAAAACAGGGGCGGTACGGCGGCGGCAATCCAGTTGAGTTGTACGGCAGAATGAAATGAATAAATCCAGTAACCGAGAAACAGCGGCGCGCTCATGCACAGCAGAAAAAACCACAGCGGCTTTTCCGCGCGCCGCCGCCACGCCATAGCCATCGCGCACAGTGACCCAATGAAGAACACCGGATTCAACAGGGCGAATTCACCGCCCGTGAATTGGAGAAAATAATTCAAGCTTTTCGCCAGCTGGTCCGCCACGCTGATCTGCTCATTGTTGGCATGGTGCAAACCCGCATCGCCGGCGACATCGCTGACTGTGATCCAATCATGCTGTGCGTTCCAAATAATGACTGGTGACGTGCAAAAGGCGAACACGCCAAGCGCCAGCCAGGGACCGATGCGTTTCAAATGGACCCGCGCCGCCGGCTGCAGGATAAAAAAGATGGCCCAGCAGACGATTTGCAGCATGGCGGTATATTTGCAGAGAAAACCCAGGCCGAGCGCGAGGCCGGCCATGAGCCAGTCGCGCGTTTTGCCATCCGGCTGCACCGCGCGCCATCCGGCGACCACTGCCCACATCCAGCACAGCACCAGCGGCGGATCAATCGTCATCAAGATCGAGCCGGCCACGAGCAACGGCGTGGCGAAGGTGATGAGCAACAGGCAAAACGCAGCGCGCGGTCCCGCTTCCCGCGCCATGAAACGAAAGATCAGTACGCTCAATACCGCCGCAAAGACCGGCGAGAAGAAGCGCACACCAAAATCCGTATCGCCGAAGAGCGCCGTACCAGCCCATTGAATCAGTGCGATGCCCAGAGGTTTGCTGTAATACGACAGGGCCAGATGCTTTGACCACAACCATTGGTACGCCTCGTCCTCGCTCAAACCCATCAGGCCGCTGCCGAGATAGATCCAGCGCCCGATGAGCGCGAGAAAAATGACGAGGTAGCCGAGTCGCAGCCAGGCGGGGTCATTGGTTGAATGACGAATGACGGATGACGAATGGGAATATTCCGGTTTTAACAAAATTGGCAATCGCTCATGCCACGACGGGAAAAACTTTTTGCCGATGAAATTCCACAGCGTCTGCATCAGCACCACAAAGGCGACCGCGTAGCCCGCGCCGAGAATGGCGCCCACCAAGACATCGCTCGGATAATGGACGCCGCAATAAACGCGTGAAAACGCCACGCCGGCCGCCAGCGGGAACAGGAACCACGCGCTGCGCCGGTAAAACAGGAACGCGAGCATGGCAATCGCAAAACAGTTCGCGGCATGGGCGGAGGGCATGCTGCCGGTGCCGGTGCAGCCGAGGCGCTCGACGGTGTCGGATAAATCCAGGCAGGGACGATGCCTTCCGATTGCCTGCCTGATGGTGCCAATGATGAGGGGATCGCCCAGCGCCACGACCAGCACCATGAAGAGCGCGCACACGCGCAGCCGGACGGAGCCGAATAAAATGACAGCGGGCACCGCAACGACCACTGCAATCAACCAGGGCACTCCGCGCCCGCTCAAAATGGGCATCAACCAATCAAAGAACGGGTTGCCGAGCGCGCCATTGCTGAAATGAAACAGCGCGATATCGAGCGATTGAAGCCAATGCATTTTGAAAAATTATACGTGGCCGCCAGTTGAAACTAAATGACTTTTCAACCCCGGATGAATTCAGATAAAAAAACGAAATGGAAGGGCGCGTCACTCCTGCGTGCGCGCAGAATGGCGGACGGAATAACGGTTTCCGCCAACGAAAGGCCAAAATCAGGAACGCGCAGGCGAAACGCCGGCGTTCCGATGGGGGAGGCCCGTATGCGGAGTGTGCCGGCGCAATGAGGCGCTGAACTGTCGAATCGCCTTGAATGCCACGGAAGAGAGGGGTAAAACGGTCGGCAAGCAACATGAAGAATGAATATGACTTGCCGGCTGTTAATTTTCAGGAACAGAGGGCGGCACATTTGGTGAATTCGGAGGCAAGACGCTTGCGCTACGAGAGGGAGTGTTCGATGGTGTTTCTTATTTTGCTGCTGGTGCTGTTTTTGCCCGAGGGGGTGTTTGCGGCCGAACGTCCGAATATTATTTTTCTGCTGACGGATGACATGGGGTATGCGGACGTCGGTTGTTATGGCGGAAATTTTGTGCCGACGCCGAATATTGACCAACTGGCCAGGGAGGGGACGAAATTCAGGCAGTTTTACGTGGCGGCGCCGGTATGTTCGCCGTCGCGGGTGGGCTATTTAACGGGGATGTTTCCGGGGCGGTGGCGCATCACGAATTATCTGCAAACCCGGGCGGGGAATCGAGCGAGCGAACAGGTTGATTTTCTGGATACGAATGCGCCTTCGATCGGGCGCGTGCTGAAGGCGGCGGGTTATGCGACGGGACATTTCGGCAAATGGCACATGGGCGGGGGACGGGATGTGACAAACGCCCCGCCATTCAGCGCGTACGGTTTTGACGAGCACGCGGGCACGTGGGAAAGTCCGGAGCCGGACCCGAACATCACGGCGACGAACTGGATTTGGTCGCCGTTTGACACGGTAAAGCGGTGGAATCGCACGGCCTATTTTGTGGACAAGACGCTGGACTTCCTGGGCCGGCACCAGGGCCAGCCGTGTTACGTGGATTTGTGGCCGGATGATGTGCATACGCCGTGGGTGCCGGAATTCAGCACGCATGAGGCGCATCCGCGGGCGCACTACGAGAACGAGAAAAATTTCAAGGCCGTGCTGGAGGAGTATGACAAGCAGGTGGGCCGGCTGGTGGCGGGGTTGAAGGACCTGGGCATCGAGAGCAACACGATCATAATTTTTGCGAGCGACAACGGGCCGTTGCCCACGCTGGGGACCCGCACCGGCGGACTAAGGGGCGCCAAGGACAGCTTGTATGAGGGTGGCACGCGGGAGCCGCTGATTGTGCGCTGGCCCGGGCACGTTCCGGCGGGGCGGGAGGACAGCCAATCGGTGGTCTGCGGCGTGGATTTTCTGCCGATGTTTTGCCAGTTGGGGGGAGCGGCATTGCCGGAAAACTATAAGTTGGACGGTGAAGATTTAAGCCAGGCCTTTTTCGGCGCGAGCGTTACCCGTAAAAATCCGTTGTACTGGGAATACGGTCGCAACGAAACGTTCGGATACCCGATGGAAACGCCGGACGAACGCAGTCCCAATGTGTCCACCCGCGACGGCAAATGGAAATTGCTGGTCAATGCAGATGGCTCAGACGTGCAGCTTTATGATTTGGACACTGATCCGCGTGAAACCACGAATGTGGCGGGCCAAAATCCCGGGATTGCAAAACGTCTCAAAGACGCGGCGTTGAAGTGGCGAAAATCGCTGCCGGGCGGAATTCACAGGAAAAGCGCGGGCGGGGCCGAGGTTGCACCCGATTCATAAAAATAAAAAGATCTATTGACATATCCAAAGAAAGTTGGATAATAACGACATGATTAGTAGATATAAACATTGTTTTATGTATTAAAAAATCATTGCAGGTGTTTCATCAGATTTAAAAAAACGACTTATATTGTCGTCAATATTAAGAAATGGTGTTAGGCAACAGCCGACGCCGGCGAAACGTTTGAGAAAAAAATAAGTGCGATGTTCCGAGAATGCCGGATTTGACATTCGAACACGTTTAAAAAATGCAAATTGATGCTGATCGGATTTCCGGAGGTCTGCGATGTAAATAGACGCTCAAAATAATTTATGTGGAAGGTGATTGGAAAAAGTCTCAGCCAGTACGGCAACTCCGCTGTCTGCGGAGCCGCGGAGGTCGAAATTCTTAAGGCAGTCGGCGGCATGGACGGCGGCTTGAAAGTGCCTGGCGTGTCACAGTTTTGTGTCGTCCGTGTGAATTCATTTGCCTTTGCAAGTTCCACTCCGCGCGGGAATTTCTCCGTGACGCAAATCCTCAATAAAAAGACGCAAACCCTCAATGACAAATTTTGACTGAAATGTTAGGTTCACACTAATGAAGCCCGCCCCTGTTGTAATGTCGCTGTCTTGGCGCGTGTCCGAATGTGGCCGGAAGCGAGTTGAAAAGCGCCGGGTTCATCAAACCTGACCAGCCTCGGAAGTCTCCTATGAATAAAAAACCCCCTGTTCGCTTGAAATCCTTGGTCATGCCCCTGATGGTTACGGCCTTGCTGCCCGCCACCTTGGCCGTGGCGCAATCCCCGTTTTTTCAGGCGGTGACCAATCTCAATCCCATTGCCTACTGGCCGCTGCAGGAGACGACGCAGCCGCCGGCCGCCGATGTGGAAACGAACCTCGGTTCGCTTGGAGCGGTGGGCAATGCCTATTACTCCAGCACGAACGTCGTCAAAGGCGTTACGGGCATCAATTCTGGAGATAGTGATCCGGCAATAGGGCTGACAACCACGAACGGCGGTTTTCTGGCCGTGCCGCTGACGGACAGCCGGGTGGCATTGCCGACGGGACCGTTTACAGTGGAAGCGTGGGTTGAGCCAACCTTGAATGTGGCCAGCACCATTATCGCCCAAACGGGTGTTGCCGGCTCAGGCGGCTTGAACGGGTCTACCAACTCAGCCGGGTGGTCGCTGAATCTGGGTTATGTTCCCACCCAGGGCTCCCTGGCCGTGCCGGGAACCGTGTCGTTCCATGTCTATAACGGCGTGGGGCCCATCGGCGGAGCGGAGGCGATTTTTTCACAGTCAGGTTTTGCCCTGAACCAATGGTATCACGTCGTGGCGGTCTTTGACGGAACGAATGCAGTCATTTATGTGAACGATGTGGCGGGCAGTCCGGAATACCCCCTGACGGGCACACAAGCGCGGGACACCTGGGACCCGCTGACCATCGGTTGTGGACGCGGCCTGAACAACAACCGCTTCGGCGGCAACTTGGACGAAGTGGCCATATACACCAACGCGCTGACGGCCAGCCAGATCGGCAACCATTATAACGTGGGAACACAAGGAGCGGGGGGATATGAAAGCACCATCCTGGCGGACAAACCCTATCTGTATTGGCGGCTGAACGCCCCGGCCTATACAACCCCGGCAGCGTCGGCTTACCCGACCGCGCTCAATTACGGCACCGGCACCAGCATCAACGGCCTCTATCTTTCCGGCACCACTCCCGGCGTATCCGGCCCGTCGTTAAGCGGGTTTGGTTCGCCCAGTTATGCCGTTGCATTCAACGGGATTGGCACTTCATCCACCAATGTAATTCCCATCTACACCAACGGCGTGGCTTATGCCACCAACACGGTGGCCGAAACGGGAGTCATTATTACCAACTTACTGTCCGGAATAAATTTGATTACCAACAACTTGAGCCTTCTTTATTGGTTCAAGTCTAATCCCTCGGACAATGTTCGACGTGTATTTGTCGGCCATGGCGACAGCTCCTGGCGCTCATCCATGAGCGGCGGCGATGTGACAGCCAATACTGGCAAGGGCAGCGATCTGGGCACTTCATTGGCCTATAACGATGGGAACTGGCACTTTGCAACGGTTGTTTATTCCAATTCGCTGGCCCACGTAAACACCACCGGCTGGCTGGCTACCAATTATATCTACGTGGACGGCACGCTGATAGCGAGCGCTGCCGTGACCAACGCGAGCGGCTCTGGTTCGTTCACCAACATCTCCATCGGTGTCGCTCCCGATCACATCCGCACGGGCAATGGCAACGTCTATGACAACCAGGTGTTCGCCGGCAGCCTGGCCCATGTGGCCTTTTTTACCAACGCTCTGTCGCCGGCCCAGGTCGCCGGCCTCTATCAAGCCGCGGGCGGCACGCCCTTGCCGGTGATAACAGGCCAGCCGACGACCGGAAGGACGAATGGTGTTGCTGGCGATA
>Ga0302319_10015147_pt1 | contig 14308 bp, 9 predicted proteins | sample Bog_T0_2_FD_203319 | JGI IMG/M metagenome (GOLD analysis project Ga0302319, IMG submission 203319) | Peat permafrost microbial communities from Stordalen Mire near Abisko, Sweden - Bog_T0_2 | ecosystem: Environmental > Terrestrial > Soil > Wetlands > Peat | place: Sweden: Abisko, Stordalen Mire... | reverse complement strand
CCAGTCGCCGGCATCGTGACGACCAAAAGCGTGGAGCCGGGGCAGAATGTGGCCATCGGCCAGGCACTGATGACGCTCGTCTCGCTCGATGACGTGTGGATTACCGCTGACTTCAAGGAGACACAACTGCGGCACATGCAGGTTGGACAGGCTGTGACCATTCACGTGGATGCATTTGGCCGCGACTACGACGGCAAGATATCGCAGATCGGCGGTGCCACCGGATCAATGCTGAGCCTCTTCCCACCGGAGAATGCGACCGGGAACTACGTCAAGGTTGTGCAGCGGATTCCGGTTCGTATCGACTTGACCCAACCGGACCAGAATAAAGACCATATGCTGCGCCCCGGCATGTCGGTGGAACCGAAGGTCCGGGTGAAATAGGCGGGCAACGCGTGCCATGAGGCGTCGATAACACCCTCCGTGGGAAGTTTCAGTGGGCGTCGGCGATACGCCGGTGATGGGCGCGGAAGACATACCTTCCGACCAGCCATCCTGCGGCGCTTCCCGCGAGGACGTCGCCGGGGAAGTGCTGCTGCCCCATAACGCGGGTCAGGCTCACTCCTGTAGCCAGCGAGTAAAGGCTGATCTGCGTCCACGGGGACGGGTACTCAGCGGCCAGGGATGATGCTGCGGCCCACGCCAGAACGCTGTGCGAGGATGGGAACGAGCTGTCGACGCCTGCGTTGCCTTGGAAAAAGCGGCCGCGGCCGGCATCCGTATAGGGTCTCTCGCGCCAGAAGATTAGCTTCAGGCCTTGTTCCACCACCACCCCGTCGATGGTCGATTCGCCGCCGAGAATCCCGGCTTCCCGCGCATGTTCATCCTGCCTGAACTTGCCCCAGCCAAGAAGGACCACCGGAATGGCGACATAGCCGCCGATCAGAGTATTCGAGGCGTTGACATTGGCTTGATTGAAGCCAGCGTCGTGGGAGACGATGGAGGTCGTCGCGCGGCGATCGGTCGCGATCGCGGCGCCCTCGGCGGCAACCAGTGGAATAAGCCAGACAAGGTCGTGACTGCGAATGCGCGCCGGGCTGGTCCAGATGACCGCCTGGTCTTTCAGGACGTGAATGGGTGTACTGCGCAGGGTGACCTCATCCTGGTTTTGGAACTGCGGCGCTGGTGCGTCCGGAAGGGAGGCGCTCTCGGAACCTGGCGCGAGCAACAAATTGGTGCTGCACGATTGTGCGGTCACAACAGAGCAGGCAGCCGGGAGAACGCAGGAAACGGCGACGAGGCTCAGCCAGCGAGTGCGCAAGCGGGGTAAGAAAGAAGTGATCGAGCCAGGCCCAATCAAGGTAGTCCTCGGAAAGTTGTAACGGCCGCGATGGCAATTCATCCTCTCTGCCCGCAGCTGTTTCAGTTACACCTGATAGAAGCAGACTCCATCCTGAACGATGTCCAGCATTGCGATAAGTTCATTCAGGGGAAAGAAAACGTGCCGAGGGCGGGGCGGACTTACTTCCGTTTCCAGCGGGTGCCGTCTTTCGAATCCTCGAGCAAAACGCCCTTGGCGGCCAGCTCGATGCGAATCTGGTCGGCCCTGGCGAAATTGCGGGAGCGTTTGGCGCGGTCGCGCTCGTCCACCAGCGCCTGGATTTGCTCATCGGTCACACCGCGCGTGGCCAGCACCTCGGGGGTCGCCTCGCTCAGCCGGCCGTCGCGTTCCGCCCAGTCCAGCGTGAAGCTGGTCCATTCCGCATCGTGATCGTCAAGCACGGCGAAGACATGGTCGAACTGCTGTAGTGAATCCAGCACATCCGACTTGTCAGATTCGAGAAATTTGCCTGCGTCGGCCTGCGCATTCACGTAGCGCACCATCTCAAAGATTGCGGCTCGAGCTTCGGCGGTGTTCAGGTCGTCGGCGAGTGCGGCGAGAAAACTGGTCTTCGTCGCACGCGCCACTTGCTGAATCTCGCTGGTTCCGCCATGCGAAGCTGGGCGATCCGGCCACTTTGTGCCCACGATTCGATCACGGAAGGTTCTGAGTCGCTCGACAGCAACCGTCTCCGCCGCGACTCCTTCGAAGGTGAAGTTGAGCTGTTGCCGGTACGGCACGGAGACCAGCAGCATGCGAATCGCCGAGGCTCTATAACCGCGCAGCAAAAGATCGCGCAGGGTATAGAAATTTCCCTCGGACTTCGACATCTTGCGGCCCTCGACGAGCAAAAAGCGAACGTGGAACCAGTGCCGCGCGAAGGGGCGATGGGTCGCTGACTCTGATTGCGCAATCTCATTTTCGTGATGAGGGAACATCAGATCTTCACCGCCGGCGTGCAGATCGAAGCTGTCGCCAAGGTATTCCATCGACATTGCCGAGCACTCGATGTGCCAGCCGGGACGTCCTGGGCCAAGCGCCGTTTCCCACTTGTGCTCGCCTGGCTTGGGCGCCTTCCAGAGTGCGAAGTCCCTGGCAGAATCTTTCTCGTACTCGTCGAGATCGATCCGCGCGCCGTCCGCGATGCCGGTGAAATCCTTCTTCGATAGCTTGCCGTATTCAGGGAAGCGCGCGATGCGGAAGTACCAGGAGCCGTCCTCCGCGCGGTAGGCGATGTCCTGCTCCGCGAGGCGCTCAACCAAGCGAACCATGGTTGGGATGTGTTCGGTTGCGCGCGCCACCACTTCCGGATGTTCCACCTGTAACGCCTTGAGGTCTTCGAAGAATGCGTCCTGATATTTACGCGTGTAGTCGTCGATGCCCACCCCGGCCGCCGTGGCGTTGCGGATAATCTTGTCGTCGACGTCGGTGATGTTCATGACGTGGCGAACTTCGGTGCCGAGCAGGCGCAGCGAGCGGCGCAGGATGTCGACCTGGACAAACGTCCGGAAGTTGCCGATGTGGCCGTAGTCATAGACGGTGGGGCCGCAGGCATACATGCGCAACGCCGTGCCGTCCATGGGGTCCAGCGCCTCGACCGTGCCAGACATCGTGTTATAGAGACGCATGTGTGGGGGCGAATCGGCGTCTCCGGAAGGGGGGCGTTCCGCTGCGCCGATTGGCTGCTTTTGCAGAGTCATTGGATGCAAAGCACGATTCTATCAGCGCCCTCTGGCAGCGGGTTTCGCGCGAGCCGCGGCCTGAAGCGAGGTTCCCAGCGCGAGAGACGGTTCAGCCGTCAGCGACTCGTCGGCGAATTCATGCGCCACCAGTTTCGGCCAGGCGGCTGCTGCAATCATTGCAGCATTGTCGGTAGCGAGAGACATTAAGGGAAAGGCAATCGGCAAATCTCGCTCACCCGCTTCGGCGGTGAACCGCACTCGCAGTTCGCGGTTCGCCGCGACTCCGCCCGAGACCAGAAGGCGCTCGGCATGGAATCGCTCGGCGGCGCGAAACGTCTTGCGGCGCAGGTCATCGACGACGGAGCGCTGGAAGGAAGCGATCAGGTCAAGGGTTCGTTTATCGCAGAGGGGCAGGGTGTCCGCTGGTTTGGGATCCGGCAACTCCGCCAGCGCTAAGCGGCGGGCTTCGATGGAAGCGCCCATCTCATGCACCTGGGTGTAGCGGAGCATCGCCGTCTTGATTCCGCTGAAGGAAAAGTAAATGCTCTCGGAGGGATCGAGCGCCCCAGGCTCGCCCTTTCGATGTACTTTGGCCTTGATCTGCGAAAAGGTGAAGGGCACGGCTTCGGGATTGCCGTGGGGCGCGAGCGCATCGATCCACGGTCCTCCTGGATAACCCAGGCCGAGCAACTTGGCGACCTTGTCGAAGGCCTCGCCGGCGGCATCGTCGACCGTGCGCCCGACGTTGCGATAAGTCCAGGCGCCCGCCTGAACGTGCGCCAGATACAAATGCGTATGGCCACCGGAGACGACCAGCGCCAGCATCGGGCCCGGGCCTTCGGAGGCTTCCTGGCCCGCGTCGCTGTTGTGGCGTGCTTCTTCCAGCAGCACAGCGTGGATGTGCCCCTCAAGATGGTTGACCGCGATGAGCGCTTTGTCCAGTGCATACGCGAGGGATTTGGCAAAGCTGATGCCGACGAGGAGGGCGCCCGCCAGGCCTGGACCTTCGGTTACGGCGATGGCATCCAGATCCCGGTACGTCGCCCCTGCCTCGGCCAGCGCCGTACGAACGACGGGAAGAATGTTGCGCAGATGCTCACGCGAAGCCAACTCCGGGACGACGCCGCCATAAGGCGAGTGGAGCGGAATTTGGGAGGCGACGACATTGGAAAGGATTGCGGTGCCGCGACCAACGACTGCGGCCGCAGTCTCGTCGCAGGAGCTTTCGATGCCGAGAATCAGTCCGCCAGAACAAGTCGTCACATCTCTATAGTAGAAGGAGTTTGCGGGCATTTCGGAGCGGACGTTGGCATCGACAGCAGCACAAATCGCGGCAACACGCATCGTCGAACGCCTGTGCGCGGCAGGTTACGAGGCGTACTTCGCGGGTGGGTGCGTGCGCGATATGCTGCTCGGCATTGCGCCGAAGGATTTCGATGTGGCCACCAGCGCCCATCCTGACGCGGTATTGGCGATGTTTCCGCGAACCTTCGCCGTCGGTGCGCACTTTGGGGTGGTGCTGGTGTGCGAAGACGCGCCTGGGGACGGTAAGGACGAAGTTGTCACCGAAGTAGCAACGTTTCGGAGCGATGTCGCCTATCTCGATGGCCGGCATCCGACCGAGGTGCGGTTTGCTTCGAGCGCGCGCGAGGATGTCCTGCGCCGCGACTTCACGATCAACGGCATGATGTTCGACCCGGTTCTCAACAGCGAGACGTGCAATCTCACGTCGGCTGTTCTCGATTACGTCGGAGGGCAAGCCGACCTGCGCGCCGGGATCATCCGCGCCATTGGCGAGCCGCATAGACGATTTGAGGAAGACAAACTGCGCATGCTGCGAGCCGTCCGTTTTGCCGCTCGCTTTGAGTACGCGATCGAGCCGGAGACGGAGCGGGCGATCCGGCAGCTGGCGCATACCGTCAGCCAGGTCAGCCGGGAGCGGATCCGCGACGAGCTGACCCGGATGCTTACCGAAGGGCATGCACGCCGTGCGTTTGAATTGCTGGATCGCACTGGCCTGCTACGGGAGGTTCTTCCGGAGATCGGCAAGCTTCGCGGCGTGGAGCAGCCGCCGGAATACCACCCCGAGGGCGATGTGTGGGTGCACACGCTGTTGCTGCTGGAGAAACTGCCCGCGGGCGCGTCGACGACGCTGGCCTGGGGCGCGCTGCTGCACGATGTTGGCAAGCCGGCTACGTTTTCGCACAATCCGCCGGATCGCATCCGTTTCAATGGGCATGTGGAGGTCGGCGTGAAAATCGCGCATGAGATTCTGCGGCGGCTGCGTTTTTCAAACGAAGATTGTGCGCAGATCCTGAGCCTCGTCGAGAACCACATGCGCTTTGGCGACATGGAGAAGATGAAGGAGTCCACGCTGAAACGCTTCTTCCGTTTGCAGCGATTCGACGAACACCTGGCCCTGCACCGACTCGACTGCCTGTCGAGTCACGGTGATCTCTCGCTCTGTGAATTCGCAAAGCGGAGAAGGGAAGAGCTCCCCGAGGAGGAAGTGCGGCCGGCGCTGCTCGTCACCGGGCGCGACTTGATCGAGGCAGGCCACGCGCCGGGACCGCTCTTCAAAGAACTGTTGGCAATGGCGGAAGACGCGCAGTTGGAGGGTCGGATCCGGACAAAGGAAGAGGGGCTGGAGCTGATTCGAGAATGCTGTCGATCATCCGCCGGTCGCCCCATGAAATAACTCCACCTGCTCCTGAGACGGGGGTTTCGTGGCTGCGCTCACGACCACCAGTCCCAGCACCGCGGCGAGCAATGCGGGAAAGATGGCATCGCGCTCGGCTACCACTGCGGGAATGTGGTGATGGATAAAGGGCGAGTCCCAGAAGACCGTGACAAAAGTTCCCGCGGCGATGGCGGTCACGGCTCCGGGAGCGTTCGCGCGGCGCGAATAAAACGCCGCCAATATCACCGGCGTCAGCGCGGCCGCATAAATCGTGTAGGCGTAGAGCGCCTGCTTCAGCACCGACCCCGTATGCATTGCTTCGTACAGCGCCCACACGCCCAGCAGCACCACCATCAGCCGCGAGATCAGAAGTACCCGCTTGTTCGAGGCCTCCGGCGCAATGTAGCGACTGAAAACGTCGTTGACCAGATTCGTCGCCGGTGAAAACAGAAAATTGTTAGCCGTGGACATGATCTTCGCGAAGACCGCGCCCATCAGCAGCGCGCCCAGCCATGCAGGCAGTCCGTGCAGCGCCGTGTACGCGATAATTTCGCGTGGATGTTGCGAGACCTCGCCGCGCGGGAAAAGAACTGACCCCACCACTGCGAGCGCAACGATCACCGTTTCCAGAATGACCGTTCCGATAATCCAGCCCACCACAGCCACCCGCGCATCGCGCTCCGACTTCGCGGAGAAAAATTTCTGATACATCGCCTGATTCCCCAGCATCAGGAGCATGGTGGGCAGTAGTAACTCGAATCCCTGCGCCAGCGACAGATCGCCAAGAACCTCGAAGTGGGTCGGCGGCAGGGCGTGCGTGATGCGGCTCCATCCGCCCGCGGAATGAATGAGGACGGGCAGCGAGACCAGCATCGTTGCTGTCGCGAGCAGCCCGATGAACACGTCCATGTATGCGACCGAGGCCATGCCGGCGATTGCAGTGAACATGATCACGAACGCCGTCATGATGTATTTGCCGAGGTCGGCGGTGATGACAGTGGGGAAGACGAGGTGCAGGATGTCTCCGCCCCCGATGAGCTGATAGCTCAGGATCGCGGTGTACGCGAAGATCACGGCAATCACGCCGAGCACGCGCGCGGTCTGGCTGTAGCGCGCTTCCAGCAGATCGGGAATCGTGAACTGCGCAAAATGCCGTGCCCGCGGCGCTACGAAGTAGATCAGCAGCAGCCCCAGCCATCCTCCGGCCGCCATCCACAGGGCGGCAAAGCCGTGCCGGTAAGCGTTCTCCGCGCCTGCGAGCAGCGATCCGGATCCTATCCACGAGGAAAGCAGGGTGAAGATCAGAACGAAGGCCGGCAACGAGCGTCCGGCAACGAGGTAGTCGGCCTTGGTCTTCACGTTTCCAAGGCGTGTAAGCGAGACCACGAGGAGAGTGAGGACAATGGCGCCCAGGACGATGGCGTAAAGAGAAGACATGAACCTGCTTTCTGCGCTGAAGTGCTACGAGTGTACGGGATTCGGGTCGCAATCTCGGACCCGCCGCTATACGGGCTTCTTCTTCACAGAGGCGGGGTGTGTTGTCTCCCCCGCCTTCGCGGCTCCATGCCGCCTCTTCCCATAGCGTAATGCCGAGATGTGCGCAGGCTCCGATACATACAGGCTGCGGCCCGGCGCGAGAACGCCACCGCTGAGATGATTCCAGCGCCGCAGCTGCTGTACGGTGACGCCAAAGCGGTCGGCGATAGTGACGAGGGTATCGCCGCGGCGCGGCCGATACAGGGTGCTGCGCAACGCGCGAGGTTCGCTGACGGGCGCGAGCGGGATGACCAGGGAGTCGACACTGGACAAGTCCGATGCCGCCTGCAGTTGGTTCACGAAGGCCAGTTCCGATACAGAAACGTGCCACGTGCGGGCAAGACCGGCAAGCGTGTCGCCCTCTTCCACTGTGTGGAAACGCCAAAAGCGGCGTTTCTCGACCGGAATCTCCGCGATGTCGCGCTGGAAGACATCCCGGGTCCCCGCGGGCAGGTGTAGATCGAAAGACTCATCCGGCGGTGTGCTCATCCGCAACAAGCTCGGATTCAACGCCTCAATTTCCTGCACGGGAGTACCGGTGATATCCGACACCAGCCGAAGATCAACCGCAAAATCCGTCTTCACCGTATCGATCATCAGCGGAGGATCCGGGGTGATGTCCTCGAGGCCGTATTGCTTTGGGTTCTTCGCCATCAGTGTCACCGCGAGAAAAACAGGCACGTAGTTTTTCGTTTCCTGAGGCAGGTTGTTTCGACGATACAGCTGCCAGAAGTCGGCGTAGCCGGTGCGCTGCACAGCCTTCTGAACGTTGCCCGGGCCCCAATCGTACGCGGCCATGGCAAGGTACCAGTCGCCCAACTGGTCATACATCTTCTTAATCTCGTGCGCGTATGCATGGGTCGCTTTTTCGGGATCGAAACGTTCGTCATACCAGGCCGTGTGCTGCAGGCCATAGGTTCCGTAGGGCATGAATTGCCACATGCCGCCCGCGCCCGAACGCGCGTTGACAGCCTGCGGGCGGAATCCGGATTCGGCGAACGCCTGGTAAATCAAATCCTGCGGAACGCCTTCCTCGCGCAGCACGCGCTGAATCATGTCCTTGTAGCGACCCATGCGCTCAAGCGACGCCACGATGGTGCCTCGCCCGCGCGAGCTGTTCTGGAAAAACTCGATGTAGCTCGCCACATATTCGTTCATCACCAGCGGAAGGTCAGACTGCGTCGTCTTTAGTTCGGCCTCGGCCTTCGCGGCGACGTTGGGATTCGCAGGCGTCGTGATGTTGCCAGCCACGTCAACCGGGGCCGACTCAGCCTGCTGGGTCGGGCCATTTCCCTGGCGCAGCGCATCCATCTCGAGCGTGTTCACCGCGTCGACGATGTGATCGAATTCCTCAGAGAGCGCGTCATCGCTGCGCAAGTCGCATTTGCAACGCAGCAGTAAATCGACGGCGTAGTCGAAATTCGCGCGAGCAGCGGCTGTGTGCCCCTGTTGATAGTCCGTTAATCCCGCGTGGTACGCCTTCTCGACCGAGTCAATCAGCTGACGGTCGCGCTGCGACGGCTCCGCTGACGCTGGTGCAGGCGGGGCCTGTACGGGCACAGGGACGGAAGCAGCTGGAGGCGGGGGCGCCGACTTCGGAGCCGCTGGTTTATCGAGCACGGGCGCAGTCGCCTGCGCCGGAAGACCGGCATCCTGGCTTGCCGGACATCCGGCCAGAGCCGCGAGCGCAGCGACCATGGCTGCGAGGAGAATTCTTTTCAAGCCGATATGCATCAGGCGCAGCCTTATTGTATGGCGTGATTGTATGGTGTGGGGCGCGCTGTTGCCGATGTTAAACTTGAGGCTCCCGGCGAACTTCTCCAGCAAAGCCACCAGGCTCCCGCGGCCCGCCGTTCCCTGGGTCCCCACGCGGCTGGTTTTGGCGCGACGGGGTGGCGCTCGATGGACAACAAACAGATCCGCAATTTCGCGATCATCGCGCACATCGATCACGGGAAGTCCACGCTCTCCGATCGCCTGCTCGAACTGACGGGATCGCTCACGGCGCGCGAAATGCAGGCCCAGGTTCTCGACGCCATGGACCTGGAGCGGGAGCGCGGCATCACCATCAAGGCCCACTCCGTGCGCATGATGTACCCCGCGAAGGATGGGGAAATCTACCAGCTGAACCTGATCGACACGCCGGGACACGTGGACTTCAGTTACGAAGTGTCGCGGTCTCTGGCCTCCTGCGAAGGCGCGCTGCTGGTCGTCGACGCCTCGCAGGGAGTGGAAGCGCAGACGCTTGCAAATGCGTATCTGGCGATCAATCACGGCCTCGAAGTCATTCCCGTCATCAATAAGATCGATCTGCCGAGCGCCGACATTGCACGCACCCAGGAGATGATCGAGCAGACGGTGGGGCTCGACGCGACGGACGCGATCCCTGTCAGCGCGAAGACCGGCCAGGGGGTGCCGGAGATCCTCGAGGCCATTGTGAACCGCCTCCCCCCGCCGAAGGGCGATGCGGAAGCCCCGCTGCAGGCACTGATCTTCGATTCGTGGTTTGACCCGTATCGCGGGGTGATCGTGCTCGCCCGCATCGTGAACGGTCGTATGCGCAAGGGCATGAAGATTCGCCTCATGTGGAATGGCAAGGTTTTCGATGTGGAGTCGATGGGGGTGCTGACTCCCAAGCCTGTCGAAATCGAAGAGCTTTCCGCAGGCGAGGTGGGCTTCTTCGTTGCGACGATCAAGAACGTCTCCGACACGCGTGTGGGCGACACGATTACTGAAGACGCACGGCCCGCCGCCGCCGCGCTGCCTGGCTTTGAAGAAATCAAGCCGATGGTCTTTGCCGGTATTTACACGGTCGATTCGCACGAGCACACGCTGCTGCGCGACGCTCTGGAAAAGCTCAAGCTCAACGACTCATCGTTCTTCTTCGAACCGGAGAGCTCGGTCGCTCTCGGTTTCGGCTTCCGCTGCGGTTTTCTTGGCCTGCTGCACATGGAGATCATCCAGGAACGGCTGGAGCGGGAATTCGATCTCGACCTGATCACCACCGCGCCGAGCGTGCGCTACAAGATTCACCTGACAGACGGTTCCCTGATCGAAGTCGACAATCCTTCGCGCTGGCCCGACCCAACCGACATCGTCAAGATCGAGGAGCCTATGATCACCGCGACCATCCTGACGAACGAAGAATATGTTGGCGGAATCCTGAAACTCGTCGAAGAGAAGCGAGGGAAGCAGAAAAACTTCGAATACGTTTCCTCGACGCGCGTGATGCTGACCTACGAGCTGCCGCTCAACGAGATCGTTCTGGACTTCTACGACCGGCTGAAGAGTGTCAGCCGCGGTTACGCATCGCTCGACTACCACCTTTCCGGAACGTGGGAATCGCCGATGGTCAAAATGGATATTCTCGTCTCGGGCGAACCCGTCGACGCCCTGTCGATCATTGTGCATCGCGACTTCGCCTATGATCGCGGCCGCGCCCTGGTCTCCAAGATGCGGGAGCTGATCCCGCGCCAGCAATTCGAAGTCGCCATCCAGGCCGCCATCGGAGCGAAAGTCATCGCCCGCGAAACCGTCTCAGCCCTGCGCAAAAACGTCATCGCGAAGTGCTACGGAGGCGACATTAGCCGCAAGCGCAAGCTCCTCGAGAAACAGAAGGAGGGCAAGAAGCGCATGAAGCGAATCGGCAAGGTCGATATACCGCAGGAGGCTTTCCTCGCAGTGCTGAAGGTCGGGGAAGACAGCACACGATAGGAGCGGCGACTCGCACGAATCGCCCGCTGCCTGTTTAGACGCTTGAGTCGCCCTGGATTGAAGGAGCGCTCGCCAGGAATTCAGATTGACTGGACAAGCAAAATGAGCCGGAGATCTCGCCGACCCTAATAAGGGGAGCGTGCGCGAACCTGACTGGTCAACTTTGACCGTGGGGCGAATTGTGCTATTCTCAGAAAGCTGTCTATAACCCATTTTTTCGCCAGTCCGGAAGTCGGTGGAACTGTGGGTAGAGAAGCGCGGGATCGTGGAGCTGGATGCTTCGGCTGAATCACGAACCGGTGGATCGTAGTTTGATCGCATTGGGCCTGCGACACCCGCCACCTTGGCGGGCTATGCGGGCCGGAACTTCGAAACGGAATCGGCTGTTCCTGAGGCCTCGCTGCAATGCGAGATTCGCAGCACGCTCGGTCACCGTCGCAGGTTCTCGTCTGAGCAGGGAAGTGTAAGCGGACGCGAAGCATCAGGGTTCCTGGCGAGCCCGTTTTCGGCATGCCAGGGCTTCAGGTCAGGACTTCGTGCGGGCTGAATCCTCGATTCGCCGCCCCGTCGAAGTTTGCGAGTCTACGTGCTTGCGTAGTTTGTTGAGAGCGGTTCAGCAAGAAGGAGTTTGGTTTGCCGACATTCAATCAGCTGGTGAAAAAGGGACGGACGGCGCCGCGCTACAAGACCGCGTCTCCGGCGTTGCAGGGATCGCCGCAGCGGCGCGGTGTGTGCACGCGCGTGTATACGCAAACGCCTAAGAAGCCGAACTCGGCACTGCGCAAGGTGGCTCGCGTGCGCCTGACCAACGGCATTGAGGTAACGACTTATATTCCCGGCATCGGCCACAACCTGCAGGAGCACTCGATTGTGCTGATCCGCGGGGGCCGTGTGAAGGATTTGCCGGGAGTCCGGTATCACGTGGTGCGCGGCACGCTCGATTCTGTCGGCGTCGCCGGGCGCAATCAGGGACGTTCGAAGTACGGCACCAAGCGCGCCAAGGGCGGTGCGGCTGCCGGCAAGAAATAAGGACTAGAGAGAATGCCGAGAAAAGGTCATATCGCAAAGCGGGAAGTGGCGGCGGATCCGGTGTACAACTCGACCCTGGTGACGAAGTTCATCAACTCGATGATGTATGAAGGGAAGAAGTCGACGGCGCAGGGCATCTTTTACACCGCCATGACGAACCTGGAGCAGAAGGGTGGCGGCGAGGCGCTGGTGCTCTTCAAAAAGGCGGTGGAGAACTGCAAGCCGCTGCTCGAGGTCAAGACGCGGCGCGTGGGCGGCGCGAACTATCAGGTGCCGGTGGAAGTGAACCCGGAGCGCCGGACCTCGCTGGCAATTCGCTGGCTCGTGAGCTTCGGCCGGGCCCGTGGCGAGAAGGGCATGATCGATAAGCTGTCGAACGAGCTGCTGGATGCGGCAAACGGGCGCGGCGCGGCAATGAAGAAGAAGGAAGACGTCCATCGCATGGCCGAGGCGAACAAGGCATTCGCGCATTATCGCTGGTAAAGCAACAGGGCTCAGAGCGCAGGGCTCAGAGCGGGGAACTAACTGCGGGCCGTTGAGGTTCGCAAGAAACAAAGAGAGAAGATTGTGGCTCGACAGGTACCTCTAAATCGTTGCCGGAATATCGGAATCATGGCGCATATCGACGCCGGAAAGACGACGACGACCGAGCGCATCCTCTATTACACGGGGATTACCCATCGTATCGGTGAAGTGCACGAAGGCACCGCGACCATGGATTACATGGAACAGGAGCAGGAGCGCGGCATCACGATTACGTCCGCCGCGACGACCTGCACCTGGAAGGATATTCGTATCAATATTATTGATACGCCTGGGCACGTGGATTTCACGGCCGAGGTGGAGCGGTCGCTGCGCGTGCTCGACGGAGCAGTGGCTCTATTTGATTCCGTTTCCGGAGTTCAGCCGCAGACGGAGACGGTGTGGCGGCAGGGCGATAAATACAAGGTGCCGCGCATCTGCTTCGTGAACAAGATGGACAAGGCGGGCGCGGATTTCGAGCACGTGATCGAGACGATCCGCAAGCGGTTGGGCGCGCGTCCGGTGGCTACCCAGATTCCAATCGGAGCGGAAGCGAAGTTCAAGGGCGTGGTCGACCTCATTGAGATGAAGGCCATCCTCTGGCACGACGAGACGATGGGCGCCGAGTACTCGACCGAGGAAGTCCCGGCCGATCTGAAGAAGAAGGCGGAAGCCTTTCGGATGCAGCTGATCGAGACGGTTGCCGAGAACGATGATGCGATGCTGCATCAGTTCCTGGAAGGCGAGACGCCTTCGCCGGAAGAACTGAAGGCCGCGCTGCGGCGGGCGACTATCGAGATGAAGGTGTTCCCGGTGCTGTGCGGCTCAGCCTTTAAGAACAAGGGCGTGCAGACGTTGCTCGACGCGGTGGTGGACTTCCTTCCCAGCCCATTGGATGTTCCTCCGATCGAGGGTATTGATCCGCATCATGCGGGTGTGGTGCTGAAGCGCGAGGCGAAAGATAGTGAGCCGTTTTCTGCTCTGGCGTTCAAGCTGATTAACGATCAGTATGGAAAACTTGGCTTTATCCGGCTCTATTCGGGTTCGCTGAAGACTGGCGATACGGTGCTGAATCCGCGGTCGGGGCGCACAGAGCGTGTGGGGCGTCTGGTGAAGATGCACGCGAACAAGCGTGAGGAGATCACCGAGATTTACGCCGGCGATATCTGCGCGTGTGTGGGTCTGAAAGAGATCAAGACGGGTGACACGCTGTGCGATCCGCATCATGCAATTGCACTGAGCGCGATTGATTTTCCGGAGCCGGTGATTTCGGTGGCAGTGGAGCCGAAGACGAAGACCGATCAGGAAAAAATGGGTGTGGCGCTTGCGCGGTTGGCCGAGGAAGACCCCACGTTTAAGGTGCGAACGGATATTGACTCGGGCCAGACGATCATCAGCGGCATGGGCGAGCTGCACCTCGAGATTCTCGTGGATCGCATGAAGCGCGAGCACAAGGTCGAGGCGAATGTGGGCGAGCCGAAGGTTGCGTTCCGCGAGACGATCCGCAAAACCTCCGAAGCAGAAGGGAAGTACATTCGGCAGACGGGTGGCTCGGGCAACTACGGTCACGCGAAGATTCGGCTGGAACCGAACGAGACAGGCAAGGGCGTCGAGTTCATCAACGAAATTCGCGGTGGCACGGTTCCGAAGGAGTACATCAAGCCAATCGAGCAGGGCATTCGCGAAGCGGCGCTTGGTGGCATCCTGGCCGGCTATGAAATCGTCGACTACAAGGCGATCCTCTACGACGGCAGCTATCACGAAGTTGACTCGAACGAAATGGCTTTTAAGATCGCCGGGTCGCTCGCCTTCAAGGAAGCGGCC
>Ga0302319_10015146_pt1 | contig 14308 bp, 12 predicted proteins | sample Bog_T0_2_FD_203319 | JGI IMG/M metagenome (GOLD analysis project Ga0302319, IMG submission 203319) | Peat permafrost microbial communities from Stordalen Mire near Abisko, Sweden - Bog_T0_2 | ecosystem: Environmental > Terrestrial > Soil > Wetlands > Peat | place: Sweden: Abisko, Stordalen Mire... | reverse complement strand
ATTTGGCCCAAGGATGTTCAGGCCGCCACGCCTCATTTGCGTATTCTGAATCTGATCACCACGTGTACTCGGGTTTTTTTTGATAAGACTTTGCGTGGCGTGCCGGGGTTGGTGACTGATCTTGCTCGCGGGGAAGCTGAGGTGGAGGTGCGTGTGTTTGGCGCGGCGGCGAAGTAAGTTCTTGGAAGTGAATGTGAACGGCTCCGAGTGGATGGCCGCTAATCCGGAGGCTAAGGTCGCTCTTGTAGAGTCACGCCGTTTTCCCGCCATATGACCGTACAACGCCCAAGTAAAGGCTTCTGCCGGGCGGTAGTAGCGTTTGCAGGTCCTCCCGGCCCTTCCGCTCCCCCCTATCCAGATTACCTCGCGAGCGCTATCGCCTGGCACATGCCCGGCGGACCGGGTAACCTGCTGGGTCGCCCGGCGACCGCGGCCGTTAACACTGGTGAAATCAGAAAACTGCACCGCGCTGGCGTCAGCAAGATCCCAAACCGCCCGCCGCCTAAAGGACGGCCCCTCTTCGGTTCGCCGGATTTTGGCCCGACCTATTTCTCGCTGAAATAATGTTGCAGGGACTTTACGCACGCCTCCCGAAAGCTCACAATCGCCGGCAGGCCGACCGGGGGGTGGACTCAGAGGGAGATTCAGAGGGTGCCCCCAGGGAGTCCGCCCCACTGGTCTCACCGTTCGGCGGCCCGCGCCAGCCGCGCCAGGGATCGCGTCAAAGAAAGCGATACGGCGCCTAGCGACATCTGCAACACCTGGCCGATCTCGCGATACCGCAGGCCCTCGGCGCGCAGCGAAAGACAACGCCGATCCTGTTGCGGCAACGCCTGCATCACGGACCGTAACCGCTGCCCGGTTTCGCCGGTGATCAATTGCTCTTCCGCGTCGGGAGCCGGATCGGGTATGACGTCCGTTCCAGCCGCTTCCACGCCGGTTTCGCGCAGCGTTCGATGACGCCGCCGTAGCGCCAGATTGTGCGCCACGCGAAAGAGCCAGGCCCGCAAATGGGCCCTCGATCCGCCGCGCCGCAGGTGCTGAAATAGCGAAAGAAAGACCTCTTGCTCGATCTCTTCGCCGTCGGCAAGGGGTAGCCCGAAGCTGAACAGGTAGCGCAGAAGCGGTTGCCGGAGGCGGTCGAACAGCGCGACAACCTCCTCCTCCAGCGGCGCGGGGCGAACCCGCGCCTCGCCCTCGGCAGCGGCGGCGGATACATCGGCCGGGGCTGTGGCGCGCATACGCATGACTATCTATGGACGGCGCCCTACTTCAGTTCGTTGGGTTTGAACGTCCCGCCGTTCAACAGAATCCCCAGCAGCTCTTTGGACCGCGCATCCCAGTTCTGCTCCTTCTGCGGCGTCAGATTGTTGTGCTCCGATTCGATCATCGGCAGCGGCTCTTTCGCAACGGCGATCTGATTGAGTTCCGTCCACACGCCGGCGGGGGGCGAGGTGGTATCGATGAAGCCCATGGCGGCGAGCACCGGCGCTTTGATGCGCGCGGCGAAATTGACGGTATCGAAGTAAAGCGACGCGCTCATGACTTTGGGATCGTTCGACGGCCAGTTCGGGTAGCCCGCTTTGCGGCCGTGCAGGTCGCCGTTGGTATCCGCCCCGGAGGGAACGCAGACCAGCACCGCCGTGATCTTTTCCGGCCGCAATCCGGCAAGCATCATGCTCTGCTGGCCGCCCATGCTGGTTCCCATCAGCACGATCGTCTTGCCGTCCCAGTCGGGCCGTGTCATGAGGTAATCCAGCGCGCGCGAATCGCGCAGATACATGTTCAGGAAGTAGGAGGTTTCGCGGTCCGTATTGCCCACCGCGGCGTAGTTGCGCGGCGCGTTTCCGGCGGGATCGGACGGCAGCTTGTCATGCGAATCGACATCGATCACCAGCCAGCCTTCGGCGGCATGCGATGCCACGGAGCGGGCGTTCAAAGCATAAACGCCGGCATACTGCAGCAGGATCAGCGCCGGGAATTTGCCTTCCTTCGCCGGCTTGGCAAGGTATCCCTGCGCGTGCGATCCCAGCGCATCGAGCACGAAAGTGCTCATCTCCACGCCCTGGACGTCGGTCTGCGCCGCCGTCAGGACGGGGTGAATCGGGATCTTCTCCTGCGCGGCCAGCTTGCCTTCCCAGAAGGAATCGAAGTCGGCGGGCCGCGGCGTCGCCAGACCGATCTTGGCCGGAGCGACGGCCGCGCCGACGGCGTAGAGTCCGTTGTTGCGGCCGGTGTTGCCTCCGACGTACCCGTTGGGGTTGCCACGTCCCGCGCCGGCGGGGGGCGCGGCGGGGGTTGCCGGCGCCGCCGGCGCCGGGGCCTCGGGGACGAGTTTCGCCACCGGTTCAATGGCGACATAGATCATCTCCGGCTGATCGCCGGTAATTTCAATCTTGTCTTTGCCCGAAGAGAGATCCAGCTTACCCTCTTTCAGGACATCCGCATTGTTCCTGCGAATCGTCCACTTAAAGCTGTACGCGGGCTCAGCCGGGCCAGGCGTCACAGTCCAGCCAACGGTCTCGCCGATCTGGTAGATACCGCTGGCGTGATAGGGCGCGAAGGTCAACTGCTGGGGAATCGGTCCGCCGCGCTGGGCGGAGGCGAAGGCGGCGGCGAAGAAGACGGCAAGCGCAACGCGCCGATAAATGCGGATCATGAGAATCCTCCCAAGGAAACTTTATTGTATGGCAGCGCTCGGCGGCAAGGGGGCGGAGAGTTGGAGCGCGCCGCCGCGGTGGCCTCGGCGGCGCGTGGCCAATTTCCCACCACAAGTTCCGTAAGTGTAATATATAGGCATCGTGACGGAACAAAAAGTGAAGTGCCCTGCCTGTGGTGGCTCGGGCCAATGCCCGGTATGCAGGGGGTCGGGGAATGCCGGTCAGTGCGTGAATTGCAAGGGCCGGCGCAGGTGCCCGCAGTGTCAGGGTGTAGGCCACAGAAAAATTAAGAGCGAGAAATAACGTCGCCCGCCCGCGGTTCGCCTGATCTCTTGCCGCAGCCGCGAACTACTCCACGCGCCGGATTCTGGCCCCCGCGGCGGCCAGTTTCGCCTCGATTTTCTCGTAGCCCCGGTCGATGTGGTACACCCGGTCGATCACCGTCTCGCCGCGCGCTACCAGCGCGCTGAGCACCAGCGAGGCGCTGGCGCGCAAGTCCGACGCAATTACCCCCGCGCCCGTCAATTCGCGCGGCCCCGCCACAATCGCCTGCCTGCCGTCCAGCCGGATATTGGCGCCCATGCGCGCCAGTTCCTGGGCATGCATGAAGCGGTTCTCGAAGATGGTCTCCACCACGATGGCGATTCCCTCGGCCTGCGTCATGAGCGCCATATACTGCGCCTGCAGATCGGTGGCGAAACCGGGGTATTCTTCGGTGGTCATGTCCACCGAGCGCAGTCGGCCGGCGACGCGAACCCGCAAGCTGGTGGTGTCCGGCTGTGTCACCTCCGCCCCCGTCTGTTGCAGCTTGGACACGAGCGCCTCCAGATGCTCGGGAACGCAGCCGGTGACGGTAAGGTCGCCGCCCGTGATCGCCCCGGCGATGAGAAACGTGCCTGCCTCGATGCGGTCGGAGATGATCGTGTGTTCCGCGCCGTGCAGTTGCTCCACGCCCTGGATCCGTATCTGGGAAGTACCCGCGCCCTCGATGCGCGCGCCCATGCGCGTGAGCAGGGCGGCCAGATCCGACACTTCCGGTTCGCGCGCGGCGTTGCGCAGCACCGTCTCGCCCCGCGCCAGCACCGCCGCCATCATGAGGTCTTCGGTGCCGGTCACGGTGATGCGATCGAAGTTGACCACCGCGCCGCGCAGCCCTTCGGGAGCCACGGCCTCGATATAGCCGTGCGCCTGCTCGATGCGCGCGCCCAGTTGTTCCAGCCCGAAGATGTGCAGGTTGATAGGCCGCGCGCCGATGGCGCATCCTCCGGGCAGCGAGACGCGGGCGCGGCCGCACCGCGCGACCATTGGCCCCAGCACCAGGCTGGAGGCGCGCATGGTCTTCACCAGCTCATACGGCGCCTCGGGACAGACAATCCGCGGCGTTTCGAGGCGCACGGTCTCGCCATCCACCTCCACGTTCGACCCGATATCCACCAGCAGCCGCTGCATGGTGCGGATATCGCGCACACGTGGAATCCGATGGAGGGTGACCGGTTCTTCGGTGAGCAGCGCCGCCGCCAGTGCCGGCAGCGCCGAGTTCTTCGATCCGTTAGTGGGGATCTCCCCGTGTAGGGCCGTTCCGCCCGTGACTACGAACTTATCCATGAGTTAGTACCTTACTGAACGCCTGCATAAATCGTGGGGCGGACCCCATTTTGGGAGCGGCCGATACCGTCGTAGCGACAGCGGGACGGGGGCGTCCCGCGCGGAGGGACGCGCGGAGGGGGTCCGCCCCACCAGTTCGTGAATCAAGGTTGTTGCCCTTCGAGCGCCTTTCCCACCCTGCCGCTGGCCGCCGTCAAGCGCCGCTCCGCTTCTTCTCGTCCTATGCCCGCCTTGGACATCACAATCGCCGTGCGCACGCTGTCGCCGGCCTCGGCCAGCAACTCGCCCGCCCGCTCGTACGGAACCCCGGCGGCCTGCGCGACGATGCGCCGAGCGCGGTCCGCCAGCTTCCGGTTCTTGGGCTGTACATTCACCATCAGGTTGCCGTAAACCCAACCCAGGCGTACGAACGCCCCAGTAGAGAGCATGTTGAGTACCAGCTTCTGCGCCGTCCCGGCCTTCATCCGCGTCGAACCGGCCACCGCCTCCGGTCCTACCAGCGGTGTGATGGCAATATCCACCGCGCGCGCCAGTTCCGATTCCGGCGTGCAACTGATCCCCACCGTCACCGCTCCCCGGCGCCGCGCTTCGGCCACCGCCCCTAGCACGTACGGTGTGCGGCCGCTGGCGGCGATGCCCACCAGGACGTCTTCGCCGGTAAATCCCCGAGCCATCAGATCGGCGACCCCCAAAGCCGGATCATCCTCCGTGGTTTCGGTAGCGCGGCTCAGCGCCGCCTCTCCACCGGCGATAATCCCCTGCACCATCCCGGCGGGTGCGCTGAAGGTGGGCGGAATCTCCGCGGCATCCAGAACCCCCAAACGTCCGCTCGTGCCCGCGCCGATATAGAACAGGCGTCCGCCGCGCTCGAATGCCGCCACGATGGCATCCACCGCCCGCGCGATGGCCGGAATCTCCCGTTGCACCGCTTCCGCCACTTTGCGATCTTCCGCGTTGAGGATGCGCAGTGCCTCTTCCGTGGGCAGCGCATCCAGGGATGCGGATGCGGGATTGGGTTGTTCGGTGAGAAGGTTTTCGAGCACGTCGCTACTGTCAGGCTAACACCACGTTATAGTCAAAAGAGTGCGCTATCTTCTCACCGGCCGCCAGCCCGAGGCCGCGGCCATTCTGTTAGTGGAAAGCGGTTCGCGGGGAATCCTGGAACGCACGCTGCCCCCTCTGCGCCAGTCCTGGGGCAAAGGCGTGCCCGTCGACCTGGTGAGTTGCTACGCCACCCTTCCACAAGGTTTCCCCCCGGAGACGCGGCTTTATCGCGTGGGCGACTATCGCGGACCGGAAGGCCGCGCCCGGCTATACGGCGAGTTGGCGCGCAACCGGTATTCCCACGTGGGCATGATCTGCTCGGCCGAGCCGCTCATGACAAAATGGAAATGGATGTTGGCGGCGCGCCTTCCCGCCAAGGTCTTTGTCATCAATGAAAACGCCGATTATTTCTGGCTCGACCGCCTGCACATCGCCAACATCTGGGCCTTTGTCCTCTTGCGTACGGGCCTCGCAGGCACGGGAGCGGTGCGCATCCTGGCACGCTTCCTTTCCTTCCCGTTCACTTTTTTGTACCTTGTACTCTATGCGACAACCGTTCATGCCCGGCGAGCGTTACGGAAGGGTTGAAGAGGAAGAAAATCACCGCAGAGAGGACCCCTGGCAGGGGTACCCCGACGCAGAGAAGACATGAAATGCATCCAAGTTAAGACACCCGGCGGCCCGGAAGTTAGGGGCCTCGTCGGCGGTGAACCACCATATTTTCGATTTTTCTCCGCGCTCTCTGCCTCCTCAGCGTCATCCCCAAGGACGACGCTCCAGCTACTGCCTCCGAAGCGCCCATTCTTTATTGTTTTCTCTGCGTCTCTGCGTCTCTGCGGTGAACCGTCTTATCCTCAAGAGGAGATCCCAACTCTATGAAATGCATCCAAGTCAAAACACCCGGCGGCCCGGAAGCCATGCAACTGGTGGACGTGCCCACTCCCACACCCGGTCCCAAACAGGCGCTCGTCCGCATCGCCGCCAGCGGAGTCAATTTCATCGACATCTATTTCCGCACCGGCGCCTATAAGGCGGATCTTCCGCTCACCCCTGGAAGCGAAGCCGCCGGCACCGTGGAAGCCGTGGGCCCGGACGTCACCGAGGTAGCGCCCGGCGACCGCGTGGCGTATGCCATGACACGCGGCTCCTATGCCGAGTATGCCGTGGTTCCCTCCTGGCAACTGGTGAAGATCCCCAGCCATGTGGATTTCGCCACCGCGGCCGGCGCCATGCTGCAAGGTATGACGGCCCACTATCTCACCCATTCCACTTATCCGCTCAAGAGCGGCGATACCTGCCTGGTTCATGCCGCCGCGGGCGGGGCCGGCGGGCTCACCGTGCAAATGGCCAAGATGTTGGGCGCGCGCGTATTCGGTACGGTCTCCACCGAAGAGAAGGCGCGGATTGCCCGCGGCCACGGCGCTGACGAAACCATCCTTTATACGCAGCAGGATTTCGAAGCCGAGGTGAAACGGCTCACCGGCGGGCGGGGAGTCGACGTGGTTTACGATTCCGTGGGCCGCACCACGTTCGACAAGAGCTTAGGCTGCTTGCGTCCGCGCGGAATGATGGTGCTGTTCGGCCAGTCGAGCGGCGCCGTGCCGCCCTTCGACCCGTCGATTCTCAACGCCAAAGGCTCGCTTTTCCTTACGCGTCCGGGCCTGCCTCACCACCTGTTGACGCGCGAAGAGTTGCTGTGGCGCGCCGGCGACGTCCTCCATTGGATCGATGCCGGCAAGCTAATACTGCGCATCGACCACACCTACCCGTTGGCGGATGCTGCTGAGGCGCATCGCGCCCTGGAGGGCCGCCACACCGCCGGAAAGCTGCTGATCAGCGTCCCATAAAATCGCATGACTCTCCAGGCCAAGCTGACGCTCGGTACGGTGCTGCTGGCTACCGTGATCGTCGCCGTGATCTCGGCCGTCTACCTCGGCAACATCATGGATTTGCAGTTCGAGTCCGTGCTCTTGCGCGCCGACCTGGCCGGGGACCGGGTGGTCAGCGATGTCCGCGATGCCCTCAACAACCACCCGGAACTGCAACTGCCCGAGGCCCTGGCTAACGTCCGGCTCTCCGAACAGCTCAAGACCGAGGTGACGAATTCCGAAGAGATCTTCAAAATCGTGGTGGTGGATGAGCACAATGAAACGCTGGCCGACAGTATGGTCGAGCCGCCCGGCGAACGAAACCTTCGATTCGCGGAATTGAACCCCCTGGTGAAGCAGGCCGGATGGTATCAAAAGCTGCGTGTGCTGACGGCTCGCAACGTCAGCTATTACCAGGTGGAGCGGCAGATGGGACCGCCGCCCATCTTCGTGCGCGTGGTGGTGCTGCCCGCGCTGATCAGCAGATACATGGAGCCGCAACTGAAACAAAGCGCCCACATCGCCATCGTCTCCGTGATCGGCGCCATCGGCCTCACGTTTCTCTTTTCTACTTTTGCGTTTCGTCCTCTCAGTCGCTTGCGGCGGCAGCTCGATCTGCTTGCCAGCGGCGAATACGGACCGGAGAACACGGCCGCCAACCCTTCTAACGACGAGGTCTCAATCATGGCCTCCAAGGTGAGCCTGCTGGGCGAACGGCTGCGCGGCGCGCAATACGAGGTGTCCGACTTGCGCGGCAATATCGACCGCCTCTTGCAGGACCTGGAAGACGCGGTTTTGATCTTCAACCGCGAGAGCCGCCTGGTGTTCGCTTCGGGATCGGTCAGCCGCTTTCTGGGCCGGGAACGCGCCGCACTTGCCGGCGAGTTCATCGCCGAAATTTTCCCGCCGTCTACCAATTTGGGCTTTCTGATCGCCCAGGCTTCCGAGACCGGTATGGTCATTCGCAACCGCCGTATTCCCCTGGAATCGCCCGCCGAGGGCGCCGGGCCGGGCGCATCGGTGCTACTTTCCGTGGACCTGTTGCAAGCCCAATCCGGGGACCGCACGGGTTTGCTGGTGCGCCTGCGCGACCCCGAAGCGCAGCGCCAGATCGGCCGTCAATTGCAAACTGCGGATCGTCTGGCCGCCATCAGCCGCATTTCCGGCGGCGTGGCCCATGAGGTGAAGAACCCGCTCAACGCCATTCTGCTGCACGTCGAGGTGGCGCGCACGCGTCTGGCGCGCGGCGAGGCCGACGTCACTCCGCAAATGGAAGTCATCTCCCGCGAGATTCTACGCCTCGACCGCGTCGTGAAGACCTTCCTGGATTTCACGCGCCCGGTGGAGCTGAAGTACCGCGTGCTGCCGATACGTGAAGTTCTCGGCGAAATCGTGGAGTTGGCGCGGCCGCAGGCGGAAGCCGGTAAGATCCGCCTGCTGGTGGAGCAGGATTCCGAGTCCGCCGACGTGCGGGTGGATCGCGATCTCTTCAAGCAGGCCGTGCTCAATGTGGTGGTCAATGCCATGCAGGCCATGCCCGAAGGCGGGGAACTGTGCCTGGTATGTTCCGCCACGCAGGATACCGTCGAGATCCGCATCTCCGATACCGGCGCCGGAATTCCGCCGGAATTGCGCGAGAAAATCTTCCGCCTGTACTTCACCACCAAGCAGGGCGGAAGCGGCATCGGTCTGGCCATGACGTTCCGGATCGTTCAACTACACGATGGTACAATCGACTTCAGCAGCGAACCTGGGAAAGGCACCACATTTGTGATTCGCCTGCCGATTGCGGTGTGAGCGAGGCTCCCACAATGAGACGCATCCAAGCCATTCTCGTTGCCGCCCTGGCGATTTCGATGGCCGGCTGCGTGTTAAGCGGGAAACCGAAGGCTGTGCCTCCCCCGCCGCCTCCTCCGCAACCGGTGGCGCTCGAACCGCCGCCGGCTCCGCTCTCGATTCCGCAGACGCACCCCGATCTTTACGAGCCGCAACCCGTGGATCCGAAGGCGCTGGTCACCGCCCAGCCGGTGGAACCGCCCGCGCCGGTACAAGTGAAGCCTACTCCGCCGCCGCCCGCGCGCCGTCCGCCCACGGCCCAACCCAAACCGGCCGATCCACCGCCGGCGGAGACTTCTCGTCCGCCCATACAGGAGATCCTGCCGGCCGACCTGCAGAAACAACTCCAGGCTTCGGTGCAAAACTACAAGTCGGAAACCCGCACGCTGCTGGCACAAGCCCAGCGCCGGCGGCTAACCGTGGAGGAGCGGAACAAGGTGGCGTCCATCACGCAGTTTTTAAAGCTCTCCGAGGAGGCCGAAGCCGGCCGCGACCTGCGCTCGGCGGAACAGCTTGCGGCGCGGGCCTGCCTTCTCGCCAGGGACCTACAAAATGGCAAATAACGAATTCGAGCAACGCCGGCAGATTGTCGGCTCCGGGCTTGCGGAACACAAGCTCGACGGTCTGCTGGTTTCCTTCGGACCGAACCTGCGCTACCTTTCCGGCTTCACCGGCAGCAACGGCAACCTGCTGCTGCTGCCCGGCAAATCGATCCTCTTCACGGACCCTCGATACACCATCCAGGCCGCTCAGGAGTCCACCTGCACGGTGAAGATCGCCACCGGACCGCTGGTCGCCGACGTGGTGGCGGCCATCGCCAGACTGGGATTGAAACGCATCGGCTACGAACCCGCGCTCATGAGCTGTGACGCGTTCCAGTCGCTAGAGGCCGCGCTGCCCATGAAAGCCTCGCTGGTGGCCGTGAAGGGCTGGATCGAACAACTGCGCATGGTGAAATCGGCCATGGAGATGGAGCGCATCCGCCGCTCCGTCAACACCAACTCGCGCGCCTTCGAACAGGCCGTGGCGCGCGTCCGTCCCGGCATGAAAGAGCAGGACCTGGCGGCCGAACTGGAATACCGCATGCGCCGCCTGGGCGCCGAAAAACCGTCCTTCGAGACCATTGTCGCCGGCGGCGCTCGTTCGGCTCTGCCGCACGCCCAGCCCACCGCCGCGCCCTTCCGAACGGGGGAACTGATTGTGGTGGACATGGGCGCGATTGAAGAGGGCTACTGCAGCGACATGACGCGCATGTTGTTTCTCGGCTCACCCGGCGCCAAAGTGAAGCGCACCTACAAGGCGGTTCTGGAGGCGCAACTTGCCGGCATTGACGCCGTCCGCGCCGGCGCTCGAACCGCCGCCGTGGATGCCGCCGCGCGCAACGTCCTCAAAGGCTACGGTCTGGACCGCGCTTTCGTGCATTCCACCGGCCATGGCCTGGGCCTGGAAATTCACGAGCCGCCGCGTCTTGGCAAGAAGGACAAGGGCCGTCTGCAAGCCGGCATGGCCATCACCATCGAACCCGGCGTCTATCTGGAGGGTTTCGGCGGCATCCGCATCGAGGACACCGTGATGGTAACCGAGCACGGCTGCGAGATTCTGACGCCGACCGGGAAAGATCTGCGCGTGATTTAGTCTTCCGCTATCAGAGATCATTCTCTGATTCGTCGGCCCGCGGGCGCCAATGACCGCAGCGTCGCCATGTTGCGGCGGTCGTCGTCCTCCTGCTCCACCGGTGTCTCCGAAATGAAAGCCTTGCGGCGCAGTTTGGGGTGCGCCAACAAGCGGCGGAATGGCTCACTGCCGATAAACCCTTGGCCGATTTTCGCGTGCCGGTCTACCCGCGACCCCAGCGCCGTCTTGGAATCGTTGGCATGGAACACGTGTACGTGGTCCATCCCCAGCACTTCGTCAGCCTGGCGGATGGTGCTTCGCAACCCGGCCGGCGTAGTGATATCGAAACCCGCCGCCAGCAGGTGGCATGTGTCCAGGCAGTAGCCGATCTTCAGGCCATCGCACGCGCCCGCGCGTTCGCGGATCGCACGCAACTCTTCAAACCTGCTGCCCAGCGCCGATCCGCAGCCAGCGGTATTTTCAAGCAGCACTGTCACTGCGCCCGTAAAGCCCCGCGCGGCTGCCTCCAGGCCTTCGGCGCAGGCGGCGATGCCGTCGTCGACCGACTGGCCCTTATAGCTGCCGGGATGCACCACCAGGAATTCCGCGCCCACTACGGCCGCGCGATCCATCTCGCCGCGAAACGTGGCGATGGATTTCGACCGGATCTCCGCATCCCGCGAAGCCAGGTTGACCAGATAGTTTACGTGGACCACCAGCGGGTGGATGTCGTGCTCCCGCCGGATCGCTCGCAGCACCCGCACCTGCCCCGGATCCGGCGGACGGGCGCGCCACATGCGTGGGCTGGCAGTAAAGATCTGCAGCGTATCGGCGCCGATTTCCACGGCCCGCCGCGCTGCCTTCTCCAGCGAGCCAAACGTGTAAAGATGGATCCCCAGCCGCAGAGCTACATCCTAGCAGAGCGGGAACCCTCACCAGGATTGTGCCAGAAACTAATGCCGCTTAGTTTTCCAATGGCGTGTATCTGCATAAGTCGTGGGGCGGACCCCCTGGTCGGGGTGCCCTCTGGGCCAGGTCCCCCTGGACCCGCTCTTCTCTCGAAGGATCAGGCGTCTGCAATCGCCAGCAGGCCGACCGGGGGGTCGGCCGCGGACCAGGGGGTCCGCCCTACAATTTGTAACACAGTATCAGATCGGCACATATTCGCCCACATCCCCCCCTCATAACAAACCGGAGGTCGCACGAAGGGAGACGAAATCTCATGACTTGGACTTGGCAATTGGCCACGGATGCACACGGATGCACGCGGATCTGGGGCACCGAAAGCAGCAATGCCCACTTTGACGATTCGCGCGCTCTACCGGCCGCTATTTTTCCGACGGCTTACTCAGGCTGGCCCCGCCACGATATCCCGGTGACTTACCTTCGCCTTAAAACCCGCTTCCACCAGGTTCTTGCGGATTTGATCGGCCATCATGACCGAACGGTGCTGGCCCCCGGTGCAGCCGAAGGCGATCGTCAGGTAGCTCTTGCCTTCGCGGATGTAATGCGGCAGCAGGTAGATCAGCAGATCGGAAATCCTCTTGACGAATTCCACCGTCTGCGGAAACGAGCGGATATAGCGCGCGACCGCGGGGTTGCGCCCGGTCAGGTTCTTGAAGCGCGGAATGTAATTGGGGTTGGGCAAGAAACGAACGTCGAAGACCAGGTCGCTGTCCGGGGGGATGCCCTTGCGGAAGCCGAAGCTGGTGACGTAGATCAGAATCTTGGATTCGGCGTCCTGCCCGCGGAACCGCTCGCCAATGAATTCCCGCAGTTCGTGCACGGTGAATTTGGAGGTGTTGATGATCAGATCCGCCATGGCGCGGATGGGGGCTAATTGGGCGCGCTCGGAACGAATGCTCTTGGGAATCGAGCGGCTGATGCCTAACGGGTGCGGCCGCCGTGTCTCGCTGAAGCGGTGGACGATGGCGTTGTCGTCGGCCTCCAGAAACACCAACCTGGCGTTTACCGAATTGCGAATGCTGGCATAAACCTCGGGAAAACCTTTAAGGCCTTTGCCCTCGCGGACGTCCACCACCAAAGCCGCCGCCGTAATACTGGGGTTGTCGCGCGTCAGCTCGGCGAACTTGGGGATGAGCTCGACCGGCAGGTTGTCCACCGAATAAAAGCCCAGATCCTCCAGCGCCTTAAGCACCGAGCCCTTCCCCGAGCCGCTGAGCCCGGTGATGATCACCAGTTCCGGCTTGTGAGCCGGCTTGCGGGACCGGCCCGCGGCGGGTGGGCTCTTGGCTTTCATCTTCGCGCGGCTATGCCTCCACCAGGTCGAAGTGGCCGTCGCGGCGGCGCACCAGCATGACCATGCGGTCGGTCTTGGCATCCCGGTAGACCAGGTAGTCGCGGGTGGAGTCCATCTCCAGCATCGCCTCCTCCAGGGTCATCGGTTTCTGCTTCTTATGGGTCTCCACGTGGTAAATCAAGCGATCCGGTGGCGGCTCCGGCGCGGGCTTTTTCTTGCTGGGCGCCTTCTTTTCCGGGATCACTTCCACGGCCTGGTGCGGCGCGCGCTTATTGTCGCGCCACTTGGTGCGCGCCTTTACCGCCTGCTTCTCCAGCTTCTCGGCGGCGGAATGAATGGCGTCGAACAGATCGTTGTTGGAACCTAGCCCAACGAGCTGGTGGTTGTAATACCTTATGGTGGCTTCGGCGTGGTGCAGATGGCGCTCCAGCGAAAGCACGACGTGCGCTTCGCAATCCTGCTTGCCGCTCAGCAGCTTCCCGATTTTGGCAAATCGGGCTTCCAGTTTCTTCCGTTGCGCTGGAGCCAGTTCTACTTTTCTGCCGGTGTAGGTGATTTTCATGGGTTCTCCCGATTGAAACCATCAGGCCATCCTGAGACGTTCCGGTGCGTGCCGCCGCCGGATACCTCAGTTGCGGGTGCGCCGCTGGTGGGTGGAAGGAATCTTCATATCCTCCCGGTACTTGGCCACGGTGCGCCGGGTGACGTTGATTCCCTGGGTCTGCAGCATCGCGGTAATGTGCTCGTCGGTGAGGGGTTTGCTGCGATCCTCGTCTTCAATCATCTTCTTCACCATGCGTTTCAGCGTAAGCAACGGTGTGGACCCGCCCGAGGGGCCCTGCACGGCTTCCGAGAAGAAATACCGCAGCTCGAAGACTCCCTGCGGCGTATGTACGTATTTGCTGGCCACGGCGCGGCTAACAGTGGAAGGGTGCACCCCCACTTCTTCGGCCACTTCCTTGATCATCATCGGTTTCAGATAATCCAGGCCCTGGCTGAGAAAATCCACCTGGCGCCGCACGATGGCCTGGCAGACCTTCATGATGGTCTGCTTGCGCTGCTCGATGTTCTTCATGAGCTGGATGGCCGAGGTATAGCGCTCGCGCACATAATCGCGCACCTCTTTGGTCTGCCCATTATCCCGATCCAGCATCTTGCGGTACTGCGCGTTCAAACGAAGCTGCGGCACGTCTTCGTCGTTCATCTGGATGATGTAATCGTCCCCGTCCTTGGTGATGAATACATCCGGTTCCACCACCCGCGCCCCGGCGCCGGAATACCGCAGTCCCGGCCGCGGGTTGAGGTGCTGGATCATTTTGACCGCGACCTCAATGTGCTCCAGGGGCCGGGCCAACAAGCGGACAATCTCCTTGTATTGGCGCGTCTCCAGCAGCCGCAGATGGTTGGACACAATTTGCCAC
>Ga0302319_10015143_pt1 | contig 14310 bp, 20 predicted proteins | sample Bog_T0_2_FD_203319 | JGI IMG/M metagenome (GOLD analysis project Ga0302319, IMG submission 203319) | Peat permafrost microbial communities from Stordalen Mire near Abisko, Sweden - Bog_T0_2 | ecosystem: Environmental > Terrestrial > Soil > Wetlands > Peat | place: Sweden: Abisko, Stordalen Mire... | reverse complement strand
CTGGTGAGGCAGCGGTGGGGGTGACGGAAACACTTGTTTTCCGGCAGGCCGCCAGAAGCGGCTGAAACGGCTTGCCGGAGGCCAAAAATATGCACGGCAAATCATGTCGGAATGGGTAGTGTCTCAGTTTGAATTTTAGGCCGCGAAACGAATCGGCGGCGGGGCGATTTACTCTGATTTTTCGGCATGTCAAGCGCGCATTTTTTTACGCAACTCATTCACAGAAAATAATCTTCGGCCCTTGCGGAAACATGTTTTGCCGAGTCAGGATGATTGGGCGACGAGGAATAGATTCACTTCTCGTAGCAAATGGGCGGCCCAGCGGTGACACGCCGGAACCGCCCTCCAATGGTCCAAACTCGATTAACCGTCTCGCCAGGACCACCGGGATATAGTGCTATCTGCAACAGGTCGATGGTAGCGCGCGTCAGAGTCCCCGGCAATAGCGAGGCGGCGGTTTTCTACAGGAACACCGCATGACTCAAGACAATAATCCAACTTCCAACATTGTCCCGTTCCCGCGTCGGCGTCGCGCGCCGAAGTGCGCTAACCCCATGACCGAAGAACTGGCGTCCAAGGCCAAGACGATGGTCATTCAATTAGGGATGGCTCAACAGACCGTCGCCGCGAAGCTTGGTGTGAACCAAGGCCGAATCAGCGAAGTCGTGAACGGATATAAATTCCCCGGCGTCCCGTTTGCGCCAATCCAAGACGTAATCTGACGATACGAGCCCCGGTCACTTGGCCGGGGCTTTTCACAAAAACGATGGAGAAACAACATGTCCTCTGGGTCTGTCACTTTAAATGGCGTTGACGATGAAATTCTCGCTATATCCTTCAAGTTTAAAGCCGAACATGAAGGATTGTTTCAGTTTAACCCGCAACAGATGCAGCCTGCGGTAATTACTCAGGGGCCACATAAACCAGGAAAACCTGGATATAATGGCATGACATTTAGCTGGAATAATCCGAATGGCTTAAAGCTCGTTATCGCCCTTCTTCAGAAGATCGAGACTCATCATGCGAACCCATCTGCGCCTCAGCAAGCTTGAGAATCCTCATTTTCTCTTCTGTGGAGGGGCGTTGAAAATGAGCTTCCATAATCGCAACAAGCTGCGCAGCTAACTGCTCATGATCGATGACATCGAATCTATGGCGCTCGTTCATTTGTTACACCTCATAGAAAAGCGGGCCGCTGACAGGGAAGCGGCCCGCATTGCTTTGCATGGCTTCGCCTCGGGGAGCCACCCTGCGAAAATTAGCCGCTCTTTTTCGCGGCGCGTTGCAGTTCCTCGCGCTCGTCAATGAGCGCGAGGATATCTTCCCAAGACCAAACGCGATCCGTGAGACCAGCGGCCATCGCGGGCGTAACGCGAAGCGTCTTGTGAATGCGAAGGAAGTTGTAGAATACGAAATACAGCGCTAGCGCGTGGCAGTGATTTTCGAGCTTCTTGGAGAAGCCGTTCGTTAAGCGTGTGAACCGGCGCATCGACATGCGCATCGTGAGGTTTTGGCGCTCAACGTAGCTTGTCGAAATATGCTTCGGGTCCGGCTTACCCTCGACCGGAACCTTCTTGATACCAGTGCATTCCGCCGGGCTGTAGCGGCCCTTGGAGCTTTCCGGCGTGGCGCCGAACAGCTTGATCAACTGGGCGTAGTCGATATCCGCGCCGAACGCCCCTTCGACTGCTTCCAAATACGCCTTATGGCCGTCTGTCGTCATCTGGACGCGGTTCGCGAGGCGCGACGCTACATCGTCCATGAACGCCTTGGCGTATTCGCCATCGCGTCCGCCAGCCAACCAAGAGATAATCAGCTTTGACCTGCCCTCGATAGCGGTCCACGTCCAAACGTCGCCAGCGCCATCAACCGGGGCTTTCATCGTGGCGACGTTCTTTTCCTTCGCCGCGCAAAAAGACCAGATTTCATCGCATTGAACCTTGGACGCCTTCACGCCGCGAACCTTCTCATCGTGGAAGGCGTCGCAGACGTGGCCGGCGTCAACCATCAACTTCGTGACGGTGTTTATCGAAACGTCGACCACGCGGGAGATAGACCGCAGGGACGATCCCTCAACCAGCATGTTGAGGATTTGAATGCGCTTGGCGAAAGGAAGCTTGTTCATGAAACTGAACATAATGCTCATTATTCGCTTTAGCAAGCATTATTTTCAGTCTTCGTCCATTTTGGTAAAAAGGGCTTTGACGACGAAAACCGCAAGACCAACGATTTGGGCCAGATTCTGAACAAGAAGAGCGGGCAAAAGCCATGTATATTTCTCAAAAGACCACGCCCCTACACCAACCTCATAAAGAAGAAACGACTGGAACGAAATCATTGAAAACATAAGAAACATTATGAAATATGACCACATGCTTTTGTGTGCGTAGTGCTCTTGCAGCCCCTTTAGATGAACGTATTGTCTCTCACTACGAATAGAAACCCGCGTAAACTGCTCTATAAAAACATCTTCTTTCGTTTGTATTTCAGACGCTGAGCTTCGAATATCCCTCTTTAACTCTTCCGGCCTCGGAAGTTCTAATTCTATATTTGTTTTGCTATCATCAGACATTCTTTAGTCTGTTTTCCATCATTTCACGGGACACCCCGAAAATATCAGCAAGCTGCGCCGCTCCTGCATTCTTCACGGGCTGAAGTAGATGCGTGGGGACCAAAGATTCTGCCGCAAACAAATTTGCTTCTGTTTCGAATGCATTCTTCTTCGGGGCCTGCATTCTAGGTAAAACAGCATACAATTCAGGATCCCTGTCAAAAAATTCCTTATGCAACATCCAATGCCCAAATTCGTGAGCAATGGTGAACATCTTGCGGCCAAAATTGTCAAAATCATTAACGACGATCTGCCTTTCGCCGAAATCGCAAAACCCGGCGATTGAGGAGGCGTGTTTACCAAAATCGGCGAACACAACTTCAACCCCATTTTGTTCTGCTATTTCAAGGATTGGGATAGGCGGAGAAGAATACTCGCGCGTCAACTCTCGCGCTTTCGCGCGGACAAAATTCCACCGCGGCGCAGCGAGCCCAGTCATCCCCACCGCCCAGCCGCCGCCTTCTTGGCGATGGCCGAACGCTCCTCTTTGCTCAATTTCGACGCGCGCGCTTTCGCCCCGGCCTGTCCAGATCGGACCTTGCCAGACGGCTCTTTCAGTTCTTCGATTATCTCGCCGGTGGCGATCTTGGCGACCATGACGGCGCAGCCAATCGCATCGGCGGGGCGTTTCTGCCCTTGCGGTCCTTTTGGCATTGGCTTTCCCTCGACGCGCCATATAAGGCGTTCTTTATATGCTTTGGCGCATATTATCACACGATTCGGAATTTGCCGAATTGCTCTTGACAATGTGGCGAATCCACCCCGCCATTGCGAGCGGAACGGGCGCGAAAATTTAGATAAATTCAAACTGAGACACTACCTCGGAATGAGGTAGCGTGCGGAAACCGCTCCAGACAGGTTTTCCGCACATACTGGTGGGCTTCGTTGGAATCCGCAACGGACAATGACTGGGCAGTAGACGACGGAAAATAATGCCGGATTGACACCGCTCCAGCCCGCGCCAGAACTCGCCGCATCCCAACAGGTGGGTGACCGCGAAGATGGCCTCGGAAAAGCCATGCGTGTCGGTGGAGTGGATGTCGCTTTTGACCACGTCGTTACGCATGAGGCCATCAATGACATATGCGCTCTCGCATTCCGCCGCGCTGAAAACCAGGGAATGCCAGAACAGGTTGCGCTCATCGACGAAGGTGTAATACCAACCCGCGCTGATCAGAACCGATGGACCCAATCGCGCAGCTCGATGGACATGATGCGCCAAGGCTGATCGACGAGATCCTATGAGGAGATTAATAGCCGCCAACACTTTGGCAGAGTGTTGTCGTGAAAACACCTACTCTGGAGGCAAACATGCGCGCAACAGCACACCAGCCCGAAGCGCCGGCAGCCGTTCACGTTGGTCTTGGCGCAATATTCGTCTCATTGGAACTGAGTCGATCGAAGTGGCTGATCACGTCGCTGTCGCCAGGTCGTGGCGAGAAGATGTCGAAGCATATGGTGGTCGGCAGCGATGTCACCGCAATGCTGGCTTGCTTCGCCGAACTGAAAAGGAAGGCGCAAGCGCGTACCGGGCGAAACTTCGCGATTATAATTATTCAGGAGGCTGGCCTCGATGGCTTCTGGATCCACCGTGTTTTGCAGACCGAGGGTATCGAGAGCCACGTCGTCGATCCAGCGTCGATAGCAGTCTCACGCCGCCGCCGCCGGGCGAAGACTGACAAGATTGACGGTGAGGCGCTGGTCCTTGCGTTGTTGGCATACAAACGCGGCGAACCGCGGGTCTGCAAGATGGTTCGGGCGCCGACGCCCGAGGAAGAGGACCTCCGCCGTATCTCGCGCGAACGCAAAGCGTTGATCAATGAGCGGATACGGCACATCAACCGCATCAAAGGTCTGCTCTTTGGTCAGGGAATATCCGGGTATGAGCCGCTACGCCGCGACCGACGCAAAGAACTGGAGAAGCTTCGGACTGGCGACGGGCGTCCGCTGTCCCCTCGCCTGAAAGCGCAGCTTAGTCGCGAACTCGATCGAATCGAACTACTGCTGAAACAGATCAACGACGTCGAAGACGCGCGGGAAGCTATGTTTGTAGCCGCACAGGTTTCTACACCGACGCCGGGGCTTCTGCTCAAGCTTAAAGGCATCGGACCGGAGTTTGCCGCTGTGCTCTGGACTGAGGGGCTGTCCCGCCATTTCGATAACCGGAGACAGGTTGCGGCCTGCCCAGGTCTTGCGCCGACACCCTGGCAAAGCGGAAAAGTCGATCACGAGCTGGGTGTCTCCAAATCCGGAAATCCACGACTGCGAACAACTCTGATCCAGGTTGCGTGGCTGTGGGTGCGTCACCAGTCGGGCTCGGCACTAACCATCTGGTTCAAGGAGCGGGTGAAACACAACGGCGGGCGGCTCAAAAAGCAGACGATCGTGGCGCTGGCCCGCAAGCTGCTTGTCGCGATCTGGAAGCACGTCAATGCCGGCGTCGTAATCGAAGGCGCCGCTTTGAAAACTGCCTGATGCATTAGAAATCAGTTTTCGCAATCTTCCAGGATCCGATCAGTCCTGGTGGAACCAAGGCAGGCGAACCTAGAACAAGCATGGCTTAAAAAGCCGCTCGATGAGAATGGTCTCGCCTTCTTGAGCCCTCGTCCGCCGCAAGCGGGATGTTGGTGCGGCTGTCTCGAACAGCGACCGTATATAAGTTGGATCTGGCTCGGTAACGAGCCGCGTCAAGCATGGCGCGCAACTCGCGGCTCATGGTCGTTTCAGACACGGATATGCGGAACTCCTCGAACAGCCATTGGCAGAGATCGACGATCCGCCAGCGCACGACGCCATGGATCGCCGGCGTTGGGCCGTCCTCGACCATGCGCGCCAGCGCGGCGCGATGTTCGTCCTTCAAAAGCGACGGCTGTCCCGGCGCCTTGCGATCGACAAGGCCATTCGGGCCGTCGGCGTTGAAACGAAGAACCCAGTCGCGAACGATCTGAAGCGTCACGCCGCCGATCTTCGCCGCTTCGCCGCGTGTCGCCCCATCATAGATCGCCGGGAGGGCGAGGAGCCTTCGGGCCAGTGGCCCGTCCTTCGTACGTCGCGCCATCGCGCGTAGCGCCTCGGCCGAAAAATCCTTTTGCGGTCCAATCGCGGCTCCCATGACGAACCTCCCTTGGTTCGCCAATACGAATCAGAAAACGCCCGATTCAGGAATTCCAGTGAGGCGCCGTCAGCGCGGGCTGGTATAAGCGTATGATTTTGAGCAAATCGAGCGTCGAGGCCCGTTACGAGAAAGAATCCCCAGGCGCGGGAATGCCGGATGTGGCCCGGTGTTGCCTGCCGGAAATCCTGCCGCCTGAGGAATTGCGGGCGCGTCCCTTCGGAACGCAAGAATTCGACGAACTTGCGCGACGTCTCCGCTCCGTACCGAAGGATAAGGCCGCCTAGACCGAAGCCCCCGAAGTGCAAGGAGGGATTCTTGCACGCTTCAAGGAGCCCCGCGCCGTTAGTGACGGGGAACTCAAGCTCGGCTTGCTAAGAGACCGCATCGCCGCCATGCCGGCATTTGCCCGCGCATTCTTCGATTTCAGCTAGCTCGGATCGCCCGGCGTTCCTGCGTTTGAAGTGGGCGATAACGCCGAGACCACGATGATGAATCTCCAATAAAATCGTCGGCGTTTCGGTGACTTTTTCGCTCTAAAGGTGACGCCATCCGGGGAATTCCGCCTTGGATCAGAAGAGCTTTTCCTTCCATGTTCTCGGCGTAAGTTCACTTACGATCTCCAGATCGAGATGATAGCGGAACGGCCGCGGTCCCTTACGGCGAATGTGGTCGATCATCGCCTGCAACCCGTCCTCCATTTTGACCTTAGTCTGATAGCCGAGGAGTTTTCTCGCCTTGTCCGCCGAACAAGTCGCCAGCTTCACTTCCTGCGGACGCCCCGGCATGTAGATCGGATTGACGTTGAACTTCAACAAATTGGCGATGTTGTTCGCCAGCTCGTTGATCGTGACGAATTCCTCATCCGGCCCGATGTTGATGAGTTCGCCGACGACGTCGGGTCGATAAGCCATTTCCTTTAAGCAATAGATGTCGTCATCGACGAAGGAGAAGCAACGCTTCTGCTCGCCGTCGCCATAAATCGTCGGCTGGCGTCCTTGCATCATGAGATTCATCATGATGCTCGCCACGTTACGATAAGGGTCGTCGTATTTCTGGCGCGGCCCGATGATATTATGCGGCACGGCGATCACATATTCGACGCCGTGCGTCTCGCAGAGATTGCGCAGCATTTGCTCGGCCGCGACCTTGCCGATGCCGTAGGGGTCTTGTGGCCGCGGCTCGTAGCTTTCGCGGAACGGCACCTCGTTGACCCCATAGCGCGCCATCGACGAACAGAAGACGATCCTCTTCACGCGATTCGCGATCGCTGCGCTGAAGAGCGAAACCGAGGCGGTGACGATGTTTTGCGTCACGACGTGCGGCGAGAAGACTGACAGGCCCTCATAAGCGGTGGCGGCGCAGTGATAGACAACGTCGCACCCCTTGGTGATTTTGACCATGGAATTGTGATGGCAGCAATCGTATTGAAAGTAGTTGACGGCTGCAGGGACGTTGTCCAGCTCGCCGCCAAGCATGTTGTCGCAGCCCACCACCTCATGCCCGTCAGCAATGAAGGATTCCGCCAAATGGCTTCCTAAAAATCCCGCGACTCCGCTGATAAAAATGCGCATTCCACTACCTCTCCATTTACTGCGACGCGCTTTGTTGCGAGCCGGCCTTGGCTCAGCCCGGCGTCACCGGGCACCCAGCCAACGTCGGACTCCCAGCAAACCGTAGCCCTTCCGGTTAGCCTGCCCTTTCAACTTGGTCAACTTACGGTAATGAGGCACGGATATGTTGTACATCTCGTCAGCAAGAAAGGAGTACATTGCGTCATTTTCAAGCAGTCTTGGAGGTAATTTCTCCATTAGCCAGTCAAGCCGGTCACTATAAATTTTTGGTAGATGCCACACCCCGTGGAAGCCGAAAGTGGGAAATGGTCTCGTTCTGTGTTCGACGGAAAAATGCTCGGCTATACCTTCGCTTGCGAACCGCATCGCGAATTTCTCTTCGAGCAAAACGCGGTTTAGTCGGCACAAATAATGGTCCTCGAGCACGGGCTCGTCCGGTTCCGGAGGATGGGTTTCGAAGATTTTGGCTGCGGCTTCCGCCAGGCGACGCGATCGCCAGGAGAACCCGCCATTGCCCACGTTGAGACTGTCGTGGAACGGCCACGGCGCTCCGATATAGTCATAATGGTAGAAATGCGGAGAAAACTGATCGCCCCTCAAGACGAATCCGTCGTATTGGACGACGATAAAAAAATCTGTATTGATGTATTTGTGGAGTTCCGACAATATAAAGAGGTTGTAGTCTCTTCCAGATTTGAATCTGTCGATTTTCTTTATCGGGAAGTCGCCCCACGCCTCCTGCAGATCGCTCAGAATGAGCACCTCGTCGAAATTGAAATTCTTGACCGATTTGACAACGGCCTGCAGGCCGAGTTCATAGGTGTCCGTCGAGACGACCACGAGTGAAATTCCTGTTTTGGCCATCGATGTCGCTCTTCCCGCCCCCCAGGGCTGTTCAACGCTCTCTATAGAACTTCAACGATAGCAGGAAGTCCAGTCTTCCGAGAGCGGCGGCGTAGCGGTCCTGGGCGATGGAGTCGCTCTGGTTTATCCTCAGGATATTGTAAGCGAAGCTGCGGATTCTGGCGAAGACGCCGGGGTTTTTGCGAATACGTGAGGCGTCCTCGCACAATGTGACGTCGCGCACATAGTGAGAGCGATTTTCGATGCCCCAGTGGCCGCGAATGGCGGCGGCAACTTGCTCTGCGCCGATAGGACGATTGACAAATAGAAAGAGGTCTCGTTCGAGGTTTTGAAAAGACCGGTCGCCGGCTGGAACGCATGAACCGTGCGTTCGACTGCAATGATGGCGGCGACATGGGTCTCCCATTCGCTATCCGCCACGGCGGGCGCCGCGTCGAACACGCCGACGATCCGCGTTTCATGGCGATTGCGGCATTTGTCGTCGATCGTTTGCGCGCCCGAGAGCAGCGGTGCCTTGCGGCAATGGTCCTTGACGCGCCCATGCAGGCTCGGCTGGTTTTCCTTGAGCTGAACGATCAGATGGGCGTTTGCCGCCGCCGCCTCGAAAGTTTTTTTGGCAGTGCATGGCGTCGAGCGTGACGACGCGGTTTGCAAGATCGATTTCCTCAAAAAGTTTTTGCGCCGCCGGAATCTCGTTGGATTTCTCGTCGATTTCGATATGCGCCAGCACAAGCGCGCTGTCGGTGGCGAAGGCGCTCAAAACCTGCCTCGCCTTGGCGTCGTTGAAGGCGTCGAAGCTTTTCTTGAGCGCCTTGCCGTCGAGCGCCAAAGCGCGAACGCCGGCAATGGTCTCGTCATCATTGAGATTGCTGGCGATCTGCTCCAACTCGTCAGTGAATGCGTCGCGATCCTCGAATCGGACAAAGGCGATTTTCTCGCGGACATCGGTCGCATGTTATCGGAATCGTGGTTTATCAAACGTCGGTTGGCGAAAGCGATTACCAACGATTCAATCAACGAGATTTACGACGCCATCATGGCTTCCGGAGCGCATGGCGCGAAGCTTTGCGGGGCGGGAGGCGGCGGAGTCTTCGTGGCGCTCATCCCGCCAGAGCAACGAAAGCAGCTTGAGCATGCGGTCGCCCCGCTTTCGGTGATCCCGATTGATATCGACGTCGACGGAACATGTTTGATTTATCCGTCGCTGAAGAGTTGAGAATTGGACGAAACACGCGCGAAACTCGATCTACTCGAAGCGCGCCTCATCGGTGCGAGCTGTTCGAAAAATGCGCCAAAATTGCGCCAGAGCCCTTATTCCACGTAAATTCACACTTGCGGTTTGAAGAGCCGAGAGATAAGGCGTTTCCAGGTGAAAATGGCTGCTGTCTTTGGTAATAATCCTATCGTCGGACGTTCACCCGGACGGCTCGGGCCCTCCCCGGTCAATCCGGAACTCCCGACCTCGGACACGGCATAGCCGCTGCAAGAAAGGTTACAATAGATATGCGCTGGTTCAAAAAACTGCCGTGGTCAAGGCAGTCCAGCAGGGATTACGCCGAAATACTTTTGGGTTTTTTTCTGGGGAGGAAACCGGATCCGATAAACCTAGAATATTACACCTCACTAATTTACAAACGAGCCAGTTTTACAAAGATATTAGGTGAAATAACACAAAACCAAGAATACAAAAGCAATTTCGGCTTTCGGAAAACGTCCGGCGTGGTCAATCGTCCCTGCGTATGGGCTGGTGAAAATTACCACGCTTACAAAAATGAAATCGAAATAGAAAGTATTATAGCAGTGAAATTGGATCACATCGGCGACTTTATCTTGGCGCTCGACTCATTCGCGGCTCTTCGCCGAGCGTTTCCTTCCGCGAGGCTAACGCTTCTCTGCGGCCCTTGGAACGCTTCGTTGGCGCGCTCATTGGGAATTTTCGAACGTGTGGCGACGCTGGATTTTTTCGCTCCGACCGCCGATGCGGAGCGGCCGAATTTTTCCCGGCAAATGATCGCAGACATCGCCGAAACGCCGTTCGACCTCGCGATCGATTTGCGCGTCGATCCCGATACGCGGGTCGTGCTCGATCATTTGTCCGCGAAATATAAATGCGGTTATGTGAGCGGCGCCTGTGAGTCCGTTCTAACGATCGCGACGCCGCGCCCGAATTTTTTGTATCCCCAGAGCCTCGCCAGCAATCAAAGAATGCTCATGTTGAGTCTCGCCCACAGCGTCGTCGATTTTTTCCAGCATAACCCCGAACTGGGCGGCGCCGCGCTGCGGGAAAAACTCGCGGGAACGGTTAAATTCGACCTTTCTTTTCGGGACGGCCGCCCTCTCGTCGTGATGCACCCGTTTTCGGGGCGGCTGATCAAGAACTGGCCGATCGAAAATTTCATGCAGCTGGCATCCTGGCTGACCGGCGACATGGGGGCCGCGGTCGTTCTGCTCGGCACGAAAAGCGACGCTGAAAGCTCGCCGAGCCTCGCCGAAATGGCGGAGTCGGCCAACGCAAACTCGCTCGTCGGCGAGACTTCTCTGCAAGAGGCCATTGCGATTATTTCGCAAGCCGATCTCTACATCGGCAACGACAGCGGCCTGACGCATGTGGCGGCGCGGCTGGACATCCCGTCCTTGGCGATCTTCTCCGGCGTCGCGCCGATCGAAAACTGGGCGCCGTTCGGCAAGGATGTGACGATCATCCACGCGCCAGTCGAATGCGCGCCATGCTCTCTACCCTCCCTCGACTATTGTCCGAACGGCCATAAGTGCATCGGCGCGATCGATTTCGAATATGTGCGATCGGAAGTGCTGAGGAGGCTCGAGCCCTGTCTCAATCGTCAATGACAAAAGCGACTTCTCTCTTTCCAATGTCGAGCGTTCCTCGTTCAACATCGCCAACGCCGCGCAGGGCCCTGTTGCAAAATGCGGTCGAGCCATTTAGGCGCTTGCTTCGTCGGTCGGCTGGAGGCTGAAACCATGTTGCGCGGAACCCCCAAGTCGGACGTTGCGAGCTGGCGCGACAAACGCATCTTGGTCCTCGGCGACGTCATGCTCGACCGGTTCGTTTCCGGGCGCGTCGAGCGCCTGTCTCCAGAAGCCCCCATCCCGATCCTGCATTTTCAGTCCGAAAAATTCATGCTCGGCGGAGCGGCGAATGTTGCGCGCAACATAGCCGCCCTCGCAGGCGAAGCCGTGCTCGTCGGGGTTCTGGGCGAGGACGAGCACGGTGATTTGATTGCGAAGTGCGTCGCCGAACTTGAACATGTCGAAGGCTCCTTCGTGCGCGTGGCGCGCCATCCGACAACGGTTAAGACTCGCTTTGTCTCGGAAGGACAACAGATCATGCGTCTCGACGTCGAGCGCAGGCTCGAACTCGACGAAGACCATGTCGCCGAAATTTGCACCCGCTTTGAAGGCGTTGCGGGCAGGATCGACGCGGTAGTGCTGTCCGATTATGCGAAAGGGGTTTTATCCCCCGTGGTGATCCGGAGGATCGTCGATATGGCGCGAGCGCGCGGCCTACCGGTTGTCGTCGACCCCAAGACGAAGGACGTGCGCCGTTATTCCGGCGCCTCGGTGCTGACGCCTAACCGCTCCGAGGCGGCGATGCTCACCAGTCTCGATTGCGACACGGATGAGACCGCGGAGGCCGCCGCCAAAGTCTTGCGCGATCTCGCGGAAGTGGATGCGGTCGTTCTCACGCGCGGCGCACAAGGGATGACCATCTACGATCCCGTCAATGGCGAAAGCCGACCATCATGCATTCCGACGGCGGCGCGCGAGGTCTTCGACGTGTCTGGCGCCGGCGACACCGTGGTGGCGGTCCTCTCGCTTGCCTTGGCTGGAGGAATGAGTGTTGCCGCGGGCGCTCGGATCGCCAACGTCGCCGCGGGGCTCGTCGTGGGCAAGCGTGGCACCGCTGTCGTCAAGGCCAGCGAACTGGCCTCGGCGCTGCGCGCCCTGTCTGGCGCTAATCCCAAAATTGTCGCCGCCGACGCCGCCGACGCCATTGTGAGCGACTGGAACGAGCGCGGTCTGCGAGTTGGCTTCACCAACGGATGCTTTGACCTTCTGCACCCCGGGCATGTCGAACTGCTGAGGCAAGCCCGCGCATCATGCGACCGGCTCGTCGTGGGGCTGAACAGCGACGCTTCCGTCCGTCGTCTCAAGGGTCCGACGCGCCCTGTGCAAAACGAGAACGCACGTTCGACTGTCATGGCTTCGATCGGCAGCGTCGATCTCGTGATCCTGTTCGAGGAGGACACACCGCTGGAACTTATCCAACTTCTTAAGCCGGATGTGCTGATTAAGGGCGGCGATTACACCATCGACACCGTGGTCGGCGCGGATCTCGTCCAGGCTTACGGCGGGAAGACTCTTATTGTCCCGCTCGAAGCGGGGCATAGCACGACGTCGATCATCTCGCGCGCCGACGCGGGAGATGCGCGGTGACCGCCGCCGCGCCCTTAGATCGATGCTTTGCCCTTCTGGATCGAGAGGGAACGATTATCATCGACAAAATATACCTGTCCGATCCAAAGCCCGCGCCCGGTATGGTTCTGGACGCGATGGCGGACTTCGATTTCGCGCGGGAAGACGCAGTCTTGATCGGCGACGGCAAGGCGGATATGGGCGCAGCGGCCGCCCGCGGCGTCAAGGACGTCCGCGTCGCGCCGGATTTCCTCAAGGCGGCGCGGCAGGCGATCGACTATTTTCGAGGACGGCAATCCATGAGACGGCCATGTATGTGATCACGGGCGGAGCAGGTTTCATCGGTTCGAACATCGCGGCGGCGCTCGATTCCTTTGACGAAGACATCGTCATCGTCGACTGGCTGGGCGCGGACGCCTTTAAATGGCGCAATATCGCCAAGCGTCGGCTGGCCGATCTGATCGCGCCCGAAGAGCTTCGCGCCTTTCTCGAGGCAAACCGCGCGAAAATCCGCGGTGTCGTGCATATGGGCGCGATTTCCACGACGACGGAGACGGACGTCGACGCCATCGTACGCAATAATTTCCGGCTATCGGTTGATCTGTGGCGGTTCTGCGCGCGGGCCGAGATTCCACTGGTCTACGCGTCGTCGGCGGCGACCTACGGAGATGGCGAGCACGGGTTTCTGGACCGGTTCGACGATGATTATCTCGGCATGCTGCGTCCGCTCAATCCTTATGGTTGGAGCAAGCACGTCTTCGACCGATTCGTTCTGCGCAGCGCGCAGGGTCACGAGCCGGTCCCGCCGCGCTGGGTCGGTCTGAAGTTCTTCAATGTCTATGGGCCGAACGAATATCACAAAGGCGGCCAACGCAGCGTCGCGGCGCATCTGCACGCCCAGATACGCGAGCGCGGCGCCGTCCGCCTGTTTCGCTCGGAAAACCCTGCCTATGCCGATGGCGAACAGCTTCGCGATTTTGTCTGGGTCGGCGATTGCGTCGATGTGGCCCTCTGGGCGCTCAAGGATCAATCGGCGGCCTCGGGGCTCTACAACGTCGGATCGGGCGTGGCGCGGTCGTTTTACGACAAAGCCCGGATCATGTTTGCAGAACTCGGCGTCGATTCGAAAATCGAGTTCATCGATCTTCCGGCGAACCTGAAGGGCAAGTATCAATATTATACATGCGCCTCGCTCGATAAACTCCGCGCGGCGGGCTACAACCAATCCATGACGAGCCTCGAAAACGGCTTGCGTAAATATGTTCAGGGATACCTTGAAGGTACGGATCCTTTTTGTTGAGGGCGCCAATCCGTCGCGCTACCTAAACGCTCGCGGAGCGCACGATCGTCATCGGGACGAGGTCGCCAAGACCGAGTCCGCTCTCGTGGGCATATGCGAAGAAGCCAAATTCGGGCAAAGAACGACCTTCGACACTCTGCAAGCGCAGCCAGTGCTGGCGAACGCGCGCATCGCGCTCCCCCTCTCGGCTCAAACGCTCAAGCTCAACGCTCCCGATCACGCGCCGCGCTGAACAGGATCGCCCGCGGGGTGCATGGCTTCGCGATAGCGCGCGATCACGCTCGCCGGATCTCCCGATTCGCGTATTACGCCATTGTCCAGCCAAAGAATGCGGTCGCACAGGGTCTCGAGATAATCGAGACTGTGGGAGACGATCAAAATCGTGCCGGTCTTGGCGAATTCGACGAGATAATCC
>Ga0302319_10015142_pt1 | contig 14310 bp, 10 predicted proteins | sample Bog_T0_2_FD_203319 | JGI IMG/M metagenome (GOLD analysis project Ga0302319, IMG submission 203319) | Peat permafrost microbial communities from Stordalen Mire near Abisko, Sweden - Bog_T0_2 | ecosystem: Environmental > Terrestrial > Soil > Wetlands > Peat | place: Sweden: Abisko, Stordalen Mire... | reverse complement strand
GGGTGGGGGAAACGCAGGCGACTATAACCGGCGCGGGTACCGCGCGGCAGATCACGACAAGCGCGGACGTCGGCGTAACCTACGAAATAACGGAGCGATTCTCAGTGGACGATCAGTTCCGCTGGTACGACTATCGGATTCCCAGCGCAGCGGCCTTCCTGGAGAACGACCTCTACAGCGCAAGCGCATTATCGGGTGGCAACACTTACTCGGCTTCCACTTGTCCGCCGCCTTACACGAGTCCACTGTGCCCGCAGCATACTGCGGCGAACGGCGCGGACCAGACATCGACAGCGTATTCCCTGTTTCAAGCACAGAATCAGAAGCGGAACACCTTTAAGCTCCATTATGACTTTGCAACGCATTTCACTGGCTACATCGGTTACCGGTTTGAGCGGCAAGACATCAGGGTGGACGGAACAACTTCGGCGCTGGCGACATACTTTCCCACGCTGGCGACACGCGGCTGCAGCTCACCGGTCAACGGCGTTTGTCAGGCTTCGACGTCCTCCATCGATACCGCCAGTGTACAGATCAATACCCACGCCGGTCTTTTAGGTCTCGCGGCTGAGCCTATCCACGGGCTTCGCTTAAATGCCGACATGGAGATAGCCTACGCCGACAACGTTTTCACCGATATCATGCCGCGTCGCATGCAACTCTATCGTGGAAAGGCAATTTACTCGCCAAAGAAATGGCTCGATTTGAATGCCAATGTCCAGATCCAGGAAGAGCGGGATCTTGCCTATGGATTGGGAAATTTGCAGCACAACCGGACTTTCTCAGTCGGAGCGATTCTACCTTTTTCAGCGCGGGTAGGTCTTGATTTTCACTACTCCTACAACAACTTCCTTAGCAACCTCAACATCTGCTTTTCGGAAACGCCGACGCCCGTTTACGCGGCCACTACTGCCCTTTGCGGGGTGGGATATTTGACAACGCTTTCCTACTACCGTAACGCCGATCAATTTGGCTCAGCCAATCTGATGTTCAAACCGCTCAGGCGTACCACCGTCACCGCAGGCTACACCCTTACCAGCACCACAGGAAGCAATCTGCAGTTGAACCCGCTAGCTCCGCTTGGCCCCATTGCCGTGAACTACCATCTTCCCTCCGCTGCCTTGGCCTTGGCGGTTTCGAGCAGTGTCACGTTCAAGGCAGGCTGGAACTTCTATGATTACGATGAGAAATCGAACCCCGGGATAGTGGCGCCGCGCAACTTCCGCGCCAACCTGATTTCGGTGTCGCTGCGTTACGCAAGATAGACGGCAGACTCGCTACTACTGCATTCCCAGATCGGTGAGCAGCTTTGGATGCTGTTCATCGCTCACCAGCAAGTTGTGGCAAGCGGAACAATCGTTGCTGATGGCGACGCCGGACTTGCTGCTGTGGTTGCCGTCATGACAACGAAAGCATCCAGGGGAATTGTTATGGCCAATGTTGTTCGGGTGTGTTCCCCAGCGTACGTTCATGGCCGGGAAAACATTGGTGGCGTAAATCTCCGCCAGGGTCTTGGCGGCTTGATCGATCTGCGGACGTTGCGTGTTCCAAACGGCTGGATATTGCGAACGGTAGAAGGTAATTAGTTCTGACTTGATCTGCGCTTCGCCAATTTCTCTTGATCCGTAGGAAGCCTTTATCAGAGCAAGCCCTTCTTTATGTGCAAACGGCAAAGAGACACTGGGGCTGCCCTGGGCCATCTTCTTATTGAGCGCATCTTCGGGTGTGTCAAACGAATGCGCTGGACGGTTGTGACAGTCTATGCAGTCCATCAAACGGATTTGACCAGCTACCGGCGCTTTGACGCCAGCCGAGGTAAATTCGGTGACAGCACCGTTGGCGTCGGTCTTCCTGATCCAGGGGATTGTCTGGTTGCTCGTATCGGTTGACACATATTCGATCTTGCCGGTGTGCGCCCCATGAATTCCGCTGAGGCGCGAAAAGGAATCGCGGCCGCCGACGTGCATAACAGTAAGAGAGGAACTTTGGGAGTTCAACTCGTCGTCTGCGTAAGACTTCTGAATCAGCAGCTTATCACCGGCAAATTGAGTTGGATTATGACAATTCAGGCAGGTGGCGGCCGCTGCGGGAACCTTATCTTGCGCCGTGATGGGTCGGGGATAACTGTGGGTCATCACCATGAATAGCTGATTCGTGCCGTTCAGCTTCGCGTGAATGTAACCGCCAAGGCCGGGTGCGACGTGACATTCGGTGCATGCCACCCTCGAGTGCGGGGACACCCGGTAGGCGGTAAACTCCGGTTTCATAACATGGCAGCTTGCGCCACAGAAAGATACCGTGTCCATGTAGGCGACGCCGCGATAGCTGGCGGTTCCAACTATGACGAAGTTGATGAACGTGGCGATTGCGGCGAACACACAGGCATGCCGGAAGACCGGGTCGCGGAGGCTGACCTCGGGAAAGAACGAGGGCACTTGGTCGGTAGCGGTAAGGAAAGTCCTTCTCACTACGATCCCGATTGCGATAAGAATAAGCCCAGCGACGAATACGCCCGGCAGTAGCAGGAATAAAACAATGCCGATGTAAGGATTGGAGGAGCCGCCGTGACCGAAAACGCTGACTACCCAGAAGCCGATCAAAACGACGGCTGACGAGGTGGTAATCGCCGCCCCCAGCAGGCTCAGCCAATTATTTGCGTAGAAGAAAAATGGACGAATCCACTCCTCGCGAAAGGAACCCCCTTTGGGCATGCCGGGTTCGCTTACTTCTGGAGGGTCCGTACGTAGGCCACTACGTCCTTGATCTGTGCGGCCGTCAGTTTACCTGAAAACGCAGGCATCTTTCCCTTTCCGTTCGTGGTGGAAGCGATCAGTTCAGCGTCCGACTCCTTGACCAGGCCGGGCGAGTTGAAAGGTATCGCCTTCATAGCCTTTCCGGCCGGGGTGCTCCCAGATCCATCCGCCGCGTGACACATCTGACACTTGCTTGTGTAAGTGTCAGCTCCTGGCCCTGCCGCCGCGGAACTTGCGGCGCCAGCCGAGAGCATGCCGACACCCGCAATTAAAAGATAGATTTTCACATTCTGAGTATGCATTCGAAGAGGCGTAGAAAACTGTGCAATTTTGCTCACAAGTGGAAAAAGCAGGAAATTCCGAGATGTGCAATATTGACCAGACTCACGCTGGTCAGTTGCACTAACTAGCGCTCTTTCCGCTTGTTTCGCCAGTATTCACGAAATGCCTCAAGGCGGCCTAAAGACTCCTTATCTTTTTGCCTGTTCGCTGCCCGATTGCTCGCAATAATGTCATCCAGGTGGCAAACGGGAAAACCTTCCACTTCAATTCGGCGCGACCATGCCTCCTCGAACTTCTCGATGCCATCCGGCGCGAAGATCAAGTCAAGGTCGAATAGGCCATTCTTGAGCTGAATCAGAACCTTGCCTCGGCGGACCTCTTCATCCTCAGTCTTATTCAGTTCGAAACCAAGCTCATGGAGCGCAGGTATGAGAGCGCTACAATTCTCACGCTGCTTGTCGACATACAGGTCCGCGTCTTGCGTCGTGTCTGGAAACCCGAGCAGAATCGCTCCAGACTTACCAAGAAACAAATATCGCACCCCATGTTCGGCAAAAACACGCTGGATTTCCTGAGCCTGACGATATTCGAACGCCGCCATCTCACTCCGCTTCTGTCCGGTAGCCAAGCCACTCAGGCAGATTCTCATTGCACCAGCGCCGATACTCCTCCATCGTGTCGAATGATCGATAACGGGCGTCGTCCAGCACTGGCTTATAAGTCCGAAAGGAAGGCATAACGCATGCGGGTCTTCAAGGGCCGTTTAGCATTAGCCTCGAATTCGGCTAGCAACTCCGGGGTCAAAATGCCGGTCGATTCAACAGCTTCCATGCCTCTAATGTACACACCCCAACCTCACCAATTCTGAACAAACCATTTTCAGTCACAAAACTTCACCCAAACCTCAAAATATTTCTTTCCCATTGATTCCAAAGCAGTTCCGCCCGCCTCCGTCTCACGAAAAACCAAAAGTCGAACTAGCCGTCTGAAAAGAGCCGCTACATTTTTGACCAGGAGTCAACAATTATGAGAGCAAGAACACTTCGTCGCGCCGCTGAGCGTGCAGCATCCAAACTCGACCGTCCGGCGAGCATTGTCACCGAGCAACCTACCGTTATCGAGCAGCAACCCGCCGTTATCGCGGACCAATCTCCCGTTGTCGATGAACAACCCACCACTCCGGCCGCCGAGCCCTCCGCCGCGCGTCTCGCGGCCAACCGGGCCAACGCAAAACTTTCTACCGGTTCCCTCACCCGAAGGCCTCGCCGCATCCTCTCAGAACCATACCATCCACGGCCTCGCCCGGCACAGCAACGGCACCTTCAAACTCCTCACGTCGGAAGACCCCACTGGCTTCGAAGCGTTAAAGCAGTGTCTGGCCCAAGAACATAAGGCCGCCACCCCGACCGAAGCCATTTTGATCAACGCCATGGCCGAATCTCATTGGCTCGCCGATCGCGCACAACGCCTTCTCGACACCTGCATCGACCCCGGCACCGGCGCCATTACCAACGAAAAGTCATTCTCCTTATATCTCCGCTATCAGACCACGCACAAGCGCTCCTTCCACAAGTCGCTTAGTGAACTCACAAAGCAAAGAGCCGAAAAGCGTAAAGCCGAAATTGGCTTCGAAGCGCAGAACGTCAGAAACGACCAAAATGCGAGGAAAAACGCACTCCACAACGTCGACGTTCACATGAAAGAGACGGATCTACTGCTCGAAATCGTCAAATACACCAACCAACTCATGGCTGCCAAGCGCGAAAATCCTAACTTCGCCGTCGAATTTGCCGCCGAGCTCGCAAAACGCGGCCTGCCGATGACGGAAAGAGAGGTCGTCTTCACCTCCGCCGCCTAAATCCCAAGTTAGAAATCGTACGGACAGCACCGTAGGGCGGCCATTCTTGGCTGCGCGTCGCCTTTCTAGGCGGCGCCTCAAACCGGATCCTCCGGCCAAGCATGCCTGGGATACCTGCGGCTCAACTCTTTTCTAACCTGCGGATAAAGATTCTTCCAGAAACTCACTAAATCCGTCGTCACTTGCACCGGCCGTTGATTCGGTGCCAGCAATTCGACCACCAGCGGCACCGCCCCGCGAGCCACCGTCGGAGTCTGCTTCATCCCAAAGAAATCCTGCAATCGGGAAGCAACACTCGGCGGCCGCCCGTCATGATATTCAATGCGCGCCCGCCGTCCGCTCGGCAGTTGCACATGCGTCGGAGCCATTTCGTCAATCCGCCGCATCGGTAGCAACGTTTGCAAAACGTTCAGCAACCCGTTCGCGCGCATCTCCGCAAAACTCGTGCAACCGTTCGCCAATTCACGCAACGCCGCCGCGCGCAGGTCCGTGGGCAAATCGTCTTTCAAATAGGTCGCCGCAAATTGGACCCGCCGCATCAACTGGCCCAACTCTTCGACGTCGCAAAAACGCTCCGCTCCCGCTTCAATCGCTTTATTCCCCAGAAACTCCGCCGCCGCGCGTGAGTCGCGGGCAGGTCCCGATGATTCATCAATCACCAACTGTTCATACCGCAGTTGGTTCCGCTGTTCCACTCGCTCGGCCTCGCGGTTCCAGGCCAGTTCTTCTCTGGTCTCTATCGAATCGGGAAAGAAATCAAGCAGCCAGTCCGGTTCAATCGCACTGGCAATGCGGACCAGGGGCGTTTGCCCTTCGCGGTCATCTATCTCTAAGGCGACCAGATAGTCGCCATGCACAAAACTGCTCTTGTCGAGTTGCGCCGCCGTGCCATTCGCCAGCAGCAATCGGTCGCCGCGCTTGCGGGCGACACGATCCGGAAACGCTAGCAAAAGCGCTTTTTCCAAAGCATGCGCATCCGCCTTGCCACGCACCGGAATTCGCACTTGGTCCTGAAGCTGCTGCCGAAGGCGTCGCGCGTTATATGGTAAATCGGCGCCGAGCAATGCCTCGATATCAGACGCGTGTGACCGTTGATCGAATCTCGGCCGCCCTTCGGAGAGCCGCGCCGCCAAGTCACAAGCTTCGCGTTTTGCTCCCATCTCCGAAGCGGCCAGAACAAACCGGGCCAGTCGCGGATGCAGCGGCCACTCCGCCATCCGCCGTCCGTTGCTTGTAACACCGCCTTGTGAATCGAGTGCTGTCAGTTTCGTCAGCAACTCTCGCCCGTGAGTCAACATGTCCCCGGAGGGTTGGTCCAGCCACTCCAATCTCTCCCAAGCAATCCCATGGGAGGCGAGCAGCAACAGAGTGGGACTTAAATCAGAGCGGAGAATTTCAGGAGGTAAATGATGAGGCCGACGAACGAAATCAGATTCCGGAAACAAACGAATCGCCAGACCCGCGCTCGTTCTCCCCGCTCTTCCCGCACGTTGAATCGCGGAAGACTGACTAATCTTCTCCACGCTCAAACGCGAGAGACCGCTCCACGGAGAGTGCGTCAGCACGCGAGCCAGCCCGCTATCGATCACCGCTTCGATTCCATCAATCGTCACCGAACTCTCCGCCACGTTTGTGGAACAGATGATCTTCCGAGTCGCACTGGGAGCCACTGCTTGGTCTTGTTCTTCAGGCGTCAAGTCACCATGCAGCGCCAGCACTTTGCCTCCAGCCTGTCGCGCTATCGGCTCGCAAGCCGTAATCGCTTTTCTGATCTCCGCAGCTCCCGGCAGAAAAACAAGCACATGCTTCTTCGTCTCAGCCACTGCTTTCGTCACTGCTGCCGCCACCTGCTCTTCAAGCGGAATCGAAGTGTGTGGCGTATAACGAACCGTCACGGGAAACAATCTTCCCGGAGACTTGATCAACGGCGGATTACCAAGTGCCGCACGCAAGTCATCGCTCAACGTCGCCGACATAATCAGCAACCGCAGATCCTTCCTCCGCTTTTGCAGATCGCGCAGCAAAGCCAGTGCCAGATCCGTTTCCAAATGCCGTTCATGAAACTCATCCAACACCACCAGCCGCACATCGCGCAACTCGCTATCGGCCAACAAGCGTCGCGTCAGAACGCCTTCCGTCAAATACCAAAGCTTCGTCTTCGGCCCGCTCACGTCCTCAAAGCGCACGCGGTAACCCACGGTTTCACCAAGCGCCTCGCCCATCTCATCAGCCACGCGCCGTGCCGCCATCCTCGCCGCCAATCGCCGGGGCTCAAGTACGAACACCGGCCCGAGTCCAGCCTTGAGCGCCGCCGCCGGAACACGCGTCGTTTTCCCTGCTCCCGGCTCTGCCTGCAACAATGTAAGAGTGTGGGTCTCCATCGCTTTCAAGATTTCAGGCAGCAGAGTATCAATAGGAAGAGGATGCTTTTCGTGACTCAATCCTCTATTCTCGGTGGTTTCATATGTGCGGCATAGCAGGTTTCACCCATTTTCGGCGCAAACCGCCCGCATCCGTTCTCAATCGCGCTATCCAAAGCATCCGTCATCGCGGTCCTAATCAGCAAGGCACACACGAAGCCGCCAACATTTCTATGGGAGCCGTCCGTCTCAAGATCATCGATCTCGCCGGCGGCGATCAACCCATGCGCACCGAAAATGGCGACACCGTCATCGTCTTCAACGGCGAAATTTATAACCATGCCGAGATTCGCAAAGAGCTCGAAGCACTCGGCCACAAGTTCGAATCTCATTGCGATACCGAAGTGGCCCTACGCGCTTTTGCTCAATGGGACGTCGATTGTTTCGCCCGCTTCCGTGGCATGTTTGCCGCCGCATTCTGGCGCGAGTACGAAGACCGCTTGGTCCTCGTCCGCGATCGCCTCGGCATCAAACCGCTGTATTACAAGGTGCAGGATGGCAACCTGCATTTCGGCTCGGAACTCAAAGCGCTCTTCGCACATCCCGATATTCCGCGCCGCATTTCGCAAAAGGCCCTGAGTTATTACCTGTCGCTCAACTATGTTCCAACTCCGTACACGTTGGTGGATGGAATCGTCAAGCTCGCCCCTGGTTCCTGGTTGGAGTGGCGCGGCGGCCAGATCCGTAGCGGCGCCTATTGGCGTAATCAGTTCGATCCTCAGGAAATCTCTCTGGAAGCAGCCTGCTCGCAACTTGATGAGTTACTGAAGCAATCCATTTCTGAGCATCTCGTCTCCGACGTTCCGCTCGGCATTTGGGCCAGCGGCGGGTTAGATTCATCCACAATTCTTCACTACGCTGCGGAAGCTTCATCACGCAAACTCGAAACGTTCTCAATCTCTTTCGCCGGACGCCGCTTCGACGAAAGCCAATACTTCCGCTTATTGGCCAAGCGCTACAACACCGTTCATCGCGAGTTCGACGTGAGCGCCCAGGTTGATCTGCCGTCTGCCATTCATGAGATGGCCTACTATTCCGACGAACCAAGCGCTGATGCCGGCGCGCTGCCGGTATGGTTCCTCTCGAAGATGACAGCCGAGCATGTGACCGTTGCCTTAAGCGGCGAAGGTGCCGACGAAATTTTCGGCGGTTATCAAACCTATCTGGCCGATGGCTATGCACAGACAGCTCGCCATTCGCCGGCGACCATGCGCAGGCTGGCCCTTTGGGCGGCGGAGAAAATGCCCGTCTCCGATGAGAAGATCGGCCTCGAATATAAGATCAAGCGCTTCCTGGGAGGTTCGCTCCTCTCTCCCGACGAAGCCCACTTCTACTGGAACGGTACCTTCTCCCAAACGGAGCAACGTGCGCTAGGTCTTAAATCGGCCACTGAGTCGTTGGGAGGTTTGTGCGCATCGCTCCCAGGCTTGCCGCCACAGAGTCAACTCCTAAACCGTTATCTTTTCGTAGATCAACACTACTATCTGCCCGACGACATCTTATATAAATGCGACCGCATGAGCATGGCCCATTCGCTCGAAGTCCGGCCACCCTTTCTCGATCACCGCTTGGTTGACTTCGCCGCCAGGCTGCCCGCACAACTCAAGATCAAAGGCAAGACCACCAAACGAGTCCTGCGCGAGCTGGTAAGCAAGAAGCTCCCGCCGGAAATCATGAACCGCCCGAAAGAAGGTCTCGACATTCCCGCTCACGAATGGCTGCGCGGACCGTTGCGTCCGCTGGTCATGGAAACGCTCGGCGCTGAGTCAGTCAAGGCAGTCGGCTTGTTCTCGCCCGCGGCGATTCAGTCCGTCCTCGATCGCCACATGTCGCGCAAGGTCAACCTCGGCTATCACATCTGGGGCTTGTTAACCTTACATCTCTGGGCCAAACGCTGGAAAATTGAAACCGCAAATGAAGAAATCTCTCATCACTCTGATCTTGTTCACGATCGCCGCTAGCGCCAACGATGCCATTGATTGGAACGCCGCCGGCAAAGCCTGGTGGAAGCACGTCATCTATCTGGCGAGTGACAAGCTCAGGGGCCGCAACGTCGGCTCCCCCGGTTATGACATGGCTGCCGACTATGTATCTTCACAATTTCAGAAAGCTGGTTTGAAAGCTGACTTCCAACAAGTCGCCTTCGTCGAGACTTCTCTCATCTCCAGCAGTCTGGAACTAATCCATCGCGACGGCAACATCAAAGTATCCGTCCCCGAAGAAGCCCACCCTGGCTTCTCCGCCCACTCTCCCGAAGAGTTCGAAGCGCCCGTCGTCTTCGCCGGCTATGGCCTCGTCATTCCGGAAGCCCATTACAACTCGCTCGAAGGCCTACCCATCAAAGGCGCAGTCGTTGCGTTTCTCACCGGCGGTCCGGAAAACATTGACGGCAATCTCCGTTCTCACTATTCATCTCTGGAACAGCGCTGGAAGGCCCTTCACGCTGCTGGAGCCGTCGGCATGATCTCCATCCCGAACCCTAAGAGCATGGAGATTCCATGGGCTCGGCAGTCACTCTCGTGGGGCATGGCCCGCGTTGACCTGGCCGACCCCAGCATGAACTTCACCGAAGGTCTACAATTCAGCGCCTCGTGGGACCCCGCCAAAGCCAACGATCTCTTCGCCGAATCCGGCCACGACATCGATGAAGTGCTCGAGGCCGCCAACAAGCAAGCACCCTTGCCCACCTTCGCGATTCCGGTCAAAATTCGCGTCGCCACCCGAGTTTCCAGCAAACCCATCGCCTCTAAGAACGTCGTCGGCGTAAAGCGCGGCACTGATCCTACACTTCAGAATGAGTACGTTGTCATCTCAGCGCACCTTGACCACCTGGGCGAAGGCAAACCTGTGAATGGCGACAGCATCTACAACGGCGCCATGGACGACGCTTCGGGCGTTGCCTCCCTCATAGAAATCGCCAAGCAGATGCCTGATACTAAGCGCTCCATCATCTTTCTCGCCGTCACCGGCGAAGAGAAAGGCGAACTGGGCTCAGCTTTCTTTGCCGAGCATCCTACGGTGAAAGGCCGTATTGTGGCAGATCTCAACATGGATATGTTCCTCCCGTTGTTCCCTCTGAAGTGGCTGGAGGTGCAAGGTTTGAATGAATCCACTCTTGGCCACGAGATCACCGAGGCCGCCAAACTCGCCGGAGTTCAAGTGCAAGCGGATAAGGAACCCAATCGCAATCGCTTCATCCGCAGCGATCAATACAGTTTCATCAAGAAAGGCATCCCGTCGCTGGCCTTTAAGTTCGGCTACGTCCCAGGCGGTCCGGAAGAGAAGATCTTCAAAGATTGGTATACAAACCGATATCACGGCGTAACCGATGACGTAGACCAACCTGTCGATCAAGCCGCCGCCGCGCAGTTCAACATGATTCTGCGCAACGTAGCCGTGTGGGTCGCCGACACGGAGAAACCTCCGAGCTGGCGTCCGAATAGTTTCTTCCGCCGCTTTGCGAACAACTGATGTACTCGTTGCATCTCAAATGCAAGCCCGATGAAGTAGATCTCTTATCGGCTGAACTCTGGGAGGCTGGAACCGTTGGCATCCGCGAACTGGAAGATGGTCTGATCGCCGGTTTCGAGACCAACGATCAGCGCGCGGAACTTCTCCGCCGCTTCGGCGGCACATGGGTACAGGAAGATTCAACCGACTGGGTAGAAGCCACTCACCGCGCATGGCCGCCGCGCTTGATCGGCAATCGGATCTTCCTCGCCCCGCATTGGTGCACGGATGAGACTCCGGCCGGTAGAGTGCGCGTTGTTCACAATCCTGGTCTTGCCTGCGGTACGGGAGAGCATCCCTGCACGCAACTTGCGCTCACTGCGCTTGAATCATTGGATCTAAAGGCTAAGACTGTGGTCGATATCGGTACCGGCTCTGGACTGTTAGCCATCGCCGCGCTTCAGTTAGGCGCGAAGATCGCGATAGGCGTAGACTTCGACGAGGCAGTACTGGCCGCTGCGCGTGAGAACTTCGGACTGAACAATCTTCCTTCAGACTTAGCCGCCGGTTCTGCCGACTGCGTGCGAACCGCAGACGTCCTCATCGCCAACATCAGTGCAACGGTGATCCTCTCCATCGCCGACGAACTCTTGCGAATTGGTGGAAGATTGATTCTCACCGGTTTCAGCTACTATGAACTGGCCGCTATGGAACAAACTTTCGGCAGCGGCACGGTCACTTCTTCCGGCGAGTGGTGCTGCTTATCCCTGCAAGCGAGCTAAGGCTGTTTCCAATCTCTGTCCGCCTTCCAGCACTGGCGCAAAGATATCGCCTACTTTGCGAAACCGTTCCACTGCGTTGTCGATCCTAAAATCCGTGGGACGTAAGCCGCTGACCACCTCTTTCCAGTGCAGTGGCGTCGCAACCGGCGCGCCATCATATGCGCGTACAACATAAGGCGCGGAGATCGTTTTCCCGGTGCCGATCTGCAAATAATCGAAATAAACCCGATCTTTCTTGCGCTTCTCGACCGATCGTGGTGTGGTAAACAGCTTCGGCGCGCGATCCAGAGCAAGATGGGTCAGGATCTCCGCAAAGTTGCGGACCTGTTCGTAGCTATAGATTGGCTCAACGGGAATATAGATGTGCATTCCGTCGCCGCCCGTTGTCTTCGGATAACCCTTCAACCCAAGTTCGCCAAGAATCTCGCGGATCAACTGAGCGGCCTCGACGATCTTGTCGTAGGAAACTTCAACGGGATCTAAATCAAGCAAAACCCAATCAGGATGTTCAAGACTTCCCACGCGACTCATCCACGGGTTGTGGTCGATGCAACCGAGATTCACGAGATACAAGAGACTCGCGCGATCATTCGCCACCGGATATTGATTCGTCTTGGGCGGATGATGTTCCACAATCGGCTCCAACTGCAGCCAACTCGGAAAGTGGCTGCCGGCGTTCTTCTGAAAAAAGAAGTCGCTATGAATACCGTTCGGGTAACGCTTCATGGAGAGCGGACGTCCTTGTAAGTGGGGCACCAGGAAATCGGCCACCGCGTCATAGAACGAAAGCAAGTCGCGTTTCTTCCAACCATCTTTCGGAAAAAACACTTTATCCAGATTGGTGAACTTGAGCGAGTGACCGTCAACGGTTAGAGTCGCTTCCTTGCTAGAGAAATCGAGCGCTGGCGTGGGAGGTGTCACCTCCCGAACAACTTCTTCCGCGGGTTTGTCATCGCGCAAGGCAACAAAAACCGGCGCGCGCAGCATTCCGTCGTTCGTCCAATCCAGAAAACGGATTTGACAAACCACTTCCGGCTTCACCCACGTGACCGGATCTTTCAACTTTGGAACCGGTTTAAAAGGCGCTGTTTTAGTAATGAGTGGTTTGAGGCGAGCATGAATCGCTTTCATCAGCTTTTGATCAAATCCGGTGCCCACTTGCCCGGCATGCATCCACTTGCCGTCTTTTTCATACGCGAGCACTAGCGCGCCAAAATAATCGCGCTCGCCGTCTGTGAAGCCCGCAATCACAAATTCCTGCTCGTTTTGCACTTTCAGCTTCTGCCAATGGGACGTACGTGCCGAAACATAGGAACTTCGCTTGTCTTTCGCCAGAATTCCTTCCAACTGCATTTGACGGGCGGCCTCAAACATCTGCTCGCCATCGGTATCGAAGGATTCGGAGATCCGGATATGTTGATCCGGAGTGACGATGCTGTTGAGAAGCCGTTTACGATCTTCCAAGGTGACGCCGCGCACATCGTAGCCGTCAAGGTAGAGGACATCGAACAAGAACAATGTCACCGGGGACGTTTCCGCCAGCCGCGGCGCAACCTTCGCATTGGCTCCAATGCGCGGCTGAATCAATTCAAACCGTGCCCGTCCTTTGTCGTCCAGCACGCAGATCTCGCCATCAAGCCAAGCAGTCGACGCATTGACATGTTTGGGAAGATCTGCCAGCTCCGGATATTGCTTCTCACAACGATTGCCTCTGCGCGTTTCGATTTCCAGTTTGCCGTCTTTGATCCGGCAAAGTGCACGCACGCCGTCCCACTTGATTTCGTACAGCCAGTGAGGGCCTTTCGGCGGCTTAGTGGCAGCAGTTGCAAGCATCACTTCCGGGGCAGCCAATAGCGCGGCCTTCTTCGCACCCTTGAGGTCGGCAACGCCCAGCGTAGCCACGTCATCGGCAATTTCCTGCTGCGTCCGTTTCGTGGCCACGCTCCAGGCGAACTTTTCAATGTCGTAATCGGGAACCACATGCTCATCCTGCTTTTTGATGAGCAGCCATTCATTTCCTTTCGCCGATTTCTTCATCCGAACAATGGCGAAGCCGCCGTTCAGCTTCGTGCCATGCAGCGTGAACTTAAAATCGCCGCGCTCGAGTTGACCATGTGCATCTGGATCGCCAATCACCTCAAACGTCCCTTTATCCCAAAGCATGACGCTACCACCGCCGTAACCGCCCTTTGGAATATTGCCCTCAAAGGTACCGTAGTTGAAAGGGTGATCTTCCACTTTCATCGCAAGCGCTTTGCGATTGGGATCAAGGCTCGGCCCTTTGGGAACCGCCCAGCTCACCAGCACTCCTCCCACCTCAAGACGGAAATCATAATGCAGACGAGAAGCGTTGTGCCGCTGCACGCAAAAGAATCCTGACCGGTTATCGCCCTGGGTCGGCTGACTCGGAGGCGGCTCTGGCGTCTGCTCAAAATTTCTTTTTTCGGCGTACTCTTTAAGCGCCATGTCTGCCGTTATTATAAGAGGGACCAAGCCTTCCCATGGATTTCGCAGAACAGCTCAAATCGCAGCTCAATATTGTAGATGTAATCCAGCAATACGTTGCGTTGAAGCGGCAAGGGTCGGGCGCGCGCTACGTCGGGTTATGCCCATTTCATTCAGAGAACACACCATCCTTTAACGTAAACGGCACGTTGGGCTTCTACAAATGTTTCGGCTGCGAAGCAAAAGGCGACGTTTTCAAATTTATTCAAGAGCGCGAGAATCTCACATTTCCGGAAACGCTAAAGCTGCTAGCGGAACGT
>Ga0302319_10015141_pt1 | contig 14311 bp, 10 predicted proteins | sample Bog_T0_2_FD_203319 | JGI IMG/M metagenome (GOLD analysis project Ga0302319, IMG submission 203319) | Peat permafrost microbial communities from Stordalen Mire near Abisko, Sweden - Bog_T0_2 | ecosystem: Environmental > Terrestrial > Soil > Wetlands > Peat | place: Sweden: Abisko, Stordalen Mire... | reverse complement strand
TTGCAGGAGCAGGGTGGGTGTACCCTATGGTATTGTGCAAGGATATCAGTTACTGGTTCGGTAACACCTCTTGTTTTAAAAATAGCTGAACGTATCATAAAATAATATTAAAAAACGATAAATTAATACCATTAACCCCGGCTTTAGTTAATTAGATTTACATTCGTAAATTGTATAAATTAAACATAATGGGTGGCCCGTGATATATTTATTCCGGATGCCCAGTGTAAATAGTTCTATTTTCATTTAATAAAATATACTAATGAAAAAGTTGTTCTGTTCTGTTGCTTTTTGCCTTCTGATTAACGCTTTATCTACCAATGTCTTAATGGCGCAGGCGGGAACTATAAAGCAAGTTAAATTAACAAATTTCGACCTTCAGTCATCGTCCCTCGTTAAGGCATCAGGGAGCGAATTATCAAGTATTCAATATAATTCTCCGGTTTATTGGTTCCCGGTAAAGGTACCATCCACGGTGCTAACCGGGTTGGTTGCTAATCATATTTATCCTGATCCTTACCAGGGGCTAAATAATATGCTGATCCCCGATGCTTCGGATCAGTTCAACAAAGATTATAACCTGGAGCAGTACAGTTTTTTACCAAACGACCCGAACCCCTGGAAAAAGCCGTACTGGTACCGTACTACATTTAAAGTTCCGGCCGGAGACAGGGGCCGTGTTTTCCAGTTGATATTTAAAGGTATAAATTACCGGGCGGCAGTTTGGGTTAACGGGAAGCAAATAGCCGATTCAACACAAATGGCGGGAATGTTTGCTGATTATAATTTAGATATAAGCGACGCGGTTAACGCAGGTGCCGAAAACGCAATCGCAGTAAAGATATACCCCCTTGATTACCCGGGCTTACCGTCCAAGGAGCAATTACAAGCCTTAGGGCCTTTCTTCGACAATGGCGGACCAACCGGGGACATTGGTAAAAATGTAACTATGCTATGTTCCGTTGGATGGGATTGGATACCGCCGGTTCGCGATCGTAATATGGGCATTTGGCAACCGGTTTATCTGCGCACCACCGGTGCGGTCACCATTGGCCACCCAAAGCTGGTTAGTGATTTACCGGCCCTGCCTGATACAAGCGTTGCAAAACTGTCTTTGAATTTAACGCTATCCAACCATACGGCAATAGCAAAGAGCGGCAGACTTATTATAAGCATAAAACCCGAGAATTTTACCGGGTTGCCTGTTCAGGTTTCCAAAAATGTTGCAGTCGCGGCAAATGCGTCGTCGCTGGTTGATCTTAATGCTGATAGTCTTAAGGCTTTGCTAATCCGTCAGCCTCACCTGTGGTGGCCCAATGGTTATGGAAAAGCAAACCTCTACCGTATCAGGCTTCAATACGCCGATGCCAATGGCATAAGCGATGATACCACTTTTGTATTTGGTATACGTACGGTTAGTTCAAAAGGGGTTATGGTAAATGGTTTTGTGCGGCGTGATTTTTACGTTAACGGCAAACGTGTGCACCTGAACGGTGGTGCCTGGGTGCCTGATATGATGGTAAACCGCGATTCGGCACGTTACGATTATGAAATGCACCTTTGCCGCAACGCGAATGTAAACCTGGTACGTATTTGGGGAGGAGGAGTTACTCCGCCCGATGCCTTTTGGAACGCCGCTGATAAATACGGGGAAATGGTTTGGTCGGACTTTTGGGTGACGGGCGATACCCAAGGCGAGTTTAAAGGCTCGCCAGACTGGCCTTTGGAAAGTAACATCTTTATTAAAAATGTGGTGAGCACTATTTACCGGATCCGTAACCATCCAAGTTTACTGGTTTGGACTGGCGGAAACGAAGGTCATGCCCGAAAAGAACTATATGACGCCATGCGCAATAATGTTATTAATCTCGACGGAACACGGCCATTTATTCCAAGTTCTTCAGGGTTTGCGAAACTGCCGGCTGGTTGGCAAGGCTCATATCCCGATGGTATGACGTCAGGTGTTTACAGTAGCGGCCCATATCAATGGACTGATCCTAAAACTTACTATAAACTGGTTGATGCCGGCCGCGATTGGGTTTTTAAAGACGAAACAGGTATTCCCTCGCAGCCTCCATATACTACATTGGCCAAAACTATCCCCGATTTAGTTTGGGATACAAAGCTTCCTTTTCCGTTAAACAACAGTTGGGGTTATCATGACGCCTGTACCGGGGCGGCACGGTACGATAAGTACGTTGCGGAAATGGTGAAACGATATGGCCAGCCTGCCACGATGGTGAATTTTTCGGATAAAATGCAATTTATGAACGCGGTTGGATACCAGGGAATATTTGAAGCCGCCGGGCATAAACTTAATGAAACAGGAGGAGTGATGTTATGGAAATTAAACTCAGCCCTGCCAAGTGTGGTATGGCAGATATATGATTGGTACCTTGAACCAAACGCCGGGTATTACGCGTTGCAAAATGCCTGTGAACCTTTGCACATTCAGTTTAATCGTGACGATTCAACGGTGGCGGTTGTAAATAGAATGCATCACGAAACCGGCCTGCTAACAGCAAAAGCTGATATTTACAACATTGACAGCAAACCGGTAAGTTCTTTTAAAATAAGCCATATTGAGCTATCGGAAGCGGGCGATCAGGAGGTTATTAAATTGAGAGATGTTTTAGCCGCGACAAAAGACGTAAGTTTGGTAGTGCTCAATTTGTTCGATGCTGCCGGTAAAGTAGTTTCCCACAATGTTTACTGGCTATCGCCCATCGACGACTTTACCGGGTTTAATAACATGGACAGTACAAGGGTAGCGGTAAAAGTCTTAAAAACCGAAAAAGGTAGTACCGAGGACAAGTGGACCCTGCAATTCAGCAACAATACTGGTAAGCTTGCATTTTTTATACGCCCCCAGTTAATGAAGGACGAAGAAGAAGTGATGCCCAGCTATTGGACTGGAAATTATTTTACACTTGCCCCGCATGAAAGCATAACCGTATCTGTTAGTGCACCTGTTGCTAAATTGGGAAGTTCGACACCAACGGTATTGGTTGAAGGCTGGAACCTTAAGAAACAAATAATTGTTTTGTCAGCGAAATAAAGAGGCGGTTAACTTAAACAATCACCCAAAACAAAGCCTCCTGAATATCGCGAGGCTTTGTTTTTTGGATTGTTCGAAAGTTAATATTGGATGCTTTTGGTTATGGCCCGGAAGAGTTGGATTAACCTTGTTTCGCCAGGTACTCCTCACCGGAAATCACCGGCGCTAAGTTCTCTGATTCATGATCATTAAAAAGTCTGGAACGTATAATGAACCTCAAACCAAGCGGTATCTCCAGCGAAAAGCTCGAACCCCGACCCGCCGTTACATCCAGCGTAAGGTGTGTATGTTGCCAATATTCAAATTGGTCGCGGCCCATAAAAAAACCGCATCCTTCAATATCACCCAAATAAACATCGCTTTCACCAACTTTAAATTCGCCCTTTTCAAAACACATTGGCTGCGAACCATCACAACACCCCCCGCTTTGATGAAACATGAGTTCGCCATGTTCATCGCGCAGTATTCTTATTAGTGATATCGCCTGGGATGTTGCTGAAATTCTTGTCACGTTTTCCATAAAAAAATAAAAAGGCACCACGGTAAAAGCCATGATGCCATAAATTAAACGGTCAGTTAAAAGAAGCCTAATTTATTTTTATCGTAGGAAATCAGCATGTTTTTGTTTTGACGATAATGACTTAACATCATTTTATGTGTTTCACGGCCAAAACCTGACTTTTTGTAGCCACCGAACGGCGCATGTGCAGGATAAGCATGATAACAGTTTACCCAAACCCTGCCTGCTTGTATGGCACGGGGCACCTGGTACAATTCGTGAGCGTCCCTTGTCCAAACACCAGCGCCAAGGCCATAAAGAGAATCATTAGCAATTTCAATAGCTTCTTCTACCGTTTTAAATGTAGTAACACAAACCACCGGGCCGAATATCTCTTCCTGGAAAACACGCATTTTGTTGTGCCCTTTCAGTAAAGTTGGCTGAATGTAATAACCTTCGCTTAAGCCATCGATATATTTTTTAGCACCACCCGTTAATACTTCGGCGCCTTCTTCTTTACCAATTTCAATGTACGAAAGTATTTTTTCGTACTGATCTTGTGATGCCTGTGCGCCCATCATGGTTTCCGGATTAAGCGGATTGCCCATTTTGATTTTTTCAACACGTTCAATTACACGTTCTATAAAGCGGTCATATATCGATTCATGTATCAGCATACGAGATGGGCACGTGCAAACTTCTCCCTGGTTTAAGGCGAACATCGCAGCTCCTTCAAGACATTTGTCGAAAAATGCATCGTCGGCATCCATAACGCTCGGCAAAAAAATGTTAGGAGATTTGCCGCCCAATTCCATAGTTACCGGGTTCAGGTTTTCAGAAGCATATTGCATAATCAACCGCCCGGTAGTTGTTTCACCAGTAAAAGAAACTTTTGAAACGCGTGGTGAAGCTGCCAGCGGTTTACCTGCTTCAGGGCCAAATCCGGTTACAATGTTCACAACGCCTGCAGGTATAACATCCTTTATTAGATCCATCAAAATCAAAATCCCTACAGGCGTCTGTTCTGCCGGTTTCATTACAATGGTACAGCCGGCGGCTATCGCGGGGGCCATTTTCCATGCAGCCATTAGCAATGGGAAATTCCAGGGGATGATTTGCCCGACAACACCAATCGGTTCGTGAATATTTAAGGATACCGTATTGCTGTCCAGTTCGCTCACACTGCTTTCCTCGCTCCTGATCACGCCTGCAAAATACCGGAAATGATCTATGGCCAGGGGAAGGTCGGCTGCCATGGTTTCCCTTATAGGTTTACCGTTATCAATGGTTTCCACGGCTGCCAGGTAGTCAAGGTTATTTTCCATAACCTGTGCGATTTTCAGCAAAACGTTGCTTCTTTCTGCCGGCGAAGTTCGCGACCATGTTTTAAATGCCTTGTGTGCAGCATCTAAGGCCAGTTCGATATCTTCCTTTCCGGAGCGCGGAACCTTGGTAAAAGTTTGTCCGTCGATAGGTGAAATACTGGCAAAATATTCACCTTTTACAGGAGATTTCCATTCGCCTCCGATAAAATTATCATAATGATCTTTAAACGAAGGTCGTGCTACAAGCTTTTCAGTTTGCAAAAGTGTTTCCATAATTATTTCTTTAGTTTAATTGGTTTTGTAAAAATAACGTGAGTAACCTGTTTTTTTATGCACTATTGTATCAGGTTTATGTTATAAAATATTAATTATTTTAAAACGTTAATCATTATTAACTGCTGATTATCTTTATCTTTAGGGTAACCAATTTATTAACCGTTTTAAAGCCACGATAGTGGTTTAATTGTTCATTTTTTTTTATGCAGCTCAAGTATAAACCTCAATTATTGCCGTTGCAGCCTGAAAAGGATTTGAAAACGCTTGTTGAAAACAGGTCGGTTTATACATTGCAGCATTGCGAGCTCAACGTTTTTGAAACAAGGAGGCAATCCCAAAATGTAAAGCTTGTTTTTAATGACATGGTACTCACTACGATGATTCGCGGGAAGAAAGTGATGCACCTTTTTGGCTCGAAACATTTTGATTACCTACCCGGTGAGTCAGTAATTGTTCCTGAAAATGAGGAGATGACTATTGATTTCCCGGAGGCTGACTTCCAGAATCCCGCCCAATGTATAGCGCTTGCCATTGATGCAGCCATGTTGAAGGACATACTTCAACTACTCAATGAAAAATATCCAAAAACCGAAAAACAAGATAACTGGAATATTGATGTTTCCTATTTTCACCTGCAAAACTCGTTGGAAATTACTTCGGCTATTGACAGGCTTGTAAAGATAAGTACTGAAAATATCTCCGCAAAAGACGTGCTTGTTGATTTCACGCTCAAAGAACTGCTGATAAGGCTGATGCAAACCCAGGCCCGCAAACTCATACTGGAAAGCTACTTTAACCATACAACTACCAACCGTTTTGCCGCTGCTGTTCAATATATTAAAGCCCACATAAACGAAGAGATAACAATTGATAAACTCAGCAATTTGTGCTGCATGAGCAAGCCCAACTTTTTCAGGTGTTTTAAAAGAGAGTTCGGGATAAGCCCGGTTGACTTTATTTTGCACGAGCGGATAAAAATGGCAAAATCCATGCTGAAAGACAGGAATATAACCATTACCGAAATTTGCTTTGCGGTTGGTATTAACAACCTGAGTTATTTTTTCAAACTGTTTAAGCGGATAGAGGGAAAGACCCCCAGCGAGTTCAGAAAGGGTTTGAGCGAGGAAGGAAATGTTTTGTATTTATGACTAAGTCGCTAAAATATCCTTGAGCTATTACTTAAAAAATAACCTACCATAATAATCGGAAATGTTTTCTTAAACCCGTATAGCGCGTTAGGCCGCGCCATCATAAATCATCGCAAAATAACCTTGTTAATTACTAATATAATTAGTAATTAAGGTTAGGGTATTTACTTTTTTGCATAACTTTGAAAGGACATATCACTATTCATTGAAAACCAGCAATCTCATAAAATTAAACAATGCAAACATTAAATGAAAAATCACAATTAAAAAAAGCAGAACTATTTAAGGCGCTCCATACGCGCTCCGGTTTGTTTGTAATTCCTAATCCCTGGGATGCGGGCTCTGCAAAAATACTGGCAAGCCTTGGATTTGAGGCGCTTGCGACAACCAGCGCAGGCCTCGCATTTTCACTTGGCAAAGCAGATGGAGAGGGTGCCGTCAGCCGTGAAAGTGCACTGGAAAATGCACGGGCCATTGTGTTTGCGACAAATCTTCCAGTTTCGGCCGATTTGGAAAACGGTTATGGCGAAAGCCCGGAGTCTTGCGCGGAAACAATTTTACTTGCGGCGCAGGCAGGCCTGGTTGGTTGTACAATTGAGGATACTACAGGCGTCGCGGGTGATCCGATCCTTCCTTTTGAGTTATCGGTAGCGCGAATTAGGGCAGCGGTAAAAGCTGTGGCAAGTCTTTCGTTTCCTTTTATGCTGACGGCCCGCGCAGAGAACTTCATTTATGGTCGGCCTGATCTTAAGGATACAATCCGCCGTCTCGAAGCATTCGCAGATGCCGGCGCTGATGTGCTGTATGCACCCGGATTAAAAACCAGAGTAGAGATTGATGCTGTAATGAAAGCTATATCGCCAAAACCTGTTAATGTTTTACTTGGCGTTAGTAATTCAGACCTTTCGATTAATGAACTCGCCGATATTGGGGTTAAGCGTGTTAGCCTTGGATCAACGCTCGCGCGCACTGCCTATAGCGCACTGCTATCTGCCGGGGAAGAAATCAGACAAAAGGGTACAGTCGCTTTTGCATCGGAGACTATTCCCTATGGTACGCTCAATGCGCTGTTCAGATCATTTTAATTTTTGCTGTTGTAAACGGTGGTTTCGTCAGTAGGTTCCCAAGCCTAATTGCTTGCGGTAACCCTTTGAGTGCCACTTTAAGGTTTGCTTGGTTGATTCTCAGGATTTGTGGTAGCCTTGTAAGTTTCGAGGCTTTTAAATGCAGCGTTTCTGCCGATCTCCACCATTTCTCCTGCCCGGTAAAAATCAAAAGTTGCACTTGAATCGCGGGATACGTTAATAAGGATATCTGGTGGGTTCATTTCCAGTGAGATTTGTGCGAGGCGATAGGTCATTAAATCAATGGTTTTATTAATCAGATCGAAATAACTAAGTCTTTCCTCGTTATTTAATGGAAAGAATTTTTGGAACTCATCGCGAAATTCTTTGATTTTCTTTTGATATATGGATAACTCAGCAGCGCTCTGAAAGTTTGGAGTGCCTGGTTTCTCCAGGGGGATGTCTGCATTTACATTTACCGCTATCAATAAGTCGTTTGGTGTTCTATTAACGTGATTAATTGGGATATTATTTAAAACACCGCCATCAACCAATAATCCGTTTTCAGTTTTTACAGGTGTAAAAACCGTTGGGAATGCCATCGATGCCCTTATAGCTTCAAATACGCTGCCCTTCGTAAAAACAACTTCTCTTTTATTAATAATATCTGTGGCAACAGCTGCATAAGGTATCGTTAATTCTTCAATGTTTTCGTCGGTTATGAACTTGCCGATGTTGTTAAATAGCTTATCACCTTTAAGCAAGCCTTGGGAACTGAAAGTGAAATCAACAAGGCTGAAGATTTTCATTTTATCAAGCTTAAAAAGCCAGGCCTTATACTCCTCAATTTTTCCTAAAACGTAAACCCCGCCAACAACAGCGCCCATTGAAGTACCTGCCACCGAGGAAATTTCAAACCCTTGTTTCTCTATCTCTTCGATTACGCCAATATGGGCTATCCCTCTCGCTCCTCCTCCAGACAACACTAAGGCTACTTTTTGTTTCATATTGTTTATATATATTTACTACACTAACCGTCCGGGCAGAGAATCGCCGCGTTTTATTCAACGGGCTTCATAAATTTCTTCAGTCAAAGCTTCGTTGAATGATTTTGCTTCGTATTAAACAACAGATTTAATGGTTTAATTTTAATTGTTTATCGTTCAATCCAATAAACTTACATATTTTTATCTGATATTATATAACCTTCATTTCCATTTCCGATCCCTTTATGAAACGCGTAAAATTAATTTTTTACACCCTTTTTTTGATGAGCAATGTCTGCTTTGCGCAGGAAATTCCCGGCCTGAGCTACCCTGCCGACCCCGCGCAGCAACTACACCCTGATATCCCGAAAGGGGAAGTGACGCAGTTTGAATTTGACAAATCCACCATTTATCCAGGGACTAAACGAACGATCTGGCTGTATATACCTGCACAATATAACCCGGAGAAACCCGCATGCCTGTATGTTGACATGGACGGCATACAGTTTAACGCCCCCACTGTTTTTGATTATCTCATAAATAAGGGCGAAATGCCGGTTACTATTGGAGTGTTTATCAGTTCGGGTTCGATCATGAAAAATGATAATGATGCAATCAGGTATAACAGGAGCCATGAGTTTGACAGCATGAACAATGACTTTGTCAGCTTTTTGTTAACCGAACTGTTGCCCGAAATTGAAAAGAAAAAAACGATTGACGGGCGCATTATCAGAATTTCAAAAGACCCTAACGACCATGCCATTGCCGGCGCGAGCAGCGGGGCCATTTGTGCATTTACAGCTGCATGGCAGCGGCCGGATGCATTCAGCAGAGTTTATAGTGCAATTGGGACTTATGTGAGCATGCGGGGAGGCGACCAATACCCCGGTTTGATACGCAAAACAGAACCAAAGCCGATACGGATATTTTTACAGGATGGCTATAATGATGCCTGGAACCCGTTGTTTGGCAACTGGTATACCGCAAACCTGGCGATGGAAGCGGCGTTAAGTTATGCAGGTTATGAAGTAAACCATTCCTGGGGAAACGGAGGCCATGATGGCGTGCAGGCAAGTGCCATTTTTCCGGATGTGATGCGGTGGTTATGGAAGGGATGGCCTCAAAGAGTACAAAATGGCAAAACCAATAATAACACGTTTCCCCCTATTTTGCAGGATGGAGAAAACTGGGAACCCGTTAATGTCCCGATAAAACAAGCAGCCTTTGTAACAGCCAATCCTGCGGGTGAAGTTTTAGTTGGGGATAGTTTGGGCTGGATTCAAAAAATCGATAAAAACGGTAAAGCAATCCCGGTTATAAAAAGTAATAGTGAAGCTATAGCAAGCGACTCAAACGGAAACGTTAATTTCATTGGACCGGGTGGAACCGGGTTATTTACTGTTCATGGTGATGGTAAGCAACGTGTTTTCTCAAAAAAGATATCCGCCAAACACCTTTTAGTGACTGCTCATGGCATTTATGTGACGCAACCGGCTATTAACCAAAACGACAACGGAAAAATATGGCTGATTAAACCCGATGGGAAAATAGAACAGGTTGATGCGGGGTTACGTTTTGCATCCGCGATTACCATTTCGCCAAACCGAAATTTATTGTTTGTAGCGGAAGATAATACGAACTGGATATACAGTTACTTGATTCAAAGTGATGGCTCCCTGGCAAATAAAGAGCGCTGGTACTGGCTGCACCAGACAGACAATTATGGTTATAGCCGGGTATGGGATTTGGCCGTTGACAATGGAGGGAATTTATATGCAGCAACCAACGCAGGCATACAGGTTTGCGATGAGAACGGGCGGGTGAGGGCTATTTTACAATTACCAAACGGGCTTATTACGGGGATGTGCTTTGCCGGACCCGACTTTGATACATTGTATGTAATATGCGATGGCAGGCTTTATAAGCGCAAACTTAAAGTTAAAGGGGTACCTTCATGGGCAGCCCCCATATACCCCAATAGCATAGGGGCCGGATAAAATATTAAAAAATCTGGATCTTAACATCGTGTAAGTCTTTAAATCATAAAAATCGTGTAGAATGGACCACTCTTTTCTTTACATACTCGCGTTATTATTGGCGGGTATTGTACTAATAGTTTTATTGACCACCAAATATAAAACCCCCGCTTTCTTCGCTTTATTTTTGGCCTGTTTACTGGTGGGAACAGGCATCGGGCTGTCATTGGAAAATGTTATTTCTACAATAAAAGATGGTTTCGGCAATATTATGAAATCATTAGGCTTAATAATTGTATTGGGCACAACCCTCGGACTATTACTTGAATATACAGGCAGCACAACTGTAATGGCAAGCTTTCTGATAAAGAAATTAGGCGACAAACATGCGCCAATCGCTATGGGCATAACCGGATTTATTGTTGGACTCCCGATCTTTTGTGATTCGGGCTTTATTGTGCTCAGCGGCTTAAACAAGTCAATGGCAAAACGAACAGGTATACCAATTGCCGTTATGTCAATTTCACTGGCTACCGGTCTTTACGCCATTCATTGTTTGGTGCCGCCTCATCCGGGAAGTACAGCCGCCGCCGTTACTATAGGAGTTGATTTTGGAAAACTGATTTTAACGGGGATGTTTGTTGCTATACCTGCAATGATTGTTGGTAATGTATGGGCCCGGTATGCGGGGAAAAATACAGCCGGTAAAGTACCGGATGAAGAAATAACGATAAATGAAAAAAGTGACTTGCCATCATTAACCAGGGCCTGCCTCCCGGTTATTGTGCCGATAGTTTTAATAGGGCTAAAATCTTTTTTAACAACCGGCAAAGTCGTTTATCATGGATGGCCGAACTTTTTATTCTCCTTTGGCGATCCGGTAATGGCGCTATTAATCGGTGTACTGCTGGCGTTTAATTGCAAGCGATCCTGGAAAAAAATAGAAATCAGCAAAATTTTACAGGAATCTACCGAAAAAGCAGGCGGAATATTGGTGATCATAGGCATGGGCGGCGCGTTTGGGGCAATTTTAGCGGCTTCAAAAATAGGCGACCATTTTAGCCATTCGCTGGCTTTAGGCAGCATGGGGATATTTTTTCCGTTTTTACTGACATCGGTATTAAAAACAGCCCAGGGTTCATCAACAGTTGCCATTATAACCGCGGCGTCTATAGTGCTGCCATTATTGCCCGCCCTCGGATTAAACAGCGAAAATGGTAAATTACTTTGTGTATTGGCCATGGGCGGAGGCTCCATGATGATATCGCACGCAAACGATGCATATTTTTGGGTAATCGCAAAATTTTCGGGGCTTGAAATGAAGACCATGCTAAAAGTGTATTCTGTAGCTACGTTGTTAATGGGCATAACCACGATAACTTTGGTTTATATATTATCAAGGTTTATGTAATTTAGTAACCAATTATCATTTCGCAATCCACATTCCGTCCCGATAGCTTTCGGGATCCGCATTCCTGTAATCCGAAATCAAATGAACATTCTCATTGCGCCAAATGCTTTTAAAAACAGTCTTGATGCTACACAGGTAGCTACTGCAATTGAGAGCGGACTAAAAAAAAGCAGGTTAAACTGTAGTACAACCTGCTTTCCGATTGCCGATGGGGGAGACGGCACAGGCAGTTTGATAATCGAATCCTGCGGCGGACGGGTAATTTGGAAGGAAGTTCAGGACCCTTTAGGAAGAAAAATAAAATCTTCCTTTGGCTTGATTGATAATGGAAAAACGGCTGTAATTGAAATGGCCGATGCTTCCGGCATGCGATTATTGAAAAAAGAGGAACTTGATCCAATGCTTGCTTCTTCATTTGGTACGGGAGAACTGATCAGGTTGGCGTTGGATGAGGGTGTCAGTAAGATCATAATAGCCATGGGAGGGTCTGCGACCGTTGATGGCGGCTGTGGGATATTAAACGCGCTTGGAATTGGCTTTTTGGATAAGTATGAAAACCGATTATCTGCAAATCCTGCCGAATTGCTTAAAATGGCAAGCGTTGATACTTCGGAACTTGACCGAAGAATTTCTGAAGTGGAACTTGTTATCCTTTGCGATGTAGACAATAAACTGCTTGGTCCACAGGGGGCAGCCTGTGTTTTTGGCCCGCAAAAAGGCGCGACCGAAGAAAGCGTACCTTTACTGGATACTTTTTTGACAAACTTCGCGAAAAGAACGTTAGCCCAAACCGGTATTGATATAGCCGGGATAAAGCACAGTGGTACGGCTGGCGGCGCGGCAGCTGGTTTGCACGCATGGATAAACGCAAAGCTGGTTAACGGTACCGATTATTTTTTAACCATTACAAATTTTGATGCTGCTTTGCAAGAAAGCGATTTATTGATTACCGGAGAAGGAAGCATCGACCGGCAGACACTCCAGGGAAAAGGGCCGTTTGGCGTGGCTTTCAGAGCGAAAAATAAAAATATCCCGGTTATTGGAATCGCCGGCAAAGTACCTTTGGAATATGACGACGATTTACAGCAATATTTTGACGTATTGATTTCAATAAATAATGAAGTCGGCGACCTTGAAACAGCCATGAAAAATACCAGGGATAATTTAATACGGACTGCCCGGATGACGGGAGACTTAATGGCCAACGGAACAATTATAAATGATAATTTGTGACGATAAATAAATTCTTGGAATTAAAGTTTCAATTTTGAATTTTTCCTTTGCTAATAATAAATGGATTTACCCTTAATGTGCAATTTACGTAATGAAGAATACTTTACTTCTGTTGTTTCTACTACTAATATTTGCTCAAATCTCCATTGGTCAAAATACTGTTTCTAACAAGGACACCCTCCAGAAAAACGAGTTCTATAGTAATGAGTTCAAATGGAGGATAATAATCCCCCCAGGTTTTTTACCGCAAAATGCCGGACAATTTGAACTGTACCAAAAACAGGGCACCGAACAATTGAGCAAAGGCCTTAACACACCAATTAACGACCGGGCAAAGCAAATTTGTTCCTTTAAATATGGAAAATTCGGCTATTTTGAGGTAAATGAGCATGCGTTTGACAAAACAATGTTTGGTGATTTTTTAGCATCTTGTAAAAATATTGAAAATGAGTTTTACGAAGGTTTTAAAAATCAAATCCCGGCGAGTGTTAATCTCGATACACTCCATTCAACCGCCGAGATTGATGGTTTAGAATTTCAATATTTTAAGTTGCAAATGTCTATTAACGATAAGGTTTTAGGTAATATGCTTTTTTACTCCAAATTATTTGGGAATAAAGAGTTTTCAGTTATTATCATATTTGCTGATAAAGAAAGCGGCGACACAATGGTGAATGCCTGGAAAGGTTCAAAATTCAACAAAAATTGAAGATGCCAATGCACTCAACGAAGAAATGGTGATCGTATTTACAAGTCTATTCAAATTTTACATATTAACTAATGGCTAACTCCGAAATTTTAATAATTGGAGCGGGCGCAGCCGGACTAATGGCTGCCCTCACCCTGGCAAAAGCCGGTAGACAAGTAACCGTACTCGAAGCGCGCAACAGGTGCGGCGGACGTATCCATACTATTGATAACCAGTCATTTTTTACACATGGAGAATTGGGCGCTGAATTTGTTCATGGCGATCTGCCGGTTACGCTTGGTTTATTGAGGGAAGCCGGTATACCCTTGCTTACTGCAAATGGCGAAATGTGGCATTATGAAAATGGACAAATAAATAATGAAGGCATATTTATGGAGGATTGGGGTTTGCTGATTAAGTGCCTCAACAAACTTGAAGAGGACATCAGTATTAATGATTTTATGAGAAAAGAATTTCCCGACGATAAATACAGCGATTTAAGAAACGCTGTTTGGAATTTTGTTGCAGGCTATGAAACAGCCGATCCACGGATAGCAAGCTGTTTTGCGCTAAGAAAGGAATGGCAGAGTGACGATAATGAACAACAGTACCGTATTACAGGTGGATATGGCGCCATGATAAAATAC
>Ga0302319_10015139_pt1 | contig 14312 bp, 10 predicted proteins | sample Bog_T0_2_FD_203319 | JGI IMG/M metagenome (GOLD analysis project Ga0302319, IMG submission 203319) | Peat permafrost microbial communities from Stordalen Mire near Abisko, Sweden - Bog_T0_2 | ecosystem: Environmental > Terrestrial > Soil > Wetlands > Peat | place: Sweden: Abisko, Stordalen Mire... | reverse complement strand
TTGGGATAGCGCTATGCCGGTGCGGGCCGCACAGATCAAGGCAAAGAACGAGGATGCGCCGGATCTAGATGGCGAAGACTACGCGATCACGGTGTACGATGTGCCGCTCAAAGGAGCGATGTATAACGTGGATCTGAAAGTTTTGGCTGCCACGTTAAAGCGCAATGCGGAGATCAAGGAGGAAGGAAAGAAAGATCTAAAGCCTTCGCGGGTGGTCATACGTCAAAATGGCAGTGCCATTGCTACCGTCATTTATTTTTTCCCGCGGTCTGCGCGCATCACGGCCGACGATAAGCGGCTCGAGTTTGACGCGCTCATCGGAAGGCTCTACTTGGCCCAATATTTTTATCCACCTGAAATGTTGTTTCAGGGAAAACTCGAATTGTAAGGCTGTCTTAATACCAAACACATTTCTCCCAACCGAATCTTACGGAATCCTTACGACCTCCCATGGGAGAGAGCGGCGGTATAAACGTTTAGCTCCTATCTCCATCTAAAACATTGTTGAGTGTTGTGAACGAGTTCTCTTGCTTTCGCTCGATTCGGAGGGCGATACTAGCCAAGAAAAGGAGAACGCAACCTAGGCCGCAGTAACCGAAAGATCTAGCCGAAAGATGAGTGGGAATCGAGGAATGATCGATTGAAATGAGTCGGCGGTCTCTCTAGACTTATAAGGTAGAGGCGCCGCTCCGTTCCGCGCTGCCGAGGGGATGCTGTTCTCTCCAGAAGGCTCTTGAGGAAAGTCGATGCCTGATTGCTCTCGGCAAGTCGAAGTGAAGAGACCGGAGTCTCGATTCTATCGCTGGAATTTTGGCGCTTGCGTGATTCGCCTCAGTGGCCATGTCGAATGCAAACTCACGGAACTCTGAAATTACATGGTGAAAACGAAAAAACCAATTTCGAGAAATCAGACGAGTCTGCCGCCACAGCGGCTCTCTCTCTTTTGTTTTCTGATTTGCGTATCGGCCTGCCATTTGCATGCGCAGCAAGTGTTCAGTTGGGAGCAGGTGCGCGATAAATTCGAGCAAACCAATCCGACACTGCTGTCGGACAAAGTGAACATAGACGAGGCCAGGGCGCAGGAGATCACAGCATTCCTTCGACCGAATCCAGACCTATCTTTTGGCCTAGACCAGTTCACGGTATTCCGCACACCGAATACGCCTTACCGGCCGTTGTCGGGAGTGCTGGAATCCGGCACGCTCAGCTATCTGTATGAACGGCAGCATAAACGCGATTTGCGGCTGGAGAGCGCGCAAAAGGCAACGAAGATAGCACTTTCTACCCATTCAGACCTGGAGCGCACTTTGCTGTTCACGCTACGCAATGCGTTTGTGCAGGCCCTGCAAGCCAAAGCGTTTTTCGAGATTGCTAAACAGAATCTAGACTATTGGAACAAAGCAATCGATATCAATACGGACAGATTCAAAGCAGGGGATCTGGCCAAAGTGGATTTAAGCCGCATTGTGCTGCAACGGGCGCAGTATCAAGCGGACTTCGTGAATTCACAAGTGAATCTGCGAACGGCAAAAATCGCGCTGCTGATGCTATTGAACGACCGGACTCCGGTTGAGAAGTTCGACATTGCCGGCAGCTACGATTTTGAAGAAAAGCTGGCTGCGCGGGAGGATTTCCGGCAAATGGCGATGGATACGCGGCCGGATTTGAAGGCCGCGGTGGAAGCGGTAGACAAAGCGAGGACCGACAATAAATTGGCCATCGCGAATGGTACCTCCGATCCGACCTTGGGTTTTGATATAGGACGGAATCCGCCGCTGCCAAGCTATATCGGCTTCAGCGTCAGCATGCCGCTGCGGATCTTCGACAAAAATCAAGGCGAAAAGCTGCGCACGAAATTGGATATCGATCGCGCCGACAAATCGCGCATGGCGGCGGAAGCGCAGGTGTTGAGCGATGTGGATACCGCTCACGCGACAGTAGCCAGCACGATTGAGTTGCTGAAGCCGTATAAGCAGGAATACATCCCGCAAGCGAGTGAGGTGAGGGAGATTGTCACCTTTTCCTATCAGCGCGGCGGGGCCTCTCTGATTGATTTTTTGGATGCGCAAAAAGAGTATCGCGACATTCAATTGAACTACGTGAACTTGATTGGCTCGTACCTGACGGCAGCGAGCCAGCTCAATCTAGCCGTTGGACGTGAGGTGATTCAATGAAAGGCAAAATCGTATTTGCAGCCGGCGAACGGAAGCAAGGCAGCGCCGTTTTGCTCGCTATCGTGTGTCTAACCATGGCCGCTCTCCTTACCGGTTGTGGCAAGAAGTCGGAGGTGTTGGCGGCCTCGTCGGACACTGGGCCGCACGCGGCGGTGGTGGAACCCGACATGGATGCCAATAACTTCAAGGTGGACCATCCCGATCAGTTCCCGATTACCTCGGCGGGTTCTTATCTGGCGGCGACTGACTTGAACGTAACCGGAACAGTGAGTCCGGATGTGTCGCGGCAAGTGCCGGTGATTTCACTGGCCTCCGGCCGTGTCATTGAAATCGACGCGAAGCTGGGCGACTCCGTGAGGAAAGGCCAACTGCTCTTTAAAGTCAGAAGCCCCGACATAGCGCAGGCCTTCTCCGACTATCGCAAGGCCATCAAGAACGAAGAACTGACTAAAGTTCAATTAGACCGCGCCACTGTCTTGTTTGAAAAAGGCGCCGTGCCCAAGAGTTCAGTGGAGGTGGCACAGAACGCGGAAGACGGCGCTAAAGTAGACGTGGAGACCACCGCCGAGCATCTGCATGTGCTGGGTTCCGACCTGGATCATCCCACGGGAGTGGTGCCGGTGTACGCGCCGGTGGGAGGTGTCATCACCGATCAGCAAATTACGGCGGCCGCCGGCGTACAGGCGCTTTCGGCGCCGAATCCATTCACCATCTCGGACATGTCTCATGTGTGGATTATTTGCGACGTGTACGAAAACGATCTGTCTCAGGTGCACCTGGGAGAGTTCGCCGATATCCACTTAAACGCTTATCCAGACAAAGTGCTGAAGGCGCGCATTGCCAATATCGGCCAGATTATGGACCCCAGCATTCACACGGCGAAGGTTCGCCTGGAAGTTGCGAATCCCGCACTTATGCGCCTAGGAATGTTTGTGACAGCCACATTCCATGGCCAACAGAAAATAGCGCACGCCACCGTGCCGGCAACGGCGGTTCTTCATCTGCATGATCGCGACTGGGTTTACAGCCCATCGGCCACCACGGGAGTTTTCAAACGCATTGAAGTGGCCGGCGGCATCATGCTCCCTGGCAATCTGCAAGAGATTACTTCCGGCATTGATCCAGGTACCAAGGTAGTGACCAACGCTCTTGTTTTGCAAAATACGGTGGAGCAGTAGATGCTGCGTAAGGCGGTTGACTTTTCTCTCAACAACCGGCTGCTGATCGTTGCCATTGCATTATTGCTATTCATTTGGGGTGCCGTATCGTTTCACCAGCTCCCGGTGGAAGCTTATCCGGATGTGGCGGACAACTACGTAGAAGTGATTACGCAGTGGCCGGGCATTTCGGCGGAACAGATTGAGCAGCAAGTTACCGTGCCCCTGGAGAATGCCATGAATGGTATTCCCCACTTGGTGCATCTGCGCTCTTTCTCGCTGTTTGGACTATCCGACATTAAGCTCGTTTTCGACGACGAATCGGACAATGACTGGAACCGCGAACGTTCATTGGAGCGGCTTTCGCAAGTGACTCTGCCGGCCGGCGTGCAGCCGCAAATGGGCACCGATTGGAGCCCGGTGGGCCAAATCTACTTTTTTACTCTGCACAGCACCAATCCGCAGTACGACCCGATGGAACTAAAACGCCTGGAGGACTGGGTTGTAGAAAAGAACTTCAAAGCCGTGCCCAACGTGGTGGACGTGGCTAGCTTTGGCGGGCCTACGCGCGAGTATCAGGTGCGTGTGGATCCCAATAAACTGGTGGCCTATGGCTTGAGTATCGGCCAAGTGGAGCAGCAACTCACTAATAACAACACTAATGCCGGCGGAAGTTTTATTGAGGCGGGCTTGCAGCAGATCAACGTGAGCGAGGTCGGCTTGGTCGATCAAGTCCACGATATCGAGCAAACCGTACTGATAACCAAGAACGGTACGCCGTTGCGAGTCAAAGACATCGCTATTGTCTCGCAAGGGCCGAAGATCCGCCTCGGTCAGTTTGCGCGCGCCATTCACAAAGAAGACGGCAAGATTATCGATAACGACGATGTCATTGCTGGAATCGTTCTACTGCGCAAAGGGGCCGACGCCGATACCGCGCTCAAGGGCATTCACGAAAAAGTGAAGGAACTGAATAATCTTATTCTTCCTCCCGGTGTGAAAATTTCGCCCTTCATTGATAGAAGCGATCTGGTTCACTTCACCACCCACACGGTTTTGCACAACCTGACCGAAGGAATCATTCTGGTGGTGGTGATTTTATTCCTTTTTCTGGGCAACGTCCGCGGCGCGTTCATTGTCGCCCTGACCATCCCTTTTGCGCTCTTGTTCGCCTCCACGTGCCTGCAACTGAAAGGAATTCCGGCGAACCTGTTATCTCTGGGAGCTTTGGATTTCGGTATGGTTGTGGACGGCGCGGTGGTGATGGTAGAGAATATCATTCGCCACTTGAGTCATCCCGATCCGCGCGCCCGAACGCCAAAAGAAAAGATTGCCGATGCGGCGCACGAAGTGCAGCGGCCAGTGTTCTACGCCATCGGCATCATTATTACCGCGTACATCCCCATCTTTACGTTGCAACGCGTAGAGGGCCGCCTGTTTAAACCTATGGCATGGACGGTGGCTTTCGCGTTGCTCGGAGCTTTGCTGTTTTCCATGATCATTGCGCCGGTACTGGCCAGTCTCTTTTTTCCAAAGGGCACCCGCGAGTGGCATAACCCGGTCATGATCTTCCTCACCAATCGCTACCGCACGGCAGTGCGCTTCGCCATTGAAACCCGCTATGTAACGGTGGGCGTAGTGGGCTGCTTGATGATTGGAGCCTTTTGGCTGGCGGGATCTATTGGCTCTGAATTTCTGCCTCATCTGGACGAAGGCGCACTTTGGGTGCGCGGCACGCTGGCGCCCAGTACCGGCCCCACTGAGGGCATTCGGGTGGCGGATCAAGTCAGAATATTGTTGGCGCGCTTTCCGGAAGTGAACCAGACCACCAGCCAGGTGGGCCGGCCCGATGACGGAACCGACACCACCGGCTTCTTTAACACCGAATACTTCGTCGATTTAAAGCAAAAAGAACAGTGGCGCCCCGCGTTTCATGAGGACAAAGAGGCAGTGATCGCGGCCATGGATAAGGAAGTGGAGAAGATCCCGGGAGTCCTGTGGAACTTCTCGCAACCGATTTCCGACAACATGGAGGAAGCGGTCAGTGGTGTAAAAGGCGAACTCGCCACCAAAATATTTGGCGATGATCTGAAAGAGCTGGAGGAAAAGAGCGACGAAATTGTGGCCGTCATGCGCAAAATTCCAGGCATCACAGACCTGGGCGTGTTTCGAGTTCTAGGCCAGCCGAACCTCAACGTGGTGGTGGACCGCGATGCAGCGGCGCGTTATCAGGTGAATGTCGCCGATGTGCAAGACGCCATTCAAACCGCTGTTGGCGGTAACGCTTTGACGCAGGTTTTGAAGGGCGAAGCGCGCTTTGATCTGGTCCTGCGCTATCAGGCGAACTACCGCAGCACCAAGGAAGCGATTGAAGATATCCGTTTACTTTCGGCATCGGGCGAGCGCGTCTCTCTGGCGCAACTTTGCAAAATCACCGTGGCCGACGGCGCGTCTGAAATCTACCGGGAAGGAAATTCGCGGTACATCGCCATTAAGTACAGCGTGCGCGGCCGGGATCTGGGCGGCGCGGTGGAGGAAGCCATCAAGAATGTCAACGCGAAAGTGAAGTTGAAACGCGGCTATCATCTCGATTGGGAAGGCGAGTATGAAAGCCAGAAACGCGCGCAAGCGCGGCTGGCGATTATTGTGCCCTTAACCATTCTGCTTATCTTCATCATTCTCTATACGATGTTCACATCGCTGAAGTGGGCCATGCTCATCTTCACCAACGTGATGGTGGCGCCAATTGGCGGTATCTTGGCTTTGTTGTTTTCCGGAACAAACTTCAGCGTTTCGTCGGGAGTAGGTTTTTTGGCGCTCTTCGGTGTTTCCGTGCAAACGGGCGTCATCATGGTGGAGTACATCAACCAGCTTCGCGCCAGAGGACACTCAGTGCAGGATGCGGCGGTAGAGGGCGCTGTGCTTCGCTTGCGGCCTATCATGATGACTATGCTGGTGGCGACCCTTGGACTGCTGCCGGCCGCCACCTCCCACGGCATAGGATCGGATTCGCAGCGGCCCTTCGCGCTGGTGATTGTCGGTGGCCTGATTGGCGAACTGCTGTTGAGCATTTTCCTGCTGCCGACCCTGTACGTGTGGTTCGCTAAGGAAACCGACAAACTCCCCAAGGCGGAGGCGGAATTCTACGAAGAGTAGAAACAGGAACTCATGGGCAAATTAGACACGTTCGAACGGGTCAAGGAAATCGGTATCATTCCGGCGATTCGCACCGCGAATACGCATGTGGCGGTCCGAGCGGCCGAGGCGATCCGGCAAGGGGGAATTCCCGTTTTGGAGGTGTCGCTCGCGGCCAAGAACGGTTTGGAAGTTTTGGACGCCGTGGCAACTGAGCACGGCCGATCTATGGTGATCGGTGCAGGCACGGTGGTGGATGGGGAGGGCGTCCGGCAAGCTGCGCTCTCCGGGGCACAGTTTATTGTCACCCCCGGCTTCAGCGCCGAAACGGTGGCTAAGGCAAAAGAGTTTGGTTTGGCCATTTTCGCGGGGGCGCTGACGCCCACGGAAGTGCAGGTCGCCACAGCCAGCGGCGCCGATGCGGTGAAACTGTTCCCTTGTTATGCGTCCGGCGGTTCGCGCTATTTGCGGGCTCTCCGCGGGCAATATCCCGCCACGGAGTTTATCGCTTCTGGCGGTGTGGGCCTAGAGAATTGTGGAGAATATATTCGGGCCGGTGCTTGCGCCATTGGCGTGGGAGGTGAGATTGCAGATACCGATTCTTTGTCGGTAGGGGATTTTCGAGTCTTCACAGTGCGCGCCAAGCGTATGTTCGAGGCGGTGCGCGATGCGCGCGCATTTCTCGAAGAGAACAGTTCCTTGAACGTGGGCGAAGGCCGCTAGGTGGTTTAGCGCACGAAATATACTTGAATCGGAACGGGATGCAAGATTTCTTCGGCCTTAGGTTTCTGCGCGTGAGCCGGACCTCGACTTTGCTGCGAGCGGGCCTCCTGATCGCCGTGATCGCGCTGCTGGATTGGCATTTTGAAGATAATATCTCCTTTGGTTTTCTCTATCTGTTTCCCATGCTTATGGGAGGTGGCTGTCTCACTCTGTTGCAAATGACAGCGTTGGCGGCACTTTGCACTGGGTTAACGGAGGCTTTCGACCCATTTCCTTGGGCCATGCAGGAAGGATTGTCGCGCCTGGTACTCACCTTCGCCGCATTTTTTGGAGCGGGTTTTTTCGGGTTCTCGGCGGCACGCAGCCGGCGTCTTGCCGACGAGCATTTAAAGGATGTCGAGCGCGAAGCCGAATTGCGCCGCATGACGGAAGAGCAGTTGGACTTTCTGATTGCGAATAGCCCGGCGGCCATCTTCACGGCTGACGCGGAAGGCAATGTGCAGATTGCGAATCAGGCCGCCCACCAGCTTCTGGGAGTCGAACGAGGGCAGTTGCAAGGACAGGCGATTGGTCAGTATTTCCCGGCGCTCAGCAGTGTTCCTCCCTCCGACACTGCGCCTTTCTTTCACACGGAGATGGAGTGCCAGGCGCGCCGTCACGACAATCATGTGTTCTTAGCGCATATCTGGTTCTCGACTTACAAGACCAAGTCCGGACCGCGATTGGCGGCGGTGGTATTCGACGCTTCCGACGAACTGCGCGATCGGGCGGAGTTCAACTTACAGCAAATCCTGACGGGGTCGAAGCTATTGGTAGGCGCGTTGTGCCATGAGATTCGCAATATCTGCGGGGCGATTGCAGTGGTGCATTCCAAACTCGCGCGCGATACGCGGTTTGAATCGAACGACGACTTTAGCGCATTGGGCAGCTTAGTCACGGGCCTGGAGAAAATGGCGGGCCTGGAACTGCGCCAGACGACTCAGGCGGTAGCGGAGAGCACGAATGTCGGTTCGGTGCTGGAGGAGTTGCGGATTGTGATTGAATCGTCTTTTCAGGAGAGTGGCATTGCCATAGGATGGGAGCAGCCTGCTTCGCTTCCGCGCGTGTGGGCAGACCGGCAAGCTTTACTGCAAATCTTTCTCAACATTGCCAAGAACAGCCAGCGGGCGTTGGAAGGACGCTCGCGCAAGGAATTCACCGTGAAGGCGCAAGTGGACGCGAATGCTGTGATGGTGCGCTTTATCGACAGCGGGCCGGGTGTGGCGAATCCCGAGAGATTATTCTCGCCGTTTCAAGAAGGAGCGCAAGCCTCAGGCTTGGGGTTATACCTTTCGCGCACCTTCGCGCGGGCGTTTCGCGGCGACGTGGATTATGAACCGCAGCCGGAGGGGAGTTGCTTTATCGTCATACTGGCATTAGCGGGCAACCACACGTTCGCGCACCACTGAGGAAGATCCGATGCCGAAGACGCGACTCTTGTTACTGGACGATCATACGCTTTTTCGCGCCATGCTGGGGCGGCTGCTGGGCACGGAATCGGATTTCGAAGTGGTGGCCGATTGCTCGTCTATTCCGGAAGCGCTGAAGATTCTGCCGCACGAGCGCTTAGATCTGGTGCTGTTGGATTTCGACCTCGGCAAGCGAGAGACCGGATTCCAGTTTATTCAGCAAGCTCGTGCAGCGGGCTATGACGGACGTATTTTCATAGTCACCGCCGGCATGACGGACGCCGATTACGTGACGGCGCTGGGACTCGGCATATGCGGCCTTTTCCTGAAACATAGCTCGCCAGAATTGTTGATTGAAGCGATCCACAAGGTCATGGCCGGCCAAACCTGGATCGACCAACGTTGCATTCAGGGCCTAGCCAATGCGATTGCCAACACGAGCGGCGGAGGCGCGCGGCAAAACGAATTGACCGAGCGCGAAAGGCAGGTTTTGAAGGGCGTGTTCACCGGATTGAGTAACAAAGAAATTGGCACGCAGTTGAATATTTCGGAAGCGTCGGTGAAATCGGCGTTGCAGCAACTGTTTACCAAGACGGGAGTGCGGACACGCAGCCAGTTAGTGCGGGTGGCTTTGGAAGAGTATGGCACGGTGTGGGGATTACCGCAATAAACTTCGTCTGTCCCCTTTTCACCCCTTTTCACCTTTTCAAAAAGGGGACAGACGAAATTTACCTTCCGGCCAGCCGCGCATTCACACGGTCGAGATTGGCGCGCGCCGCCTGGCTGTCTGGATTAATGCGCAGCGCAGCCTCGAAGGCGTCTTTGGCCGCAGGCAAATCCCCGGCGATCGCCAACAGAGTGCCCAGATTCGTTTGCGTATCGGCATTGAGAGGGTCCAAACGGGCGGCTTCGCGAAAGTGCAGCAGCGCGGCGGGGTAGTTGCGCTGTTTGAAATCGATAGTCCCCAGGCCGGCTTGTGCGCCGGCATCCTCCGGCTTCTCCTGCAAAAAGCGCGCGTATTCTGCGCGTGCCCCGGCCAAGTCTCCGCTCACGGCAAGAGCGTGCGCCAAGTTGTAGCGCGCATTCAAATAGTGCGGGTCCAACTCCAGCGTCAGATGGAATTCGGCAATGGCGGCGGCCACATCGTCCTCCAGAAGCAGCACGGTAGCCAAGCTGTTGTGTGCGGTCACGTTCTTTGGTTCGGCTTGCAAAGCGGCGCGATAAACGCCGGCCGCCTCCCGGTACTTGCCGCGCATCTGCAGCAAAGCCGCCAGGTTGTAGTGAGCTAGAAAATCGGCCGGGTATTTCTCCAGGCGCCGCCGCATCACGGCTTCTTGCAGCGCCAAACGCGGATCTTCGCCGCCTGGATTCTCTTTGGGAAGCAATTGCAGCCAGACGTGGCCCATTTCATCTTGGCTGCGGTTGCCCGCCAGCACCAGCTTGGGCGGATGATTGGGGTTGCGCTGATTGCCTGCCGTGTTGTCGTAGCGGATGCGCATGCTGATCTTCGTTCCTTTGGGAAGGTCAATAGGCTTCGCGTAATCGTAGGTGGCCTGCCAGTTGATGTCCCAATCGGCGATACGGATCAACTGGCAGCGCGTGCCGTTGGGCAAGGTGGCCCACGCTTCCACCAGTTTGCCCAAGTAGTGCGCATGCGGATAGATGGCGAGCAACTGGGCATCCACCGGCAACGTTATCTCGTCGTTCACCTCGAAATCCTTGGTTCCAGGCCGGATGTGCAACGCGCCATCGTGTTCCAATTGCACAAGCATGGGATGTTTGGCAGGAGCGTGCGCCGCGAAATAGATGCCTATCTCCGCTTGCAATAGTTCTTCTTTGCCGGTGGGCTGCAGGTGCAGATTCAGAATCAGATCGGTATCGGGATCAAGACGCCACGACATATCGTCCGGTTCCGGGCGCAACACGGTAGCCGGCTTCCAAAACAGAAAGTGCGAATCGGGCTCGAAGTTATCGGCGGCCGCTTCGGTGATGACATCCATCCCCTCAAACCCCGGCTGGCCATCTTGACCGTCGCGCTTGCGCAGCGAACGCATCCGGTCTAACACAACATTGGCATGGTGCACCACGCGCGGATTGCTCATGCGCAGTTCGAAGCCCCGCACATAGCGAACCTGATTGACGCCGCTCGGAACCACAAAGTTACGGAAGATATCGCCGCCGGCGGCGGGCACCCGAAAGGGCGCGGGCATGCGCAAGATCAAATCCGGCGGACCCATTTGCCATTCGCTGTTGAAGCGGGGAGGCGCGGGCAGGTCGGCTTCTTCGCCGCGCGCTTTGCCTTGCTTCAGCCAATCGGCAAACAGTTGAATCTGCTGCGCTGTCAGGCTGCGATCACCCGCGAATTTCCCGTAGCCGCTCTCCGGCGGCCAAGGCGGCATGTAGCGGCTGGCTGTCACGGCGGCAATCTGCGCGGCGTGTTTCGCTGCATCGTCATAGCTCAGCAACGGGAACGGACCGCTGCCGCCCTGGTGGTGACAGGGCGCGCAATGGGCATAGACAACGGGCGCAATGTCTTTGTTGAAGGTGACGGTTTGCGCATAGAGCGCCGGCGCGCCGGCAAGCAAAGTCAGCGTAATGGCAAAAGGCAGCGTGATTTACCTATTATCTAAAGCCGCTTTGATCATTTCCGCGAGTTCGTCTTTAGCGGCAGCCGTACTCACGAATAATTCTTGGCGTGCGCCCGCGCTGAGGGCGATGGCTTTCCAACCATTGGTGGTGGGCACGGTAATGCGGATGACGGGTGCGCCTTTGGCATCGCGTACTTGGCGAATGACGCCGGGAATGATGCTGCGGATTTGCGGATTATCGCGCAGCAAGCGCTCCAGCACCGGGCGCAGGCCGTCAATAATACTGTGCTCGATTTTTAGTTTGTTTTTCTCGGCGCGGAGTCGCATAAGTGATCACTTAAATCGCTTCCTATACTGAAAGTCCACGCCAAACTCGCCATTGTCGTCGCGCAAAGCCACCACCGAAAACTGGCGGCTGAACGCCCACTCGAAGCGGAAAATCTGCTCCGAGGTTTGCGACAAATTGGTGATATAGGTGATGGTGATGTCGCGTGAGATCTGCTGTTCGAGCGTTACCCGCGTTTGCGGCGTGTTGGTAATGCCCTGCACGAGCGGATCGACGCGGATGTTGGTAATCCCAAACAGCTTGGACAAGCGATTGGTAACGGGCGACGTCACAGCGGCGCCCAACAACGAATTCGTATTGGATTGCAGCGTGTTGGTTTCGTTGGTTCGCAGAGTTTGCGTGGAGTCGGTAGAGGCCGGCGCACGCCCGACTGCGAGTAACGCGATAATCTCGCGCGGCTGCAGCGGCGGGTCGGAACGATAGGCGATGTTCAGTTTGCTGAATGTGCCCGAAACTGAAATGTCTACCGTGACACCGCGGGCTTGCGTTTCCAGATCGAGGTCCAGCGCCGGTTCAATCTTCACCGGGTTGGCAAACGAGATTTCGCCGCGGTTGATGCTGAAGCGCGTGCCGAAAACTTGAATATCCCCTTGATTGGCGGCTAAGTTTCCCAGCAGTACCGGATGTTCCGGCGTGCCGCGTAGCCGCAGATTGATGGCGGCTTCTACATCGCGGCTCAAAGCGGTGTTTAGCTGCAGATCGGGCGCACTTTCAATGACCACGTCTAAGTGCAAGCCGCTCAAGAAATCGTTGTCGCTGGCGGGCGCTGCATTGGCCGCGCTCAGGTTAGCCAGAATATTGCCCACGTCGGTATTGGTGTTGAAGACGACACGGGAAATGGTAAGACTGCCGGACAGCAGACTGTTGTTGCTGGGGCCGCTGAGGCGCAGCTTCGAACTGGCGGTCACACTGATGCTGCCGGCATAGCGGACGCGCACATTGTCCGCCGATCCCTCCAAATGGTAAACCAGCGGACCAGCGCCGCCAAAGCTGAGAAAGCCGCCTAGCGCCAGTTCTCCGCCGCCCGATTTGCCGGTCATCTTCTGTAGCGTGGCGCGGTTTTGGGTAAACATCACACTGCCGTTTACTTCGGTTAAACCATTTGGTACATCCTCCGGAACGAAAGACCCGTCTTTGATTTCTAAAGTTCCCGTTACCTTCGGGTCACTCGCCGTGCCGCCGATATTGGCCGAAATCACCGAGACGCCGGACGACTTTACGTGCGGATCAATGAGATCATACGCCTGCAAATTCACAGTACCCGCGACTTTCAGATCGAGCGAACCGCGCTTATCCAAGGGAAGCGTGCCGCTCACTTCCAAACCGGTTTGATCGCCTTCTATGTGAAAATTGCGCAAAGTGGCCACGCCTTGGAATAGTTCCACCAACAAGGGGCCGGAGTTGCGGAAGGTAAACTCCGCGCCTTTTGATTTGTCGGTTGCGTCGGAAGAAATCCGCGAGGAAAGCTGCAATTTGTCGGAGGTGAGCGAAACGTGCATTTGATCGGGGCTTTGGAGAGATCCGTCCAACCGCAGCGTGGCGGTCATAAATCCGTCAAATAGCGGAGGCGTCTGGGAGCCGCTCAGCGAGTATATGGACGCCAAGTTGATCCGGTCAAAGTCAATTCGCGCGGTGGTCCGGTTGCCGCTCGCCAGAGCGATGGCGGCGGTTCCATGCAGCGGGTTTTTTCTGAAATCGCCAGTAATCACCGCATCCACGGTTTGGCCGCGCGTTACGGTGCGTACGTCGATATTGCCGTAGGGCACTTTGTTCCAAGTAACGTTTGATAGCTCAATGGCTCCTGTGGCGCCGGTGGGTTCCACTTTTCCAGGCGCGACAAAAGCGGACCCCGCAAAATGCAACTCCGCTTGGGCGTTCAGGGCGGGCTCAAACTTTCGCACCGGCGAGAGGCTCGCCAGCGGAAAGCCATTACTATCCAATTTAAAGCGCACCTGCCCGCTCGTCCAGGTTCCCGAATGGTGTGCATAATCCCCTGAAAAACTCAGCACCGCGGCGCTGGAAACCACGCGGCCGTTTGAGATCAACAGATGGTCCCCTGTCACTTCGGCGTTGAATTGCACCTGATTCAGTTGCTCGCCGTACGCGTCCAGGCTATCGCTCGAGATATGGGCTTTTCCTTCCGGGTGGCCCACCGTTCCCCGCAACTGAAATGTACCGGAAGCAATGCCTTGGATGATGGGCAGCTCAATTTTGGGGAACTGCGCGGCCACCTTGGCGATGTTCACCGCATGTAACGAAAGGTCGGCACGAAGCGGCGAATCCGCAGTCACGGCCCAAGCATTTAGCCCCACTAAGCCGGTGCCATTCGCCTGGGTATCGCCTTGCTTTGCATCGAACGAGGCGAAGTCAAGACCATTGCTGCTCGCGCTGAATTGGGCCGCAATCTGATCTATCACCTGGCCTTCCACACTCACATTGGAAGCCTTAAGCTGGCCATCAAATTTCGGGCCAGTCAAAAGATCGCTTACCAATCCATCGAAGTGGGCATTGCCGTTCGGCAGCAGAACGGGCCATGAACTGGCGGGAACCGGCAGACTCAGCAAGCTCACAATCGGCTTGAAGTCTTCCAGGTTGGCGCTGTCGAGGACGATCTGGTTTTGTCCGCGCAGCGAACCCGAGAAAGAAACGGAAGACTGCGGAAAAATCAAATGCGACTGGCCAAAATCGAGCGCTTTCGTTTTTTGCAGATAGCTCAAATCCACCACTCCCGAAACGGGAAT
>Ga0302319_10015138_pt1 | contig 14312 bp, 13 predicted proteins | sample Bog_T0_2_FD_203319 | JGI IMG/M metagenome (GOLD analysis project Ga0302319, IMG submission 203319) | Peat permafrost microbial communities from Stordalen Mire near Abisko, Sweden - Bog_T0_2 | ecosystem: Environmental > Terrestrial > Soil > Wetlands > Peat | place: Sweden: Abisko, Stordalen Mire... | reverse complement strand
ATGGAGCTGATCAAAAGGCCTCTTCATGAAATCCCTGAAGTTTTCGACGATCGCGGCGGCCGCTGCGGCCCTGCTCCTCCCATCCGCCGCCGTCCTGGCCCAGGGTGTCCCCGCGGCGCTGAGCACTGATCCGTCCACCGTCAAGGCCGGCGTCTATTCCCTTGATCCCAACCATGGCCGCATCGTTTGGAATGTCATCCACCACGGCTTGTCCATCTGGTACGGAGATTTCGCCAAGCCGACCGGCACGGCGGTCCTTGATCCCAAGAACCCGGCGGCCGATAGCGTGGACATCACGATCCCCACGGCCTCTGTCAGCACCACCAACGCCAAGCTCGACGGGGAGCTCAAATCCCCCGTTTGGTTCGACGCCGACAAGTTCCCCACCATTCATTTCAAGTCCACAAAGGTCGTCCCGACTGGCCCTGCCTCGGCCGACGTCACCGGCGATCTCACCTTCCATGGGGTAACCAAACCCGTATTGCTCGAGGTCAAGTTCCGGGCCGCCGGGTCCGACGGCATGAGCACACGCTACAATGTCGGCTTCGACGCCAAAACTCGGATCAAACGTAGCGATTTCGGCGTGCTGGCGAATTTGCCGGGCATCGGCGATGACGTGCACATCGACATCAGTGCGCCGTTCTTCAAGGTCGGCTAGACCCTGTTCCCGCTGACTTGAATCACGTCAGCGGGAAAGGCGTCCAGGCTCAACCGCGCCGCGCGCATCGCGGAACCTGTGGATCGTTTCAGAAAAACTGCAACTGATTCTGTGACGAATACGTTGCGATGGGCGGCTAGCCTCACCATGCTCTGCTGAAGGCCCGTGATCGCCCGGGCTTCGCTGCAAAAGGAATGTTCATGAAACCCCTGACATGGGCGGCCCTAGCCGCCTCGATTGCCCTGCCGTCGGTCGTTCTCGCGCAAGGCGCGCCGCCCAACCCCAGCAAGGATCCCGCCGCCGTTCCGGCCGGCGCCTACACCCTCGAGCCCACGCACACCCGGATCGTGTGGCGGGTTTCGCACATGGGACTCTCGGAGTGGTTCGGCGATTTCTCCACGCCCACCGGGACGGCCACCTTCGATCCCAGGAACCCGAGCGCGGACGCGGTTGATATAACCATTTCAACCGCTTCGGTGACCACCACCAACGCCACCCTGGACGGTGAACTGAAGTCAGCGGACTGGTTTGACGTCGCCGCCTATCCCACGATCCATTTCAAATCGACCAAGGTTGCCTCTACCGGACCGGGGTCGGCCGATGTGACGGGCGATCTGACCCTGCACGGCGTGACCAAACCCGTGACGCTGAAAGTGAAGTTCTACGGCTCGGGCCTGAACGTCATGGACAAGCACTTCACCGTCGGCTTCCAGGCCTCCACCGAGATCAAGCGCAGCGATTTCGGCGTGACTAAATATGTGCCGCTGATCGGCGACGACGTGAACATCGTCATCAGCGCCCCGTTCGAAAAGGCAGGCTAGGCCTGGAGCACGACCTGGACAAAGGCGTCCAGGTCGCCGCCCTTGAACATATGGCCCGCCACGCCCGCGCGGCGGGCGGCTTCCATGTCGCTATCCTTGTCGCCGATCATGAACGAGCGAGCTGGATCGATGGGGAACTCCTCCATGGCCCGGAGCAGCAGGCCTGGGTTGGGCTTGCGGTCGGGGTGATCGGGATGGCGGAAGCGCTCGACGATCGCCTCGGGATGAAAAGGACAGGCGTAGATGGCGTCGATTCGCGCGCCCGCCTCGGCCAGATGCGCGCGCAGGGCTTGGTGTACGGACTCCATCGACGCCTCGTCGTAGTAGCCGCGCCCAATGCCTGACTGATTGGTGACCACGATCACCAGATAGCCGGCGTCGTTCAGCCGCCTCACCGCGCTCGGCGCGCCGGCGACCCACTCCAGATCTTCGATCCTGTGCACATAGCCGAGGTCCACGTTGAGCACGCCGTCGCGGTCCAGGAACGCCGCGGGCCTTCCGGCGTCAGGCGTCATGGCTGGCCTTTGGCGGCGGCGCGGCGTTGTCCAACAGTTCGCTGTTAAGGCTGTTCACGTCCCACGCCTCGTCCACATAATCGGGCCTGAGCTTGTCCAGGTCCGCCTTGAGCAGGCGGTCCATGGTGCTCTGGCTGTCGCGCACGGCCAGAATATAGCGCTCCTCCTCGCCCGCCACGGGCGCCAATTCGTAAAAGGCCTTCAGGTCGTGCTGGCGGAACAGGCTGGCGGCCCTGTGGGCTCTGTGAGCGCGAAAACCCATGGACGTCAGGGCCTGAGCGCCCAGGCGCAGGGCGGATTCAAAGGTCTCGCGCTCCACCGCGTCCGCGCCGTTGCGCAGAAGGTCGTAGGCGTGACGACGATCCCAGGCGCGCGCCAGGATCTTGAGGTTGGGAAAGGCCGCACGGGCCGATTCCACGAGGCGGGAGGCGTCATCGCGATCGTCGATCGCCACCACCAGCACCTTGGCCTCGGCCGCACCGGCCTGACGCAGCAGATCCAGTCGCGTGGCGTCGCCATAAGCCACCCGGCGACCGAACCGGCGCAGGGTCTCAACTTGCTCGATGCTGGAATCCAGCACCACGGTGGAAAAGCCGTTGGCGGTCAACAACCGGCCCGCGATCTGGCCGAACCGGCCAAAGCCGGCGATGATGGCGTCCGGCGCGCCCGTGTCGAAGGGCTTGTTCTGGGGCGCGGCCCTGGGGCTCAGCCCTTCCAGACGTTCGGCGATGCGTTCGAACAGCATCAAGGCCAGGGGCGTCAGGGCCATGGAAAGGGCGACCGCCGCCGTCAGAAAGGCCGCCAGCCGTTGATCGATCACCCGGTTCAAGGCGACAAAGCTGATCAAGACGAAGGCGAATTCGCCCACTTGGCTCAGCATCACCGCCGTGGTCGCCGCATCGCGACGGCCGAGCTGCACCAGACGGCCCAGGCCATACATCACCAGGGTCTTGATCGTCATCACCGCCAGGACCGAGCCGATCAGCAGCAAGGGCTCGGCGGCGACGATCCGCAGATTCAGGCTGGCGCCCACGGTGATGAAGAACAGGCCGAGCAGCAGGCCGCGAAACGGCTCGATGTCTGTTTCCAGTTCGCGGCGAAACTCACTTTCCGCCAGCACCACCCCGGCCAGGAACGCTCCGAGGGCCGGCGACAGGCCGACCATCTGCATCAACGCCGCCACGCCAATCACCAGGAGCAGGGCCGAGGCGGTGAAAATCTCCCTCAGCCGGGCCGCGGCGATGAAACGAAACACCGGCCGGGTCAGATAGCGTCCGCCCCCGGCCACCACGGACACGGCGCCCAGGATGGCCAGGCCCTGCAGCCAGGCAGGCGCCTGCGCGAACAAGCCGCCGGAAGTGTTGGCGACGGGCGCGCCCATGGCCAGCAGGGGCAGAATGGCGAACAGGGGAATGACCGCCAGGTCCTGCAGCAGCAGAACGCCGAACGCCGCGCGCCCGATGGGGCCCCGCCGCAGGCCCTTTTCCTCCAGGGTCTGCAGTACGATGGCGGTGGAGGACATGGACAGGATCAGCCCGACCGCGACGGCGCTGCGCCAGTCCAGGCCAAGCGCCAAGGCCCCCGCCGCCAGGACCGCGCCCGCGCTCAGGACCTGGGCGCCGCCCAGGCCGAAGATCGCGCCGCGCAGGCTCCACAGCAGGGCCGGACGCACTTCCAGGCCGATCAGGAACAGCAGGATCACCACGCCAAACTCGGCGAAGCGCATGACGTCGGCCTGTTGGCCCACCAGACTGAGGGCGAAGGGTCCGATGATGACGCCGGCGATCAAGTAGCCAAGGACCGAGCCCAGACCCAGACGTTTGGCGATGGGCACGGAGGCGACGCCGGCGGCCAGATAGACTAGGGCCTGGATCAACAGGGAATGGCCGTTCATGCCGCCGCCGCCTTTTGGGCCAGGGCCAGCAGCCGGCGCCGATAGTCCTGGGCTTCGCGCTCAAGGGTCGCCTCGTCCTTGACTGCGGAGGCGTGCAGGACAAAAGGCGCCTCCCAGTCCATTCCGCACAGGGCGGCGGTCTGCTCGAGCGGGCGCAGGAATTCCTCGATAGTGAAACGGTTGGAGCCCTCACGGCCATAGGCTTCCGCGCAGCCGCCGGTCGAGCAGGCCGCCATCATGCGCTTACCTTTCAGGGCCGTCCCGCCCCGGCCGTAGGCGAAGCCGTGCAGCAAGACCAGATCAAACCATTCCTTGAGCAGGGCGGGGGTCGAGTACCAGTAGAGGGGGAACTGCACGACCACGCAACGGCACGCGAGCAGGCGTTTCTGTTCGGCGGGAACGTCGATCGCAAAGTCCGGGTAGGTCTCATAAAGGTCCAGCAGGGTGACGCCCGGCGCGCCGACGGCCGCCGCCTCCATGGCCTTGTTGGCCCGCGAGCGCTCCATCGCCGGATGGGCGATCACGAGCAGCACACCGAAAGGGGACGCCGTCACGCCTGCGTCTGGGAGTGGATGGAGCTGGCTCATCTTTGCGTTTTTGCCACGGATTGTTTGGGTGAGGCGATAGCGGCGATTGAATTTGCGCGCCGTCTGCGCAATGACCTGTCCCAATCACCCGGAGGATTCATGAGCCAAAAAGTGTTCAAGGACGCCGCCACGGCGCTGGAGGGCCTGCTGTTCGACGGCATGACCCTCATGGCCGGCGGGTTCGGCCTTTCGGGCAATCCAGAGAACCTGATCGAGGCGGTCCGCCAGAACGGGGTCAAGGGCCTGACCATTATCTCCAACAACTGCGGGGCGGACGGCTTCGGCCTTTGGACCCTGCTGAACAACGGCCAGGTCAGGAAGATGGTCTCGTCCTATGTGGGCGAGAACAAGCTGTTCGAGCAGCTTTATCTATCCGGAGAACTGGAGCTGGAGCTCAATCCGCAAGGCACCCTGGCCGAGCGCATCCGCGCGGGCGGCGCCGGCATTCCCGCCTTCTTCACCCGCACCGGCGTGGGCACGGTGGTGGCCGAGGGCAAGGAAGTGCGCGAGTTCGACGGCGAAACATATGTGATGGAGCGCTGGCTGAGGGGCGATCTCGCCATCGTCAAGGGCTGGAAGGCCGACGCCGAGGGCAATGTCGTCTACCGAAAGACCGCGCGCAATTTCAATCCGGTCATCGCCACCGCCGGCAAGGTCACGGTGGTCGAGGTTGAGGAATTGGTGCCCGTGGGGACGTTCGACCCGGACCAGATCCACACGCCCGGCATCTACGTGGACCGGGTCTTCCAGGGCTCGCACTACGAAAAACGCATCGAATTCCGTACTGTGCGCGAGCGAGCGCCGAAGGAGAACGCCTGATGGCCTGGACCCGGCAGGAGATGGCCGTCCGCGCGGCCAAGGAATTGCGCGACGGCTACTACGTGAACCTGGGCATCGGCATCCCGACCCTGGTGGCAAACGCCATTCCCCCCGGCGTCACCGTCACGCTTCAGAGCGAGAACGGCATGCTGGGCATCGGTCCGTTCCCCTATGACGACGAGGTCGATCCAGACCTGATCAACGCGGGGAAGCAGACGGTCACGGCCCTGCCGCAGTCGAGCTTTTTCTCGAGCGCCGACAGCTTCGCCATGATTCGGGGCGGCCACATCGACATGGCGGTCCTCGGCGCCATGCAGGTGGCCGAGAACGGCGACCTGGCCAACTGGACCATTCCCGGCAAGGTGGTGAAGGGCATGGGCGGCGCCATGGACCTCGTGGCCGGGGTCAAGAAAATCGTCGTCGTGATGGAGCACAACGACAAGTCCGGCGGCGCCAAGTTCGTGAAGCGGTGCACCCTGCCGCTGACGGGCGCGGGGGTGGTGGACATGCTGATCACCGACCTGGCGGTGTTCCTGCTCGACCGCAAAGGCGGCGCGGCCCGGCTGATCGAACTGGCGCCGGGCGTCACGGCGGAGGAGATTCGCGCCAAGACCGAGGCCGCCTACGTTGAGGCCTTGACCGAGGCTGTTGCATAGAAAGTCGGCACGAGTCGCCTCGCGGTTGGGCGCCGACTTGCTCCTGCCGGATGAAGTCCGCGCGTTAACCGCTGATCCATGTATGGCTACGACTTTGCGCGCATGTTTTCGCAAGGCAAGACCAACACCGATCCGGCGAGGGCGATGAGGATTCTATCCGGGCCGCGCGCGCGTCTGGCGCGCGGACTAAGCGCCTTGGCGCGCTGGGTGCATCCACCGCCCACCGCGGTGACGCGTGAGGCGCTGGACAAGGCTGTCCAGGCCGCCGCCCTGGCTGAATCGCGCCTGCGGGCCGCCATCGACGCCCTGCCCGAGGGCGTGGTGTTCCTCGATCAGGAGGGGCGATACATCCTGTGGAACCAGCGATACGCGGAAATCTACCATCGCAGCGCCGATCTGTTCGAGCCTGGCCGGCGCCTGGCCGAGACCCTGGCGATCGGCGTCGCGCGCGGCGATTATCCGGACGCGTTCGGGCGCGAGCAGGAATGGATCGCCGAGCGCCTGGCCAAGCTGGCCAATCCGGGCGAGCGGCATGAGCAGAAGCTGTCGGACGGCCGGTGGATTCTGATCGAGGAACGTCGCACGTCTGACGGTGGACTGATCGGCCTGAGGGTCGACATCACCGAGATGAAGCAGGCCGCTGAGGAATTGGAGCACGCGGTTCAGCAGGCCAAGGCGGCCAATCAGGCCAAGACCGAATTCCTGAGCAACATGAGCCATGAGATCCGCACCCCGCTGAATGGGGTGGTGGGCCTGGCCCATGTGCTGGCGCGCACCGCCCTGGACGCGCAGCAGACCAAGCTGGTGTCGGCTATCATCGACTCGGCGACCCTGTTGGAGGAGCTGCTGTCCGACATTCTAGACCTGTCGCGCATCGAGTCCGGACGGCTGGCTCTGCGCCACGAACCCTTCTCGGTGGAGCGCCTGGCTCAGGAATCGGCGGCCAACTTCGCGGCTAAGGCCCAGGACAAGGGCCTGGCGCTCAGGGTCGAGGCCGCGCCCGACCTGCCCCGGTTCATCGTGGGCGATGTAGTCCGCGTGCGCCAAGTCCTGAGCAACCTGCTGTCCAATGCAGTGAAGTTCACCACCACCGGAGAGGTGTCCCTGTCGGTCCGGCGCCAGGGCGAGCAGGTGCTGTTCGAGGTGACGGACACCGGCATAGGTTTTGAGCCCTCGCTGGGCGAGCGCCTGTTCGAGCGGTTCGTTCAGGCGGACGGGTCCATTACGCGCCGATTCGGCGGATCGGGCCTGGGCCTGGCTATCTGCCGCGAGCTGGCCGAGATGATGAACGGCGAGATTTCGGCCACAAGCGAGCCGGGCAAGGGCGCGACCTTCCGCTTTGGCTTTCCGCTGGTGGAAGCCAGCGTGGACATGCTGCCGATCCACGATTCGGCGACGATCTGACGGCCGGCGCGGACCCGCGGCTTGACCGGCGGGTTATGGTTAGCCCAGCCTTAACCGCGGCCGAGGCATGGGAACTCTCAAAAACGGCTCGGAAAGGAAGCTTTCCGGCGTCTTAACGCGTTAGGCTCTGGTCCGCGGTCATCAACAGTTTCTTAACGAAAAAGTCCGCTCTGAGGCATTTCTCCCCGTTGACGGGACTCCTGCGCTATGTCCCCATATATCGGGCATCAGGGCGCTTCGGCCACTATATGTTGTGGGCAGCGTACAGTCTCTCAGGGCGGGTATAAGGTTCGAAATGATCAGCGGCGAAGCAAAGAAAACGGTCGGCGCGTCTCAAGATCGCGCACCGGCCCGGCCAGTTGAACGACCTCAATTGCACCTTGTTCGGAAGGTCGAGGTCGACCGTTCACGCGACGAACTACTGACCGATTTCGGCAGGACGACCCTGGAGGATCGCTATCTTCTGCCCGGGGAGTCCTATCAGGACATGTTCGCCCGCGTGGCGACCGCCTATTGTGACGACGCCGACCACGCCCAGCGAATCTACGACTACATGTCGCGTCTGTGGTTCATGCCGGCCACCCCGGTCCTGTCCAATGGCGGGGCTGAACGGGGGCTGCCCATCTCCTGCTTCCTCAACGCCGTGTCCGACAGCTTGGACGGCATCGTGGGCGTGTGGAACGAGAACGTATGGCTGGCGGCCAACGGCGGGGGCATCGGCACCTATTGGGGCGGGGTCCGCTCCATCGGTGAGAAGGTCAAGGGCCAGGGCCAGACCTCCGGCATCATTCCCTTCATTCGCGTGATGGACAGCCTGACCCTGGCCATCAGCCAGGGCTCGCTGCGGCGCGGCTCGGCGGCGGTCTATCTGGACGTGCACCACCCGGAGATCGAGGAATTCCTGGAGATCAGGAAGCCCTCCGGCGACTTCAACCGCAAGGCGTTGAACCTGCACCACGGCCTGTCGATCACCGACGAGTTCATGGAAGCGGTGCGCGACGGGACCCCGTTCGGCCTGCGCTCACCCAAGACCCATGAGGTGGTCAAGACCGTCGACGCGCGCACCCTGTGGCAGAAGATCCTGGAAATCCGCCTGCAGACCGGCGAGCCCTATCTGATCTTCTCCGACACCGTGAACCGCGCCATGCCGCAGCATCAGCGCGAACTGGGCATGAGCGTGCGCCAGTCCAACCTGTGCTCGGAGATCATGCTGCACACCGGCAAGGACCACCTGGGCAAGGAGCGCACGGCGGTGTGCTGCCTGTCCTCGGTCAACGCCGAGAAGTTCCTCGAATGGCGCGATCATCCGCTGTTCGTGGAAGACGTGATGCGGTTCCTGGACAATGTGTTGGGCGACTTCATTCGCCGCGCCCCCGATTCCATGGAGGCCGCCATCTATTCGGCCACGCGCGAACGCTCCGTGGGCCTGGGCCTGATGGGCTTCCACACCTTCCTGCAAAGCCAGAACGTGCCGTTCGAATCGGCTCTGGCCAAGTCTTGGAACATGCGCATTTTCAAGCATGTGCGCCGCGAGGCGGACAAGGCCTCGCGCGTTCTGGCCGAGGAAAAGGGCGCTTGCCCGGACGCGGCCGAACGCGGCCTGATGGAGCGCTTCTCGCACAAGCTGGCGATCGCGCCGACGGCCTCGATCTCGATCATTTGCGGCGGCACCAGCGCCGGCATCGAGCCGATCCCGGCCAATATCTACACCCACAAGACGCTGTCGGGCTCCTTCGCGGTGAAGAACCCCTACCTGGAGCGGTTGCTGGAGGACAAGGGCTGCAATACGCCCGAGATCTGGAGCTCCATTCTTGAGAACGAGGGCTCGGTCCAGCATCTGGATTGCCTGAGCCAGGCGGAAAAGGACGTCTACAAGACCGCCTTCGAGCTGGATCAGCGCTGGATCATCGAGCTGGCGGCGGACCGCACGCCCGATATCTGCCAGTCACAGTCGCTCAATGTGTTCCTGCCGGGCGACATCGATAAGTGGGATCTGCACATGCTGCACTTCAGCGCGTGGGAGCGGGGCTTGAAGTCCCTCTACTACCTGCGCTCAAAGTCGGTGCAGCGGGCCGCTTTCGCCGGCAGCGAAGTCGGCGAACAGGCGCTGGTGGTTCACGGCGCGCGCACCGATTATGACGAGTGTCTGGCCTGCCAATAGACCACGGGCGCCGGGTCGTCGTTCGCCAGGACGATTGGGGTCATGGGGACCATCGCGGAAAACGACACCGAGACGGGCGTCCAGGTCGAGCGATCCAACACGTCCGACGCCATTGACGGCGCTTTCGCGGCCGCGGCGCTGACGGAGGGCGCGATGGTCTGGCCGGAAGCGGCGCTGGCCGTCATGGCCGCGGCGAGCGTCGCCGGGGTGATCGAGGCCGAGGCCATGGGCGATAGGGATACGCTCGTGGTCACCGCCGCCGCCGCCACGGCCATGCGCAGGGTCATGGGATTGCCGATATAGGTCCAGGCGTACTGGGTGGGCCCGGCCCGCTCCACCCAGCGATAGCCGTACTGACTCACCATCTGCCAGGGCTCGACATCGACGAAGCGGTTGTCGAGGACATAGGTGCCCCGTCGGCCGCCAGGGGAGAGCACGTCCACCGTCAGCACGGCGTGCATCTCGCCGCGCTCGGTGTAGGCCAAGGCCATGCGCAGGGATTCCGGCGGCCAGCCCAGTTCCAGCAGGCGCTGGCGCTTGGCCAGGGCGATGTCCTTGCAATCGCCTTCGCGGTCCGCGATCTCCCACACGTCGACCATGCCGAACCGGCGGGAATCCTCGGTGTAGCGAACCTTGTTGTTCACATAGCTCTGGACCTGCTCAAGCTGGGCCCAATGCGCTTGATCGATGATCACGACTGGCATCCCGGGTCCTCCCCGTGACGATGACAGTATTCGAGCCAGCCTTGCGGGGCCGGAACGATGGGACCATCAGTCATGGCGGTGGCCATGGGAATGCTGTCGGCCGGGCCAACACTTGCGCATCCTACCACGCTCATCGCCAAGATGAGTATAATGACCGTCTTCACTTCGACACCCAAGGGATTATGCGTTTGTTGGGTGTAATCGTACCGACAGGACCCTCAGATCACGTTTAGAGACCTGGTAAATGGGTGCGACAAAATGGCAGAGACAGAATGTCGCACCCCTTAAGCTTTCCCAGAAAGGAGCGGCTCAAAAAGCGCTTATTTTTCAGTGGCCATTTCTTAACGACGGGGCAAGTCGGCTAATTTGCCGATCTAGGGCCATTAAGGTTTATCCCCGGAAGTCATACCTCGTTAAGGGATTTGGTAAGGAATCCCCATCCCTCGGACGGCCCGATCCCCGCAGCCACTTTTCAACAACATATAGCGGGTTGTGGCTGGACGAACCCCTAGATGTGGATCATCTTTGAGTTGTTGAATTCATCATCGGGCGTACGACATGACCGGCTCGCAAAAACCAGGCCTTCTCACCGCTTCCTACGCCTACAAGCCGTTCCGCTATCCGTGGGCCTACGACTTCTGGAAGCGCCAGCAGCAGGTCCACTGGATGCCCGAGGAGGTGCCCCTCGGCGAGGACTGCAAGGACTGGGCGACCAAGCTCGACGATTCAGAGCGCAACCTCCTGACCCAGATCTTCCGCTTCTTCACCCAATCCGACATCGAGGTGAACGACAACTACATGGAGCGCTACGCGCGGGTGTTCAAACCGACCGAGGTCAAGATGATGCTCTCGGCGTTTTCGAACATGGAGACGATCCACATCGCCGCCTACGCCCTGCTGCTCGAGACCATTGGGATGCCGGAAAGCGAATTCGGCGCCTTCCTCGAGTACCAGGCCATGCGCGACAAGCACGACTACATGCATGCCTTTGGCGTGGAGACCAACGCCGACATCGCCCGCACCCTGGCCATGTTCGGGGCCTTCACCGAGGGGCTGCAGCTGTTCGCCAGCTTCGCCATGCTGATGAACTTCCCGCGCTTCAACAAGATGAAGGGCATGGGCCAGATCGTCAGCTGGTCGGTGCGTGACGAGAGCCTGCACTGCGAGGGCATGACCAAGCTGTATCACGCCTTCAAGAAGGAGACCGGCTGCGTCACCAAGGCCGTGGCCGACGACATCATCGACTGCTGCAAGACCGTGGTCGGCATGGAGGACCGCTTCATCGACCTGGCGTTCGAGATGGGCCCGGTGCAGGGCATGACGCCGGACGATATCAAGGCCTATATCCGCTACATCGCCGACTGGCGTCTGCGCCAGCTGGAGTTGCCGACCATCTACGGCGTGACGGAAAACCCGCTGCCCTGGCTGCAGGTGCTGCTGTCGGGCGTGGAGCACGCCAACTTCTTCGAGGCCCGCGCGACGGAATACTCCAAGGCCGCCACCCGCGGTCAATGGCACGGCCCGGACGGTGTGTGGGCCGAGTTCGACAAGATGAAAGCGCGGCGTCCGGAAAACGCACTGCCGTCCCAGTAGGCGGATAGCGCCACGCCCCTGCGCTCCGCCGCGGACTATCGCGGACTATATTGCCTTCCCTATCCGGCGACGCACGACCGGGTCATGGCTGGCCATTAGCCGGCGGTCCCATCCTCATGGGCAAACGCCACTTCTTATCCGCGTTCGTCGCCGCTTCGCCGTCGTGATCGGCGAAGTTCATTTCGACGCCCGTTCGAGGCCTGCCTCGCGAGACCGCCCGCGGCGTCCGCTCTCGCCCTGATTGTGTTCCACGAGGTCTTGGGCGTAAATATCGACCGCCGAAAGACCTTGGATGAAGGGGCCGGCCAAGGCGTGCCGACAGCCGAACGGCGGGCTGCCTTGCCAATGTGATGCTGTCGGGCATGGGGGTGTTTCACTTTCCGTCCGGCTCGGGCGATCGCCAAATCGGCCGAGCCTTGAACCGCAACCGCAGGAGCCACGTCGATGAGCAGCAGCACCTTCAAGACCGAAGACGGCGTCGAAATCTTTTACAAGGACTGGGGCGCCGGTCAGCCGATCGTGTTCCACCATGGCTGGCCTCTCTGCTCAGACGACTGGGACAGCCAGATGCTTTTCTTCCTGGCCCAGGGATACCGGGTTATCGCCCATGACCGGCGCGGCCACGGTCGCTCAAGCCAGACGGACCTCGGCAATGACATGGACACCTACGCCGCCGATTGCGCGGCGCTTGTCCGGCGCCTCGACCTGAAAAACGCCGTCCACGTCGGCCACTCCACCGGCGGCGGCGAGGTCATCCGCTATGTCGCGCAATACGGCGGCGAGGGTCGGGTGGCCAAGGCCGCGATCATCAGCGCCATTACGCCGGTGATGCTGAAAAAGGACAGCAATCCCGGCGGCACGCCCATGGAAGTGTTCGACGCGTTCCGAAAGGGCATGGCTAACCGCGCCCAGTTCTACCGCGACATCCCCGAGGGACCGTTTTACGGATTCAACCGCCCGGGGGCCCAGGTCTCGCAAGGCGTCATCGACAACTGGTGGCGTCAGGGAATGATGGGCGGCGCCAAGGCCCACTACGACTGCATCAAGGTCTTCTCAGAAACCGACCTCACGGAAGACTTGAAGACAATCACCGTGCCGGTTCTGGTGATGCACAGCGAGGACGATCAAATCGTTCCCTTCGCCAACTCCGGGCCCCTGGCCGCCAAGCTTCTGCCCCACGGCGTCTTGAAGGTCTACAAGGACTATCCGCACGGAATGCCGACCACCCACGCCGACGTCATCAACGCTGATCTCCTGGCGTTTCTGAAGTCCTAGCCGAATGGCGCTCGCACGCCTGGGTTCGCAATGCTGGCCTACAATGGGACTGCTTTGCCTATCAGGCGGCGAGCGACCGGTTCACTGCCCTTGCAGAGCCGCGATGACCTTCGGCGCCAGGTAGGCCGCGATCTTGGCGTGGCCTTCAGCGGTGAAGTGATGGCCGTCCGGATCGCGGTTTGACTCCGCGTCGGGAATGTCCTCCCACGGGGGCAGAATGAGCAGCGCGATGTGACGGGTGCTCAGCCGGCTTTTGATCTCCTGGATGTCGCCGTGCTGTGCCTCCTTCAGCCCGGCTTTCTTGTCGTTCCGTTCGCCTTATCGAGGATGACCAGCCGCGTTCCGTCGGGAACGGCCGAATCCAGACGCGCCAGGATATCGGGGGTCGTGTCGCCGGGCGCGCCAGCATTGGTCACCTGGGCGTCGATCCCCTGCGCGCGCAGCAAGGCTTGCAGTTGCGCTGGAAAGGCTTGGTCAGGCCTCACGCCGCCGCTGTGCTTTCCCTTCCCGAAGCCAGCGACGTTGTCGGCGCCAATCGCCACGATCAGAGCAGACTGCGCACGGGCTTGGACGAAAGCCCCAAAAGCAACCGCCAAGGCGAGAACGAGGGCTTGGGTCACGGACTGGAGTTTGAACTTTTGAACCGAGAAGATCGGGCGCAATGACATCCCCTCCGTCATCATTGGAAAGTCAGTGACGGGCCGGGCGCGGCGGAAGCTGATCGCCGCCTACGCCGCGATGGGATTTCGCTCACCCGAGACCGCCCATGCAAAGCCTGCGAACTGACCGCGACCCAGCCCTGCCGCAACCGGCAAATGGACGTCCTGAAGGTCTTGGATGGGGCGGAGTTTGCTCCAAGCGCTTCGCCTTTCCCCCAAAAAGGGGAGCGCGCCCGTCGCTAGGCGACGGACGCGCACGGGACCTTGGACCTCCATCCCGGACTTCAGATTGGCCCGGGTCCGGCCCGGGGCCTAATCACTAGGACGTGAGGCGGCCGCTAGGCGCGCATTTTCCAGGCTTTTTCACGTTCCGATCCTCGGCGGAGATACGTCCGAAGTACGCGCTTGCTCTCTCAATGCATCTAAGATATATCTTATTGCAAGATGTATCTTAGAGGAGCATTCATGCACAGACATCCATGGGGCCACAGGGCCTGTTCACCTATCGGCCTGGGTCGCGGCTCGGGTCATTTCGGGCGCGGCTTCCGCGCGGGTCCGCACGGGCC
>Ga0302319_10015133_pt1 | contig 14315 bp, 10 predicted proteins | sample Bog_T0_2_FD_203319 | JGI IMG/M metagenome (GOLD analysis project Ga0302319, IMG submission 203319) | Peat permafrost microbial communities from Stordalen Mire near Abisko, Sweden - Bog_T0_2 | ecosystem: Environmental > Terrestrial > Soil > Wetlands > Peat | place: Sweden: Abisko, Stordalen Mire... | reverse complement strand
CTGATCAGAACGCCGTCGGCGTTCCCTGTTAATAGGTTGCCTTCGATGATCGAGTGCGTCGTGCCCATCAAATGGAGACCCCCGCCGCAGTCTCCGCTCTCGTCGGTCTCATAGACGGGTTGTCCACTGCAAGCGGGGCCGGAGCCGAATACAGGCCCGATGGTGTCATTGTCTTCAATGTGATTGTCGCGGACTGTCACATCGGAAACGCTCAGCAGCAGTACGCCTTCATACAGCGCGTTTTTCACAGTCAGTCCAGAGATTGTGACATTCGCGAGTCCGGGGTTGTTCAAACCATCCACGAGGATGCCGTGGGGTAAGCCGGATGCGTCGATGAAGGAGCGGTCAGCGCCGTCTCCAATCAGAGAAAGCGGCTTGCCAATGACCACGTACTCTGCGTACGTGCCGTGAGCAACCGTAATTACATCGTTGTTCGAAGCGGCGTTGACAGCGAGTTGGATCGAGGCGTAACAGGCAGTTGACCCGCCTGGTTTTACGCAGAGCGTTTTTGCATTGGCGGTTGAGGGGATTGCCCCAAGAAGGGTCCCGAGACAAAGTCCTACGGACAGGCGCAAACGAACTGAACGCATGCTTGACCTCCAATCATTTTCTCACCAGATTTTAGAGATAGGGAGCCGGATGGACGGGGGGAAGGTCCACGATTCGCAAGTGTCGTATAGGACTCCAGGACTGTCAAGTTAAAACATGCAGCGCGAATTTCGGAGATTTGCTGTTCCTGGGCCAAACGCAAAACGGCCACCCCGAAAGGTGGTCGTTTTGTTGTTACCCTTAGGAGCAAGGCGGAAGTCTACCGCTCGCTTTTCCAGTTGATCAGATCGCCGAGAGTGGTGGTTGAGCTTGAAACGGGCTGCTTGTGAGCCGCTTCCTTGTAATGCTCTACCTGGGCGCGGCTGGCTTCGTGACCCACTGCGCGCAGGCTCAAGCCTACCTTCTTCTCTTCCACGTTGATCTTGATGATCTTGAAATCGTGCTCCAGACCAGCTTCCAGCTTGGATGGTCCGCCGCCTTCGTCGCCTGCTTCGGAGATATGGCAAAGACCTTCCACCCCCTCAGCGATCTCAACGAATGCACCGAACTGCGCCGTGCGGAGCACCTTGCCGTGGACAATGTCGCCGACGCGATGCGCGGCAAAGAAGCTCTCCCAGACATCGGGCTGAAGTTGCTTGATGCCAAGCGAGAGACGGCGGTTCTGCGGCTCAACGCCGAGAACGACAGCCTTCACTTTTTCGCCCTTCTTCACGATTTCAGAAGGATGCTTGACGCGCTTGGTCCAGCTCAGGTTTGAGACGTGGACAAGGCCGTCAATGCCATCTTCGATTTCGATGAAGGCGCCGAAGTCGGTGAGGTTACGCACGCGGCCTTCAACCACTGTTCCGGCCGGATAGCGCTCAGTGAGGTTCTCCCACGGGTTGTCGAGGAGCTGCTTCATGCCCAGCGAGATACGGCGATCAGCCGGATTCACGCTCAGCACAACCGTCTCAACTTCATCGCCCGGCTTCACCAGCTTGGAGGGATGTTTGAGGCGCTTGGACCACGTCATCTCAGAAAGATGAACCAGGCCTTCGATGCCCTGCTCGAGCTCGACAAACGCACCGTAATCAGTGACCGAAAGAACGCGGCCCTTGACGTGTGCGCCGACAGGGTAACGCTCAGAAGCGTCAAGCCACGGGTCAGGCGTCAACTGCTTGAAGCCGAGAGACACGCGCTGCTTGTCTTTGTCGAATTTGAGAACCTTGACTTGGATTTCATCGCCGACATTGACCAGGTCGCGCGGATGAGTGAGGCGACCCCAGCTCATATCTGTAATGTGCAGCAGGCCATCGATTCCGCCGAGATCCACAAACGCCCCGTAGTCGGTGAGGTTCTTCACTGTGCCAGTAAGCACTGCGCCCTCACCCAACTGCTCCAGCGTAGTGGAGCGCTTGGCGGTCTGCTCTTCTTCCAGGATTTCCTTGCGGCTGACTACAACGTTGCCGCGCTTCTTGTTCAGCTTGATGACACGGACTTCAATCTGCTGGCCTAGGTAGCCGTCGAGATTGCGGACCGGACGAATTTCAAGCTGCGAGCCGGGCAGAAATGCCTTGAGCCCGATATCTACGGTCAAGCCACCCTTGACGCGGCTCACAACAGTGCCCATCACGGGAGTCTTGTCGTTCGCGGCCTTCTCGATCACGTCCCACACGCGCAGGCGCTGGGCCCGCTCATAGCTGACCAGGTAGCCGCCTTCCGGCTCCTCGCGCTCGATTACGACCTCGATCACATCGCCGGGCTGAAACTTGACCGCACCCGTGTGATCCTGAACCTGCTCCAGGGGAACCAATCCCTCGGACTTCAGGCCGACATCCACCACAAGGTGCTTCTCGGTCTGCTTGATTACTGTGCCAGAGACAAGCTTGTCGCCGTAGGCTTCAACGGCGGCTGCTTCCGCAGCCTGCTCACGCTCAAATGCTGCGAGCGCGGCTGAAAAATCATCGGCCGACTCAAATCCGTGGGCTTCCGGAGCGGGTGTTTCGCTCACTGACGCGATCCTGGCTGCGGGAGTGGTGTGCGCCTCCGGCTCAGTCTCAGACGTGGGTTGGTCGGCAACGCTGGTTGCAACCTCATGCGCGGGTACGTCCGCTGCGGATTCGGCAGCAGGGGCGTTCTCCACGGGCACGGCCTGGGCTACAGGCTCGGTTGGGGCATCGGCGTCCAGCGCGGTAAGTTCGACAGCTTCGGCTTTTTCGGTGTTGGACGTGGATTCGAACGACGGCTGCTCAAGCTCCGTCGCAGGCTCTAGAGCGGGGGTTTCCAATTCGGTGTTCAGGGTTATACTCTCGGTTTCGGGATTGAGGACGTTTGGCATGACAGCGGCTCCGGAATTCCTGCTTCCCGCGACGGATAGGTTCTGCCGCTGGGACTGGCCTTCGCGCCGCGTTCGCCGACGGCTAAAAGCCTCGAGGCCGTGTTCCCCGTCATGACGACGCGTGTCGGAAATGTTCTCGCAGGGACAGTCCTCCCAGCGACGTGCGCTGAGATGAAACGCGACTAGTCTCCTTGGGATACACCCGGCAGGCATTGGCTTGCTGGAGGGCGGCCGCAACTCGCTGCTGGAATCCGCGCAGCAAGCTACTCTCATGAGTGTATCAACCTCTGCTTTCCAGCGTCAATTGAATAGGTTGGCCGGATGGGCTGCGGCAGGTTTTTCAACCGGACGTTCACAATTGATGCCTGAATCAATGAAGTTAGGGCGAACCGGCCAAGCGGCTCTTTTTTTTCCGTCCCGTAGAGTGGGAGTGCACCGGTTCAAAGGCTAGAGCAGAGCCGGCTTTGGCTTATCTATACTGGATTGGTTCGAACTCGCGAGCTCTATGGATCATCTCTGGACTCCCTGGCGTTTTGCCTACGTTACCTCGGCGGAAGATGCGGTGCGCCCCGGCGTGCCCAATAGCCTCGCCGCGTGGCCCGGCGACCTGGGCTGTGTTTTTTGCAATCTCATTGCTTCTATCGACTTCGCGATTTCGACTGGCATGGATCGCGGCCAGGCGGAATCCGCCGGCGGCCTGATCCTCCGCGGCAAATATTGCTTTATCTGCCTCAACGCATATCCATATACGTCCGGCCATGTGATGGTGATGCCGTTCGCGCACCTCGACCGGCTGACGGCGCTTCCCCGGGAAGCCGCCCACGAATTGATGGACCTCGCGCAGCGCACCGAACAGGTTTTGCAAGATCTATATCATCCCCATGGCTTTAATTTCGGTTTGAATGTGGGCCAGGCGGCGGGCGCGGGCGTGGCGAATCATTTGCATCTACATGCGCTTCCGCGCTGGGCCGGAGACACAAACTTCATGACGACTGTGGGCGAGTCGCGTGTGCTGCCAGAAGACCTGGAGATCACGTGGAAGCGGATGCGGGAGGCGTTTAGGGTGGCGGGCGAGCGGAGCTAGCTCACGGTCAGCGGAGTTGGCCGTGGGACGGAGGGCGCTTAGGCTCATGAGGCGAGGGTGGGACGTGTCCGAGGATGACCGGAGGGAACAGGAGCCTCGAGGCTCCTGAAACCAACGGCCTGAGGGCCCCCCTTCCCTCCGCCGTTTCTTTCAAGCACGGCAGGTGGACGGAAACTTAGTCTCGCAACTCGCTCACTTCGGCGTCGCTGGCGGCCAGGGCGAGGAGCGGCTGTGACCACTCTTCGGATTCCATCTCGCGCACTTCGGTTTGCAGTTTCGCCACCTCTGCTAACTCGTCGTCTGAATGGGCCAACTCTCCCAACTGGCGCGCATGGGAGAACACTCCGCCCTTGCCTTCAATGGACCCAAGAAACCGGTTGTAGTAGTCGACACTGCTTCTGAGCGAATTGCCCAGCCTCTCTACATGCGCCTGTGCGACGAGGAGCTTGTCGTAGATCTTGCATCCTGCATCGTGGATGGCTTTGGCATTCTTTGTAATTTCCATCTGCTGCCATCCAAACTCCACGGCGCGAAGCAGAGCTATCAAGGTTGTCGGCGTGGCCATCACGACATGATTCTGCGAACTGAACTCAATGAGCGAAGGATCAGCCTCAAGAGCGGCGCTGAAAAGTGCTTCGCTGGGCAGAAAGCAAACCACGAAGTCGGGAACTTTTTCAAACTGCTTCCAGTAGGCCTTGCTCGAGAGATCTTTGAGGTGGACCCGAACGCGCAGAGCATGCGCCTCAAAGCGGATTTTTTGAGTCGCAGGATCGGCATTCGCTCCCGCATCGAGGAATGCATCGAGTGGAGTCTTGGCGTCCACCACGATCTCGCGGCCGTTCGGCAGCTTGATGATCATGTCAGGACGCAGCATTCTATCGCTCTCATCCCGCGCGGTGATCTGCTCAGAAAACGAGCAGTACTGCACCATCCCGGCGTATTCCACGCAGCGCTTGAGCTGCAGTTCACCCCAGTTTCCGCGGGTCTTGGGCGCGCGCAGTGCGGTTATGAGTTGTGCCGTTTCGTTCTTCAATGCTTCAAGCGACGCAGGAATCGAATTCTGAATGTTTTCAACCAGCGTCTTGACTTCGAAATATGCGCCCGCCCGTTTGATTTCCATCTCGCGCGTCTGAGCGTCAAGGTTTTTCAGCGACGCGCCAAGCGGATCGAGCAGTGTCTTGATTGCCAATTCTTTTTCTTCCAACGCTTGTTTCGAAGCAGCGTTTTGGCTGTCGAGTTCTTGTTTGGCAAGCGCCAGAAATGATTGCGTATTAGCGCGCAATGCATCCGCTGCCGCTCCTTTGAAAGCCGAGTCGAGCTCCGATTTCATCTGCGCATACTTTGCTTCTTCGTTCTTCAACTGCTGTCGGACGGCGGCGAGCTCTTCCATCTTGGGCCGCAATTCGGCAATCTCATTGCGGGCGTTGGCCATCTGCTCCCGCAGCGCGCTCTCCCTCGCCTCTGCCAATCGCCGTTCGTTTTCGACTGCCTCATCGGCCTTCGATCGGCCATCCATGCTGGCTTTACGCATTCCGATCCAAAGTCCCAACAGGAACAGAGCGACGGCTAGGGCGGCCGTCATCGCGATTGGAGCGGAACTTCCCATAGCGAAACCCTCTTCGCCTAATGTACGCCTTTACCCTGTGCATTTCGCGACAGATATTGTTGGCTGGTTGAGCACCGTTCCCTATTCCCTGCCCGCTCAGAATGTTGCGCTTGCTCGCGCCTTTACACACCCCCACCCGCCCGGTAGACTTGGAGTTTCGGGGCCGCGCGCATTTTTTACGCGCGATGGTTGTGTTTCCCTGCCGTGAGCCGTTATCGTAGGCAGGCGGAACATCACGGGAGTACACCCGAATCAAGTCACAAGTTCTGAATCAAACGAGGAGAACCACGCATGGCCGTAGAAGAGAAAGTCAAGCAGATCATTGTTGAGCAGTTGCAGGTGGACGAAGCTGAAGTCACCCCCGGCGCGAGCTTCCAGGAAGACCTGGGCGCGGATTCCCTCGACGTGGTCGAGCTGGTAATGCAGTTCGAAGAAGCTTTCGACCTGGAGATCCCGGACGAAGACGCCGAGAAAATCAAGACCGTTAAAGACGCAATTGACTACATCGAAAAGAACGAGAAGAGCGCGAAAGGCAGCAAGTAACCAGTGACTCGCAGAGTCGTTATCACCGGCCTTGGGCTGGTGTGCGGTGTGGGCAACACCGCTCCCGAAGTATGGCAACAGCTTTTGAACGGCGCCAGTGGCATGGGTCCCATTAAGGGATTCGACACCACCGGCTTTCCGGTCACATTTGCTGCGGAGGTCAAGAACTTTGACCCGCTGAACTTTGTGGAAAAGAAAGAAGCGCGCAAGATGGGGCGCTTCATCCATTTTGCCTTTGCCGCGGTACAAGAAGCGATGTCCCAGTCCGGCTTGCAGATTACGGCCGAGAATGGCGACCGCGTCGGCGTCTTTATCGGCTCTGGCATAGGCGGCTTCGAGATTATAGAGCGCGAGCACTCCAACCTCCTTCAGGGCGGTCCGCGCAAGATTTCGCCCTTCTTTATTCCTGCGGTTATCGTGAACATGGCAGCCGGACAGATCAGCATTCGCTACGGAGCCAAGGGACCGATTTCAGCGACGGCAACGGCATGCGCGACCTCGGCAAATTCAATTGGCGATTCGGTGCGCATGATCATGCACGGGGATGCGGACGTGATGATCGCCGGGGGCGCCGAGGCATCGGTCACGCCGCTGTCTGTAGGCGGATTTGCGGCAATGCGCGCTCTATCAACGCGCAACGACGACCCCACCCGCGCCAGCCGTCCTTTCGACAAAGACCGCGACGGATTTGTGATCGGTGAAGGCGCGGGCATTCTCATTCTTGAAGAGCTGGAGTTCGCCAAGGCACGCGGCGCAAAGATTCTTGCCGAAGTCATCGGCTACGGCATGAGTGCGGATGCGTACCATATGACCGGCATCGCCCCCGAAGGCCAGGGTGCGCAGCGCAGCATGAGAGCAGCGCTGAAGGATGCCGGGATAGAATCAGGCGAAGTCGGCTACATCAATGCTCACGCAACCTCGACTCCGGCGGGCGACGGAAACGAATCACGAGCCATTGAGCTGGTTTTCGGAGAACATGCTCTCAGCGGCGACCTGAAGATCAGCGGCACCAAATCCATGACAGGGCATTTGCTGGGAGGCGCGGGCGGTTTGGAAGCGGGCATCACCGTTCTTGCGCTGGTCAATCAGCAACTGCCGCCAACCATCAATCTGGACAACGTTGACCCGGAGTGCCGGCTGGATTATGTGCCAAATAAGGCGATCCCGCACACCTTTGATGTGGCGCTGTCAAATTCATTTGGCTTTGGCGGAATCAATGCGACGCTGATCATGCGGCGCTGGAGCGAGTAGTCCGGATTCAGGTATCGCAAAAAAGAAAAGCAGCGCGAACCCTGATGGGACTCGCGCTGCTTTTTTGTCAGACTGATCTTGGATCAGCCAGTGACCGCGGCGATTCCGGCGCCAAAAAGAACAATGATGATCCACCAACCAAAAACTGCTATATAGCCCGAGCTGCGCTTGACACCGGCAACTATAGCCGTCCCCATGCCCAGCAAGAAGAGGGTCCAGATTGTGATCACATCCAACGAAGTTGCGATCGAATAGATGGCTTTGTTGGTGTCCAGAGGATTCAGGAATGCACCTGCGTTCGTCGGCGCATAATTCTTGATATTGAATGCGTCGGGCGCGACTCCGGCGAAAATCACTACGGTTCCCAGCAAGACCTTGATGATTCCCGGTAGGTTTGCGAAAAACCATACCGCAAAGATGCTGCCAAACTTGGCCTTCCCGCCAAATCCAAAGTTGATGGTTCCCCAGATCACCAGCGAAATAATCGCGGCGAACAGCAGTACCAGGGCAGGATTGGCGATAAAGATTCCCTCTGTTACGTAGAGGGAAATCTTGGCGGTCATTTCACGCTGCTCGGGCGTGGCCTGTGCCATCTGCTCTTCCTGCTTCTGATTCAGATGAACCTGGTTCTGGACCACTTGCGGCAAGCCTATTTTCATCGAAATGGCAGCGAACAAAATGTATCCGAACACGGCCATGATGATGAATGGCATCCACCAGCTCTTGTTGCCCCGCTTGATGTCTTCAAAGGTCTTTGAGGGCGCAGTAAATATGTTGGTGACTCGCTGCATCTGGCTCAGCCCACCCACCGGCGTCGGCTCAGCCACAGATTGCACTTCAAGGTCGCTCATGATTCCGCCTTTCAAACCAAGGGTTGATCCCGCATTTTCAACGATCGAAAAGACCGCCGAACTCGCTTCCAGCAGATTCGGAAAACAAATGCGTTCGCCCGCGATTGTAACCTTGATTCCTATCGAGATGAAATCAATTTCGATTTATGCGTAAACATTGTGTCGGCCCACATTGACCGCCATCGCACACAGTGTTTAGGCCGGGGCGTCAGTCAGAGTGGGCACCGCTTTGTTCTCTACCGGACGACGCTGCGGAGTCTTGGCCTCGACCGGTTTGGGGAGGGTGGGATCGGACTCATAGCTCTTGTACACGGAGATATGGAAGCAGGACTGTTTGAACTCCTCCTCCACATCGATTTTGCCGGCTGCTTCCAAAGGCAGCAGCCAGTTCCGCATCCAGGCCATCTCCTGCCGGCTCATTCCTTGCTTGGCAATATCAATGGTGGCGCCGGTCAGGTGGGGACTCACAATGTCCCCCTCGGCAGCGGCCGCATTGCCATTGATCCCCATCAGGTGCTTCTGATACTCCACGGTGCGCACCGCGGAGCTTACCTCCAGGGGACGATGAAATGCCGCAGCATGAACTCGCGACAAATCCGACAGGAAAGTTGCTGTCCAGGGGCGGCAATAGCGGTGGCTTTCCGGCAAATTGCCGTTGACACTCAGTCCCAACGAAACCGGGACCGGCACAAGCATCTTGCGCGCGATGCGATCGGCCAGATCAGCTTCATCTTCGATTCGTTCCAGGCCTTCAGCCTCTGACATTTCATTCTGTCGCGTCAAAGACTCGCGCGATCCGCGCAGCGGCGCGGGCATCGTAAGACGACTTACGCTGAGGGAGGTAGTCCGCATCATGGCCTGGCCGCCCGCACTGACAGCCGCAGCTCGGCGTGAGCGATACCGGCCCCGGATGACTGCGGGATGCAGCCTTGCACCTGATGTCCGCCGACCTGCGGCGCTATGAGTAACCCTACCCCTATGCGAGTAGCCGCCCAGGGTCGAAGATGGATGAGATCGCCGGTGCGAAAGAGAGGAAGGCGGCCCCGCGAGCCCCCGCCTATGCGACGTGGCAGTCAACGCGGTAGCTGAAGTCGCAGCGAGCGCGATCAACGCGAGAACAATGCAAGCAGTTCGGCGCATGCGAAGAAGTGCGGAGATTCCAGAGCAATTCCAGTGTAGAACGATCCACCTCCAGCATCCGAGTACCAATCCGGATGCGCCTTGGTCTGATAATTAGACGTACTTGTTTCGATCCGGAAGCAGGACCAGCCAGGCGCACCGACCGGCAATGCTCACCTTTTTGGTGCTTTTGGATGGATGCATTTGCGCAGTTTGAAGCAGTTTTCGAAATGCACACAGCTTTTTTGACAACTTTGAAGGTGCCGCCTCTCAAGAAGAAAGACCCTTGTGTCGTGTCGTCAGGTCCACACCAATTCGGAGACCACTAAATGCGCAAATTCCGATCAAATAGATGCCTCGCGGAGGAGCTCTACATCTGCGAGGTCTGCTGGGCTCATGCCGGCTAGAGGAGCGCCATAATCAGCAAAAGCTGCAAAGACAGCTTTGCTGTTTTCCTCGTCGGCTTTGATGAAGACATCGAGATCTTTGGTCCCCCGTGGCTCTGAATGAATGCTGACTGCATGGCCGCCGACAACCAGATATTTCACGCCGTGAGCATTGAGGGCGGCGAGAACCTCCTTTTGATCTTTAAGCATTGGCCGCAATACCTTTCATCTTCGCCAGCTTTTAGAGTGCAATCCAGTTCGGACGCTCGACCCGAACCAGTTACTTGTCCGATGACCGGCCATTTAAGTGAATCCCTTTGGCGAAATATGCGTCGCGCACAATCTCGGCGACGGCTTCCATTCGTTCGGCACAGGGACGGTTTTGCCAATAACGGTAAGTCTCCAACCGTTGTTCTTTGAAATCAACGACCGGGCGAATTACCTTATCGACTCTCATTGCTTCATTCCCGCTCACTCTAGTTAACCTCTTCTCGAGTTCCCGGCTTGAAAGCTCAAGAATACCTAAGACACAAAGCCACTATTGCAGCAACGTTGGCTCGTCGTCTTTCAGTTCTTCCGGCGGAATGATTACGGCGGCTGCGATCTTGTCGTCAGGCTCCAGGTTCAGCAGGCGCACCCCCTGCGTGGCCCGTCCCGCTGCGCGGACCGTCTTGGTATCGATGCGGATCATTTTGCCGAACTGACTGATGGCCATAAGTTCCGACGTTTCATCCACCAGGAGAATCGAAGTGGATTTCCCAACCTTCGATGTCGCCTTTAGATTGGTGACTCCTTGCGCTGCGCGCGCGGTCAAGCGGTATTCGTCAATATCCGTGCGCTTGCCAAAGCCGTTCTCGGTTACCGTCAAAATAAGGTACGTGCTAACGCCGAGTCGCTCATCTAATGCCTTCAAGGCCGTTAAAGCGTGGTCGACGCCCTTTTCAGCTGCCTTTTCCTGAGTCTTCAATTGCTCATCCGTAGCATTGCCGTTTCTTCGCGATTCGCGCGCCTTCTGCAGGTCGTCCTTCGCTTTCGAATACGCTTCTCGCAGGCCCGTCAGCTTGGAAGTAAGGTTGAGTGCGGCTGCACACTCGTCGCGATTGCGGTCGCGCGTCTCATCGGAATCTGTAATCGCGACGCCGATGACCTGGTCGCCCTTCTTGAGCGATATACCCTTGTTGCCGGCGGCATTGCGCCCCATCGGACGCAGGCCTGACCGGTTTCGTTCCGGGTCGTACTCCTCCTCAAAGCGAATAGCCATCCCCTCGCGCGTGGCCAGAAATATGGTTTGCTTGCCGTCGGTGATGCGCGCGTCAATGAGGTCGTCGTCCTTGTCGATATCGATGGCGATGATGCCTCTCGACATCACGTTGCTGAAATCCTTGAGTGGCGTTTTCTTCACGATTCCGTTGCGGGTAGCGAAGAAAATAAATTTCCCCTCTTCTTCAAGATCGCGAATCGCCAGGATCGTGCGTACGTTTTCCCCCGGCTGCAGATTCAGCAGGCTCTGCATGCTCTTGCCCTTGCCCGCCGCGCTCACGTCGGGGATTTCGTAGACCTTGAGCCAGTAGACACGGCCGGTATTGGTGAAGCAGAGCAGGAAGGCATGCGTGGAATTCACGATGAGCTGTGAGACGAAATCCTCTTCGCGCGTCTTCATGCCGGTGCGGCCTGTGCCCCCGCGGCGCTGCTGCCGATAGATGGAGATGGGCGTCCGCTTCAGATAGCCCTGGTGGCTCACGGTGACGGCGACTTGCTCGTCGGCGATCAGGTCTTCGAGCTGCAACTCGGCGCTCTCGTCCACAATTTGTGTGCGGCGAGCATCGCCATACCTGTCCCGAACCTCCTCAAGCTCTTTCACGATCACCGCGCGCAGTTTGCTATCGCTGGCAAGGATGGATTCGTACTCCGCGATTCGTTCCCGGACCTGCTTCAACTCGTTCATCAATTCGTCAATGGAGAGTTGGGTCAAACGGTAGAGCTGCAATTCAAGAATGGCATCGATCTGGCGCAGCGTCAGGCCGCGCTCTTCATGCGTAAGGCGCTCCCGATCCAGGGCTACAACTATCTCAGTCCCTTTGCCCCACGCGTACAGGTTTTCGCGCGCCTCAACCCGCGACCCTGAACCCCGAATGATCTTGATCACCGTGTCCAGGTTGTCGAGCGCGATCCTGTAGCCTTCGAGGATATGTTCGCGTTCCCGCGCCTTGCGCAGCAGGAAGACCGTCCTCCGCTGCACCACGTCGATGCGGTGATTGATGAAGCAGCGAATCGCTTCATCCAATCCCAATTCCCGCGGCTGCCCGTTCAGCACCGCCAGGAAAATCATTGAGAAACTTTCCTGCATTTGCGTGTGCTTGTATAGCTGGTTCAGCACAATCTCAGGCTGTGAGCCGCGCTTGAGTTCGATCACGATACGCATGCCATCGCGATCGCTCTCGTCGCGAACGTCACTGATTTCGTCGATGATCTTATCGTTCACCAACTCGGCGATGCGCTCGATCAGCTTCGACTTGTTCACCTGGTACGGAATTTCGGTGACGATGATCGCCTGTTTTTCTTTGGTCAGATTTTCCGTCGCCACACGCGCGCGCATCATAAAGCGTCCGCGACCGCTCTTGTAAGCTGCGGGAATGCCGCTTTTTCCGTAGAGAAATCCGCCGGTGGGGAAATCCGGGCCGTGCACATGCTTGAGCACTTCGGCCAATCCCGCGCGGGGGTTCTGGACGAGTTCAATGGCCGCGTTCACCACTTCAGTCAGATTGTGGGGCGGAATATTTGTCGCCATGCCGACGGCAATGCCGCTCGATCCGTTGACGATCAGGTTCGGAATCCGCGTCGGCAATACGGTGGGCTCAAAGGTGGACTCGTCGTAATTCGGTGTAAAGTCGACGGTCTCCATATCGATATCGGCCAGCAATTCGCCGGCAATACGCGCCATGCGGCATTCGGTATACCGCATGGCCGCGGGTGGATCGCCATCGACAGACCCGAAGTTTCCCTGTCCATCCACCAGCGGATAGCGCAGCGAGAACGGCTGTGCCATTCGTACTAACGTGTCATAGATAGCCGAGTCGCCGTGAGGATGGTACACACCCATCGCCTGGCCGACGACCTTGGCGCACTTGGCATATTTCTTGTTGTATTCGAGGCCCATCTCGCTGAGGGTATACAGAACGCGGCGATGGACAGGCTTCAGCCCGTCAAGAGCGCTGGGGAGCGCGCGTCCGATAATCACCGACATTGAGTAGTCGAGATACGAGCGGCGCATCTCTTCTTCAATGTTGATCGGAATTAGATTTGTGCCGCTGTGGGGCGGCATACCACCGTCGAGAGGGAGCTGGGGGTTCTGATCGTCTGCCATAGGGTTTTCAGGCTCGCCGCAACGCGATGGAAAGGCGCCAGAAACAGCGCGGCCGAACTGGGCGGGCTACCTCTATAGTTTACGCGCCGGGGGTCATTTCAGCAAGGCGCCAGGGCGCAAATAAGTCTTTGCTTTTCTTTGGCTTATGGCCCGATGGATGCCGCCCCGACAACGGGTCCATAAATGCACAGCCCGCCCTCAGACTTTCGCGCTTCGCTCGAGGACGATACCAATCTCGATCTTCCGGTTTTCTTGCACCCCTGCGCGAACGGCAACTGAATATTCAGGCGCTGTTTACAGGAGACCCGGCAGGCTCAGAAGGCAGAACACCGCCTGAAGCACAACAATAGCGCCGCCCGCCGCCATGGCTAAACCCCCGCGAGGTCCTTCATAAGCATCGGCAAACACTCCCGCAACAAATGTGAGCAGGAAAGGCAGAGACCACAGCCAGGGGCTGGCCGGCACGCCCGTCATGATCAAGACTTGAAGCGACAAGGCGCAGATTAGAGGAACAGTATTGCCAAAGTATCGCGACTTTCGTGTAGCCACGTAGAGCACGAGGGAAGAGGCAGCGGCCACCGTGATCCCGGCGTTCGCCATTGTTGAGAAGAATCGCCTGGCGGGATCGACCGAGACCCAAATGAATCCCGCAGCCGAACGAAACACGTAACTGAAGGCATCCGGCGAGAAACCGTAGCACGCGAACACTAAAACCAGCGCTCCTGCCACAGCGACCAGCACCACGGGCAGCACTTGGCTTCTGCGGCCTTCCGCAACCCACAACATCGCAGCCAGGCCCAGCAACGCGACCACCGGCAACGCTGCTATGTGCGAAGAGGCGGCAACGCCAAATGCCACCGTCAGCAGCACGATGCGCGGCCTCCATTTCCGGCGCGGCCCCTGCATGGCGTGGGCGACGCCGATGCAGGTATACACGCCTCCATAGACGCCCAGCGCGGCCAGGATTTCGGCGTTGGGCGCCACGCATGCCCTCAGAACGGCGGGTGAGAAGCAATAAAGCGACAGCGCCGTATAGCCGCCTCGATTGCCGTAGAGCCGCCGCGTTACCCACCAGAGGCCGCCGCCTAGCATGCACCCCGCGAGCAGGAACGGCAACCGTTCAAGTAGCAGTACATGCGTAAGCTGGTGGCGGAGCTCCCACGTGCTTATTTCGCCACCCTCCTGCACTACCTTGTCTTCGGGTTTGCGAAACCAGTCCATTGTCCGTTGTGCGGCGAAATTCAA